>Ga0209253_10000048_pt1 | contig 74728 bp, 73 predicted proteins | sample FrelakmetBRP12BR_FD_187145 | JGI IMG/M metagenome (GOLD analysis project Ga0209253, IMG submission 187145) | Freshwater lake sediment microbial communities from the University of Notre Dame, USA, for methane emissions studies - BRP12 BR (SPAdes)... | ecosystem: Environmental > Aquatic >...
CTCGGGGGGCACCAGCTGGCACTCCGGATCGCCCGGAGGGCAGTCGGCGAAGGCGGCCGGCGCCAGGACGAAAAGCGCGGCGACGAGCGCCGCGAGCAGAGGAATCCGCCAGGGTTTCATCGAGCCCCCTCCACGACCAACCACGATCCCGGGTGGTACTCAAGTCCTACTGGTCCTTTAGCCTAGCACACCATCGGATGGAGAGTCAACGCCACATTCTCAACCGATTCTTACCGCTCCCGGCCCGCGGGCCCAACGGTGGGTACTGGGGCCATCGAGGGTCAATGGGTGCCAGGACATCCGATCGAGTCCTCCCTTTCAGACGACTCCCGGCCCGGCCGCAGCGCGGAATCGACGCCGGGCACGGCAGGCGCGATCAACATGCGAGACGACCACCGTTGTCGGAACGCGGACGTCGGCGGCTTGCTTCCCCGCCCTGCGATCCAGGGCTAGCACGGCCTCTCACGCGCGGTGCCATTCAGGCGCGCCCCACGACCTGACAGGCGGCAAAGACACCGGTCAGGTCGTTCCTGGCCCACAGCGCGAGGGCCCGGTTGCGAAGCGCCATTGACGGCCCGTCCGCGCGGCTGGTATCATCCAAGCGCTTCCCCCGTTCTCCAAGGAGACAGCACGCGCATGACCACCGATCCCTCCACCCCCGTGGTGGACGTGACCTTTATCGGCGCCGGCCCGAGCGGGCTGTTCGGCGCCTTCTACGCCGGGCTGCGCGAGATGTCGGTGCGCATCATCGACGTGCTCCCGCTAGCCGGCGGGCAACTCACCGCGCTCTACCCCGACAAGACAATCTACGATGTACCCGGGCATCCCGCCATCCTGGCCAAGGACCTGGTGACGAACCTCTTGCGCCAGGCAGAGAAATGGAAACCGGCGATCTTGCTGGGTGAGCGCGCCACGACGCTGACGCAAGTCCCTCTCCCGGCAGGCGCGCCAGAAGAAACCTTGGGCTGGCGTATCGAAACCGACAAGGGCACGTACCTGACCCGCGCCGTAATCCTCACCGCCGGCATTGGGGCCTTCGAACCGGTTCGGCTGCCGAACGAGAGCATCCTGCGCTTCGAGGGCAAGGGCGTGGTCTACATGGCCGGCGCCCTCGAGACCTATGCTGGCAAGCGCGTGCTGATCACCGGCGGCGGCGACAGCGCCGTCGACTGGGCGCTGGCCCTCGAGAAGGTCGCCAAGAGCGTCACTTTGATCCACCGCCGCGAGGGCTTCCGCGCGCACGACTCGTCGGTCAACGCCCTGCAAGCCTCCGGTATCGATGTTCGCCTGTTCCATGAGATCCGCGAGCTGCAGGGCAAGGATCGCCTCGAACGCGCCGTGCTCTTCGACAACCGCACCCAGGAGGAATCGACGATTGATGTCGATGTCGCCATCCTGGCGCTGGGATTCAAGGCGGACCTCGGACCGATCCGCGAGTGGGGCGTCGAAACGGTTGGCCGAAGGTATGTGAAGGTCACCAGCCGCATGGAGACCAACCTGCCGGGCGTGTACGCCGCCGGCGACATCACGGCTCAGGAGGGCGTCGACGCGCTCAACCTGATCGTCGTCGGGTTCGGGCAGGTGACCGTGGCGGTGAACTACGCCTACGCTCGCATCAAGCCGGGCGGCAAGGTGTTCCCCGGGCACTCGAGCGAGCGGGTCGGCGGAGGGCACTGAGGCACAGGGGGCTTCTACCGCCCAACAGGACGGCCTCCTCCGGGAGGCCGTCTCGATTCCACACCACGGCGGTGTCGCTCGGCGCGAGGAGGATCCCTTGGGACCCTGAAGGTGCGGAGGAGATGCCGGGGCTTAGGCTGGCTCGGGCTCGACCGGGGTCTTCGGCGTGCGCGGCCAGTAGAGCAGTATGCCCACTAGGCTGATGATCACGCCGCCCGCCAGGCCGGCGACCTGAAGCGGTCCGAGGTAGACCCACGGCAGATGGTGCGATCCAATGGCCAGGAAATCCGCCAGCGAGGCGGCGGCCGAGACGACGTAGCCGGAGGCGATCAGGCGCGTGCCGACCTCGGCCCGCAGGCTCATCGGCCGGCCGTTGCGGACAACACGTACGGTGAGGAACGCTCCCAGCAGCAGCAGGCCGAGCCCGGTGAGCCATACGCCCATCTGGATGAAGCCGATCACCCGGCTGCGGTTCATCCCGATCAGGTCGGGGTTGACACCGACCGCGAAGACGACCAGGCCGATAACGACGAGCGTCATCCAGCGGCGCGCCCAAATGACTTGTCGTTTGGTCAACGGCGCAGACGGCATCTCAGGACTCCGGGAGGCCCTGCAGCAGGATCCGCAGCCAGTTGCCGGACAGGATGGCGTCCACGTCCGCCGGCGGATAACCGGATCGCTCCAGGGCATCGCCAATAAACCGCAGGTCGGCGATGCTGTCAAGTCCGGCCGGAACCTGGTCCAGCCCGAAACCGCCATCGAAGTCGCTGCCCAGGCCGACGTGCCGGGCGTCGCCGAGCAGCTGGCAGATGGAGTCGATGTGTCGGATGAGATGGTCGATGGTCACAACGGCGCGCCCGTCCCCGGGCAGCCAGCCGCCCTTCAGGAAGCGATTGTAGGCCACGATCCCGATCACGCCGTCGTGCTCGGCCAAGCGGCGGATCATCGCCTCGCTCAGATGGCGATCGGGCACCGGGCTGCCGTCGAGCAGCACTCGCACGTTGCTGTGCGAGGCGAACACGGTTCCCGGAAAGCGGTCGAGTGCCTGGAAGTACGCCTCCTCGGCCATGTGGCTTAGGTCGAGCATCATGCCCAGGTCAGCCATGACGTCGAGCAGCCGGCGGCCGTCGGCTGAGAGCGGCCCAGGCTCGCGCGTCCCGCCCGAGTAGCGCGTCCCGGCCCACGCCGGGCCGATGATGCGCACGCCGGCGGCATACCACTCGTGCAGCTCCTCGGGCTGGCGCACACAGTCTGCACCCTCGATCAGCAGGACGAGCCCGACTCGCGGCGCGCCCGGCGGATCGCCCGACCATGTCTCCAGCGCCTGGCGCAGTGCCGCTTGATCATCCACCAACTGGAACTTGTCGGCATGGTCTTCGACAAGGCGGTGGTACGCATCAGCCTGCGCTCGCGCCAGCCGGTAGGCATCCTGCTGCGTGCGGTACGCCAGCGTTTCCCAATCGTGGAGCTTCCGCCGCTCCGGCATCGCGTGCAGCGTAGCGAAGGCGACGGCCACGCCGCCGCGCACATAGTCCGGGTACCCGAGCAGCGCTTCGCCCTGCGGGTTGCGTGCCCCATCGGCGGACTCTCGGGCGCGTGTCCCGGCCACCGACCGCAGCGGATCCCGCCCGAAGGTCAACATGTTCCAGGCGATGTCCTCGTGCGCGTCGACGATGAGTCTCATGCCGCGTGCAGCTCCGCTGCCAGCCGGTGCCAGAAAGCATCGCGTGTGCCCGGGGCGTAGGGCGTGTAGAGCGACACGCGGTCGGCCAGCCCGGCGTAGCGCTCGAGCAGCGCGGCCGGCAGATCGGCCTCCGGGGCGACAACGGCGAAGGTGGCAAGCATCTCATCCGAGATCAAGGCGCCCATCTCGCCCCAGGCGGCGCGGCGGGAGAGCTCGCGCAGACGGTCGGCGACCTCGCCCCAGCCGTGGTGCGCCATCACCGGGCGGTAGGTGGGCGTCGAGGCGTAGAAGGCGATCTGCGAGCGGGCGAACTCGGCTTCGGCGTCATCGGTGGCGGTCAGCGCGGTGACGGAAAGCTGGGTGTTCCCCGGGTCACGCCCGGCACGCGCCGCGCCGGCATCCAGCGCCGGGCGGACGACCTGTCGCAAGTAGTCGGCGGAGTGATACGGGTGCGCCAGGAACCCGTCAGCCACCTCGCCCGCCAGCCGGCACAGCGCCGGATTGACGCCGGCGATGTAGATCGGGATGGCAGGGTGCTCGATCGAGCCGGGGTTGAAGAACGGCGTCATCAGCGTCAGCCTATGGTACGGCCCGCGGTGATTGAGGCGCTCGCTCTCCTGCCAGGCTCGCCACAGGGCGCGCACCGCGCCGATCATGTCGCGCATCTTTCCAGCCGGCGAGTCCGGCCACGGCATGCCGAAGCGGCGCTCGATGTGCGCCCGGACCTGGGTTCCCAGGCCCAATATGAAGCGGCCCTGCGACGCATCGGCGATGTCCCAGGCGGTGTAGGCCAACACGGCCGGGCTGCGGGCGAACGCCACCGCGATCGCGGTGCCCAGGCGGATGCTGCGCGTGTGTTCAGCAGCCAGTGCCAGTGGCAAGAAGGGATCGTGCTGCGTCTCGGTGCTCCATAGCGCGTCGAAGCCGGCGGCCTCGGCCCCGCGGGCGAGGTCGGGCAGCGTGCGGAGCGAGGTCGGCGGGAGGATGGCGTCAAGGAGCATGGGGGGGATTCGCGCCAGTACTAGCCGGCTGTGCCGCCTTGCTCCGGCGCCACCCCGTCGAAGGCGGCGAGTGCCTGGCGCCAGGCGGGCGGGATGGGGATCGACTGGCTGGAGGGGTAGTCGTAGGCAACCTGGATCGATCGCCCGGTGGCCATTTCCTGTCCCGTGTCGGCATCCTGGATGGTGTAGTGGAGCTCGAGGCTCTTGGTGCCCAGGCGGGCGGCGCGCACGCCGACCCGAAGGGGCTGGCCGTAGCTGATAGCTGCCTTGTAGGTGCAGGACGCCTCGGCTAGGATGATCCCGATCTTCAGGAAGTCCTTGCCGTCCCACAGCCGGAGGTGCTGCAGGTAGCGCGCCCGCGCCGACTCCATGTAGGCGAAGAAGGCGACGTTGTTCACGTGCCGCTGCGCGTCGATGTCGGCGTAGCGCACCTCGACGGGATGGAAGAAGCGGAAATCGGGCATCGTCAGTCCAGCCGGGACGCGTGGCCCGAGGCTAGATTCGGAACAGCGGTCGCGACCACGGGATGGCAAGCAGGATGGCCAGCGCGGTCAGCGTGAACCAGATGGCAGCCCGGCGGCGTTTGGCGGCGTCATCGGCGCCCTTGCGCGCCATCGCCGACCCAACGTGGGCCAGCACGACGGCCACGAGCATCACCGGCATGTGCTCCGTCAGAAAGAAGCGGAAGGGGTCCTGCATCGCCAGCGTACCCAGATCGCCGTAGGCCGCCTGCAGGATCGGGCTGATGAAGGCCAGAATCAGGCCTCCCAAAAGCTGCACGTCGAGGCTGATGGTGAAGAACATGCCGGCCTGGTGGTCGGTCTTGGTCCACGGCCGCTTGCCGAGCCAGCCGGACCAGGCGCGCAGCAGCGCCCAGGCGGCGGTGAGGACCACCACCCAGCGCCATAGGTTATGAAGTGTGAGCATGATCGTGTAGAACACACTGACCTCCTTGCTCGAGTGCAATTCGCCGAGGTCATTATACGACTTCGATCGGTGGGGACGGCTGAACCCGGGGTGCTCGCCATTCAGATGCCTGGCGGCTGGAGATCCGCCGCCGGGAGCGCCCAACCGAAGGGCCGCTGCGCGCCTGCTCCGCGCCAACGGCCGCCAGGTGCTGACGTGCTGCTTGGGCAGCGTGCTCTCGCCCGACAGTCCGGTCGACCCCGTCCTGGGCGAAGTGCGGCGCGATCGGACGCCGGCGCTTGGCCAGAGCACCTCGCCGCCGATCGCGCCTTCTTCCAATAGGCGGCTATGTGTGCGCCTTCACCGGCTCCGGGGGTCGTCCTGGAACCGGTCGTCGGCGCGGCGGGTTGCCACGTCTTTCTGCGTTTTCTGCAGCCATCCTGCCCGGGCGCGCACCGGCTTGTCGAACGCCGGCACGTACGGCTTGATGTCCAACAGCGGCGTGCCGTCGAGGATGTCCATGTTGCCCAGGTAGAGGGTGCACCCCTCGACACGCACCAGCCTGACGATCGACAGCCCAATTGGGTTCGGGCGTGTCGGAGCGCGCGTGGCGAACACCCCGTGCGGCTCGGAATCCAGGAAGGGCACGACCCGCAGGTCGACCCGCCGAACGTGGTGCAGGTGGTAGATCAGGATCACGTGGGAGAACCCGTCGAGGTCCTTCAGACCATCAGCGAATTCGCGGCTGAGTTCCGCTGTCCCCGGTGCGCTCGCCTCACTCGTGGGCTGGATGGGCATCTCGCTCAGCGCGGTGAAGGGGGTGTGCAGGACGCCGATCGGACGGTAGGTGATCTCCTTCGCCATGAGTGCCTCCAGGGAGCCCCAGGTCGCCGGCGTTTCCCTGGAGCGGTGCCCGCCCGCGGCTGCAGCCCGCGATCCTGAGATTCGCTGATCGCACGCTGACCCAAACGTGCGGCGCCTTCCGTGCCGGGTCAGCCCAGATTGGCCAGCAGCTCGCCCGGATCGCGGCGCACGCTGCCATCCGCCTCGACCGAGAGCCGAAGCCGGAAGATGCGCTTCCAGGCAGCGCCCTGGTAGACGATGAACTCCACGACCCCGCCGCCGGCCGGAGCTATCCGCGCCAGTGGATCGCAGGTCTCCGGCCGGATAACGCGCAGCACCTGCTTGGCCCCGCGCACCACAGCGTCGAACTGGCGTTTGGTGAAGATCGGGTCGAGGTCGAGCCAATCGCGCGCCTTGGAGGCCGACTTGGTGGCCCACAACTCGCTGATGAAGAAGGCGTACTCGAACAGGCCGGTAGCGGTCGGTTCGTGCGTCAGGTGGCGGTAGAGGTGCTCGACCTCCAGCCGCCGCAGCTCGCCGCTGCCGCGCTTCCCGGCCAATCGGTCACGCTCGATGGCCGCCAGGGAGGGCGGGATCGTAGATTCGCCGCTGGTGACCATCTCACGGCGGGCGAAGGGGAAGATCCAGCCGGTCTCCACTCCGCCGATCGGCAGGTAGTCGAGCATGAAGCCGCGCGGCAGGTGCACGGCGGGGAACAGGCGCAACAGCTGGTTGACATCCTCCGGGCGATGGTAGCGCATCCAATTTGCGCGGAAGCGCTTCACCGTCTCCAGCATGCGCTCGGCATGGTATCCAGGAATCCGCCCCTCGAGCATGCCCCCTCCTTCACCCTCCTCGGTGCGCGACGCGTCCCGCGCGCCGGAGAGGGTTTCCGACCGCCTTCGCAGGCGGTGCACCTCACACTCTACGTCAGCCTGACAGGCGCAGCAAGCCCAGGCCCACCATCCTGCCCGGCGCTCCTACCGGACATCAGCGGCCTGCCCGCCGGGTTGCCGTCTGAGCCTCTCCGTCGTCGAGCGGCTTGGACATGTGCACCAACGTCGAGCCCAGATACGGCTCACGCGCTGTTTCTTCGTAGCCGAGCCCACGGTAGAGGGCGATGTTGGAGGTCATCAACGCATTGGTGTACAGGCGCAGGCGCCTGTACCCCCCGTCCGCTGCCTGGCGCTCGGCCCAGTCGAGCAGGCAGCGGCCCAGGCCTTGCGCCTGGAACCCGGGTCGAATGGCGACGCTGTAGATCAGCAAGCACTCCGGTTCCCGCACCAGCTCAAGAACGCCTACGGGGTCGCCGTCGCGCCGAAGCAGCCAGACCAGATCGTCGGCGATCATCCGGGCGTGATCGGCGGTCATCGGCTGGGGCGCTCGACCCAGAAGCGGCACGTACTTGCGGTAGGCCGCGTTGGTGACACGAGCGACAGCGCCGGCGTCCGCTGGCTGCGCCCGGCGGAGCGTCCATTGCCCGCCTGGATCAATCCCGGATGGAGACACGGGCTTCCCTCCGTCTCTTCCTGCGCTGCAGCGCCTACCTATCCACCGCCCTTCAGGCGGATGTTTCCGTTTGGCCCTCCCCGGCGGCCGGCGATCCTTCGACCAGTTGCTTGAGCTTGCGCAGATCGCCTTCCGCCTGACGGGCGATGGAGTGCCGCATGAACGGGAGCAGGTATTTCAGCGGGAACGCCTTGCCGGACCCGGACCAGCGCACCGATACCCGCGTTCCGGATTCGGTCGGCTCAAGGCGCGTCTCTACGCGCGCCGTCAGCGCGGGGCCCGAAACCCTGGATACGAAGCGCCGATTGGCTTCGACCTGTTCGAGGACGTCCTCCATCACGTAGCGTTGGCCGTTCTGAAGGTAGTGCAGGCGCGCAACCGAGCCAACGAGCCCAGGACGTCCGGACACCATCTCGAACCATTCCAGGTCGGAAGTCCAGGACACGGTCTTGGCCGGGTCCAGGATCACGGCGGCAATGGCTTCCGGGGGACGGCGGATCTCCATGGAGACCGTGACGACCGTGTTCATGATCCCTCTTCCGATCACGCGCCTGCGGGCGGCTGCCCTATCGAGCGGCTCGCGGTACGAAGTCGGCCGAACGCTTTGAGGCGTCGTCGAAATGGTGAGGATGATTCTCGATGGCCGGTGCGAAGTCTATGGATGGTTGGGCGAGTGAGCCTCCGGCCACCCCAAAGGATGCCGAGACATGATCCCAGAGAAGCACTACTCCGGTTGCGACACCGCGTCGGCCGAGGCATGTTCCCGAGGGCAGGAGCCGTGGGATCGGCGAGGGACCGCCAACCCTTCTTGGACTCTAGGGCAAGACACCCGGAAGGACAAGCCCTGGTGGGGTGGCGCCTGCCCGGAGCATGCGGGTCTTGGCGCTCTCCCGGGCCACCTGCCCATCGGAAGACACCGGACAGGGACCGGTCGGTTGTCGCTCCCGCGATCAGGCAACCTCACGCCGCATCATGAGCGCACTCAGGACGACAAGCACTCCAATGAACCCCGCCAGGATGGCCAGGTTGGGCCAGATCTCGGCCAGCCCCCACCCCTTGAGCATGACGTCCCGCAGGGCCTGATTGGCGTAGTAGAGCGGCATGAAGTAGGCGAAGGGCCGAAGGTAGGCCGGCAGGTCCGGCACGGCGAAGAACGTGCCCGCCAGCAGCACTTGAGGGATGATGACGAGCGGGATGAACTGGAGTACCTGGAATTCGTTCCGCGCAAAGGCCGAGGCCAGGATGCCCATATCGACGCCCACGATGGCCAGCAGGACGATCACCAGGAGCATCAAGCCCAGGCTTCCCAGATGATGAATCCCGAGCACCCAGACGGTGAAGAACAGGATGACCGTCACCTGGATCACGGCGAACAGGCCCAGGCCGAGCATGTATCCCAGGACGATCTCGGCGCGAGTCGCCGGCGTGGCCGCCAGGCGCTCCATGGTTCCCTGGGAGCGCTCGCGCAGGAACGCGACGCAGGCCAGGAGGAAGACGAAGAACATCGCCAGGAAGGCGACGTAGACCGGCGCCACATAGTCCATCGTGTCGAACTCTTCGCCGCCAAATAGGTACGTCGCCTGGAGCGTCACCGGCAGCTTACCCTCGCCTGCCTGGGCGCTGGGAGCCGCACCCATGGCCATGCCCGCCAGGCCGGCTAGCGTCCTCATGGCCGCCTGCGTCACCTGAGCGCTGATCGCCATACTGCGCGCCGGGTTCGAGCCTTCCAGGCGCAGATCCAGCACGGCCTGTCGGTCCTTCAGGAACTGGGCGGTGAAGTCTTCGGGGAAGACGATCGCGCCCTGCAGGCTGCCGTCGCTCAGAGAGTCGTCCACCTCGTTGCGGCTCAGGACCACCACCGCGAAGGTGTCGCCGACCGCCAGTTCATCCGCGATCCGCTGCCCCAGGTTGATCGTTCCCCCAACGGGAGATGTGATCCCCTGGTCTTCATTGACTACGCCCAAGGGAATGGCGGCGGGCTTGGCGCGGAACAGGATCGCCCCGAGGGTCAAGATGAGTAGCGGCGCAAACACAATCAGGGCCACAGTCCGGCGGTCGCGCAGGACCTGCTGGATGACCCGCAGGGCGAGGGTCAGGATGCGCCGTGAGTTCACAGCGAGCCTCCTTCCGTGCCCGCCGCGGCGAACTGCAGGAAGGCTTCCTCCAGCGTGCTGGCACCTTTCTGGCAGCGCAGCTCCGCGGCCGTGCCCTCGGCCAGCATCTTGCCCTGGCGCATGAAGCCCAGCCGGTCGCAGCGTTCGGCCTCTTCCATCACGTGACTGGAGACGATCAGCGTGACGCCCGAACCCGCCAGCCGGCGGAAGTAAGTCCAGAAGGTGGCTCGAAGCTGAGGGTCAACGCCCACGGTCGGCTCGTCGAGCAGCAGCAGGCCAGGCCGGTGGGCCAGCGCACAGGCCAGCGAGGTGCGCTGTCGCAGGCCTCCCGACAAGGTGCGAACGGGACTGCCTGAACGATCCCGCAGGTCGACCAGGTCAATGACCTCGTCCATCCACGCCCGGTCCCGCCGCCCGCACATCTCGGCGAAGAAGGCCACGTTCTCCCGCACGTTCAGTTCCTCGTACAGCGCACTCGTCTGCGTCATGTAGCCCACCTGCCCCAGGATGGCCTTGTTGGGCACCGCCTCACCGAGCAGCCGGATCGTTCCCGAGGTGGGGCGCAGCAGTCCGAGGAGCAGGCGGATCAGCGTCGTCTTGCCCGACCCGTTGGGACCGAGCAGCCCGTAGATCTCGCCGCGCCTCACGGAGAGGTTCACCCCGTCAACGGCGTAGATGGCTCCAAAGTGCTTGCGAAGATCGGTCGTCTCGACGATGGAGCCGTTGGCCATGCTGATCTCCAGGAGTGGAAGGCCCCACGCGTGGAATCGCGTCTGGCCAAGCCGTTGGCGCTGCCGAGCGGATCGCCGTTCACTCTAGCACATCTTGTGGCTCACGTTCTGTGTGGGATTGCGACACCCGGGGCGCTATCAGGGAGGCTCCTGTTCTCTGACAAAGCCGCGCACATGGCCAGCCGGCACACGCTTGGCCCGCTCGCGGTTTAGGAGCCGAGGCGGTCCCTGGGAGAGCCCAGGTCGACAACCACGCTCTCGCGATCCGCGCGTGGCCATCCTCGCCAGCGACAGCGGGTCGGCGACGACTGGGCTGTTCAGCACGGGAGGCGCTCAAGTCGTCGGCGGGGGGACCGGGCTGGTGCGTCTACCGTACGGAAGCCAGGTTTCGGTAACGGGCAAAGGAACGGCTGTCTAGCCTCCCGCCAGTTCGATCTTGACCACTTCCTTCACCCAGGCCTTGCTCGACATGCCGGGCATGACCATGTTCAGCGCGCTGCCGTCCATGGCGATCAGGCATTCGGTGCAGGCCTTGACATCGGCGAGCGGCACCTCGGCGGAGTAGCCGTCGCTGGCGGTTATGACCAGCTTGCCCGCCGCATCCGCGATGCCGGCCATATCCAGCACAGCATTCAGGTAGACCCCCGTGTACTCCGTGGGACCATTCTTGGGATGCTCGGCAGTGAGGGTGACCACCTGCATGCCCTGCAGGTCAGCCTCGGTCAGAGCCAGCTCCTGCCCGACCATGCCGCTGACGCTCAGGATGGGCGCGCCGGCGGGTGCTTCCTCCACCGCGGCAGGCGCTTCGGTGGCAGGAGCCGCGGCAGGCGCCGTCGCTCCGCAAGCGGACACGGCCAGGCACAGGAACAAGACGAGAAGTAGCTTGATGGAGCGGGACATGTTTCGTTTCTCCTTTGAGAATTAGGTTCCGCCGCTCGCCTGTGCGGCGAGCGGCGATGCTACCCGGTGGGATGGTCAGTCCACGGCAAGCATGACGCTGGAGGCTTTGATGACGGCGTACGCGTCCTTGCCTTCCGCCAGGCCAAGATCTTCGACGGAACGGAGGGTAATGATGGAGGTGAGACGCTCGCCTCCCGGCAGCTGCAGGGTCACTTCGGCGTTGACCGCTCCCTTGGCGACTTGGACCACCTTGCCCTTCAGTACATTGCGGGCACTGAGTTTCATGGGCTTCTCCTCTGCACAGATGAGGCGGCTTCGCGTTCGGGCAGGAGCGACAAGCGCAAGAAGATGAAGACGCCGATGGCGATGATAATGAGCAAGGCGGCGATGGGCTGGGCGGCGTCGAGCCCAAAGCCGTTGAAGCGCTCGTAGACCAGGACCGGCACGATCTTGGGGTGGTAGGCCAGGATGACGACTGCACCGAACTCGCTGATACCGCGCGCCCACATCATCAATGCCCCGCCCAGCACGCCGCGCCAGGCCAGAGGCAGTGTCACATGCCGGAAGGCTTGCCAGGCGGAAGCGCCGTCGATCAGGGCCACGCGTTCAAGTTCATCGTCGATCAGGGCGAAGGCCTCGCGGCTCATGGTCACCAGGAACGGCAGGCTGACAAAACCCATGCCCACCACGATACCGGCGAAGCTGTCGGTGAAGGTGACTCCCAGCGGCGTCAGCCATTGACCCAGCAGGCCGCGCCGCCCGAAGACCAGGAGCAACGCGACACCCGCCGCGGTGTGCGGGATCACGATCGGCAGGTTGACCAGCGCCTCCACCAGGCGCTTGCCGCGGAACCGATTGCGGGCCAGGAGGTAGGCCAGCGGCACCCCGGTCAGCAGGCTCAGGATAGTGGCGGCAGCCGCGGCGCCGAAGGTCAAGCCCATGGAGCGCAGCACTTCGGGGTCGGTCAGTGCCAGCCACAGCTGCTCCGGCGTGGTACCAAGCAGCGTGCTGACCAGCGGCAGGATGATGAACAGCAGCAGTAGGCCGCCGAGGAACGAGAACGTGAGGTTCAGGAGCAGTGTGCCTTGCTTCACAGCCTACTCCGCCGGGACGCACAGGGACTGCAGGCTCACGGGCATCTCCGCATAACCATCCGCCGGGAAGGAGTCAAGAAGTGGATGGTAGTTCGCCGCCATGATGGCGCGTCCTTCCGGGCTGAGCAGGAACTCGATGAACAAGACGGCCGCGTCCCGGTGCGGTGCGTTGACCGGGATGGTGATGCCGTAGCGGATGCGCTCGCCATGGAACTGCGGTTTGACCGTGGCGAAGCGCTTAAAGTCCAGATCAACCTGGACGGTCTCGTACGCGGATTCGTAGTCCGCATTGCCCATGTTCACGGTCTCAGGCAGCGAAAGCATCTCCAGCCCGTGCTGGCGGATGACGCTCTCGTACTCAAAGGCGTAATCGAGGTCCCCGGATTCGAGCAGGGCGATCAGCATGATGCTCCCGCCACGCAGCATGATGTGCGAACCGGATCTGGTTTCCAGGATCTCCGGTACCGTGATGGTGGTCAGATCTTCGTCACGGAAGATCGTCACCGGAAACGTGAACTGCCCATCGAAGACCGGCCCGAACAGATCGTAGCGCCCAAGGGCATTCTCCATCAACGAGAAGGCCATGAGCGTCCGATAGCCGGACGCATCGAAGCGCGGGTCGGCCAGTCCAAGTTTCACGTCCGGCCTCGCCAGAATCGCGGGCCAGTTCTCGGCCCGAATCTCATCCGCATACAGGCTCTCGGGCGTGTAGGCCAGCGCCAGGCGGTTGCTGGCGAAGCGGATGTACCACTCGGCGTAGGGCTGCCCCGTCTCCGGGACGCGGCTGGCGTACATCAGCATCGGGATCAGGGCCGCGTCCGCCGTCGCCACCACGTCGATCTCTTCGTGCAGCTCGGTCACATGCCGCATGACCTGGATGCTGCCGTGGTACTCGGCCTGCACATCGATCTCGGGGTGGCGCTGCTCGAAGGCTTGCTCCATTTCCGCAAACGGCAGGATCAGGCTTCCCGCGGCGAACACCACCACAGGGGTTTGTCCCGCAGACGTTGATGGCTCCGCGCCTGCCGAGCCACCTTCACCGGCACAACCGCCCAGGGCCAGCCCGCCCAGGGCCAGGGCGACAACCGACGCACACGCTTCTCGTGTGGCGCGGTGCCATCCCTGCGGCGCGTGCCGAAGATGCAGTCCCCCGTCATCGGGAGACCGCATCTTCAGGCGTGCGGCCGGGATCCCCATTAGGCTTGCCAGCAGGTGGCCCACCGGGGACTACTTCACTTCTAGACGGACGACGCCCTTGACCCAGGCGCCGCTGGGCAGGCCGGGCATGACCAGACTGAAGACATCTGTCGTCTCCGTGAAGGCCACCAGACAGTCGCTGCAGGCGCGCACCTCATCCAAGCCGACCTCAGAGATGTAGCCATCCGATGCGGTGATCGCCAGTCTCGCCGCCCCTTCTTTAGCTCCCGCCAGATCGATCAGAGCATTCAGCGAAACGCCCTCGTAGGCGGTCGGCCCCTTCTTCGGGTGCTCGGCTGTGATCTGCAACACCTGCAGGGCACGCAGATTGGACTCCATCAATCCCAGGGGTTGGTTGACGAGGCCGGTGACCACGAGCGCACCTTCCACGGTAACGGGCTCCGCCTCCGGCGTGGGCGGGAGCGGCTCCAGCCCGACCTTCAATTCGACCACCGCCCCGGCCATCTCGTTCTTCGCCAGGTCGGCGCCGACCAGCCGCAGGGGGAAGTACTTGTCGACCAGCGGGTTGCCATTCACCTTGTAGGCCAGGAGGATGTCGCTGTTGCGCGCCACGCGGGCGGCGTCGAAGGCGACGGTGTACCCGTCGCTGGCGATCACGTCCACCGTGTAGCCCGCGTCCGCCAGAGCGTCGTTGAAAGCCGGCCCCTCGTGCGTGATGGCGTCGTCCACGGCACCAACCAGGATCCACAGCGGTACGCCAATCCACTCCTGAGCTTTGTCGTCGGTCCAGCTGGCGCCGTGGCACTGGGGCGCTCCGCACGACTCGATGCTGGCGCGGTCGATGTCCTCCGAGAGCGCTCCGCGGACCTTCAGAGCCCACTCGGCGCCCAGGCTCTTGACCTCCAACCGATTGACCCACTTCACCGACCAGTGGCCATCCGTGACCTGGTTGAGGTCGGCGCTCACGATCGCCAGCCTCAAGATGCCATCCCGGTCAGGATCCAAGGGTTGGCCATCGCCTTCGTAGGCCAGAATGGGTGTGAGCTCGACGGGGTTCTTGAGCTCCTGGCCGGTTGCCGGATCGTATGCAACGAAGGTACCGTTGAAGATCTGGTCATAGGAGTAGGTGATGCTGTAGCCATCCTCGGCGATCACACTGAAACCGGTGGTCTCGTCCATCCCACCGATCAGGCCGGCCAAATCCTTCAAGGCGACACCCTTGAACACGACCGGGGGTGTGATCTTGCCGGTGCTGCTCTTGATGCCGGCATAGCCCTCCGTTGCCGGCAGAGCCTTGACCTCGTCCATGGCAAGCGATCGAGTCTCAGAAAGGCCCACAATCTCGAGCACAGGCCCAGCGGGTTCGGCGGACGTTTCCGTTGGGGCCGGGGCGACTGTTTCAGTTGGCGCAGACTCGGGTTGCGGAGCACAGGCAGCGAACCCAAGTCCGATAGCGAGCAAGAGTAGGCCGCTCAGGATCAGTCTAATGTGCAGCTTCATGGTGCCTCCTTGATGGTGTCATGTTCGGGTGACCGCCAACTGCCTCAGTGGATCAGGATCTGTTCGCCGCTGTGGGAGGTGGCATACCCGGTCAGCGACTCAACCTTGCGACGGAACCCCGCGGTTTGCAGATGCCCCAGCAGGGGTATCAGCATCGGTTCCTGTTCTCGGAGCAGGACCAGGTCGTAGCGTTCCTCGAAGAGCGGTTTGAATTCCAGGCCATGCTGATGCGCGGCGGCCTGCAGGCCAAGCGCAGCGTCCGCGTTGCCTGTACGGACCAGGGCGGCGGCTTCGCTGTGCGTCTCCACCTCGTGACCGCAACTCCTGATCTGCGCCGGATCAATCTTCAGCCGCTTGAGCTCGGCATCAAACCACAGGCGCGTGCCGGATCCGGCGTTACGGTTGACGAAACGAAGGTCCGGGCGCGTCAGGTCCGCGATTCTCTCGACGCCCTTCGGATTGCCGGCCGCCAGCATCAATCCTTGCGTTCGGTAAGCCAGCGTGATCAGTTCTACCTCACGATCGGGGAACAGGCGGCGGATGATGGGCGTGTTGTATTCGCCGCTCTCATCGAGGATGTGCGAGCCGGAGATCTGGCACAGGCCCTGCCGCAGGTTGATCAGCCCATTCAGGCTTCCGACGGGCAGCATCAGGACATCGACATGCGGGGCGAGCTCCGCCGCCAGTTTCTCGACGGCCAGGTCATGACTGCCACTGAAGACGATAACCGGCCGGCCCGAGGTCTGGGGCAGGATGAGCTCCTGCAGCAGGTAGCCGCCGGCGCGGGCGCGGTAGTAGCGCTCTTCGGCGCCGCGGACCCGGCGGGTCTCAACCAGCTCGACCAGCCCGGCATCTTCGAGGCGGCGCAGGTGGTGCCGGATCCAGGCCGGGTGCTCGCCCAGCGCCTGGCCGAGCTGCGTCAGCGTGGCCGAGGCGGCCATCAAGTGCTGCAGGATGGCCAGGCGGCGCGGGTCGGCGACCAGCTTGAGATGCTCGTAGGAGCGCAGGCGGGCCAGGTCGGGCATAGCCTCTAAGGGAATCCTTAGCGTAGCTAGGGTAGCACGCCGGCGGGCGGGCGTCAAGCAGCGGGCGGAGATGCCGAGGGGCGTGGGGCAGGCACCATCGGTCGCCTTCATCCCAAGCGGAGACCTGGATGGCCTCCGCTTGGGATGAAGGCGGTGCAACCCGGATGATTCAGTCGCCGTACAGCTTGCGGTGGACGAGGCTCAGGGCGTGGACCTGCTGCTCGGCATGATAGGACGAGCGCACCAGCGGCCCGGCCTCGACCCAGCGGAAGCCGATCTCGAGGCCGTAGCGCTTGAGCTCGGCGAACTCGTCGGGCGCGACGTAGCGCTCGATGGACAGGTGCTGCTTGGACGGCTGCAGGTACTGGCCGAGGGTGAGGATCTCGACGCCCCACTCCCGCAGGTCGCGCATGACCGCCTGGACCTCGTCGAGCGTTTCGCCCAGGCCGAGCATGATGCCCGACTTGGTCAGCACTTCGGGGTCGAGGCGCTTGGCGTTCGACAGCGTGGCGGCGGCCCACTCGTAGCGATCCTGCGGCTGGACCTTGCGGAATAGGCGCGGGACGGTCTCGACGTTGTGGTTGAGGATCTCAGGCCGGGCGTCGACAACGACGCGCAGGGCGTCGAGCGAGCCCTTGAAGTCCGGGATGAGGACTTCGATCGAGCAGCCCGGCCGAAGGTCGCGGATGCGGTGGATGACCATGGCGAAGATCGGTGCGCCGCCGTCCGGACGCTCGTCGCGGTTGACGGACGTGATGACGGCGTGGCGCAGGTTCATCGCCTGCACGGCGCGGCCGACGCGCTCGGGTTCGAGCCAATCGAGCGGCGCCGGACGTCCGGTCTTGACGTCGCAGAAACCGCACGAGCGCGTGCAGGTATCGCCCATCATCAGGAAGGTGGCCGTGCCTGCGCCCCAGCACTCGCCCAGGTTGGGGCACATGGCCTCTTCGCACACCGTGTGCAGCGCCTTGCTGCGCATCATCTGGCGCAGCCACTCGACCGTCTCGCCGGACGGGGCGCGGACGCGAATCCAGTCCGGACGGCGCTGGGGCGGCGGCGGCGCAACCTGGGGGGTCGATCGCAAGCGGTCGCGGGTAGCCATGGTCACGGGGTCATTCTACCGCGGCCAGGCGGCCCGCCCGAGAAGGTCACACGGCCTTACAGACAGGGCCGCCGCGCCGACCCACTCACCCCTGGCCCCCTTTCTTGCCACCGGCGGTTGCCTCTTGACAACCTTGCCCGGGTGCGCGACAATTATTACAGACTAGTTTGCATTGCAGACCACAAGGGAGAAACCCATGATCACGCAGGTTGAGCAGGCGCCGCGGGCCGCCTTCCGCTACTGGTACGACGATGGCCTGGTCGAGATCGGCACCGGGCTGCTGTTCCTGACGCTGTCGGCGTTGTTCGCCGTCGAGGGCCTGGCCCCGGCCGGCTCTCTGCCGGCTGGATTCTCCGCCTTCGGGCTGCCGGTGATCCTGCTCGGCGAGATGCTCGTGTTCGGTCTCGCTCTGCGATGGCTCAAGGAGCGGCTGACCTACCCGCGCACAGGCTACGTGGCCTATTCCCGCACGCGCCCGATCCGCAAGGTGCTGGCAGGCGTGATCGGCGGCCTGGTCAGCCTGTCCCTGGTGGTGGTCCTGGCTTCCCGCCCAGAATGGCTCGCGGCGCTGCCGGCATTGCAGGGTGCAGCCGTTGCCGCGGTGTGCATCCTGCTTGGATACCGCATGGGCGTACTGAGGCTGGCCGCCCAGGGGCTCGTGGCGCTGGCGGCCGGCCTGATCGCCAGCTTCACCGGGCTGGAGACGTATGTCGGCACGGCAGTTGTCTTCGGTGCCGTCGGCCTGGCCACGCTGATCAGCGGCGCCCTCGTCCTGGCGCACTACCTGCGTACGACGACCCCCTCGGTTGAGGCGTAACGATGGCCGGTGACGACCTGCGCCAAATCGCCGATGTCGATCGCGTGATCCACGAGCCGGCGCGGCTGTTGATCGTCGCACTGCTATCCGCCGTGCGCGAGGCCGACTTTGTCTTCCTGCAGCGCCAGACCGACTTGACCAAGGGCAACCTGTCGTCGCACCTGACCCGCCTCGAGCAGGCCGGCTACCTGCGCATCGACAAGGGCTTCCGCGGCAAGATCCCCCAGACGGTCTGCCGCCTGACGCCCGAGGGCCGGGCGGCCTTCAAGGCCTACCGGGCGCAGATGCGCCGCGCGATGGGGCCATCCTAGGAACGGGTGGTCTCCACGGAGGCGAAGCGGATCGGCGGCGGACTCGGTTCGGGCGGGGCCGCGGTTGGCCTCTCGCTTTGCCCCACGGGCTATACTTCGCTGGCGAACGACCTGCGCTCTCCTGCCTGGCGCCGCATGACCGCGACCTCGCACCCTGCAACCACGGATCTCGAGTCCCGCCTGGCCGGTGCCGGGCTGTGCGCCGTTTCCGCCTTTGGTTTTGCCACGCTCTCGATCCTGGCCAAGCTGGCCTTCGCTGAGGGGCTGAGCCTGACCGGCTTCCTGAGCGTGCGCTTCGGCGGTGCGGCCCTTGTGTTGTTGATCATCCTTGGCTTGAAGCACGGGCGGGCGATCTTCCCGGACCGTCGCCTCGTGGCGGTGCTCTTCCTGCTCGGCGGGCTCGGCTACTTCTCCCAATCGAGCCTGTACTTTCTCGGCCTGCAGCGCATCCCCGCCTCCCTCAGCTCGGTGCTGCTGTACATCTATCCGGTCTTCGTGGCGCTGAACATGTGGGTGGTTGAGGGCCGCAGGCCGGCCCGGCTGGAAGTGGGAGCCATGGCACTGGCGCTGGCCGGCGCGACGCTGACCGCCAGCCCGTGGGACGCCCTGCGCGGCGCGGGCCCGGATCTGCTCGGTGTGCTGCTCGTGCTGGGTGCGGCGGCGGGCTACGGCGTGTACATCGTCGTCAGCAACCGCTACGTGCACCGCGCCGGGCCGCTGATCAGCACGGCCTGGGTGGCGCTGGGAGCATCGGTAAGCTTCAGTCTCACCGGGTTCTTCGCCCGGACCTGGGTGGTGCCGGCCACGCCGCGCGCCGCCGCCCTGCTCCTCGGCCTGATCGTCTTCAGCACCATCCTGCCGCTGGCGACGTTCTTCGCCGGGATGCGGCGTGTTGGCCCGACGGCCGCATCCTTGTTGAGCACACTCGAACCGGTTTTCACCATCGCGCTGGCAGCGATGGTCCTGGGCGAGGCGCTGACGGGTTCCCAGTGGGCCGGCGGGGCGCTGATCCTGGCGGCCGTCGTGCTGCTTAACCTCCCGGCGCGGAGGGCCGCAGCCTAGCCACTCCTCTGGCTCCACACTGCAGACGCGTGGGACCTGATGCTGGCGAGGTACCGTCGGCCCACAGCCGACGGCAGCCGGGCCCCCCATGACTCCCACTCCCCGAATCCATGCCCCGCGCGCACCCTTGCGGCATGATGCTGTGTCCTGCGCGCCGCAGGCCTGGTGACATTCGTCTCTTGAGGATGCTGGGCACCGCGGCTAGGGTAGGAATGCCCTTCGCCTCCGAACGAACGGCAAGAGGAAAGAAACCTATGACTACCCACGAAGTCCACGAGATCAGTATCGACGCACTCCTGCCGGCGGAGATGGCTGTGCGGGCGGAGTCGATCGGTGTGCGCAAGTCCACCATGCCGTTCTGGACGGTGCTGACGCTGGCCGTCCTGGCCGGCGCGTTCATTGCCCTGGGCGCCATCTTTGCCACGACGGTCGCCGCTGGGCTCTCGGGCGTGGTGCCGTACGGCATCGCCCGGCTGCTGATCGGACTGGTGTTCAGCCTCGGCCTGATCCTGGTGGTCGTGGGCGGCGCCGAGCTGTTCACCGGCAACAACCTGATCGTGATGGCCTGGGCCGGCGGCAAGGTGTCCACCTGGGCGCTGCTGCGCAACTGGGTGATCGTCTACCTGGGCAACCTGATCGGTTCGCTGGGCACGGCCTTGATGATGTTCATGAGCAAGCAGTACTCGTTCGGCAATGGTGCGGTCGGCACGGCGGCATTGAGCATCGCCAGCTCCAAGGTCCACCTCGGATTTGTTCAGGCCGTCTTCCTGGGCATCATGTGCAACGTGCTGGTCTGCCTGGCGGTGTGGATGACCTACAGCGCTCGCAGTACGGTCGACAAGATCATGGCTATCGTTTTCCCCATCACGGCCTTCGTTGCCGGCGGATTCGAGCACAGCGTCGCCAACATGTACTTCATCCCCATCGGGCTGCTGATCAAGGAGTACGACCCGGCTTTTGTAACCAGTACCAAGCTGACGATCGACGGCCTGACCTGGCAGTCATTCTTCGTCAACAACCTGGTTCCGGTCACGATCGGCAATATCATCGGCGGCGCCGTGCTGGTGGCCATCATCTACTGGTTCGTGTTCCTGCGGCACGCCTCGAAGGAGAAGGTGTAGGAGGACTCCGAGCCTCCGAATTCCCTGCGAAAACGCGGAAGCTGGCCTGTATAGCGAGTAGGGACACAGCATGGCGTGCCCCTACGACATTCGCAACCGGATGGACGCGGGATAGCGGAACTCCCCCTGGGCCGTGTAGGCGCGACGCACCGTTCGTGCCGCGAAGCCCGGCGGCACGCCGGTGCGAGACGGCATGCGTCGGGCCTACACCTCATCCGGGGGCACGCCAATCACCGCCTGCAGCAGGCGCGCCGTGAGCAGCTTGACCTCGCCCCCGCCCATCCCGGACGGCCCAACGCAGGCCGGGCAGCCATCCAGACAGCCGCAGGTCTGCACCAGTTCAAGCGCCCCGCGCAGCAATTCATCGTGCAACTCGTACAGCCGCTCGGCCAGCCCGAGCCCTTCGGCGACGCGGTCGTAGAACGTGATCGTCGGCGCCCGGGTGGTCTTGGCGCGTGTCTCGGCCTCCACGCCCAGGTCGCGCGGGTCGCACATCAGGTACAGCGGGGCGATGTTTCCCATGGCGTAGGCCAACCCGCCCAGCGCGCTGCGCGTGCCGCGTGCCGCCTCGGCCCGCTGGTGGCAGGCGGGGCACAGCGTGATCAGGTTGTCGAGGGCGTTGGCCAGCCGGTCATGGCGGTTCTCGCCCGGGACGTAGCCGAAGTCGCGGAACGGCCGCAGGTGATGGACCTCGTGCCCGCGACCTTCGCGCTCGGGGGCGTTGCACTGCCGGCAGCGGTGGCTATCACGGGCCAGGGCGGCCTGCCGCGCCGTCGGCCAGTCGGGGCCGTAGTCATTGGGGGGCAGCAGGATGCCGTCCGCTTCCAGCCGCTTCACCAGCGCCGGATCGAGCCACAGCCACGAGGCGGTCGTCTCAAAGGTGCGCGGCGGCAGGTCGATCGTCCCGTAGCCGAGGGTTTCGTGCGTGTAGCGCTTGACCTTGCGAAACGAGGTCGCCTGCGCCGTGACCAGTATCCTTCCATGCGCCCGCCGCGCGGCGGCGTGCTCATCAGCGTCGAAGACCTCCAGGATCTCCAGGTCGACCGCCTCGCTGGCATCGGTGTAGTAGTCGACCTCGGCCGGGTGCACCTCGGCCAACGCTGCATCCCAGTCCAAACGGCTCACCAGGAACGTGCGCCCCTCGTGGGTGTAGACCGCACCCTCGTGGAGCATCACCGGTGCGGCGGCGCGATCGATCTCGCCGATCACCACCGGGCGTCCTTCGCTGGAGTCCTGGATCACAATCGTATCGTCCGTGCCCGCTCGGAGCGAGACCCCTTCGGCCGGGTAGACATCCGCCACCCAGCGGTAGGCGTCGGCCGACGCGTGCAGGTCCCCCTGCTCCGCCATTGCCTCGAGCAATTCAGGCACGTCCGGCGCGCTGCCGAAAGCGTCGCCGCGGTTGAATGGAAGTTCAAAGGCGGCGCAGCGCAGGTGTCGCGCCAGGATCGCCAGGTTGTCCGGATTGATCAGCCCCATCTCCGGCGAGCGCTCGAAGATGTAGCGCGGGTGTCCGGCGACGAACTGGTCCAGCGGCGCGGCGGAGGCGACGAGCACGGCGGCAGACACCTCGCTTCGACGGCCGGCGCGCCCGGCCTGCTGCCACAGGCTGGCGATTGTCCCCGGATAGCCAGCGACGATCGCGGCGCCCATCTGTCCGATGTCAACGCCCAGCTCAAGGGCGTTTGTCGCCACGACGCCGAGTACGGATCCGTCGCGCAGCCCGCGCTCGATGGCTCGCCGCTCCAGAGGCAGGTAGCCGCCGCGGTAGCCGCGGATGCGGGCGGGGTCGCCGCCGGCCTGCTGCAGCGAATCGCGCAGGTAGCCGAGCAGCACCTCGGTCGTCCGGCGCGCCCGGGCGAAGACCACTGTCTGTACTTCTGCCTCCAGGAAGACCTCGGCGATGCGCGTGGTCTCCAGCGTGTAGGCTCGGCGGATACCCAGCGCCGGGTCAAGCACCGGCGGGTTGTACAGCACGACGTGTTTCTCGGCCCGCGGCGAGCCATCCAGGTCCGTCGGGATCAAGCGCACCGGTGCCTCGAGCAGCTGCTCGGCCAGTTCGCGCGGGTTAGCGATGGTGGCCGAGGTGAGGATGAAGTGCGGATCCGAACCGTAGAAGCGGCACAGCCGGCGCAGGCGGCGGATCAGGTTGGCGACATTCGAGCCGAAAACGCCGCGGTAGACGTGCAGCTCGTCGATCACGACCCAGCGCAGGTTCTCGAGCAGCGTCGCCCAGCGCGGGTGGTGGGGCAGGATGCCGGCGTGGAGCATGTCCGGGTTGGTGAGCAGCAGGCGGACCTGGTCGCGGATCGTCCGGCGCTGCGCGGCGGGGGTGTCGCCGTCATAGGTGCGCACCGGAATCTGATCGACCGCGTCCAGCGTCCCCAGCAGGTCGCCCAGGACGGCCGCCTGATCCTGCGTCAGCGCCTTGGTGGGAAACAGATAGAGGGCGCGGGCCTCCGGATCCTCGAGCAGCGACTGCAGGACCGGCAGGTTGTAGCACAGCGTCTTGCCGGAGGCGGTGCCGGTTACAACGACCACGTTCTCCCCCGCCAGGGATGCTTCGATGGCGGCGGCCTGGTGGGTGTAGAGCGGCGCGGTACCGCGCTGCCGCATCACGGCCATCAGGCGGGCGGATAGGCCGGCGGGGGCGTCGGCATAACGAGCCGGCCGAGGAGGCAGCCGCTCCCACGCGCTGACGTGTGCCATGAAGGCCGGATCGCGGCGCAGCCGCTCCAGGGCATCAACGACGGACATCGGGGAGGATTATAGCCGCCGGTCCTGAAGCGGCGCGACCACACGTCTATAATGCGCAGCGTGATCGATGACCGCCCGCACCTGCGACACACCTCGGTCCTGCACCGGTGGCGAGAGCCCTTCAACGGGCTTTCGCATCTGGCCGCCGCCGGCTTGGCGCTCCCCGGTGCTGCCTGGCTGGCGTACCTGAGCCGCGACAACGGCGTCCGCCTCGCCTCCCTCCTGATCTACGGCTTCAGCCTGGTACTCATGCTCTCGGCCAGCGCCGCCTATCACCTGATCGACGCTCGACCGCGGGTCTCGCAGTTCCTGCGCAAACTCGACCACACCGCCATCTACCTGCTCATCGCCGGCACCTACACCCCGATCTGCCTGCGTTTCTTCACCGGCTTCTGGCAGTGGGGCCTGCTGGCCATCATCTGGACCCTGGCGATGACTGGTATTGGCGTGAAGCTGCTTGTCCTCAACGCCCCGCGCTGGGTCACCGCCGGCGTCTACCTGGCGATGGGCTGGTTGGCGATTGCAGGCGTTCGGGAGATCTTCCTCCACGTCCCGGCGGGGGCGCTGGCCTGGCTCCTGGCCGGCGGGCTGGCCTTCACCGTCGGAGCGGTGGTGTACATCACGAAGAGGCCGGACTTCGTCCCGGGTGTCTTCGGCTTCCATGAGACCTGGCACGTGTTCGTGATCCTCGGCTGCCTGTGTCACTACGTCGTCATGGCGGCATACGTGGCAGCCTCCGGCCCGCTGAGGTGACGCCGTCCGAACACCATCTGCCCTTCAGGAGAACCGTCGATGACCAAACGTGTGGGCTGGGGGATCCTCGGAACGGGCAGGATCGCCACGAAGTTCGCGGACGACCTGCAGCACGCTCCAGGTGCGGTGCTGGCAGCCGTCGGCTCGCGTAACCCTGAGACCGCGGAAGCCTTCGGCCGTCGCTTCCGCATCCCCCACCGGCATGCCACCTACTCCGCGCTGGTGGACGACCCCGATGTCGACGTGGTCTATATCTCCACGCCTCATAGCCTGCACGCGGAGAATGCCCGCCTGGCGCTCGAGGCGGGCAAGGCCGTCCTGTGCGAGAAGCCCTTCACCCTGAATGCCCGCCAGGCCGACGAGCTCATCGCCCTCGCCCGCCAGCGCGGCCTGTTCCTGATGGAGGCGCTGTGGACCCGCTTCCTCCCGGCCACCGTCCGCCTGCGTCAGATGCTGGCCGATGGAATCCTGGGCGACATTCGCCTGCTGGCAGCCGACTTCGGGCTGCAGTTCGCCCTCGACCCGGCCAACCGGCTGTATGCTCCCGAACTCGGCGGCGGCGCGCTGCTCGACCTGGGTGTGTATCCCGTGTCGCTGGCGTCGATGGTCTTCGGACGTCCGCAATCGATGGTCAGCCTGGCAACGATGGGCCCTACCGGCGTTGACGATCAATCCGGCATCGTCTTCCGGTACCCGCAAGGTCAGCTCGCCTGCCTGTACACCGCCATGCGCGTGACCACGCCGACCGAGGCCACGCTGGTCGGCGCGCGCGGGCGCCTGCGGATCCACGCCCCGATCTTCTGTCCGGAGCGGATGACCCTCACGCTATCCAACCGGAAGGACAGGCTGATCGAGCGGCGCCTTGAGGGCAACGGCCTGCACTACCAGGCCATCGAGGTTATGCGCTGCCTGCGAGAAGCGAGGCTCGAGAGCGACGTCATGCCGCTGGCGGAGAGCCTGGCGGTCATGGAAACGCTGGATGCGATCCGGGCGCAGTGGGGGCTGCGCTACCCCGGCGAGTAGCCGCGTCTACAGCCAGTCCTTGCGGATGAACACGATGACTACGCCGATGGAGACCATCACCGCTGTCCCCATCACATACCAGAACGCCAGAGGATGCGCTTGGAGCGGCAGGTCGATGTTCATTCCGTAGATGCTGCCCACCATTGTCGGCAGCGCCAGGACGATCGTAACCGAAGTCAGGACCTTCATCACCACGTTCAGGTTGTTCGAGATGATCGAGGCGAAGGCATCCATCATGGCGCTCAGGATGCCGGATGAGATGTTGGTCATCTCGATCGCCTGGCCGATCTCGGTCAGCGCGTCCTCGAGCAGATCCTCGTCGTCCGGGTACATGCGGAACAACTGGCTCTTCTGCAGCCGCGCCATCATGAGCTCGTTCCCCTTGAGGGCGGTGGTGAAGTAGGTCAGACTCTTCTGGTACTTGAGCAGCTCGAGCACCTCGCGATTGCGCAGGGAGAGCTGCAACTTGTCTTCCAGCACGTCGACCGTCTTGTTGATCGACCGCAGGTACGTCAGGTACTGCTGGGCGGCGACCAGGAAGATGTGCAACAGGAAGCGGTTGCGCTTGGTGGTGCTCAGGTTGCGCACCCGGCCGTTGGTCAGCCCGCGGATCAGGTCGCTCTCAAACGAGCATACGGTCACGACGACCCGATCGGTCTGGATGATGCCCAGCGGAACTGTCGTGTACGGGATGTCCGAGGTCTCACCCTGATAGCGGGCCACGCGCAGGATCACCAGCGTCACACCCTCGTCCTTCTCGGTGCGCGCCATTTCGTCCTGGTCGAGCGGATAGGTCAGGTAGTCGGGCGGGATGTTGTAGGTGTGCTGGACCTGCTCTAGCTCCTCCAGATCCGGGTTGACCAAATGGATCCAGCAGCCGTCCACCGGCTCGCTGATCTGTGCCACGCCCTGCGGCGTGCTGCGGTAAACCGTGATCATGGCGCCCTCCATCCCGCAGATGATCCGGGTGCAGCCGCCGTCGCCGGCCGGCCTCGACACATGAGGCGGCCTTGGCCGTCAGAAACCTGGGAGAGCCGGTTTGGGGTCTCGGCTGCCCACGTCTCCTGCCGGAAGGTCGATCCCTCTCGACCCCTCACGGCAGGCGCGCGGCCGCCAAGAGGCTATCGGGAGGGGACCCTGCGTGTGGGGGCCGGGCTCAAACCGGCCCCGTTGGGCTGGTCACTCGAATCAGAGTCTGCGATGTCGTCCATCGGTGTGCCCGGCGCGGGGGTGTCCGGCCCCTCCGGGCTGCGTCCAAATCACGTTATATCACCACTTGGCTTTCCGCGCACGCTCCGTGCTCCATCCTGACGCCACGCTGCGCGGGCCAGCCTCCGTTGGACGCCGGACCGGCGCCTCGACAGTTATAATCCACAGCCCGCCCCGCCTGTCGCGAGGCCGGGGATTGCCGGACCACCTCGTTTCCGGTCGCCCCTGGAGCCGACACATGCCCTGGCAAGCCTCGTATCCGACCGCCGAGCACCGCCGGGCAGCGGAGGCCATCGTGGAGCACTTCGCCGCCCACGGCCCGGTGGACGCGGTGCTCCTGACGAATTCATGTGCTCGCGGCCGCGCGACGCGCGACAGCTGCCTGGACATGGCCGTCCTCGTCCATCCCAAGGTTCCCCCTGCCCGCCGCCTGGTCGTGGAGCAAGCCTGGGATGCCTTCCACGAATCCAGCCCTGTCATCCGCACCCTCCGCGGGACCGGCCTGTATTCGGTCGTTCACTTGGACATCGTCGATGGTGTGTTTGCCCCCGAAGAACGCGACGAGGCCGCCGGGCCTGACGGCTTCGAACTGGGCATCGGCAACCTGCTCGTGTATGCCCAGCCCTTGCTGCAGAACGGGGATTACCTCGAACAGCTCAAGCGCCATTGGCTGCCCTACTACGGAGATGACCTTCGACGTCGGCGGCTGGACATGGTGCGGCACTACTGCCTGAACAACCTGCACCATATCCCCGTCTATGTCGCCCGGGGCCTGTACTTCCAGTCCTTTGACCGGCTCTACAATGCCTACCGGGAATTCCTGCAGGCCCTGTTCATCACCCGACGGACCTATCCAATCGCCTACAACAAATGGATTCGCGAGCAGGTGGACGAGATCCTGGGTCTGCCCGAGCTGTACGCGCAGCTTCCACGCCTGTTCGAGTTCTCGCGCTTCGAGAGCGACGAGATCGCCGAGAAGGCCGGGCGGGTCGAGGAGTTGCTCGAAACGTACGTGCCGGCCGCGGATACCTGAGACACAGGGATCAGCGCCCCGGCGCGCCGGGCGGGTTGCCCGCCGGGGCGCGAGAATAGAAGCCAGCCGACGCAGCACCGACGGCCTCTGCGGGGGCGGGAGGATGGGAGCCATCACCAGCAACATGCCTCGCCCGGCAGACCCCGAGTCGACGGTTGCCCCATCTCCTGACGCGCTGCACACTGCCGGCATGGTCTCCAGCTGGAAGCCCAGGGTTCGTCGTATCGCGAGCTGGGTTCTCTCCACACTGGCCCTCGGCTTCGCGTACAGTCAATCGCCGCTGTACACCTCCAATCAAAACCAGTACTTCCTGCACGCGGCCGCACGCGCCGGGATCGGTTTCCTGAGCCAGGACTGGCTGGCCAACACAGCCGATCCCACGCCCGTCTTCAGCTGGATCGTTGAGTGGACGTTCCGGCTCTTTCCGCCGGCCGCGTTCTACCTCGAATACCTGGCGCTGATCGGGGTCTACCTGGCCGCGTTGTGGCTGCTGGCTGATGCTGCCCGCCGTCTGCGCGGGTCAGGCCTGCGCTCACTGCTCTTCCTCACGCTGCTGATCCTGTTCAACTCCGCTGCCCTGCGCCTGGTGCAAAGCCGGGTGCTGGGTGAGTCCTGGGAGTACCTGTGGGATGGGGGCCTGGCTGGCCAGCGGCTCCTCGGCCCGGTGCTCCAACCCAGCGTCTTCGGCGTCTTCCTGCTGCTGTCCGTCGCGCTGTTCGTGCGCGGGCGGCCGATGTGGGCTTCAGCCCTCGCGGCGCTGGCCGCGTGTGTTCATCCGACCTACCTGGTATCCGCCGCCCTGCTCGTCCTGAGCTACGCGCTGCTCGAATGGCGCCGCGCCCGACGCCTGCTGCCCGCCGTCCGCATCGGGCTCCTCGCCCTGCTGATCGTCACCCCCATGCTTCTGTACGTCGGCCTGGTGCTCGGCCCAACCTCACCCGGAATCCTGGCCGAGGCACAGCGCATCCTGGTCGAAGACCGCATCCCGCACCACGCGCTGCCCGCTGCCTGGTTCGACGCATCCTCGGTGGCGCAGTTGGTGCTCATCGCCGCGGCGGTCTACATCACGCGGCGAACGCGCATGGCTCACGTCCTGATCCTCGCCTCCCTGGGCGGCGGTCTGCTCACAGCCATGCAACTCCTGACCGGGAGCCCCATGCTGGCGCTGCTCTTCCCGTGGCGCATCTCGACCGTTCTCGTGCCGGCGTCCACAGCCCTGCTGATCGGTTGGGCCGCCGATCGCGCCGCAATCGGCATCGAACGCCGCGGGCCCACGGCGATCCGGGCGGCGCGCCTTGTTGGTCCCATCGCCATCGGCATCCTCGCTTTGGCCGGGGCGGCGGCCTTCGCCCTGCGGCGCTCGGCCCAGGCTTCTGACCCGGCGGCCGACCTGATGCAGTACGTACGAGCGCACGCCGGCGCAGGTGATCTCTACCTGATCCCACCGCGGCTTCAGGAGTTCCGTCTGGCCACCGGCGCGCCCGCGCTCGCCGACTTCAAGTCCATCCCCTACCGCGACGTGGATGTGCTCGAGTGGGGCGAGCGAATCCGCTTTGTGGGCTGGTTCTACCGCGACGATCCCGAGGCGGTCGACTGTGCGCTGCTCGATCAGGCCGCGCAGCGCTATGGAGTGACGCACGCCGTCCTCGACGAGGACTTGCTGGCCCTCCGTTGTCCCCAAGTGCATCGAGTCTACGAGGACGCACACTTCGCACTGGGTATCCTGCAAGCTCCTTGATCGGGCGGCACCCGCCGCGCTCGCCTGATCGCCGAATGTCGGGCCTGGCTTGCGCGCACGTGGTAGCCGTGCACGGACAATGCGCCAGTTACTGGCACATTGAACGTAACTCAGGGCCGCCCTCCTGCCGAAGCTGTGGCCGGCCTAGGCCGAAACCGAAAGCACGGCCCGCTGCCGGCTCGTCTGGCGGGAAAGGTGTCCGGCTATGACGCCGGCGTCGGCACCGACCCCGCCCAGAAGGGTCGAACTCAGCGAGGTCTGAAAAGGCAAACCCAGGAAGTACAGACCCGGCACCTCGGGCACCACGCCACGCTTGTGTCGGGGGTATCCATGTTCATCGAAGACGGGTATCTGGATCCACCGGTAGTTGGGACGGAAACCTGTCGCCCAGACTACCCCGGAGACGTCGAGTCGCTGGCCATTGGCGAGGGTCGGCATGCCCTGGCTGACGTCCGCCACCCGCTGGACGCGCCGGACGCCTGCCGCCACAATGGCGCTCGGCCGGAGGCCAATGAGTGGCGTCCCTTTGGTCAACGAGGCTTTCTGAACGCGGCGGCCGATCGGGGTATGGACGCTGAGCAGACGGCTGATGAACCACCAGTACGGGCGTCCCCCCAGTAGCTTTCCCACGCGATCGGCCGGGATGCGGCCTACATCTCTGCCTGCCAGCCAGACGTCTCGCCCGGCCTCGGCCAGTTCGACGGCGATTTCCGCCCCGGAGTTGCCGGCTCCTACCACCAAGATCGAGCCCTGGGGCAGTTGGTCGGGGTTCTTGTAGGAACTCGAATGCAGCTGAGTGATCTTGGGATCCAGCTGCACGGCGAAGGCCGGGATCAAGGGCTCCTGATACGCTCCGGTGGCGACGATCACGCGTGAAGCCGAGTAGCGACGGCCGCCGGAATCAAGCACGAAACCTTCGTTGTCGCGCGCCAGGGAGTCGACCTTAGCGTGGAAGCGCACGGGTGGGTTGAGGCGTTGGGCGTAGGCTTCGAGGTAGGCGCCGGCTTCATCCTTGGTGGGGAAGTAGAAAGCCGCGCCTGGGAAGGGCATGCCGGGCAGATTGTTGAACTTGGCGGGCGTGAAGAGACGCAATGAATCCCAACGCGACCGCCAGGAGTGGCCGAAGCCCGGGCCTGCGTCCAGGACGATGTAGTTGTCCCTTGCCTGCGAAAGGAAGTGGGCGGCAGCCAGTCCTGCCTGCCCTCCGCCAACGACAATGGTCGAGTAGCGCTCCTGCATGTTCATCCTTGCCTCCAGGAGAGTTATGTAGTATAACTACACTGACTGTATATATACTATACTAGATGCAAAAAGTCAACAACCCATCATCGCTCACGCACAGGCAGCGGCAGGCTCTGGAGACCCGCCGTCTCATTGTCGAGACCGCCCGGGCGCTCTTCTTGGACCAGGGATACGCGGCCACAACGCTCGAGGCCATCGCCCTGCAGGCGGGTGTCTCAGTCAGCACGGTGTACGCCGTGTTCGGTTCCAAACGCGGCATCCTGCGCGCGATCCGCGAGGCCTGGCACCAGGAAACCCACATCCGGGACGTCACCTACTCGACGCCGCCCGACATAGACCCTGCCGCGCGGCTCGATCGCCTGGCCCACGCCACGCGCCAACAGTGGGAGACGGGGGCGGACGTGATTTCCATTTATCAGGGTGCGGCCGCCGCCGACCGCGACGCAGCCTCAGAGCTAGTCGAGGCCCTGCGAGGCCGCCGCACAGCGTTCGAGACACTCGCCGCCAGCCTGCCCCCGGGTCTCCGGCCCGGCCTGTCGGTGGACCAGGCCTCCTCCGTCCTGAGGGCGCTCTGCCTCCCGGAAGTGCACGCGGAGTTGGTGGACCAATCCGGCTGGAGCGAGGATGCTTACGAGGCCTGGCTGGCGGCCGCCGTTAAGAGAGAACTCCTGCCCTAGCCGAGAAGGTGGCTGCATCGCGCTGGGTGGGCTGACTCCCTGGCAACCCCGTTCCCGGCCGAAGGATCCGTCTCCCCGCCGCCAGGCTGGTGCTCTATGCAGGACGCGGCGGACCACGCATCCGGCACGCTCGATCGTCGGTGCCATGACGCGGCCTGCTGGCCTCGAACTGACAGACAGCGCACTGATGTCCGGGCTGCACGGGCGCGGGCAATCCCCACTTCCCGCCTTCCTTCCGGCAGGCACACGGGTTCCCGCCGGATTCTGGTAGGTATAATCCGGGCACCGCGCCGAGCCCCGACGTTGCCCGAGATCCCGGAACTCGAGGTCATTCGCCAGGTTCTCACCCGTCGCCTGCGGGGCAGGACCGTCGTGCAGGTGATCGTGGCGCCCAAGGGCGGACCGATCGTCCTGCGCGACCTCACCCGTGCGGGCTTCGCAGCCTCCCTCCAGGGAGCGGTCCTGCAAAGCGTCAGCCGACGCGGCAAGTTCCTCCTGTTCTGCTTCGATGGCGAGTGCCCCTTGCTCGTCGTCAACCCCAAGCTGACCGGACGGCTCCAGCTCTGCGCGCCCGCCGCCAGGCGGGTGGGACCGGCTCACGTGACCCTTACCTTCGCCGATCCGGCGGAGGAACTGCGCTACGTCGACAGCAAGACGATGGGCCAGGTCTACCTCACCCACAGCCTCTCCGCCATTCCCACCTTCGACGCCATGGGCCCAGACGCGCTGGAAGTCACCATCGCCGAGTTCCGCGAACGACTGGCGCCCTTCCGCGGCGAGATCAAGGGAATCCTCACCCGAGGGTCCTTCGTCGCCGGCATCGGCAACGCCTATGCCGATGAGATCCTGTGGCATGCCCGGCTGCACCCGTATCGCAAGCGAACCAGCCTGACCCCGGTCGATGTCGAGCAGCTTTTCGACTCGATGGGCTCGGTCCTGCGGGCGGCCATCGAGCAGGTACGCCTCGAGATGGCGGATGATGTTCATCTCAAGCCGCGCGAGTTCTTCGCCGTGCACATGCGGTCCGGCGAAGCCTGCCCGCGCTGCGGAACGCCGGTCTCGGCGATCACCGCCAACCAGCGCATCACCAACTTCTGCCGCGCCTGCCAGCCAGGCGGTCTGCTGCGCGGCATGGGATCGCCCGGCTAACCCCCCGGCCGACGCGTTGGCCAACCTCCATCCCGGTGCTACACTGGCGCCCGTCTGACGGGAGGAGGCGCATGCCCCCCGACGACTCGATCCTCGTCCGCGAGAAGATCGCCCAGGCCGTCCGCCTGCTCGAGCGCTTCGACCTGGATCTGTGGTTAACCTTCGTCCACGAAACCAGCCTCGTCCGAGACCCGGCCCTCGACCTCATCTGTCCCTCCGACCTGACGTGGCCCTCGGCGCTGATGGTCCATCGCGGCGGCGAAAGCGTCGCCATCGTTGGCCGCTACGATGCCGCTAACCTTGAGCGCCTGCAGGCCTACACGCACGTTGTCGGGTACGACCAGTCGGTCCGGCCGCTCCTCGTCGACCAGCTGCGCGCCTGGCGGCCGCGTGCGGTAGGGCTCAACATCTCGCGCAGCGATCCCGCCTCTTCGGGATTGACCCACGGCCTCAAACTGGTCCTGGACGAGATCCTGCGCGAAGCCGGTATCGATGAAGAGCAGGTGATCTCGGCCGAGGGGTTTCTGGGCAGCCTGCGCGGGCAGAAAACGCCCCGCGAGGTCGAGGGCGTGCGCGCCGCCGTGGCCGCGACCGAGGCCTTGATCGGCGAGCTCACGAGCGAGGTGCGCGTCGGCCGCAGCGAGCGCCAGCTGGCGGACTTCCTGCACGGGCGCATGCGATCTCTCGACCTGCAGCCCTCCTGGGACTGGGAAACCGATCCGGCGATCAACACCGGTCCCGAGTCCGGGATGGGCCATGCGGGCCCGAGCGACCTGGTTGTCGCTCCGGGTCACCTGGTGCACATCGACTTCGGCGTCCGCCAGTCCGGTTTCTGCGCCGACCTGCAGCGCATGTGGTACGTCCTGCGCCCGGGCGAGACGCAGCCTCCCGCCGTTGTCCAGCAGGCATGGGCGCTGGTCCGCCGTGCGCTGCTCGCCGGGGCGGACGCTCTGCGGCCCGGCGCGCGCGGCTGGGAGGTCGATCAGGCTGCTCGCCGCACGATCGTCGACGGGAGGGCACCGGAGTACAAGCACGCCTTTGGTCATCACTTGGGCCGAGCCACGCATGACGGCGCCACCACCCTGGGCCCGCGCTGGGAGCGATACGGCACCACGCCGGACGGGGTCATCGAGGCGGGTAATGTTTTCGCCATCGAGCTGGGCGTCGAGGTTGCGGGGCACGGCTGGGTCAATCTGGAAGAGGATGTCCTTGTCGCCGGCTTCGGAATTGAGTGGCTGAGTTCGCCGCAAACGGATCTGTGGCTTGTGTCAGCATCTGCGTAGTCAAGCCCGACGCGGGCATGGCCTGCGCACCACCACAACCCATCTCCGCCCGAGGCCCGCAGGAAACAGCCTGCCTCCTGCGCGCGTGTGACGACACGCCGGACAGGGCCCGGAAACCGAGGAGGATGCATCCGTGCGACGATGGAATGGCTGGGGGGATGACTCGACGGATTATCCGTTGCCCGAGCCGGCGCGCGACTACCTTGCCGGCCTCGTCGGGCGCGGTTCGACCACCGTGGACGCTCCGATGGATCAACTGCTCGCCGCCGTGCCCGCTTCCCGGCTTCCGGCAAGCCCTCTGCTCAGCCTCGAGCCGAAGGACCGGCTGCTGCACGCCTGCGGTCAATCCCTGCCGGACTGGGTCGGCCTGCACACAGGCCGGCTTCCGGCTTTCCCGGATGCGGTGGCCTATGCCCGAACGGAAGAGCATGTGCGCACCGTATTGGCGCTCTGCCGCCAAAGCGGCGCGGCACTCATCCCGTACGGCGGGGGCACGAGCGTGGTGGGCCACATCAATCCACTGCCCGGCGGCCCTCCAACCGTTACGCTGGACCTCTCACCTTTGCAGCGTCTGCTGTCGCTGGATGAGACCAACAGCGTGGCCGTCTTCGAAGCCGGCGTCCGCGGTCCCGACCTGGAGGAGAAACTAGCGGCCCAGGGATACACGCTCGGGCATTTCCCCCAATCCTTCGAGTTCTCCACGCTGGGCGGATGGATCGCCACACGGTCCTGCGGACAGCAGTCTTTCCACTACGGCAGGATCGAAGACCTGTTCGCCGGTGGCCATGTGGAAACGCCGGTAGGCGCGATGGATCTCCCCGAGCTTCCCGCCTCGGCTGCCGGCCCGGATCTCCGCCATCTGCTGCTTGGGTCCGAAGGCCGACTCGGTGTGATTACCCGCGCCAGCGTTCGTGTCCGGCGCCGACCCGAGACCGAGAGTTTCTCCGGCGTCTTCTTCCATGACTGGGCGTCCGGCGCCGAGGCCGTGCGGGAGATCGCCCAGTCCGGCCTGGCTGTATCGATGCTCCGGCTGAGTGATGCGCAGGAGACCGAGACCACGCTTGTGCTCGCCGGAAAGCCCAACCTGACGCTCTGGGCAGAAAGGGGATTGCGCCTGGCGGGCTATCGCAGCGAGCGCAGCCTGCTGATCCTGGGAATCACCGGCGAACAACTCCGCACCCACGAAACGTTGCGTCACGCGACAGCCATCTGCCGGCGGCACGGTGGGTTGTTCCCCATCGCCATGATCGGGCGCATGTGGCAGAAGAGTCGTTTTCTCGCGCCCTACCTGCGCAACACGCTGTGGTCCTGCGGCTACACGCTGGACACCGTCGAGACCGCCCTGTCCTGGTCTCGGGTCCTTCCCGCGGCGCGAACCATCCAGCAGACACTTCGAGACGCCTTCGAGGCCCGGGGCGAGCGACTGCTCGTGTTCACCCATCTTTCCCACATCTACACCGACGGCGCCAGCGTGTACACGACCTTCCTCTTCCGCCGCGCCGCCGATCCGGATGAGACCGTGGCGACCTGGCGCCTCGCCAAGCAGGCCGTCAGCCGGGCGATCGTCAACCTGGGCGGGACGATCAGCCACCAGCACGGCGTCGGCATTGACCATGCGCCGTTCCTCGAGGCGGAAAAGGGGAGGACGGGCATCGCACTGCTGCAAGCTGCCTGCCGAACGCTCGACCCCGACGGCATGCTCAACCCGGGAAAGCTGGTGCCGGCGCAGGGCGAGCGGGTGGGCCCTATCCCATTCGTCTTGATCCCAGGTGCGGACCCGTTTCCCCCCGCACGGTCCGAGGGGATGGCGCGTTGAATCACACAGGCGTCCTTCTTTCCGCCGTCCATCAGCGGGTCTATACTCGCCGCCTGAGTCGAGTCACGCATTCCCGGCGCCTCGCGCCGGGCGCGCGAACCTGGGCTTGAGCGCCCATCATCCGAGAAGCGCCGGGGCGCCGTAACCATTCGCCGCCGACCCACCCAGTATCCTGGGTACGAGGTCACTTCACCCCGTGACACACGTGCTTGCTGGCAAGGTCGCTATCGTCACCGGAGGCGCATCCGGGATCGGGCGTGCCGCGTCGCGGCTGATGGCCGCGCAGGGCGCGCGCGTGATCGTCGCCGACATCGATGCCCGTGGCGGCAAGAGCACCGCGGACAGCATCTTCCGGGACGCCGGCGAGGCCATCTTCGTCGCTTGCGATGTCACCCGGGCGGAGGACGTCGAACGTCTGGTGCAGGCCGCCATGCAAACCTACGGCCGTCTCGATTGCGCCTTCAACAACGCCGGCCTGGAAGGGGATCATGCTTCCACTGTCGACTGCAGCGAGGACAACTGGGACCGCACGCTCGATATCAACTTGAAGGGTGTGTGGTTGTGCATGCGGGCCGAGATCCGCCAATTCCTACGGCAGCGCGGGGGCGGTTCGATCGTCAACACAGCCTCGGTGGCCGGAATGGTCGCCGAGCGCGGGCATGCCGCCTACGCCGCCGCCAAGGGCGGCGTGATTCAGCTGACGCGCACGACGGCGGCGGAGTATGCCGCGGCCGGGATACGTGTCAACGCCATCTGCCCGGGCGTGATCCGGACACCAATGGTCGACCGAGAGCTCAAGGCCATGCGCCTGAGTGCCATGATGCCCGGTGCCTTCCGCGCGCCGGCGGCTCGATGGTGGGCCGACGCCATCGTCCGATTCCCACCGCTGCGCAGCCTCGTTGTGCGCTCGATGCAGCCGCTGGGCCGCAGCGGCCGGCCGGAGGAAGCGGCCGAGGCGGCAGTGTGGCTGTGCTCCGATGCATCGTCCTATGTCACCGGTCACGCCCTCGTCGTGGACGGCGGCATGACGATCGTCTGAACCCAAGGAGGGTTGGCCATGGCAGAGACCCAAGTGACCGTGAAGAGCAAAGACGGGTTGGTGCTGGTGGGGCGTGAGTGGAAGCCTATGGGCGAGGCGCGCGGTGTCGTATGTCTGGTTCATGGGATCGGCGAGCATGTCGGCCGCTATCCGCATGTCGCCGCGGCCTTCAACCAGGCAGGCTACGCCATGATCGGAGTGGATCAGCGTGGTCACGGCCGATCGGAGGGACCGCGCGGTCACACCCCATCCTACGATGCCTTCCTTGACGACATCGACGTGCAGTTGGCAGAGGCCGCTGGGCGGCATCCGGGCAAACCGCTCTTCCTCTATGGGCACAGTCTGGGCGGCAACTTCGTGCTGTTCTACAGCCTGCGCCGCCGGCCCCGATTGGCTGGCGTGATCGCGTCTGCGCCTTCCTTGCGGCTGGCCTTCAAGCCTCCTGCCTGGAAGACCACAATGGGGCGCCTGATGTACAACCTGATACCCGCCTTCAGCATGCCCAGCGGCTTGGAGACGGCGGCTCTGTCCCACGATCCCTCGGTTGTCGATGCCTACATCCACGATCCCTTGGTCCACAACCGCGTCTCCGCGCGACTGGGCATTGGCATGATCGATATCGGCGAGTGGATCCTGGCACATGCCTCTGAGTTCAGCCTCCCGCTCCTGGTCTTCATCGGCAGTGAGGACCGCCTCACCTCGGTGGACGCCAGCCGGGAATTCGCCTCCAAGGTCCCGGGCAACTGCACCTTCAAGATCTGGGACGGCCTGTACCACGAGACACACAACGAGCCGCAGAAGGCTGAGGTGCTGGACTATATGATCCAGTGGATCAAGTCCCGCGCCGGCTAGGCATCGCAGGAAAGCCAGCCATGTGGGAACGCGGTTGGCGCGACCGGGTCTGGTCGCAGCTCGATAGCCCCTGGGACCTGATCGTCATCGGCGGCGGCGTCACCGGCGCCGGCATCTTGCGTGAGGCGACCCGCGCGGGCCTGCGCACGGTGCTCTTCGAGGCCGGCGACTTCAGCTCGGGCACCTCCAGCCGCTCGTCCAAACTCGTCCACGGCGGCCTGCGCTATCTGAAGAACGCCCAATTCAACCTGACGGTCGAGTCGGTCCACGAGCGCGAGCGCCTGCTGCGCGAGGGCCGCGGGCTCGTGTCGCCGCTCGGGTTCCTGATGCCGAGCTTCCGCGGCGACCGCATGCCCGGTTGGGTATTCGGTATCGGGCTGGTGATCTACGATATGCTGGCGCTGAAATGGGGCCACCGCCACTACGACGCTCACGGATTGCTCGAGCTGTGTCCAGTGCTGGCCTCCGAGGGACTGGTCGGCGGCTACCGCTACATTGACGCCACGACCGACGACGCCTGTCTGGTCCTGCGCGTCCTGCGCGAGGCCGTGCGCGGCGGCGGCGTGGCCCTCAACTACGCTCCCGTCGAGGGGCTGCTCACCCGCCGCACCGGCCAGGTGTCCGGCGTCGCCGTTCGGGACTTGGCCAGCACGGACGGCCGGACCATCGAGGTGCAAGCGCCAGTCGTCATCAGCGCTACCGGCGCCTGGGCCGATGACCTACGCGCGCGAATCGGCAGCCCGCGCCGGCTGCGCCGCCTGCGCGGCAGCCACCTGATCTTCCCCTTCGCCCGCCTCCCGTTGACCCGCGCCGTCAGCGTGCTGCATCCGGCCACCGGGAGGCCGGTCTTCGCCGTCCCCTGGGAAGGCGTGACCCTGATCGGCACGACCGACGTGGATCACATCGACGCGTCGATGGCCGAGCCGGCCATCGACCCCGCCGAAGCGGGCTTTCTCCTGGCGATGACCTCGTTCGCCTTCCCGTCCCTCGAACTGACCCTGGCCGATGTCCTGGCTACACAAGCCGGCGTGCGCGCCGTCATCAACACCGGCCAGACCGACCCGTCGAAGGAGTCGCGCGAGTACGTGCTGTGGGATGAGCACGGCCTGCTCACCGTCACCGGCGGAAAGCTGACGACCTTCCGGCGCATGGCCCATAGCGCGCTGCGGGCGGTTCGCGGACGCCTCCCCAGGGTGGTCACACTCGATTCGCGGCTGCCTGTCCTCGATCCCCTCCCGCCTGAGCGTTGCCTCGGCGGGATGGTTGATCCGGCGCTGTGTTTGCGGCTGCTGGGTCGGCACGGCGCCGACACACCGGCGCTCGTCGCTGCGGCCCAGCCGGGTGAGATGCAGCGCATCGGAGATAGCCTGTTCACCTGGGCCGAGCTTCGCTGGGCAGCGCGCGACGAAGCCGTCGTCCACCTGGACGACCTGCTGCTCAGGCGCCTTCGCCTCGGCCTCACGCTGCCGGAAGGCGGCCAGGCTCACCTCGAACAGATCCGCGCGATCGCCCAGCCCGAGTTGGGATGGGAGGATGCGCGTTGGCAGCAGGAGACCGACCGCTACCGGTTGTTGTGGCGGGCGGGCTACGCGGTTCCCGGGTAGCCCGATCGAGGCTCCCGCTCGAGACGCCACCCACTGTACGCCAAGTGCCGAGCCGCGTCTGCGCCGACCGCAGCCGTCGCAGCCAGGACCCCGATGCACTCCAGGAGGAAGACATGCCCGGCGACCGTATCCTCGCCATCGACCACGGAACCCAGAGCGTGCGCGCACTGGTGTTCGACCTGCGCGGCAACCTGGTCGCCAAGTCGCGCGTCCTTATCGAGCCGTATACCTCGGATGCGCCCGGCCGCGCCGAACAGCAGCCCCGCGTCTTCTGGGAGGCACTGTGTCAGGCGTGCCAGGCCTTATGGGCGATGCCCGGTGTCTCCAAGGAGTCGATCGCCGGGGTCGCGCTGACCACGCAGCGCTCGACGGTCCTCAACGTCGACAGGAATGGTGTGCCGCTGCGGCCGGCGATCGTCTGGCTCGACCAGCGCCGAACGGAGGGCCTGCGTCCTGTCGGCGGCGCGTGGGGTGTGCTGTTCCGCCTGGCCGGCATGTCCGGTACGGTCGCCTACCTGCAGGCCGAGGCGGAGGCCAACTGGCTTCAGACCCATCAGCCCGAGATCTGGCGCCAGACACACAAGTACCTGTTCCTCTCCGGGTACCTTTCCTTCCTGCTTACGGGCAAGTTCGTCGACTCCGTCGGCTGCCAGGTCGGCTACGTGCCGTTCGACTACAAGGGGCTCACCTGGTCCAAGCGCTGGGATTGGAAGTGGCAGGCGGTGCCGGTGAACGCTTCGCTGCTTCCCGACCTCGTCCCCCCCGCCCAGCCGCTGGGCGAGATCACAACCCAAGCCAGCGACGCTACCGGCATCCCGGCCGGCTTGCCGTTGATCGCCGCCGCGGCAGACAAGGCCTGTGAGGTCATCGGCGCCGGATGCGTCGACCCGCACATCGGATGCCTGAGCTACGGAACCACAGCCACCATCAACACGACCCACCGCAAGTACATCGAGATCATCCCGCTGATCCCGCCGTACCCGTCGGCCGTCCCCGGGGCCTACAGCCTCGAGCTCCAGATCCAGCGCGGCTACTGGATGGTCAGCTGGTTCAAACAGGAATTCGGGCTGCGCGAGCAAGGCCTGGCCGAGGAGCGCGGTATCGAACCCGAGGTGTTGTTCGATGAGCTCGTGCGCGCCGTGCCGCCGGGCTCGCAGGGTTTGCTGCTTCAGCCCTACTGGTCTCCCGGTCTCAAGCACCCCGGCCCAGAAGCGCGCGGCGCGATCATCGGCTTCGGCGATGTGCACACCCGCGCCCACGTCTACCGCGCCATCCTGGAGGGCCTGGCCTACGCGTTGCGTGAGGGTGCCGAGCGGACGTCGAAGCGCAGCGGCGTTCCGATCACCGAGCTGCGCGTCGCCGGCGGTGGCAGCCAGAGCGATGCCGCCATGCAGCTCACCGCCGACATCTTCGGCCTGCCCACCTCCCGCCCGCATGTCTACGAAGCCTCCGGCCTGGGAGCGGCCATGGACGCTGCCGTCGGGCTGGGACTGCATCCGGATTTCGAGACCGCCGTGCGCGAGATGACCCACTTGGGGCGGACCTTCGAGCCTGACCCAGCGGCCCACGCTATCTACGACGGTCTGTACCGGCAGGTCTATCTGGAGATGTACCCGCGGCTGCGGCCTCTGTATGAAACGATCCGCCGATTGACGTGACGCCTGGATGGGCGCGCCTCGCTCGTTGCCGCGCAAGGGCTGCCCGGCCGACGGCGTCCGCCTGCCGTGCCTGGCTCGCAGCGGCTAGCCGGGCCGGGTTAGAATGCTGTCTCCATGACCCGCCTCGCAGCTTTCGGCACTGTGGACGAGCGTCCAGGCGGTCGACGACTGCTAGCCCTGCTTCTCCTCGCCGCGGCCCTGGCCTCCTGCACCGCTCCCGTCCCGGCGGGACGGGTTGCACCGGAAGCCACGCAGACGGCCCCGGCCGCACAGCCATCCACGCCCGCGGGCCCCATGCCGGAATCCACCCTCATGACCCCTACAGCCCCGGCTCCGGATCTGGCCGCCGGGCTCGGCTCAGTCCTCCATCAAGTGGAGCGGCTGCGAGGCATCGAGGCGCAGCAGTCCATCGTTCCTGTGCCGGCTTCGTCCGCCGAGTTCGGCCGTCTGGCGCGGGCGGCCTTCGCCGCCGATTGGCCGCCCGCCAGCCTGGAGTCCCAGCTCCGCTTGTACCAGTTCCTGGGGCTAGCGCCCCCGTCGGTCGATGTCGAGGCGCTGATGGCGGCCGCCGGTGCCGAGGCGATCCTCTCGGCACCCGACGGCAGCCTCACACTCGCCGCTGGCGGTCTCTCGGAGGATGACCTGGTTCGCGGCGCTTGCGCCTACGATCGCGCCTTGCTGATGCAGGCCTTCCCCGAGACAGCACTCGCCCTCCAGTCGCAGGCATGCCAGGACGATCTCGACGCGTGCCTGGCGAGCCGCGCGCTCATCGAGGGTGACGCCGCGCTGCTGGCGGAACAGTGGCGGCGGACCTTTGGTGGGAAAGCCTCTCCGCCGAAAGAGCTGCCGACTGCCTGCGGCGCGGCTCTGCCTCCAACCGACCTCAACGCTGTCGGCCTGTCGGATCTGCTAGGTTTTCCCGTCGAGCAAGGCCTGGCTTTCGCTCGCACACTGTACCTCAAGGGAGGCTGGGCAGCGATTGACCAGGCCCATGCCAGCCCGCCGGTCTCCAGCGAACAGATCCTTCACCCTGATCGTTACCCGAAGGACACGCCGCGTGTCCCCGAACTCGTGGATCTGGCGGCGTCACTGGGTGCAGGTTGGGCCACGCTGGACTCGGGCGGTCTGGGCGAATGGCAGACGCTTCTCACGCTGCAGGCATTCCTCGAACCTGATCAGGCCGCACTGGCAGCTGGCGGTTGGGACGGCGATCAGTACGCCTTGCTCGGGGAGCCCGGACAGGGACTGGCCGCCTGGGTCCTGCTAACCCGCTGGGACACTGTCCGCGATGCCCATGAGTTCTCCGCAGCGTTTCGGACCTACGGGGAGAATCGCTTCGGCCCCCCGAAGCGGATCGGATCGTCGCTCTCATGGACGATCCCGCAGGGCGTTGTCGTCCTGGATGTGGGCAATGATCAGACGTTGTGGATCCAGGCGCCCGATGCACAGATGGCGGATGCTTTGCGCACCGCAACTCACTTCCCCTTGCACTAAGGATCGTATCGGAAGACAAACCGCTCAGCGGGAATCCTGGACAACAGGACCGGCTGCCTGCGTACCCCTACCCGCAGCCAGGGGATGGGATTGGGAGACTCAGGCTGATCGCGCGCCCGGGCGGGGACGCGCCGCGTGCGCGATCCCCGTCGTGCCGCTGACGGCGACGCTGATCTCCGTCTCCGCCAACCGTACGGCCGCCAACCACACCGGGACCAGGACTAGCCGGTAGGAGTCAACGACCATCCGGGCGCTACGCAGCGAGGGCCGCCGACCGCCGGCTGCAGCTGCAAGCCTGTCGCCCGTTGCTTCGAGCGAGCGCTGCCGCGCCCGCAGCGCGGCGTCCGACAGCGACAGACTGTACGTCTCCGCCGGCCAGGCTGCCAGGTAGGCAGAATCGAACGGGACCAGGCGCCCGGGTTCGAATTCCTCCGCCGCAGCGGCCTGATCCTGCGTGAGATGCGAGGATGCCAGGATGGCCACTGGCGTCCAAGGGGGCTCGGTGCCTGAGTGCGGCTCCGCTTGCGCAGCCCAGCTGTGGTTCCCGGACGGCGCGGTGCTCCAATCGACGACGCCGCCCATCTCAAACAGCCACACCGGCAGGTAGACCGCGGTCAGGCGATCGATGACCAGCGGCGCGTGGTCGCCTCCTGCCCAGGCGATCAACCGGCGCCGGACGTCGGGCTCCGCGACGGCCATCGGCGCAAGCATCTCCGGCGCGATCAGCAGGCGCTCGTCGCCGGCCTCAACCGTGTAGGTCGCATCGCAGTATGGGCAGGTCAGCGAGAGCGTCGCGGCCGCCAGCAGGAAGCGCGCCCCACAGGCAGTGCAGTCGAAGGTGCGGCTGGCCTTCGGCCGCACATGACCGCGGGCCGTTGCCAGCGCCAGGACAAAGTCGTTCTCGGGTGACCCGGCGTGTCCCAGACTCGATCCAACCGCCCCGCGGCGTCCGCAGTGGTCGCATTGCAGGTCCTCGCCGTCCGGCGCATACGCCATCGGCCCCCCGCACGCAGGGCACACGAAGCGCTTCGACTCTATGTCGCTGTCTTCCGACGGCACCGGCGGAGGCCGGTCTGGGTCAACGACGTCTTCACTCCGCAATCGGCCGTCGAGCAAGGCGAGTTTTCGCCGAGCGCGCGGGTTGGTCGGATCGCCGGCCAGGATGTCCTCCAGCCAGCGACGCGCCTCCTGCGGGTCCTCGGCGGCTTCGCTCAGCCAGATCTTCGCTTCCAACGCCTGCTCGGCCGATGGCTCTTGCCGAAGGGCCCACTCAAGGTAGTTGCGCGCTTCAGCCCGCTCGCCGGACTTGGCGGCGGCGATGCCGCGCACCAGCAAGTCATGCGCACCGTCGGACATTCCTGTCAACCGCTCCGCTCGCACCGGTGCGCCGGGAAGGCTTTGTCCGCGTGCGCACACCGCACATCCGCGAGGGCTTCCGTCTGCACGGCCACACGCTGGTTTCCATTCGGAACCATCCGCAAGCCGGGATCGGTCTCCTCGTTGGAGGCGAGTCCCGGCAGGCAGGCACGCTCGGGGGCACTCCTAGGCAACCGCTGTCGGCACAATCCGGACCGGCCGGTCACCTGATGGCCGGAGCCGCCCGCGTCGATCGTCCAGCTCACATAGGCCTCTGGGCGGGCCGTCGCGCGCGGCTAAGAGGCTGCACGAATGTCGTCTCCCTCCGCTTCCGGCGCCATCTCCGCCAGCGCCACTTCGACGTCCCCTTGCAGGGCATGGCGGCTCGGTGTCCGTCGCCGGCCGTGTCCCAGCTTCCCGATCAGCCCCTCGGTCGTTGTGCGCGACAGGCGCTGCAGCCTCTCGGCCGACAAGCGTTCCCCACGCTCGAACCACAGAACGGCGGCGCGCCCCAGCGCGGCTGTTGTCCCGGCTGCCACCCCCGCCGCTACCAGCCAGCCCGGCGGCCCGCCGAACTTGGTCAGCTCGTAGAACAGGCTGCGGGCCAGGAACCCGATCCCAAAGGTTGCCACCAGCTCGCGCGCCCGCGCCAGTGTGATCCGGTAGGCGTAGATCCGGGCGACGCTCATCACCATGGCGCTCTGGACAACGATCAAGGGTAGGAAGTCGGCGAAGGGCAACGGTGTCAGTGCGATGGCCGCCGCCGTGGAGGCGGCGCGGGCAATCACCGCCTGCGAAAGCTTGCCGCGATAGGCCGGAAGCGCAGCACCCAGCGCAGCCACGATTCCGGGCTCCGATGCCGCCACACTCACCAGCAGGCGGTCGATGCCGGTACCTTGCCGGGCACTCAGTGGGATGATCTGCGAGGCTTCCAGGCCGAGGGCAACGGCCGCACGGCCGAGGACCGCCGCACGCTCCCGCCCGACGAGGTCGATCTTGTTCAGGGCCACGACCATTGGACGACCCAGGCCTGTGAGGTCGGCAAACAGGGTCTGCTCCGGGGGACGGATTCCGTGAGACGCGTCGAAAAGCACGATCAACAGGTCGCCGGCCTGCGCCGCCACCAGGGCCCGGCGCCGCTCTTCGTCACCTACCGCACCGGTAAGGTCCGCACCGGGGGTATCGACGATGGCGAACAGGCCCGCGTCGGCAGATTGCACCTGCCGGGTTGTGCCGGGCAGAGCGCTCACCGCCGCCCGGTCGTTCGACGAGCGGATCAGTGTGTTGTACAGCGTCGATTTCCCGCTGTTGGCCGGCCCGACGATCACAACCTTGTGCTTGTCACCGGCGGCGATACGCAGGTGCTCAACGGCTTCCCCGATCAAGCCGCGCCAGTTCTTCAGGTCTGCGGGCAGCAAGCCCAGCGCCTTGCTGAGGTCGGCCTGGCTTGTGCCCGGCAGGCCGTCCCAAGCGCGCCGCAATCCGTCCGTCGGGCGTCCGACAAACCCCGGAAGCCTATTGCGCTCGCTCATGGCGACATTGTAGCGCAGCCCCCCTTCGCTGCCCGCAACCAGCCTGCCCGGAGCCCGCCAGCTCCCTGCTCTTGTGGATAACAGGCCGCTTTCTGTGGACAACACGACCTTATTGGGGAGAACCCGGACCTGATCGGTTCGATCAGTCTCGCCAACGATCCCACATCTGGCTTCCACAGCAATCAGACTCCCACATATGGGAAACACGCTCTGCGCCGGGCCCCGGCCGTCTATTGCCTCACAGTTCATCCCCAGATTGCCTGTGGTCGACGATGTCCCGCTCTCCCGCCACGAGTATCTCCCGCGGGCAGCCGGTGCGCACATCTACGGCTTCCAGGCGTGCTGCGGTCGCTCATCCACACATCCACAGGGCCTACGACGACTACTAGGAGTCATCCTCTATGGAGAGGGAATGAGAGATGGTACTGTTCCCACAAACAGCAGCCGGGGGCTTTGCAGCCCCCGGCCGGTACCCTTGCCCGGATCCTGGGTTAGATCCAGCCGCGGAAGTGCATGGCCTTGACCACGCGCTCGATCGACACCAGGTAGGCGGCGTCGCGCATGTAGACCTTCTCCTTGAGCGACATGTCCAGCACGGCATGGAAGGCCACGCTGATCTTGTCGTCCAGCCGCTTGAGCACCTCCTCGGTCGACCAGTAGAAGTTCATGTCATTCTGTACCGACTCGAAGTACGAGACGGTCACGCCGCCGGCGTTGCACAGGAAGTCGGGAATGTCCAGGATGCCCCGCTTCTGGATCTCCTTGTCAGCCTCGATCGTGACCGGGCCGTTGGCGCCTTCGGCGATGATCTTGACCTTCGGGCTGATCTTGCCGACGTTCTCGCCCGTGATCTGGCCCTCCTTGGCGGCCGGGATCAGGACATCGACGTCCTTGTACAGCCAGGCGTCGGCATCCTCGATCTCGTAGCCGGCCTTCTTGGCGGCTTCCTTGTCGATCGTGCCGTACTGGTCGGTGATGGTGAGCAGGAAGTGGCCGTCGACGCCGGCCTTCTTGGCGTAGGTGTAGGCCTTCTTGTCCTTCAGATCCCAGCACGACACAGCCACAACCTTGCCGCCCAGAATCTCGGTGAAACCGATGGTTGCGTACTGTGAGACGTTTCCGAAGCCCTGGATCGAGGCGGTGCATGCCTTCGGATCCATCTTCAGGTGCTTCATCGCCTCGCGGATGGTGTAGGTCACGCCGTAGCCGGTTGCCTCGGTGCGGCCCAACGACCCGCCGGCTCCCAACGGCTTGCCGGTGATCATTCCGGGCGTGTAAACGCCGGCCAGCTTGGAGTACTCGTCCATCATCCAGGCCATCATCTGGGGCGTCGTGCCGACGTCCGGGGCCGGGACGTCCTGTCGCGGGCCCAGGTGCTTCCACATCTGCTGAATCCAGCCGCGGCACAGGCGTTCCTTCTCTCCCGCGCTCAGCGTCGACGGGTCGACGATCACGCCTCCCTTGCCGCCGCCCAGCGGGATATCCGCCACGGCGCACTTCCAGGTCATCCACATCGCCAGGGCACGCACGGTGTCGAGGGTCTCATCGGCGGCGAAGCGGATGCCGCCCTTATGCGGCCCGCGGGCGTCGTTGTGCTGAACGCGGAACCCGGTGAAGACGCGCAGACTGCCATCGTCCATGCGCACCGGGATGGAGAACTTGAACTCGCGCAGGGGCCAGCGCATAACCTCGGCTACGCCCTTGTCGAGCTTCATCCTGGCGGCCACTGCGTCGAACTGGGCCTGGGCCATTTCGAAGGCGTTCACAGTCAACTTCCTCCTTGATTCGGTTAGGCTCCCCGACTGGGCGAGCAAGATGTGCGGAATCCTGGGCGAGGCTGCCGTCAGGCGCGCGACACCCCGCCGGCTAGAAGCGTCGGCGGCAATGCGGTTCTGATTGGACTGTACCGCTCCGGTTCGGAGAGGGCAAGTTACGTCTCTCACAAACCGGCGTGATGGTTCTCCGCAGACCGCAGGGCATCCTGCAGGGCCTGCTTCACCTGTGCGGGGTCGGCCCGGCCGCCAGCCAGACGCATCACCTGGCCGAAGAACCACTGGGCAATGGCGCTCTTCCCCGCCTGGTAGTCCGCCAGCTGCTCCGGATGGGACCGCAGCACCTGGCTCACAAGCCCTTCGATCTCGGTGGCATCGTTAACGACCTGCAGTCCGCGGCGTTCGATCAATCGATCCGGCGTCTCGCCGCCGGCGAACATCTCGGCCAGCACAGCCTTGCCGCTGGCCGCCGTGACCCTGCCCGCCTCGACGGCGCGGACCAATTCGGCCAACCCGGCGGGCGTCACGCGGCAGGCCTCGATGCCGGTGCCGGCGGTGTTCAACAAGCCGAACAACTCACCCACCATCCAGTGGGCGACGCGCTCGGGCGACACCGTCGGCGCCGCGGCCACGGCGGCATCGAAGAAGTCGGCCTGCGCCGGCTCGGCGCTCAGCACGCTGGCCAACGAGGGCGTGAGCCCGCAGTTGTTCCTCCAACGCTCCCGCCGCTCGGAAGGCAGCTCCGGCAAACGCGTACGCAGGTGCTCGACCAGCGCCGGATCGAGGCGTAGCGGAGGCAGGTCCGGCTCCTGGAAGTAGCGGTAATCGTGGGCTTCCTCTTTGCCGCGCTGCGAGTACGTCTCGCCAGTCTCCTCGTTCCACCCGAGCGTTTCCTGCGGCACCGGCTGTCCGGTGCGCAGCAGCCCGGCCTGGCGCTCGAGCTCGAAGGCTACGGCCCGCAGCATGCTCCGGAATGAGTTCAGGTTCTTGATCTCGGTCCGCGTGCCCAGATCAGCTGTGCCGGTCGGGCGAAGGGAGACGTTGGCCTCAAAGCGCATCACGCCTTTTTCCATGTCACCGCTATTGACGCCCAGGCTGCGGAGGACGGCGCGCAGCTCTGCAGCATAGGTCTTGACGTCCTCCAGGGAATGCAGGTCGGGCTCGGTGACGATCTCGAGCAGCGGCACGCCGGAGCGGTTGTAGTCGATGAGCGAGAAGTCCTCGCCGTGGAACAGCTTGCCGGTGTCTTCTTCGAGGTGGACGCGACGGATGCGAACACGGCGTGGGCCGCCCGGGGAGTCGATTTCCAGCCAGCCGCCGCTGGCCAGAGGCAACTCATACTGCGAGATCTGGTAACCCTTGGGCAGGTCGGGGTAGAAGTAGTTCTTGCGGGCGAAAACGCTGCGCTCGGCCGGCGCGGAATGGAGCGCCAGCGCGACGCGCGCGGCATACTCGACCGCCCGGGCATTAACCACCGGCAAGGTGCCGGGCATGCCGGTGCAGATCTCGCACACCGCCGTGTTGGGTGCGGCGGACGTCGAATCGACGACCGCACAGGCGCAGAACATCTTCGACTGCGTCTGGAGTTCGGCGTGCACCTCCAGCCCGATGACCGGTTCAAACTCCAACACGGCGCACATCCACCTGTGGCTAGGCTTGCGGCGGCCAGAGTGCAAGGCCGCCGTCTGCGATGTCAGGGAGCCGGAGGGAAGGTCCCCTCGGGTGCATACCAATCTCCCGGGTCGATCCCGTCTGCAGCCAGCCCGCCTGCCGCCGGCACAGGGATCAGTGCGTGATCGGTGCAGTCCACGCTCAATCCGCACTCGACCGCCGCGGTATAGCCGCCGGCATGCTGTCCGTCCAGCGTGTACGCCACAACGTAGTAGATCCCATCGGGGACAGACAGGCTGTATGTGGACTGGCCGGCGACGGTGTCGACGCTGGCGGCCGGGTCCATCGAGAGCAGATCGAAGGCGACGATACGCAGGGGCGGTGTGCCTTCGGACGGATACGACAGGCTGCCCGTGATTGTGCCGCCAATGTCCACGATCTCCGAGCCGCTGTCGCCGCCGGGCAACTCTACGGGCAGTGTGGCCAGGGGCGAATCCAAGCCGGCCGGCATCGTCGCCAGCATGCCCTCCAATTCGGACTGAACTGCCTGCAGCGTCGAGGCCGCGCCGCCGGTGGCGCTGTCGACGGCCCGCCCGACCAGTGAGCAACCGAGCAAGGCCAGGGCGAGCATGGAAACGACGATGCCGATGGTAAGCGATCGAGGAGTCATGGCTTTCTCCGCGGGACAGGATTTGGCCTCATGGGCGGCGCGGGTCCATTCTAACCGTGACGGAAGACTGCGCAGGGGGTGCGGGTGTGGGTGGAGGCGTGGGAAGCGTGGCGCGACGCATACCGCCGGGCGCGCCCGGACCGCGGCCCTACCCGTGCCGGCGCATGAAACGCTGAATGCGTTCGAGGGCCTGCTCGATCTTGTCATAAGCCGTGGCGTAGGAGCAGCGCACGAAGCTGCTGTCGCCGCCGAAGGCATTGCCCGGAACGACCGCCACGCGCTCCTCGCTGAGCAGCGCCTCGGCAAACCCCTCGTCGGTCAGCCCGGTGGCGGCGATCGAAGGATAGGCATAGAAGGCGCCCTTCGGCTCGAAGGTCGGCAGGCCGAGCTCGTTGAGACCGCCGACGATCAACCGTCGGCGGCGGTCGTATTCCTCAACCATGGCCTGCACATGCGGCTCGCCGTGTTCGATCGCCTCCAGCGCCGCAATCTGCGCCGTGGTGGGCGCCGACATGATCGTGTACTGGTGCACCTTGCGCAGCTCGGCCAGCAGCGGCGCCGGCCCGGCGGCGTAGCCGATGCGCCAGCCGGTCATGGCGTAGGCCTTCGAGAAACCGCCGAGCGTGATCGTCCGCTCGCGCATCCCAGGCAGCGCGGCAAAACAAACATGCTGATGCCCGCCGTACACCAGCCGGTCGTAGATCTCATCCGAGATGACCAGCAGGTCGTGCGCCTCGGCCACGCGGGCCAGGTCGAGCAGGCGCTCGCGGGTCATCACCGCGCCGGTGGGATTGTTGGGGTAGCCAATGAGCAGGGCTTTGGTGCGCGGCGTGATCAGCGCCTCGACCGCCGAGGCGGTGACCTGGAAGGCATCCTCGACTCGCGTGGGGAGCGGCACGGCCACGCCGCCGGCCAGCACTACCTCCGGCTGGTAAGCTACGAAGCACGGCGTCGGAACGATCACCTCGTCGCCGGGATCCAGCGCCGCCACCATCGACAGATACAGCGCCTCAGACACGCCGACGGTAACCAGAATCTCGCTGCGCGGCTCGTAGGCTATGCCGTAAAGGCGCTGGAGTTGGTCGGCGATCGCCTGGCGCACCTCGAGGATGCCGGAGTTGGAGGTGTAGTGGGTCTGGCCGTCTTCGAGCGAACGGATGCCGGCGCGCAGGATGGGCTCCGGCGTGGTGAAGTCCGGCTCGCCGATGCCGAGCGATATGACATCCTGCATCGTGGCGGCGATGTCGAAGAAGCGCCGGATTCCGGATGGGGGGACGCTGGCGACACGGCGGGCAACGAAGTCGCGCATGCATGCTCCTGAGGGCCCGCCGCCCATGGATCAGGTTTGGTGGACCCGCCACTCGTCGTACAGTTCGCCGTAGAACAGCTCAAAGGCCCGGCCATCCTCGGTGCGGACCCGAAAGCAGGTTGCGCCAGGGATGCGCCAGCGGGCCTCGATCGCCTGCACGAGCAGCCGTTCCCCCTGCCAGTGCACGGCAATCGGCCGCTCGGCGTAAGTATAGCCGGAATGGCACTCGACCAACTCCGGGGACATGCGTCAACCGCGCCCGGCCGGGGTCATGGGCCCCTTACGCGAACCCGATCTCGGACGAATCGCCGACGTTCAGTGATCGGTAGCGGCCCACAACGCGCGCCTCGCGCCCGATCAGCGAAGCCGCCAGGGCGGTGTCGAGGATCTGCGAGCCGTCATCGATGATCGAGTCCTGAACGAGCGAGCGGCGCACCTCGCAACCGGCGCTGATCGAAACGTGTGGGCCGATCACGGCCTCGGTGACCACGGCGGTCGGATCGATGTAGACCGGAGGGATGATGACGACGCCCGGGCGCTGCGCGGCAACGGCCGAGTTGTCGCGCCCGTGCTCAAGCAGATAGCGATTGGTCTCGAGCAATGTGTCGGGCTTGCCGCAGTCGTGCCACACCTCGACCGGCTGGACGCGCATCTTCAGCCCCTGCTGGACAAGCAGATTGAGGGCGTCCGCCAGGAAGTACTCGCCGTGCAACACGTGCTTGGCGGCCATCTGGGCCTCGATGGCGGCGATCAGCCGCTCGGCCTGGCGCAGGTAGTACAGGCCGACGACCGCCAGGTTGTTGGTGCTCTCCTGCGGCTTCTCGACCAGCCGGCGGACGAGCCCGTCCAGGCCGAGTTCGGCGACGCCGAAACGCCGCGGGTCGGGGACCGCCTTGACCCAGGCGACCGCCTCCGCCTTCTCCATGTCCAGAGCGGAGAGGTCGGCATCGATGAGCGTATCGACGAAGACCAGCAGCATCGGGCCGGTCAGACCGTCACGCGCCAGCCATACGGCGTGCGATTGGCCGAGCATCTCGGTCTGCTCGACATAGCGCGCCTTCAACCCGGGGTAGGCCCGGGCGACGTAGTCCTGAACCTGGTCGCCGAGGTATCCGACGACAAAGACGACCTCGTCGATCGATGGCAGCGCCGCGAACATGTCGAGGACGTGGCCCAAGACGGGCTTGCCGGCGACGGTGACCAGCGGCTTGGGTTTCGACCAGGTGTGCGGGCGGAGGCGGGTGCCGTAGCCGGCCATGGGAATGACGATCTTCATAGCGTTGGACGCTCCTTGTGCCATGCGGTCACGGACTGATAGGCGTGAGCGGCGTGGATCAGCGCCGCCTCGCCCAGCGACGGAGCCATGAGCTGCACACCGATCGGCAGCCCAGCGTCGTCGTAGCCAACGGGGAACGCAATACCGGGCACGCCGGCCAGGTTGGCCGGCAGGGTGAAGACGTCTTCCAGGTACATCGATAGTGGATCATCGCCGTGCTGGCCGATGCCGAAGGCGGTCGTGGGCGTCACCGGACAGGCGATCAGATCGACCTGGCGGAAGGCGTCGTCGAAATCCTGCTTGATCAGCGTACGCACCTTCTGCGCTTGCCCGTAGTAGGCATCGTAGTAGCCGGCCGAGAGGGCGTAGGTACCCAGCATGATGCGGCGCTTGACCTCGGGGCCGAACAGCGCGCCGCGGGTCTCGAGATACTGATCCAGCAGATCGCCCTTGCCCCGGCGCGGGCCTACGCGCACACCGTCGTAGCGCGCCAGGTTGGCGGAAGCTTCGGCCGGGGCGATCAGATAGTAGACCGGGAGTGCCAGATCGGTGTGCGGCAGATGCAGGTCATGGATCGAAGCCCCCAGGGAGTGGAAGACCTCGACGGCCTGTCGAACGCCTCGTTCGACCGAAGCCTGCATGCCGTCGATGAAGTACTCACGCGGGACGCCGATGCGCAGGCCGCGCAGATCACCCCGCTGCAGGTCCACCTCGGCGGCCGGTGCCGTCAAGGTGGTCGAATCCAGGGGGTCGTGACCGGCGATGGTCTGGTAGATCGGCAGCAGATCAGCAGCCGAGCGTGCGAATCCGCCGACGGTATCGAGCGACGAGCCGTAGGCGATCAACCCGTAGCGGGAGACGCGGCCATAGGAAGTCTTCAGCCCGGTCACCCCACAGAACGCCGCCGGCTGGCGGATCGAGCCTCCGGTGTCGCTGCCCAGAGCGGCGAAACACAGGCCCGAGGCGACGGCCGCCGCGGAGCCGCCAGACGAACCACCGGGAACACGGCTCAGGTCCCAGGGATTGTGGGTCACCCCGTAGGAGGAGTTCTCCGTCGACGAGCCCATGGCGAACTCATCGGTGTTGGTCTTGCCCAGGATGACCGTGCCGGCGTCGATCAGCCGTTGGACGCTTGTGGCGGTATAGGGCGGGAAGAAGCCTTCCAGGATGCGCGAGCCGGCGGCGGCCGGCATGCCCTGCACGCACAGCACGTCCTTGACCGCCACCGGGATCCCGGACAGAGGCGAGAGAGGCGAGGCCGGCTGCTTCCGCCAGCGGGCAAGAACCTGGTCGGCGAGGCGTGCCTGCTGCAAGGCACCCTCGGGTGAGACAAAGACGAAGGCGAACAGCGCCGCGTCGAGACGCTGGATGCGGTCAAGGGAAGCGCGGGTCAGTTCAACCGAGGAGAATGCGCCGGAACGCAAGCCCCGGGAGGCTTCGAGCAGGCTGAGGGTGGTGAGATCGGTCATCGGCGCGTCGGGTGAGCCCGCGGCTATGGGAAGACCGGCGGGATGCGAAACATGCCGTCGGTTACTTCGGGCGCTTGAGCGAGGATCTGGGCGCCGGCAGCGGACGGGCGCGCCTCGTCCGGGCGCAGCGGGGCATCCAGTGGCAGTACGCTGGCGGTGGGCGGGATGGCCGAGGTGTCGACGGCGCGCAGGCGGGCGGCGTAGTCGAGGATGGCGGAGAGCTGTACCTGATAGCGGGCCTCTTCGTCGGCCGTCAGGCTCAGCCGCGCCAGCCGGGCAATGTGGCGGACCTCTTCGATCGTCAGAGCCATGTGCGGGCATTATAGCAAAGCGGCCCCGGCGGGTCTCGCCGGCGTGCAGAAAGCACATCGGGGCGAGCCTGCTCGCCCCGATGCCGTCAGCAAGGGTCTCCTGGGCTGACTAGCCCGGTTCCGGAAGCTGCAGGTCGACGGCCGCGATCCGGGCGCCGAGCTCCTTCAGGGCAACATCCACCATCCCCCGCGGCTCGACGTAGACCGCCTCGTCGTCGGGCTCGTCGGACTCTACCAGGTACCACTCGGTGTCTAACGTCACGCGTTCCATGGGTCCCTCAGTCCCATCGTAGGGCACAAACCCGCCAGATCTCCCTTACATGCGCCCTACACTTCCATATATAGCATGTCCGTGTAAGAGGGCGGTTAATGCGGACCAAAGAAGGAGGAGATCCGGGCGGGCACCACGGTCCTGTGGCTATACCAGCAGGGGCCGGCAAGCCAAATCTAGTAAAAAACGGCCCCCAAAGCTTGTTTTTGGTCCTTGGATGTGGTCAGGGGATCTCCTGCGGTACCTCCCCAGGGGATTAGGACGGGCGGGCACTCACCAGAATCCAATGGCGCTCCAGGAGCGCATCTCGGCCAGACTCACGCTTCTGACAGGAGCTCGTACGCGAACTTGGGCTGGTCCTCGAAGCGCTCGGGGTATACCCACTCGCTCAGGTACCGGCCGCCGGCCTGCTTGAGCCGCGGGAACACAAGTCCGACACCCAACGGAAGGTCCGCCGTCCGGGCTTCGATCTCGGGCTTCAAGTCATCGGTATAGACGTAACGCTGCCGCAGCCGGGCGACGCCCTGCTTGTCGCCGCTGGCACGCAAGTCGGCGATCGTGCGCAGGAAATCCGCCGCCGCCCGGCGCGCCGGATCCAGCAGGATCTCGAAACGAACCTGTCCAGCCTCGGTAACGCGCCGGATGCCGCCCTGCTCCTCGAAGTAGTGGAAGATGGCGTTGCGGGCGGAGACGTGAGCCTGCTTTGGCTCGAACTTGAGCGCCCCGAGCAGCGTCAACAACATCCCGTCGAACCCGGCCTGCTCCATCGGCACCTCGAACACGCCCACTTCGACCAGCGGCCGAAGCGCCCAGAGCCCGAACAGTTCGGCACGCGCCTCCTCGAGCCAGGAGTACTCCTCCTGCAGGTAGTCACGCGGTTGACCCTGGGGATGATCCGGATCCATGCGGCCGGTCGAGTGCCCGATCTCGTGCAGGGCCGTGTGCAGGGTGTAGGCGGTGAACAGGGTCTCGAGGGGGCGCCCGGCGGCGGCGCGGGTGAAGAAGCGGTCCGGGGCGAGCCGCCCGCTGGCCTGCAGCGCAAGCTGGCTGGTATTGACGTACACCATGTTGACCGCGCCGAACGTCTGTGCGATCCACTCGTCGTTGGGCAGGCTCTGCGCCAGCGTGGTCATCGGGCTGCGGACATAGTCGGCCGCCCAGGCGACCACGTCCACGAACTTCAGCTTGGGCAGCCGGGAGGGATCGACCTCGGTCCTGCGATGGGTCCACGGGGCGATCGCCTCGAGCCGCGGCACCTGGGCCACGATCGACTTGAGCAGCGCCTCCGCGGCGCGATTGCGCACGTGGACAGCACCCGTGGCCGCGCCGCGAGCGGCGTGGTGCCCATCGATGTACACCTCCATGGCCGTGGAGATCACGATGTCGATGGGCGAGGTGTGACTCACCCAGGCGTGGTCGGCGACGCGGCGCGCTTCTTCGGTGCCGCTCTCGAGCTCGGCGATCTTGGCATCCAGGTAGATTCGGAAGCTGGGCTCGCGGACGTGGTCGCGGGCGGCGCGCAGGTGCTCCAGGACCGGAAGCAGAGAGGCGCGATAGCGCGTTTCGTTCAGGACGACACGTGGAACGCCCTGCGGGTCGCGCACCACCGACGAGTTCACGCGCAGCCGATCGTTGCCGAGCGCCTCGAACTCCGCGTCGGTCAGGTCCTCCGGGTACAGGTTGGCCCTGTCCGACGGGGTGACGCCGCGCGTGAGCAGATCCAGATGCACTTGCAGGTCGCGCTCGGTTTGCGGGCCGGCGAAGTGCGCCAGGCGTCGCAGGTCCTCGGCCGGAAGCTCCAGCAGGTGGTTCTTGGCCGGGATGGAGGCGAACGGCCCATTCTGCAATTCAAGGATGGCCCGATAGTCCTCCAGGGCTTGCCGGGTAGGTCCCTCGGCCGCCTCGATCAACTGGAGCACAAGTCGCCGCAGCCCGCGTGTGCGGCCCTCAACCTGATGGCGGAAGATGGGATTCATCCGGTCCGCGGCTTCGATCAGGTGCCCGAGCGCCTGCACGTCCTCGTCGGACAGGCCTTCGAGAGACGGCTCGACGGTCACGATGGCCGCCTGGCGCGGCGGCTCGCCATCCTGCCGGTAAGGAATGAGCCGGGTCGGCGCGGGGATGGGCATCGCCGTGCTCCTGCAACGGAGATGGGATTCTAGCACGCCGGTCCCCGGACGCGGTCCGAGGGCGCACGCGGCGCCCTCGGATCCACATGACATACCTGTGTCGGCTCAGGAAGGTTGCGTGGTAGGCGGTGCGCCGCCCTCGGCGGGCAAGCCCGGCTCCACCGGCACCAGGATCAGCAGCAACAGGTACAGCAGTACACCGTGCCCGGCCAGGATGGCCGCCAGCAGGAACAGCACCCGGATGACCGTCGGGTCGATGGACAGGTACTCGCCCAGCCCGCCGCAGACACCGCCGATCATGCGCTGGCGCAGCGAACGATACAGGCGTCGGGTTTCCGTGGTCGTCATTCGTCTCTCCTCTCCGATGTCCTTCACGTGGGTCTACGCAGATTGAGCGAGAAGGTCGCGGCCTCGGAAAGGCTGTCCGGACGGCTCGGCGGGAAGGCGAGGTCCCTCCGCCAGGGCTTTTCCTGCCCGGACGCCTCCGCATCCGGGCAGGAGACGCTCCTTTCCTGTGCCGTTGGGCGGGAGGGGCAAGGGGCGCGGCGCGCGTGCGCCGAGGGAGTAGCGAAACCGTGCGACGGCCCGAATCGGTTGTCGTTGCGAAAGCTACGCCGCACGTGAGCGAAGGGTCCCCGGGCACTTCACGCGCTTGGTCTTGTGCCTCAGGCTGGCGGAGCCTCCCTGTCCCTGATACCCCCCATTCGGTATCGGTCCGCCCTACCCGGCAGCCTGGCCGGTGATGATGGACCGCCGCTCCTGCATCTGATCGTGCAACCGCGCGGCGTCCTTGGGGAAGACCACGTAGTACAGCGGGGTGACCAGGAAGGCGATCGCCCAGAACCCGGAGGTCAGAACCAGCAGGGTGAGCGAGAGGCCGAACTGATCGGCGAAGCGGCCGAACAGGATAATGACGACCGAGGCGAAGGCGCCGTTGACGAACTCGGTCAGCGCCATGGCGGTGCTGCGCAGTTCGGGGCGCACGGCGCTCTGGACCATCGGCTGCATGGCGCCGCGGCGCGTCCAATCGAGGAAGAAGCCGGCGACGACGGAGCAGAGCACGATCTCCGGTGTGGTGGTCGCCCGCGAGAACAGGTACCACATCGCCGGCAGGGCAACGGCGATCGAGATCTGGGAGACGGCCGCTCGCCCATGCTTCGGCCAGCGGCGATAGGCCCAATCGCCCACCGCCCCGCCCACGATATTGCCGACGGCGAGCGAGATCACGACCCCGCCAAAGAACAGCGGGGCATCCGATTCGGAGAACCCGCGATCATCCACCAGCCAGGTGACGTAGAACGTCGCCAGGGCGTTGATGGTCGTCAGCATAAAGATGCCTTGCAGGAAGTTGACCAGCACCGTCTTCACGCCCAGGAGTTCCCTGACCCCGGCCAGGCGGAAGCGGAATCGGGCGGCGGCCTCCTCGGTGATGACGGATTCGAGTTCGGGCTCTGCCGCGCCGCGCACGGGCTCCTTGACCAGGACAGCGATGACCACACCGCTCAGGACGCTCACCAGCCCGAGGCCGATGAAGCCGATCCGCCATCCCTCCTGCGAAACGCCGATGATCTCGCCGAAAGCCAGGGCGCCGGCGACGATGCCGAACATGCCGATGCCGCTGATCGTGCCCATGGCCCGGCCGCGATCTTTGGGGCCGAAGGAGTCCGCCAGGATGCTGAATGCGGCCGGGTACAGGCATCCCAGCCCGATGCAGGCAATGACCCGCACGGCAAGCAGCTGCCAGTAGTCCGTCGCCAGGCCGCAGACGGACGTCCACAATCCCCACACGCCGGTGCCGATCACCAGAATCCACTTGCGGTTGTAGCGGTCCGCCAGCATGCCCCAGAAGGGACCGCTGAAGGTCTGGAAGATGACGCGGATGCTGTCGATGTATCCCAGTTGGGAGTAGGACAGCCCCAGCGTGGCGCGCACCGCCGGCCACAGCATGGGCAGGGCGACATCTTCGGCTGAGTCGATAAAGAAGCCGAAGCCCAGGGCGGTTAGGACTCGCCCTCGCCGGTTGCGGGGAAGCTTGGGCTCGACAGCGGACGCGGGCACGCGGGACATGGCAGCCTCCGGTGAAGGGCTCAGGTCGAGGTGACGCCGTACTTCTGGCGCAGATTGGCATAGGCCTGCTGGCAGATGCCCAGGGCATAGGATTCGCACTTCCACTTGCCCGGTCCGCAGAACGCCTCGAGGTCTTGCTCCGAAACCTTCTCGGCCAGCAGGCGCTGCAGGTCATCCAGCCGTGTGACCGCTCCGGTGTGCAGGCCGAGATGCTGGAGCACAGCGGCGTCCTTGCTGATCTTGTTCTGCCAGCCGGTCGAGCAGCGGCCGTCGGCGTCCGACCAGTAGCCGCACAGGTAGCAGAACAAGTCGTAACCGAAGATGCTCTCGACCTCCAAGTCCGACCTCGGCACGAGCGCGTTCACCAGGTCGGCATACATCAAGCGGAAGGCGGGCTGGCTCATCAACTGCTCGATGGCGCCGGCGCATAGGTGATGGTGACCCATCAGCCGGGCGCGCCTGTCCAGATTGGAGGGCAGGATTGAGGCGACCGGCCGGGCGGGCTGCGGCGCCTCCTCGGAGTTCTGAGCCGCCTGGTCCAGGCCGTCGCGAAGAGGGGCGGGCTCGATGGCCTCGTCGAGCGGCACGGCCATCATCTGGAACAGAGGCTCCAGATCGCCGAATCGAACCAGGCGAAAGGCCTCGGCCAGACAGGTCTCGCCATCCATCCCGGCCTGCACCGCCACAACCTTCGCCTGTTCCTGCAGGAACGTAGCCAGCAAGGGGCGCAGGTCACCGTCCATGGATCCGTCGAGCCAGGCCACCCGCTTGCCCCATGTCTCCAACTGCAGGCGGGACTGCTGGATGGTATTGCGCATCATCTCGCGGTGAGCGCACAGGGCCAGCACCTTGCGTTCGAAGGTGGCGCCGATCTCCTCCACGTGCGTCACCTCTGGCAGCGATCGCGCGAAGTACCAGCGCTCACACACGCTGAACGGCTCCAGCCCTTCCGCGAAGTGCTCCGGATTGTGCTTATCGAAGCACGACACCCAGAAGGCCTCGTCGACCGCCTGAGCCACACGTATATGATCCTGGTTGTTCTCGTACCGCCCGTCGGGATCGAAGGTGAAGACCGCATAAGGCTTGAACTTGCGGAACAGGTAGACGAACCGTTCACGCAGCTTGCCGAGGGGAACATCCGCCAGCGTATCAGTTTCAAAGCCGAGCTCGACGACCTCCGCGATCCCCAGAATGTGCGCCGCGGTGTGCAGCGCTTCGGTGTTCCTGCGGATCGTCTCGTCGACGGTCAGCCCGACCGAATCCTTCCGGTCGTCGGTGACGCGCACCAAGACGGTCTTCCAGCCCTGGTCAGCAAACTTGGCGATCGTGGCGCCGCAGAAGGCGGCGGCATCATCGGCGTGGGGGCTGATTACTAGGGCAGTATGCACGGTCACCTCTTGCCTCCGCGTGGAGTGGATATCCGCCCGACGGGCGGACACATCGGGGCGGCCATGGCTTCCCCGTCGCGGGCCCGGCCGGGGAGTGCCAAGACCGATTCTACATTGGTCTCCGCTCCGGCACCCTGCCCCCAGGCCAACACTCCCCGCCCTTCGCCTGCATCCTGCTCGTCCTGTGGCTCGGCCCGACCGCGCTGCTCTGGCACGCGCCGCTGCCCGCCGCGGCCACACTCGGCGGTGTCCGCCTCACCTCGGCCATCTTCCTGGGCCTGCTGTCGGCATGCCTGCTGGCGGCTACGGCCGCCGCAATGGCGTGCGGGCCATGGTGCTCATCTCGCTGGTTCTCTTGGCGATTGCGACGCTGATCTCGGTGATGTTCGTGTCGGCAGGTTAGCGGGGGTGGCGGGTGGGCATCCGCTTCTTGCTCCTGGGCCGCACAAGAAGCCTCGAGAGTCTGGGGGGATCTCACATATGGCTGCGCGCCAGCGCAGCCAGGCCGGATGGATAAGGCCGACGAGCTATAAGGCGGCCTCCACGGAGGCCTGCTTGAAATCCTGGCTGCAATCCTTGGCATAGCACACCATCGTCTCGATGACCGAGAACCCTTCGGCCTGATACAGCCGCAGCGCCGACTCGTTCTCGGCATTCACCGACAGGACGACCGAGCCGAACCGTTTCTGCACTGCGAAGCCCACGGCATAGCGCAGGAGCAACCGGCCCAGCCCCCTGCCCTGGAAGGCCCTGACGATCCCCAGCCCTCCCACCTCAGCCTGCGCCGGGTTCTCGCAATCCGTCATCACCATCACCGTGCCGATCGGGCGTCCACCTTGCTTCAACAGACAGATCCCGCCGTCGAGGTGCTCCTCCTCGTCGAACCAGGAGCGGACGTCCCTGGCCGACACGTCGGAATGCCCGGCGAGCGAGGCGAAGCTGTCGTTGAGACAATCCGCGAACTGCCGGGCGCCCACCGCGTTCTCTGGAGCCAGTGCTTCAACAGCCACGCCTTCAGGCCAGACGATGTCCCCGGACACCGCCGGTGCCTTTCGGAGGACATACGAATGGCGCTCGATGTCGAACCCCAGCCCCTGCAGGATGGCTGCCGTGTCGTGCGCCTTCTCCGGCAGGAACAGGTGCACCTTCCGCAGCCCGCGGGTGTGCGGTTGCACGGCAGCGTACAGGCGCGCGTAGGCCCCGGCAGACGTCATGGTCGAATGGAGGATGGCGAACCGGCCCGTGCCCAAGCTGACATAGCGCGGGGCAAGCATCAGCGAGGCGGCGCCGACGACTAAGCCGTCGCTCAGCAGGAGATAGGACGGCTGTTCCGGGGTGACCGTAAAGCGTGCGCCAGGAAGGTATGAGCTGTCATGCTCCGCGCCATGCTTGGCGCAGTACTGCACCAGCTGTGCGGCGTTGGACAGGGTGACCGGTTCGACCTGCAGCGTCACGACGCGTTCTCCTGGCCTTCGCCAGAATCCATTGCCGGGGAGCCGAGGCGAATCAAGCGCTGCGGGCGTTCATCATGGCCACGATCGACAGCACCAGGACCGCCGCCACAGCCAGTGCCAGGCGGATCGAGACCTGCGGCTCCGGGCGCTGGTCCACCAGCCGCGGCCGCCCGTCGGGAAGCACCTGCGTGGCAAAGCGCGGGCCGATGAACCAGGCCAGACCGGCGCCGGCGAGCAGCCCGCCGACATGTCCCCAGTTGTCGATCCCAGGAGAGAGGCCCAACCCGAGGTTGATCAGCGCAACGAAAAGCAGCTGGCGTAGCTGCATCGCCCCGAGCTGCCCGAAGGTCGCCCGGTGCAGATACAGGAAAGCCGCCAGCGCCCCTAGCAGCCCGAAGATTGCCCCCGATGCGCCCACCGACGGATTGGGGCTCATCACCAGGCTGAGCAGCACACCGCAGGTCCCGGCCAGCAGGTAGACCGCCAGGAAGCGGCCGCGCCCGAAGAAGCGTTCCACCGCCGGGCCGAGTGCGTACAGCGAGTACATGTTGACGCCGATGTGCAGCAAGCCGGCGTGCAGGAAGACAGGCGTCACCAGCCGCCAGGCCTGGCCAGCCGCCAGTGCCTCGTTAATCTTGGCGCCGTAATACAACACCACGTCGGCGCCGAGCAAGGACTCGCCCAACCACTGCGCGGCGAAGACCAGAACGGTGATCCCGATCAGCGCAAACGTGGCCGGGAAGCGACGCATGCGTTGCAGAAGGGAAGGTGGTGCGGGCGCCGGCGCGACCGGCGGTGAAGACGGCCCGGCGCGGAAGGCCGGGTCCTGACTTGGCAGCGGAGGCGGGTAGGTCACAGGGTCACCCGGCGCGGCCGGGTGCGATGGTGCTCGGCCTCGATAATCGCCAGAATCGTGTCGACCGCCGCGTCAAGCTGCAGGTCGGCGTTGACCACAAAGTAGTCGAACAGCTCCAGGCGCCGGGACTCCTGACGCGCTGTGGCGATGCGCAGCTTCAAACCCTCCGGCGTCTCGGTCTTTCGCTGCGACAGCCGCTCGACCAATTCCTCTTCGGTCCGCGTCGACAGGAAGACCAGCAACGCGTCGGGGCACAGGCTGCGAATGGTCTCGGCGCCCTGCACGTCGATGCGCATGACCACATCCTGGCCGGACGCCAGCGCCTGGCGCACCTGCTGTTTAGGGATGCCCTTGTAGTCGTTGTAGACGATGGCGTGCTCGAGCAGCTCGTTGTGCTCGATCATGTCGGCGAACTGATCGTGCGTTAGGAAGAAGTAATCGACCCCATCCGCCTCGCCGGGACGCTGCGGCCGCGTGGTGGCCGTGACGACGAAGTGGAACGGTAGGCCGCGCTCCTTCATGCGCTCCAGGACCGTGTCCTTGCCCACCCCGGATGGGCCGGAAATCACGATCAGGAGCGGCGAGCGGGGAGGGTGAATGAGGGTGTGGGCCACGGCGGGAACCTCGCGGGTCCTCAGTATAATCCAGGCTGGGAGGCGGAGATGCCGACGTACGAGTACCGCTGTCTCGATTGCCGCAAGCGCGTCTCACTCTACCAGCGCTATGAAGACTACGGCCGCGTGCCAGTCGCCTGCCCGCACTGCGGCGGCGCTCGCCTGGAGCGCCATATCGGGCGTGTGCGTGTCGCCCGCTCGGAGGATTCACGCCTCGATTCGCTGGCCGACCCCTCCGGCTGGGGCGACGTCGACGAGAACGACCCGCGCTCGGTCGCGCGCATGATGCGCCGAATGGGCAGCGAGATGGGCGAGGACATGCCGGCCGAGTTCGACGACGTTGTCGACCGGCTGGAGGCCGGCGAGAAACCGGAGGACATCGAGAAGGACATCCCCGACCTGGGAGGCGGGGATGCAGGGGGTTTCGGCGACTTCGACGACTGAAACCTGCAATCCGAACGTCTAGACGGCGGCTTCAGATCTCCGGATTTGGTCTTCATGTCCGTGCGGCTGGACGGCGCCCGAGCCGCCTGCCCCCCATCCCTAACCCTCGCGAGTTCCACTGTCGCGCAAGCGGGCCACCGATTCTTGTCCTCGAGCGTGTGACTGCATCAAGCGGTTCACGACCTGACAGGTGGCGTACCCACCTGTCAGGTCGTCGCGTACACACGACGTGACACGTGACATCGCCAGGTGTCACGTCGGCCTGTCGGCCCCCGCCCGTCACGGCCATTGCCGGGCGGGCGGCTGGCACGGCACAACGACGGCGCATCAGGTGCGGCCCGGGTTGACCGGTCCCGGCAACCTGAAATCGACTCGCCGGGCGTCTGCATGCGCCAGGCCGAGGATTGCGCGCAGGTTGTCCTGAGTGAGACGCTGAGCGACAGCGGGGCCTTCACCGCAGTCACGCGGGGGCAAACGGCCTGTGTCGGCGGCTGGCTGCTGAACGGGGCTACCGGTAGATCCCGAACACGGGGACCCGTACGGTCGGGTTCATGCGGCGGCCGAGTCGGGGCAGGGTCGTGTGACGGACGGCGGTCGACTGGCAGGGGCCCGGATTCGGAACGTTCGGCTCGAGTGGACCTAAACGAGCCGCGCGTCGACCGCCTGGCGCATCTCTGCCTGAACGGCGTCGACAGGCTGCGTCGCGTCCAGACGCACCCAGCGTTTGGGCTCGGCGGCCGCCAGCGCGAAGTAGCCCTGGCGCACGCGCTGATGAAAGGCGAGGTCGTAGGCGTCGAGCCGGTTCCATTGCCCGCCGCGCTTCCGGCGGCGCAGCCCGTCTTCTGCCGGCAGGTCAAGCAACAGCGTCAGGTCGGGGCGCAGCCCGCCGGTGGCGAAGGCGGTGATGGTCTGCAGGGCTTGCAGGTCCAGCCCATGGCCGTAGCCCTGGTAGGCCAGGGTCGAGTCGTAGAAGCGATCGCAGACGACGATGCCTCCGGACTCGAGGTGCGGGCGGATGACCTGGTGCACGATCTGGGCGCGCGAGGCCGAGAACAACAGGATCTCGGCCCGCGGGTTCATGCCCGTGTTGCCCAGATCCATCAGCGTGCGTCGGATCTGGTCGCCGATGGGCGTGCCGCCCGGCTCCCGCGTCAGCAGGACGTTCAGCCCGCGCCCCTTCAGGTAAGCCACCAACTGGAGCGCCTGGGTCGACTTGCCGCCGCCGTCCGGTCCTTCGAGGGTAACGAACAGGCTCATTCGCGGAAGATCCGCACCCGGCGGTGCGGCTCCTTGCCGTACGAGTGCGAGATCAGATTCGCCTGACGGGCGAGCTGATGCTGCAGGCGGCGGATGTAGGCCGAGGCCGGCGCCAGGTCCACCGAGCGCGCCCCGTTGAGTATGTCCTGGATGGCGCGCTGCGTCTCCTGCATCCCGCCCTCCAGCCCCGGATCCTGCACCGGGACGGCCTCCAGGTTGTACAGGTCGGTCAGGAAGCCTTCCATCTGCGCCACGGTGTTGGCCCGCAGGACGTAGACCGGGATGCGGCGTGCTTCGGCGTCGGCGATCAACTTCTGGTGCCGGCGGTAGTAGGCCCGAAGGGTGACGATCACGCCCGCGTCTCCAGGGTCATCGACCAGCGTGGCCGGCACGCGCAAGCGCCGCGCCGCCTGCCGCAGCCGGTTGCGCGCCACACCGTACGCGTACACGCGCACCGGTTCGAGCGGCGTGCCGGGCAGGTGTGGGGGCGTGGGCGAATACGGCAGATCGCTTTCGGGCGGGGCGCTCACGCTTGGGACCGCCGCCTGCCGGCGGTAACCTGCCTCGCCCGGCCGGGAGGAGGCCGCCGAGCGCGGGGGAGCGGCGACCTCGACGCGCACCTCCCCGGCATCGTCCAGGCTGCGCACCTCAGGAGGCAACGGCCGTCCACGCAGCATGGCGTCAACCGCCGAAGCGACATCGTGATGCACGGCGAGCACCCAGCGGTCCTGGATCTCAACCAGCACGTCAAAGGTGGGCGCGGCACGGCGTTCGAGCACGGTCTTCTGCGTGCCACGGCGGCGCGCTTCTTCGTCCGAGAGTGTCACCGATTCGATCCCGCCCACCAGGTCCGAGAGCGTCGGGTTGAGCAACAGGTTCTCGAGCGATTTGCCGTGGGCGGTTCCGATCAACTGCACGCCACGTTCGGCAATGGTGCGGGCGGCGACGGCTTCGAGCTCGCGCCCGATCTCGTCGATGACGATCACCTCGGGATTGTGGTTCTCAACCGCCTCGATCATCACCTCGTGCTGCAGCACGGGCTCGCGCACCTGCATGCGCCGGGCGCGGCCGATGGCCGGGTGCGGCACGTCCCCGTCGCCGGCGATCTCGTTCGAGGTGTCGACGATGACCACACGCTTGGTCTCGGCCAGGATGCGGGCTGCCTCGCGCAGCATGGTCGTCTTGCCGACGCCCGGGCGGCCCAGCAGCAAGACGCTCTTGCCGCTGGTCACGATGTCCTGGATGATGTCGATCGTGCCGTAGACCGCCCGGCCGACGCGGCAGGTCAGCCCGACAATGCGCCCGTGGCGATTGCGGATGGCAGAGATCCGATGCAGCGTGCGTTCGATGCCGGCGCGATTGTCGGCGTCGAACTCGCCGATGCGCGCCACCACGTACTCGATGTCCTCCCGACCGACCTCGCGCTCGAGCAGCATGACCTCGACGTCGAGGTAGCGCGCCGTCGGCACGCGGCCGACGTCGAGGATCATCTCCACCAGGTCGTCGGAGCGGTCGATCTCGGTCAGCCGCTGGGCAACCGCCGGCGGGAGGGCGCTGAGCATCACGTCGAGATTGTCGGTGATGCGCTGTTGGATGGTCATGGGCGCGGCTTGGCCTCGTGCAGGCCGTTGGTCTCCAACTGGGTGAAGGGTGCCGTCGGCTTGGGCAGCGTGCCCTCCAGTGCCGGGAGGATCGCCGGCTGGAGCCGGCGCACGCCAACCGCCAACCGCTTGACCATCACGGCTTGGTCGGCCAGCGCCTCGAAGCCAAGGTCATGCAGCGGAGTGGCCATCCAACTTTGGTAGGAGCGCACGCACATATAGAGCGGGCGCAGGCGCCGGTCCTGCAGGTCGATCAGGAAACTGGCCAGCAAGCGGTCGGCGTCCTCAGCCGCTGGGTGAAAGTACGGCTGTACCCACACGCCGCGCGGTCCCCCGTCAACCCCCAAGTATCCCAGCAACTCACCCTGGCGCCAGTGCACCAGGCCGCGGCCATGGCGCGCCGGCGGGGGTTCGACCTGCTGCACCATCGCCGGAACGAGGTTGGTGTACAGGCTGGCGACCGCCAACTCGTCGGCGGGTGCCTCGGCCCGCCACAACGGCAGGCTGTCCTCTGGCGGAACGCCGCTGGCGGGTGGGGGACTCTCCGCCTGAACCAGGCGCCAGATGCGCTGGCGCGAGTAGATGGCGAACCCGAAGCGCCGCAGGCTCTCGAACCCCGGCGAGTGCTCGTCCACCTCGGCAATCAGGTTGTGCGCTCCGCGCTCAGCGGCGGCATGGGCCATCGCCTCCAACATCTCGGCGCCATCGTTGTCCTCCAGGACCTCAGCCGGGCTGACGAAGGCGATGTGGGCGCTATTGCGGCCGGAAGGCAGGAGCACCTGCCCGATGGATGCCTGGCTGCCGGGGCGGAGCACAAACGTGTGCGCCGTGCGCCCGGGGCTGAGCATATCGAGCAAGGCATACTGGAGGACGTTTGGCCCGCGGGTGTAGGCCAGCTGCGAATCAAGGCACAGCCCGCGGTCGCGGACGCGGTGCAGCAGGGGTAGGTCACGCCAGTCGAAGGAACGGATCATGTCCCGCTCAAGCCTTGGCCAGCGATAGGAAGTAGCGGTGGAAACGGTCGTCGCCTGTCAGTTCGGGGTGAAACGATGTCGCCAGCAGGTGACCCTGCCGGGCGGCGACGATCCGCGCCCTGCCCTGGTCACTATCCACCGGCAGCTGCGCCAGGATCTCGACGCCCTTCCCGGCGCTGGCGATCAGCGGAGCACGGATGAAGACGGCGTGGAATGGCCGCCCCGGATCATCCAGCATCGGAAGCATGAGGTCGGTCTCGAACGAGTCGACCTGACGCCCGAATGCATTTCGCTCGACGGTGATGTCCATCACGCCGAGCAGCGGCTGGTCCCGGTGGGCATCGCGAGAAAGGAGAATGGCGCCGGCGCATGTGCCCCATACCGGATGCCGGGCGGCGAACCGCCGCAGCGGGTCGATCAACCCGAAGGTCGCCGCCAGCTTGCCGATGGTGGTCGACTCGCCCCCGGGGATGATGAGCGCGTCCAGGCCTTCGAGCTGCTCCGGCAGCCGCACTTCACGGACCGCTGTCCCCGTTCGGCGCAGCATCGACAGGTGTTCGGCAAAATCGCCCTGCAAGGCCAGGACGCCGAGCTTCATCCCGGGGCTACTTTCTGCTTGCCGCTCCAGGCGTCGATCTCGATCGCGTAGACGGCGGTGGCGTTCACTTCTTCTGTCGTCATCGGGCGGTAATCGCGGCCCGACTTGTGGTTGGGGAAGTACTTGTCCAGCAGCGCCTGGAGCGCGTGCCGCTTCTCGTCTTCCGCTTCGATGAGGCGCGCCCGGCCGAATACGACCGCGCTGGCGTACTCATTGCTGAACTCCATGGCGGTGTCGGCCGGGAGCAGGCGCCCGATTTCGGCCACGCTGAAGCACACGCGCGGGTTGGCCGCGACGTTGGCGTGCATGCGCCCCTGGCGGGCGCCATGGAAGTAGATGCGGTGTGCAGTGGCGTCGTACCAGAACAGGCTGGTGTGCTGAAACGGCTGCCCGTCGACCGCAGTAGCGGTGAAGCCGAACGGGGCACGCTCCAGCAGGGCCCGCAGCGCGGCCTCGTCCGGCATGGCGCGGTCGGCGCGCCGCAGGCGAGTCAGGTCCTCGGCGTTCATCGCTTGTTGACGCCCGAGCCTACCAGCCGCGGACGGCCAGCCGCTCGCCCTCCGCCAACTGGGTGACGCCGATCCCGACCATGGCATCCCCGAGCCCCTTGCTGACCTCAGCGATGATCTTGGGGTCGGTGTAGTGCGTCGTCGCCTCGACGATGGCCTTGGCCCGTCGGGCGGGATCGCCGGACTTGAAGATACCGGAGCCGACGAACACGCCGTCGACGCCCAGTTGCATCATCAAAGCCGCGTCGGCCGGTGTGGCGATGCCGCCGGCGGCGAAATTGACCACCGGCATTCGGCCCAGCTCACGGGTCTTGCGCACCCACTCGTACGGGGCGCCGATCTCCTTGGCGAAGGCCATGAGTTCCTCGTCGGGCATCGTCTGCAGGCGGCGGATGTCGCCCAGGACGGTGCGGGCGTGACGCACGGCTTCGACCACGTCGCCGGTGCCGGCCTCGCCCTTGGTGCGGATCATGGCCGCCCCTTCGCCGATACGCCGCAGCGCCTCGCCGAGGTTGCGGCAGCCGCACACGAAGGGCACCTTGAAGGGGTGCTTGGCGATGTGGTGCGCCTCGTCGGCCGGCGTGAGCACTTCCGACTCGTCGATGTAGTCGACGCCCAGCGCCTCGAGCACCTGGGCTTCGACGAAGTGCCCAATGCGGCACTTGGCCATCACCGGGATGGAGACGGCGTCCATGATCTCGATGATCAGCGCCGGATCGCTCATGCGGGCCACCCCGCCGGCGAGGCGGATATCGGCCGGGACACGCTCCAGCGCCATGACGGCTACGGCCCCGGCCTGCTCGGCGATGCGGGCATGCTCAGCGGTGACGACGTCCATGATGACGCCGCCCTTGAGCATCTGCGCCAGGCCCGACTTCAGGGCGAAGGTGCCAACTTCCTTCTCCACTCGATCCTCCTAGGATCCGTCGGTCGGGGGGACATCCGGGGAGCAGCGGCCCGACCGCGGCCGTGCTGTAGGGGCTTCCACGCTCATTCTACCATGCGGGCGCAACACGCGGCCCGGGCCGAGCCCCCCACCCCTGGCGTCTTGACTCCCGGGAAACACGGATATACAATTAGTACAAAGATACAAAGAGACAATGAGACAATGGTACATTCGGTGCGACCGTGACACTGGCGATTGACGTTGACCTGCGCAGCCACGTCCCGATCTACATCCAGATCGTGGAGCGTGTCGGCCACCTGGTGGCGACGGACGTGCTGCGGCCGGGTGACCAGCTGCCCACCGTTCGGCAGTTGGCCACCGACCTGCGGGTCAATTTCAACACCGTGGCGCGGGCCTACCGGCTGTTGGATGAGGCGGGCGTGATCTCAACCCAGCAAGGACGCGGGACCTACGTGCTTGAAGGGCTGTCCATCAACCAGGCAGAAGGACTGCGCCAGGCGGCGCTCGAGGGATTGGTGCGTTCGTTCCTCACCGGTGCGGCCCGCATGGCCTTCAGCCCGGAGGCCGCAGAGGACGAAGTCCGGATGCAGATCGAACGCTGGCGCCGTGCCGGCAACCCTCCGGCCGATGTCGAATGACGATCCTGGTTGTCAAGGAGGCATACCATGACGTTTGACCTCAAGGCTCTGAAGAGCGCCCGCAAGCGGGACGTCAAGGCTGCGGGCACCGAGCGGATCCCGCCGATCGCCGGCGCGCTCTTCGCTGTCATCCTGGTCTTGGCGGCCGGGACGGCGTTGGGGCTTGAAGCCCTCGGCGCGCCCGACTGGGCCTCCGGTTTGGGCGTCACAGTCTGGACGCTCATCGGCGCCTACGCCCTGATGGCGCTCAAAGTCGCCGACCAGTGGGAGAAGGCAGTGGTGCTGCGCTTCGGGCGGTTCCGCGGGCTGCGCGGCCCCGGGCCCTTCTGGATCGTCCCGATCGTCGACCGCATCCCGATGTGGATCGACCACCGGGTAATGGTCACGCCCTTCAACGCCGAGAAGACGCTTACCAAGGACACCGTGCCGGTCGACGTCGATGCGGTGCTCTTCTGGCTGGTGTGGGACGCCGAGAAGGCCGCCCTGGAGGTCGAGGACTACCGATCGGCCATCGGCTGGGCGGCGCAGACCGCCCTGCGGGAAGTCATCGGCCAGATGACGCTGGCCGACATCCTCGTCGGACGGGCGCGGATGGACCAGGACCTGCAGAAGATCATCGATGCCCGCACGACACCGTGGGGCGTGACGGTCCAGTCGGTCGAGATCCGCGACGTCGTCATCCCGCCGGACCTCGAAGACGCCATGAGCCGCCAGGCGCAGGCCGAGCGCGAGCGGCAGGCGCGCGTCATCCTGGGTGAGTCCGAACGCCAGATCGCGCAGTCGTTCGCCGACGCCTCGGTGGCCTACCGGGACAACCCGACGGCGTTGCACCTGCGGGCGATGAACATGCTGTTCGAGGGGCTCAAAGAGAAGGGCGCCCTGGTGATCGTGCCGTCGAGCGCCGTCGATACGATGAACCTGGGCGGCATAAGTGGCATGGTAGCCCTTTCCCAGACGGCATCGAAGATGGGCGACAAGCCAGAGTCTGGAGGCTGACATGGCCGGCGCCGCATGGGAGTACCGTGTCCATTCGGTTGGAGGCATCCTGCGGCAGGCCAAACCGGAGCAGCTGGCCGAGATCCTCAACCAGGCGGCCGCCGAAGGCTGGGAGTTGACCCACATGGTGCCGCGGGAGAACAGCAACGCCGTCTGGCTGGTCCTGCGCCGATCGTCTACAACCCGCACCCGGCGGGAATCATCCTGGCCCGGAGGGGGCTGAAGGCAGGACTTCGGGGACGAAGGGTTGGCGGTGTTGGGACGACAGAGTGGGGGCTGGCCACGGTGGCCGGCCCCCTATGTCCGCCTGGTGGGGCCTGCAACGGGCTCCCTGGCCGGGTACGATTGGCCCCCCGCTATCCGGAGCCGGGCTTCGGACCGATGAGAAGGGGGATGTTTCACGTGAAACACTCCCGGGCGTGCCAGCGGGCTATGTTCCACGTGGAACACGGTGCGGCGCGGGCAGGACGCGTGTAGCATACCGGCCGGGCAACCCCGGCGACCCAGGGAGGGACCGATGGAGACCGAAGAACTCATGCGCTTGCTGCCTCTGATCGCCCCGCTGGTCGTGATCCAGTTTGGCCTGATGATCGCCGCGCTCGTCGATCTGATCCGCCGGCCGCACACCCGCGGTCCGAAATGGGCCTGGGGGATCGCCATCGTGGCGATCTCGATGTTTGGCCCACTGGCCTACTTCATCTTCGGGAGGTCCGACGAGTGAGCGCCATCCGGATCGAGGGTCTGCGCAAAGCCTTCAACAAGGTTCAGGCATTGGACGGCCTGTCCTTCGATGTTGCGCCCGGGACGGTGTTTGGCTTTCTGGGGCCCAATGGGGCCGGGAAGACGACGACACTGCGCATCCTGGCCGGCCTGGCCCGGCCGGACGGCGGCGCCGCCTGGGTGGCGGGCTACCCGACCGGGCCCGAGAGCCCGGCCCGCAGCCTGATCGGCTACCTGCCTGAGGAGCCGCACTTCTATGCCTGGATGACCGCCACCGAATTCCTGCGGGACTACGTCGCCGGGTTGTTCGGGCTGCCTGCAGCAGAGGCTCGCCGGCGGACGGCCGAGCTGCTCGAGCGGGTCGGGCTGACGGACGCCGCCCGGCGCCGGATTGCCGGCTACAGCAAAGGGATGCGTCAGCGGCTGGGACTGGCCCAGGCGCTGATCAACCGGCCGCAGGTCGTGCTCCTGGACGAGCCGGTGAGCGCCCTCGATCCGGCTGGCCGGAAGGACATGCTGTTGCTGATCGACGAACTCAGGCAGACCACGGCGGTCCTGATGAGCACGCACATCCTTGACGATGTCGAACGCGTATGCGATACGGTCGGGATCATTGATCATGGCCGGATGGTGGCGCTCGATGAGCGGGAGGCGCTGCTCGCCCGTTATGCCACGCCGTCCTTGGAGATCGAGTTCCGGGCGGAGGCGGCACCGGTGGACGCCTGGGCGGCCACATTGCGCCGCGTGCCAGGGATTGCCGCAGCTACGGCCGATGCGGCGGTGGTTCGTGTCAGGCTCCAGGCGGCGGACGCCGGCGACCAGAAGGTGCTAGGACTGGCGGTCGCCTCCGGGATGCCGGTCGAACGCTTCGAACACGCCCGGCCGACGCTGGAGGACGTGTTCCTGCGCCTGGTTGGAACGCAGACGGAGGCAGCCTGATGCGCACCCTCTTATGGAAGGAGCTGCGGGAGCAGTGGCGCAGCTACCGGATGCTGGTCGTGGCCGCGGTTCTCGTAGCCATGGGCATCCTTGGCCCACTCACCGCCCGCTACATGAACGAGTTGATGGCCAGCATCCCCGGCACGCCGGAAGGTCTGGAGGCGGTGCTCCCGGCGCCGACGGTGGAGCTGGCGATCTCCGAACTGGTCGACAACCTGGCGCAGTTCGGGTTGATTCTGGCATTGCTCGTCCCAATGGCGGCCGTTGTCGGCGAGAAATCAAGCGGCACAGCGGCACTGACTCTCAGTAAGCCGGCCTCGCGAGGCATCTTCCTGCTGGCTAAACTGTTGGCGCTGCTGATCACATTCGCCATCGGGCTCGCAATGGGCGTAGCTTCGGGGTACGCCTATACTGGCATGCTGTTCACCTGGCTGCCGGTCCAGGGTTTTGGAGTGCTGGCTGGCGTGCTGCTGCTCTACCTGCTGTTCTACGCCTCGATCACGCTGCTCGCCAGCACATTGATGCGCTCGCAGCTGGCCGCCGCCGGCCTGGCATTTGGGCTGGCGCTGCTGCTCGGGATCGTGGGGACGATCCCGGCGCTGGGTTCCTACTCACCATCGGCGCTGCTTGGATGGGGGCGCGCTGCCGCCAATGGCGGAACGGCCGACATACCCTGGAAGGCACTCACCGCCGCGCTGGTCCTGATCCCCGGATTGTGGCTGGTCGGCTGGGCGGCCCTGCGCCGGCAGGAACTGTAATCCTGGAAAGGGAGGGAAGGCGTGGATATCGTCGCCCGAGGGTTGAACGCGTTTCTGATGGTCGCACTTGGCCTGGTGCTGGGAGCCTTCGTCGCCAGGCGATGGAAGATGTCCTGGGGCCTGTTCGGAATCGGGGCCGTCACCTTCGTCCTGTCGCAGGTCGGTCACATCCCTTTCAACGCCTACGTGCTCAATGCGCTCTTCACCCGGCTGGGATGGACAGACCCGGCCTCCGCCGGCACGCTCATCGGCGGGGCCGTGATGTTAGGCCTGTCGGCGGGGGTGTTTGAGGAAGGCGCCCGCTACCTGATGTACCGCTTCTGGGCCCGCCGGGCTCGCCGCTGGGAAGATGGGCTGATGATCGGCGCCGGCCACGGTGGCATCGAGGCCATCCTACTCGGGCTTCTGGCCGCGTATGCGCTGGTCCAGGTGCTGGCCCTTCAGGGGAACGATCTAGCCAGCGTCCTGCCGGCGGAGCAGGTGGAAACCGCCCGGATGCAGATCGAGGCGTACTGGGCGGCGCCGTGGTATGGAGCGCTGCTCGGCGCGGTCGAGCGTGCCTTCGCTCTGTGCCTGCACCTGTCGCTGAGCGTGATGGTGCTGCAGTGCTTCATCCGCCGGCGCTGGTTTTGGCTGCCGCTGGCCATCGGCTGGCACACCGCGGTCGACGGCACAGCTCTTGTCGTCGTGCAACGCGTCGGTCCCTACTGGACCGAGGCGGTCATCGGTGTCTTCGCCGTGCTCAGCCTGGCGATTGTATTCGCGCTGCGCCAACCGGCCGACGAGCCGGGCGCGGCGGCTGGTGCCGCGCCCGGCGGGCGGCCAATGCTTCGAGCCGAGGACGAACGGCCGACGACGGAGCGGCTGGACGACAGTCGCTTCGCCGGCGGCTCGCAGTAGACTGGAGCGCGCGGCGCCGGCCGCGAACCTGGGCGGCGCCCGGACCGAGGCAGCATGATCGTCACTGAACGACTGGGCAAACGATTTGGCGACCTGCAGGCAGTTGAAGATCTCACCCTGCGGGTCGATGCGGGCGAGGTGTTCGGATTCCTGGGTCCAAATGGCGCCGGCAAGACGACGACGGTGCGCATGCTCAGCGCGCTGATCGGCCCGACGTCCGGTAAGGCCTGGGTCGCCGGCTGCGAGATCGGGAAGCAGGACGGTGAGCTGCGGCGGAAAGTCGGCATCCTGACCGAGTCGCCCGGGCTGTATGACCGCCTGAGCGCAGAGCGCAACCTGGAGTTCTTCGCCCGGCTGTACGAGGTAGTGGATGTGCCCGGGCAGGTCGAGCGCTACCTGCGGCTCTTGGGATTATGGGAGCGGCGTCACGAACCGGTGGGCGGGTTCTCGAAGGGCATGCGCCAGAAGCTGGCTATCGCCCGGGCGATGCTGCATGAGCCTCAGGTCGTATTCCTGGACGAGCCGACGAGTGCGCTCGATCCTGAGGCGGCGCGTCTGGTGCGCGAATTCATCGGCGAGCTCAAGCACGAGGGCCGGGCGATCTTCCTGTGCACGCACAACCTGGACGAGGCTGATCGGCTGTGTGATCGTGTGGCCGTCTTCCGCACACGGATACTGGCGCTCGACACGCCGGCCGCGCTGCGCCGCCAGTTATTTGGCCGCTCGGTGGTCTTTCACCTGCGCGAGGTGGCGCCGACCTATGCCGACTGCCTGCGCGCGCATCCCGGCGTGAGCTCCGTAGAGATCATTGACCGCAGGCTGGTCGTCGGGCTCGACGATCCGGAGGGCAACAACCCGAAGTTGATCCGGGCGCTGGTCGACGCCGGCGCAGACATTCAGTTTGTCGGCGAGCTGCGCCGGACCCTCGAGGACGTGTACCTGCGACTGGTAGGGCAACCGGAAACCACAGAACCAAGTTGACATAACTGCGCTCTGCAAGAATAGGTCCCCCCGGCGGAGAACTACAGGACACGGGCATGCACAAGATCGGCATCCTCATGCGCAAAGAGTGGTCGGAGGTCTTCAAGAACCGGCTGGTGCTCGGCACCGTCGTGTTCATGCCGCTGATGCTGACGGCGCTGCCGCTGGTGTTGCTGCGCGTGATGGGTGGCGACGGGGGCCTGGGTGAGGTCGGCACCGGGGACATGCCGGCGTCGTTTGCGCGATTGTGTGAAGGGCTGAGCGGGGCCGAGTGCGCGCAGTACTTCTTCGTCACCGAGTTCCTGCTCCTGTACATGCTCATGCCGCTGATGATCCCGGTCACCATTGCCGCCTACAGCATCGTGGGCGAGAAGAGCACGCGCACGCTGGAACCTCTTCTGGCAACACCCATCACGACGATTGAACTGCTGGCCGGCAAAGGCCTGGCCGCGGTGCTGCCGGCCGTGGCGGCCACCTGGTTGTCCTTCGGGGTATTTGCCGTGGGTGCGCGGTTGCTCAGCGTCGGACCCGGACTGTTG
>Ga0209253_10000049_pt1 | contig 74646 bp, 70 predicted proteins | sample FrelakmetBRP12BR_FD_187145 | JGI IMG/M metagenome (GOLD analysis project Ga0209253, IMG submission 187145) | Freshwater lake sediment microbial communities from the University of Notre Dame, USA, for methane emissions studies - BRP12 BR (SPAdes)... | ecosystem: Environmental > Aquatic >...
CCAGGGCGGCGGCGACCTCCGCGGTGGCGAGCATCCCGATCTTCGCCGCCCGGGGGCGATGGCGCGCTGCCAGGCCCTCGAGGAGCGCGTCGACCTGGGCCAGAACCAGGTGCGGCGCGACCGGCTCCATCGCCCGGGCGCCGCGCGGCCCCTGCGCCGTGAGGGCCGTGGCCACCGCCCAGCCGCACGCGCCCACGGAGGCCAGCGCCTCGAGGTCGGCGAGGAGGCCTGCGCCGCCGCTCGGGTCGAGTCCGGCACAGACCAGCACCCGGGGGGCGCCCGGCCCTTCCGCGCCCGGGCCGTCCTCCCCGCGCCTCCGGGCGCCGCCGCGCCGGGCCACGCCGCTCACCGCATCCGCTCCCGAGCCGCATCCACCAGCCCCCGGTAGAGGCCCAGGTGGCGCGGCTCGTGACGCCCTGCCGCCTCGGGGTGCCACTGCACGCCCACCGCGAAGGGAAGGTCGGGCAGCTCCAGCGCCTCGACCACTCCGTCCGGCGCGCGGGCGGTGACGAGCACGCCCTCGCCGGCGCGACTCACCGCCTGGTGGTGGGTGCTATTCACCATCAGCGGTGCCTCGCCGACGAGCTGCGCCAGCAACGTTCCCGGCACGATCCGCACCTCGTGGCTCGGCACGTCCTTCGGCGCCGGCTGCTCGTGGACCAGGCCCAGCTCCTCCCGCAGGTCTTGGTGGAGGCGCCCGCCGCGGACCACGTCGAGCAGCTGCATCCCGCCGCAGACCCCCAGCACCGGGAGCCGGTCGGCGAGCGCCGCCTCGAGCAGCGCCCACTCGAAGGCGGTGCGCTCCGGCTTCGCCGGCCCGCAGGCCGGGCGGCGCGCCTCGCCGTAGCGCTCCGGCTCGATGTCGAAGTCGCCGCCCGGCAGCACCAGCCCGTCGCAGAGCGCCAGGTAGGCTCCGGCCACTGCCGCGTCGCCGAAGCAGAGCGGCAGTGGCAGTCCGCCGGCGTCCCGCACCGCATCGCCGTAGGCGCGGGGCAGCTCGTAGCGCCGCCGGTCCTCGTCGAGGTCGAGGGGGATGCCGATGCGGGGCCGCCTCATGGCTGGCCCTCCCGGACGCGAACCCTCCCCTCGAAGCCGGCGGCCAGTCGCCGGGCGCGCTCCCGCACGTCACCGTGCGAGAAGAGGTCCTCGATGACCGCCGCCGCTGCGGCGCCGGCCGCCGCGACCTCTCCCACCGTCTCCAGCGTGATGCCGGAGATGGCCACCACCGGCGCCCCGAGGCCGGCCGCCACCTCTCGGAGCGCCGCGAGCCCGAGGGGCTCGACGCCGAGCGGCTTGGAGCGCGACGCGAAGATCGGCCCGTACCCGACGTGGTCGGCGCCCTGGGCGAGCGCGGCGCGGGCGTCGGCGAGCGTCCGGCAGGTCCGCCCCACCAGCAAGGTGTCGCCGACGAGCCGCCGCACCTCGGCCGGCGGCAGGTCCTCGTCGCCGACGTGGACGCCGTCGGCGCCGGCCAGCAGCGCCAGGTCGGCCCGGTCGTTCAAGACCACCAGCGCGCGCCCGCGGGCGAGCTCCACGATGCGCCGGGCGGCCTCGAGCACGTCGCCGGCCGGCGATCGCTTCATTCGGACCTGCACCACCCCGGCACCGCCGGCGATGACCGCCCCGGCGTGTGCCACCGGGTCGTCGTCGCCGACGATGGCGTAGAGGCCGCGCAGGCGGGCCAGCCGGGCCTCGTGGCCGGCCCCGGCGCTGCCGTCGGACGCCGCGCCGCTCCCCCGGGCCCGGGCCGTCGCGATGTCGCACATGCGCCGACGGTCTCATGCGCTTGACGTGCCGGCAAGCCGGGCATATTTTCCCCGCCTCTCCAGCAGGACGTGAAATGGCCGAAACCATCGAGAACAAGCTCGTCGACCGACGAGTGGTGCAGCGCTACCTCAAGAAGGGCCTTCTCGACGAGAAGGAGCTCGAGCAGTACCTGAAGAGGCTCCCCGACGTCGCCGAGGCTGCCGTGCCGGTCGAGTCCGAGATCGAGCACGTCGAGACCGACAAGGACGAGTAGCCGTGAGACCCGGCGCTCCCCTGCTCGGGGTCCTCGCCGGCGCACTCCTTCCCGTCGTGGCCGCGGCCCAGGGCGCGCTCCCGCGCGCCGAGTCGCGACCGGCCTCCGAGCGCCGGACCCCCGTGGTCGCCGCCGTCGAGAAGACGCGCGGCGCGGTGGTGAACGTGTCCGCGGAGGAGCTGGTGCGCGTGCGCGTCGGCGGCGCCTCGGGCAACGACATGGGGCAGCTCCTCTTCGAGGAGTTCTTCGGCCGCCCGCGCACCCGCGAGGGCTACGCCGTGACCTCGCTCGGCAGCGGCGTCATCGTCTCCGCCGAGGGACACGTGCTCACCAACAGCCACGTGGTCGAGCGCGGGGCCCGCTTCCGGGTCCAGCTGCTCGACGGGCGTGAGCTCGTCGCGCGGGTGCTCGGCACCGACCCCTCCACCGATCTGGCGGTCCTGCAGATCGACTCGAAGGAGCGGCTCCCCTTCCTGCCGGTGGGTCGCTCCGACGACCTGATGATCGGGGAAAGCGTCATCGCCATCGGCAACCCCTTCGGCCTCGCCCACACCGTCACCACCGGCGTCGTCTCGGCGTTGCACCGGCGCGTCGGCGACCGGCAGCGGGCGCTCTTCGACGTCATCCAGACCGACGCCTCCATCAACCCGGGCAACTCCGGCGGGCCGCTCCTCAACATCCAGGGGCAGCTCGTCGGCGTGAACACCGCCATCCTGGGAGACCGCAGCGCCGGGATCGGCTTCGCCATTCCCATCGACCGGGCCCGCCGCGTCGCCGAGGACCTCATCCTCCACGGCGAGGTCCGGGAGGCCTGGCTCGGGATCACCGTGGCGGACGACCCGGTGAAGAGCGACGTCATCGGCGAGCAGCGGGTTCGGGTGCTGGTGCAGGGGGTCTCGCCCGGATCGCCGGCCTCCGCGGCCGGGGTGCGCCCGGGAGACGTGGTCGTGGCGGTGGGCGAGCAGGCGGTGGAGAGCGCCGAGGAGTACCGCTTCCGCGTCCGGGACGTCCCGCTGGGCGCCAGGGTACGCCTCCAGCTCGCGCGGGGCGGGCGGCGCGTCACCGTCGAGGCCGCCGCCGTCGAGCTCTCCGTCGAGCGCGTGGAGTCGCTCGTGGCCGAGGCCACCGGCATCCAGGTCGCCGAGGAGAAGGTCCGGGGCGGCACGGTGGTGGTGGCCCGGATGGTGCGGCGCGGCGGCGCGGCGGCGCGAATGGGCTTGCAGGGAGGCGACTGGATCCGCGAGGTGAACGGGCGCGAGATCTCGACGCTCTCGGAGTGGCGCCGTGCGCTCCCGCACGCGCGGCGATCGGGCCGGCTCGTCTTGCTGGTGCAACGCGGCCGGGCAGCGGAGCGGCTGGCATTCGACATCGACTAGCCCCGCCGCCTAGACTGCCGCGAGGGAGGGCCCCGTGGCCGCCGACACCGCGCACGTCCAGATCGACTTCACGACCTTCGTCCTCTCGCTGGGCTCGTCGGCGCTCGTCCACCTGGGCGAGATGGAGCACCCCGAGGCGCGCCAGGCCCAGGAGAACCTGCAGCTGGCACGGCAGACCATCGACATCCTGGCCATGCTCTCGGAGAAGACCCACGGGAACCTGTCGTCGGAGGAGTCGCGCTTCCTGGCCGACCTGCTCTCCGAGCTGCGCCTTCGCTTCGTGGAGCGGAGCCGCGCCAGGCCCTGAGGGCCTCGCCGGCACCTCTCGCCACGGCCGCGGTCCCGCGCCGCGGCGACGACGCCCCTACAGCCCCGCCTCGACCAGGCTCTCCGCCAGCCGACGGATGAGCTCCCGCCGCACCACCCGCCGCGTTCGCGCCAGCTCCTCCCGATCGGGTTGCGCGTCTCGGCTGCGCCGCGCCGCCGCCTCGACCACCCAGGCGATGCGCTTCGGATCGAGCCGGGCCGGTCCGCGGCGGGGACGCTTGAGGAAGAAGCCGATGCCGCGCTGCCGGAGCACGGTGTGGAGCGAGCGGCGCGCCTCGGCGTTGAGGGTGATGTCGACGACGTTGGCCACGGGTCGATCTCTAGGATCGATCCGGCGATCGATCCAATTTCCGTCGCTGGGGCTCTCGCGACCCGGTGACCGGCGGTGTAGGTCGGTTCAGCACCACGCCGTGCCCGCTCGCGCGGCGCCTAGCGCGGCGGGGGCTCCCGAGCGCTCGGTCCCAGCGGTGCCGGACCACAGGCGGCCGGCCGGCAACTCCCCGGGAAGGTGGCCGTGCAGCAGTGGAGCGGCGCGCCGGCGTCGTCCTCGAAGCGGACCGACCAGCCGCCCGGCGAGATCTCCAGCACCGCGAACCCCCAGGCGGTGGAGGCGAAGAAGAGCTCCGCGTCGGGCGGCCGGACCCTCTCGAACTTCTCGTCGCGCCAGCGGGAGCCGTTGCCGGAAACGAAGACGTCGTAGCCGGCGGGGCTCCGCAGGTGCTGCAGGTCGTGGTCGTGCCCGGCGAACCAGGCGGCGATCGGGGCGCTTGCGGCCTCCTGCAGGCGCCGCACTCGCTCGGCGAAGCGGTCCGGGCCGGCGTAGACGTCGCCGTCGCCCTTCCCGCCGGCGCTCGCGGGCGGGTGGTGGGCCACGACGAAGCAGGGGCGCCTCTCGCAGCCCTTCGTCGCCTCGTGGAGAAAGGCCACCTCGTCGTCCAGCGTGAAGCCGCCGTAGTCACGGATGAGCAGGTTCGAGTCGAGGACCACGAAGCGCCCTGGCCCCTCGTCCACCACGTAGTGGCGCCCCGGCATCCGCCAGTGCGGCCCGCGGTGGGCCACCTCCAGGCAGGCGCGCGTGCGGCCGAGCCGGACGGGCTCGAGGTCGCCCTCCTGGCAGCGCGAGTCGCTGTTCTGGTCGTGGTTCCCGAGCGCGAGGTAGACGGGAATGGGCTGGCCCGCGCGCAGGAGCTGCGAGAGCGGGCCCTCGAAGAGCTTGCCGAAGCGCGGGTCCTCCGGCGGCGTGTAGCCGGGCTGCGCGGCGTTTGCGTCCGCCGCGAAGGCGCAGGCGGCGGCGCCGGGCAGCCGCGGGTCCGGCCCACACTCGTAGAGGTTGTCGCCAGCCGAGAGCGCGAGGTCGAAGGGCGCGCGGGCGTGGGCGGCCGCCATCCCCCTCGCCACCGCGGCCTGCTGGCAGGTCGTGTCGCCGAAGTCGGCGAAGACCAGGGCGCGGAGCACCGGTGGCTCTGCCGGCCCGGGAGCCGGCGCGCCCTGCGCCGGCAGGGCCTTGCGGACCGTGTACGGCGCGTGGCCCGCCAGCCAGCAGCAGCCGGCCCGGTTGGCCCATCCGAAGGCGAGAACCAGGGCCAGCGCGACGCCCCTCATGCGTCCACCCCAGTGAGGTTCGAGAGCTTCTCGACGCTCGCGGCCATGGTCCTCGGAGGAGCTGCGGCGAGGAGAGCACGTTTCCGCGGCGCCGTCACCAGCTCACGCGCTCCAGCCGGTCCGTCGGCGCCGTCGGTCCCGGAAGGTGTGGCGCCCGGTGCGTCGCAGCGCCTCCTCGATGAAGGGCTTGCTCTTCGGGTCGCCCCAGCGGATGAGCGCCTTCTGCAGGCGCTTCTCCCGCATGTCCCGGGTGACGTGCACCGGCTTCCCGGTCATGGGGTGGAACCCCGACCAGTGGATGTCCGAGGCCAGCGTCATCGGCGTCGGCATGAAGTCCTGCACTTGCTGCGGCCTCCAGCGGTTCTTCTGCAGGTACTCCATGAGCTGGACGGCGTGCTCGGTGGTGGCGCCGGGGTGCGAGGAGATGAAGTACGGGACGAGGTACTGCTCCTTTCCCGCCTTCCTGCTGTAGCGGGCGAACTCCTCGCGGAATTGCTCGAACTCGCCCGGACCGGGCTTCTTCATCGCCTTCAGGACGTCTTCGCAGACGTGCTCCGGCGCCACCTTCAGCTGCCCGGAGACGTGGTGGGAGACGAGCTCCTCGAGGTAGGCCTGCCCGTTCTTGCCGTCGGCGTGGGCCAGATCGTAGCGGACCCCCGATCCGACGAAGGCGTGCTTCACCCCCTTCACGTTGCGTGCATCCCGGTAGAGCTCGACGAGCGGCCCATGGTCCACCGCGAAGAACTGGCAGACGCTCGGGTAGACGCAGGAGGGACGGCGACACGCGGCATGGGCCTCGGCGCTGGTACAGCCCATCTGCCACATGTTGGCGGTGGCGCCCCCGAGGTCGGTGACGGTTCCCTTGAACTTGGGGTGCCGGGTGAGGGTCTCGATCTCGCGCAGCACGCTCGCCCGGGATCGGGACGAGACCTCCCGCCCCTGGTGCTCGGTGATGCAGCAGAAGGCGCAGCCGGCGGCGCAGCCGCGCAGGATGGCCACGCTCCAGCGAATCTGCTCGAGCGCCGGGATGTGGGCGCCGCCGTAGCTGGGGTGGGCCTCCCGCTCGAAGGGGAGATCGTGGACGGCGTCGAGCTCCTCGGTGGTGGGCGCCGACATCGGCACGTTCACCACCACGTGACGGGTCGAGTCTCCGCGGCCGTGGCGCTGCACCAGGATTCGGGCGTTGTCCGGATTGGACTCGAGGTGATAGAGCCGCGAAAAGAAGGCGAAGGTGCGCTTGTCGGCCGCGACCTCCTCGAACGACGGCAGCGTCAACACCGGACGCTCTCGCCCCTCCAGGGTCGCCAGCGACGGATCGGCCACGGCGAAGGCGGTGCCGGGCACGTCCACGAGGCCGCAGAGATCCTCCCCGGCGGCGAGCCGGCGGGCGATCTCCACGATGGGCTTCTCCCCCTGCCCGTAGACGAGCAGGTCGGCGCCGCTGGTGGTGAGGATCGACGGCATCACCCGGTCGTCCCAGTAGTCGTAGTGGGCGATGCGCCGGAGCGACGCCTCGACGCCGCCGATGACGATGGCCGTGGCGGGGCCGAAGGCCTGGCGGGCGAGCCTGGCGTAGACGGCGGTGGCGCGGTCGGGCCGCCTTCCCGGCTCCGCGCCCGGCGTGTAGGCGTCGTCGGAGCGGGGGCGCTTGTGCGCCGTGTAGTGGTTCACCATCGAGTCCATGGCGCCCGAGGTGATGCCCACGAAGAGCCGCGGCCGGCCCAGCCGCCCGATGTCGGCGGTGCCGTGCCAGTCGGGCTGGGAGACGATCCCCACCTTGAAGCCGCGCGCCTCGAGCACCCGGCCGATCACCGCCGCGCCGAAGGCCGGGTGGTCGACGTAGGCGTCGCCGGTGACGAGCAGCACGTCGAGGTCGCGCCAGCCGCGGGCGGCGATCTCGTCGGGGAACATGGGGAGGAAGGCCGGGCGGCGGTCCACGGGGCCATACATGTCCGCACAGCGGCTCCGGATCAAGCCGGTCGGCGTCTTGGTGCCCCCCGCCGTCGGGGTTATCATCGGTTCGCGCCAGGAGGCGCGACGGATCCTGCATGGCCGAGCCTCGCAGCCCTCTCAAGGAGTTCCGCCACCTCGACGAGAAGCTCCACACCGTGGGGCTCTCCTCCGTCGAGCAGGCGCGCTGGGAGTCCCTCCAGGCGCTCGTCTCCCCCGGCGGCGAGCCCGCTCGTGCCGCGGGCGCGATGCCTGGAGGCTTCGACGTGGATGCGGCCGCCGCCGCGCTGCGCGCCTCGCTCGTCCCGGCGGGCCTCCGGACCGAGCCGGTGCTGGAGCCGGGCCCCCCGGCCGGGCCGGAGTGGCAGCCGGCCTCGGAGGCGGTGCAGGAGTGGCGTCCCGCTGCCGCGCAGGCCTGGGCCCAGGCCGAGGCGGCGGCGCCGGCGGCGGTGGGCGAGACCTGGCCGCCGCCACCGGAAGAGGCGGCCGACCCGTGGCAGGCCGGACCGGTGGAGCCGGCTGCGGACGTGGCCTGGGACCCGAACGCGGCCGGCGGCTACGAAGCGGCTCCCTGGGATGGAGAGCTTCCGCAGCAGGGGGCATGGGATCCGAATGCCACTGCCGAGGCGACCCCTCTGGCGCGCGCCGAGCAGCCGCCCGACGCCGACGGGCTGCCGCTCATCGAGGAGCTGTCGCTCGAGGAGATCAGCTTCGAGGGCCTGGGCCTCGCCGGCCAGACGCCGCCGCTCGCCGAGACCGCCGCCGAGATGGTCCCGCAGGTCGTGGGGCCGTTCGAGGCGCAGTTCGGGCAACCGCTCGACGCGGCCGCCGACGGGCCGGCGGAGGGGCTCGAGACCTTCGACGAAGCGACGCCGATGGAGCTCGCGAGCGCCGCCGAGTTCCTCTCGCTCGCCGGCGGACCGCCACCCACCGAGGGCGCGCTGGAGATCGAGGAGCTCGACCTCGAAGGAGTTCCCGAGGTCTCGGCGGACGAGATCGAGGAGATCGTCGAGGCCCTCGGAGAGGCGCCGCCCGCGGCGGCCATGGAGGAGCCGTCAGAGGCCTGGGTCGTCGAGGCGCCGGCCCCGCAACCTCCGGAAGAGGCGAGCGCGCGGCCCGAGCCGGAACCGGCCGACGCGGCGGGAACCGAGGTGGTGTCTCTGGAGGCGATCGCCATCATGCCGCCGCCGCCGGGCGCCGAGGCCCTGGCGCCCCCGCTTCCGCTGCCCCAGGCTGCGGCGGGGGAGCCGCCAGCGCTCCCTCCGGCGCCGGTGGCCCCACCGATGCTCGTGCCGCAGGCGCCATCGGCCATCGAGGAGGTCACGGCCGTCTTCGGCGTCGGCGAGGTCACGGCCTCATTCCCCGTCGAGCCGGCGCCGGCCGTGGAGGCCAAGTACGCCGTCGGGCCGCAGCCCCTGCCCGAGGTCGAGCCTCAGGTCCAGGAGCCGCCACCTGCGCCCGGGCGCGCCGAGGCGCCCGGCGCCGAATCCGCTGCGCCAGCCGGCGCCGCGTCCGCCGGGCCGGCCTCCTGGGGGACGACACCGACCTTCATCGCCGGCGAGCACCGCGTCGTCCTCCACACGGTCGAGGGGCAGGTGCTTCGTGGCGCGCTGGCCGACGCCGACCTCGTGGACCATAGCGTCCCGCTCCACCTGCCGAGCGGGGAGGTGCAGCACTTCCCGGCCTCGCGCCTGAAGGCGGTCTTCTTCATGCTGGCGCCGGGGGGGGCGCCGCCATCGGCGCTCGGGACCAAGGTGCGGGTGACGTTCGCCGACGGCCGCCAGGTGGCAGGCATGAGCCCGGACTACGCGCCAGGGGCGGTGGGGTTCTTCGTCGTCCCGCTCGACACCCGCACCAACACCGGCCGGATCTGGGTCTACCGGGACGCGGTGAGGCAGATCTCCCTCGGATAGCGGGCCGGGAGGGCGACGCCCCCGCCTCGTCAGTTCATCCAGCGCCGGTCCGGGTCGCGGTCGACGTGGATCACCTGGAACCGGCTCTTCTTCCCGAAGCGCGGCCACCTCAGCTTTCGCAGCCACCGGCCGGGACCGTTCCCGCTCGCGTACAGGTACATGGCGCCCTGGGCGGCGAGGTGCGGCAGGAAGGGGCCGAGCCCGGAGAAGACCGCGTAGAGCAGCGTGCCGCCGACGGTGACCCAGAGCAGCGCCTTGCCGGTCACGGGCAGCGCAAAGAAGAGCAGGATCTGCCGAGACGGGAAGAGCAGCGCCCACGCCACCACCAGCGCATCGAGCGCCGGCCAGAACCCGGTCCAGCGCGCCGCCTGGAGCGACGGCCAGACGAGCGCGATCAGGGAGACGAGGACCCCGGCCACCGCCGCCGTCCCGACATAGGCCGCGAGGAAGCGCCGCTCCCCCCAGACCTCGCAGAGGTCGCGGCCGAACCAGTAGAGCACCAGGCCGCCGAAGAGGAGCGAGAGCGGGTCGGTCTCGAAGAGCACCCAGGTGACGAGGCGCCACACCTCGCCCTGCCAGACCGCGCCGGGGACGAGCAGCCCGAGGCGCAGGAGGGGCAGGCCGTTGCGCTCCCCCACCGCGCCGGCGATGGACGCGATCACGGTGGCGGCGACGAGACCGCCGACGGCGGCAGGGACGCGGCCGCCAAAGGTCAGCCCCTGGCCAAGACGCCGGGCACCGGACACGTCAGCGTTCCTTCTTCCGCTCGCGGAAGAAGAAGACGATGGAGAGGCAGTGGAACTGGCGGTCCGACGAGAGCGTGACCGTCTTGTCCACGATCTCCAGTTCCTGGTGGGCCTGGAGCCACTGGGTGATCTTGTCGCTCATCGCCTCACGATCCCGGGCCAGGGTGGTCGTGAAGACCTTGCAGCCTGTGAAGCTCTCCATCCGCGCCTCCCTGCCCTCATCTTGTCGCGGCGCCGCGGGCGCGGCAAGGGACGGGCTCCGTCCCCTTTCTCCCGGCGCCCGTCACAGCGCCTCGACGGCGAGCGCGATCCCCTGGCCGCCGCCGATGCAGGCCCCGCCCAGCCCGTAGCGCAGCTTTCGCTGCCGGAGCGCGTAGACGAGGTGCATGGTGATGCGGGCCCCGCTTGCCGCGAGCGGGTGGCCCACGGCGATGGCCCCGCCGTCCACGTTGGTCCGATCCGGCGGCAGCCCCAGCTCCTTCTCCACCGCCAGGTACTGAGGAGCGAAGGCCTCGTTCACCTCGAAGAGGTCGAAGTCGGAGAGCTTCGCCTCGGCGCGGGTGAGCGCGTTCCGGAAGGCCGGCACGGGCCCGATCCCCATGACCGTGGGGTCCACGCCGGCGAAGCCCCAGTTCACGAGGCGCGCCAGCGGCGCCAGCCCCCGCTTCTCGGCGAAGGCACGGGTGGCGAGCACCAGCGCGCCCGCGCCGTCGGAGACGCCGCTCGCCGCCCCGGCGTGGATGACGCCGTCCTTCTTGAAGACCCTGGGCAGCTTCCTCAGCGCCTCGACGGTGGTGCCGGGTCGCGGGTGCTCGTCGCGGACGAACGGCACCACCCCCTTGCGGGTCTCGATCTCCATGGGCGCGATCTCCTCCTGGATGCGCCCGGCCGCCTGCGCCGCGGCGAAGCGCTCCTGCGACCGGACCGAGAACGCGTCCACCTCGTCCTGCCCGATCCGGTACTGCTCGGCGAGCTTCTCGGCGGTGAGCGCCATGGGCATCTTGGCCCAGCTGTCGGTGAGCCCGCTCCACAGCGAGTCCTCGAGCGCCGGGGTCTTGCCGAGCGGCACGCCGAAGCGGGCGCCGCGCAGCACCAGGGGCGCCTCGCTCATCGACTCCGTGCCGCCCACCAGCACCGCCTCGGCCTGTCCGGTCATCAGGTACAGGGCGCCCTGCACGACCGCCTCGAAGCCGGAGCCGCAGAGCCGGTTCACGGTGAGCGCCGGAACCTGGTCGGGCACCCCGGCGCGCAGCCCCACGTGGCGGGTGAGGTAGATGGCGTCCGGCGAGGTCTGGATCACGTTGCCGAAGACGACGTGGCCCATGTCGGCCGGAGCGGCGCCGGACTGGGCGAGCGCGGCCCGGGCGGCGTGGACCCCGAGGTCGGTCGCCGACAGGTCCTTCAGCGCCCCCCCGAAGGCGCCGAACGGCGTGCGCTTCCCGGAGAGAATGACGATGTCCTCACGGCTCGCAGCCTTCATGGTTCCTCCCTAGCTGGCGTGGAAGCGACGCCAGAGCGCGTGCGCGGCGTACCCCAGGATCGCCGCGGCGAAGACGGTGTTCAGGAAGTGGAGCCGGAAGAGACGGCGCAACTCGCGGTTCCCGGCCACGCGGTACCAGGTCCGGGCCGCCGCCTCGCGCGCGGCGAGGTCCGCGGCCGCGGCGGGCAGGCCGTGCCTGCCGGCGAGGCGGGACACGGTTCGGCGGTGCACGGCCCAGGCGGCGTCGGCCCCGGCGCCGACGATCCCGCCGACCTCCACCGTACCGTCGGAGCGCCCGGCGCGCGGGTGGTTGGCGGTGAGCGCCAGGGCGCCGTCGGGGAAGACCGAGAGGAAGTAGAGCCAGGGGCCCGCGCCGGGGCGCGGCGCGTGGTCGAAGACGTCGGCATAGGCGCCGTCGGCCTCGTTCGCCCAGGCGTCGGTCCGGAGGTCGAGGCCGCCGAAGGGGCCATCCTCGGTCCGCCGCCCCAGCCGGCGGAAGCCGAGCGACGCCAGCGCCTCGCCCGCCTGCCGCTGGGGCGCCGTTGCGGCCGGCGCGTCGGGCTGGGAGCGGAAGCGGACGAGCCCCGGCACGGCCACCAGCAGGGCCCGTCGCCCGTAGCGCAGGAGCATCATCGCGGCGTAGACCGCCGCCAGGGCGAGCAGGATCGTCAAGCGGCCTGGGCCGGCTCCGGCGCCTTCTTCTTCCCGACGAGGCGCGCCGCCAGGATGCCGAGCTCGTAGAAGAGGATCATCGGGATCGCCATCAGCGCCAGGTTGAAGGGGTCGCCGGTGGGGGTGATGAGGGCAGCGAGGAGGACGTTGACGATGATGGCGTGGCGACGGTACTTGGCGAGGAACTGGGGCGTGACCAGACCCACCATGGCCAGGAAGGCGATGATGACCGGGATCTCGAAGACCACGCCGAAGCCGAGCATCATCGCCAGCACCAGCGTGAGCTGCTCCTTCATGGTGAGGAGCGGGTTCATGTCCGGCCCGGCGATGGAGGCGAGCGCCGGGAAGGCGTAGGGCATCACCAGGTAGTAGGTGAAGGCGACGCCCGAGTAGAAGAGCGCCGTTCCGATCACCAGGAAGGGAGTCACCACCGTCTTCTCGCGCTTGTAGAGGCCGGGCGCGATGAAGAGCCAGATCTGGTAGAGCACCCACGGCGCCGCCACGAAGATGCCGCCGTAGAGGGCCACCTTCAGGTACACGAGGAAGGGCTCGAGGTAGCTCGTGTAGTTGAGGTGGCGTTGCCCCTCGGGGAGCGAGGCCACGACCGGCTTCATCACGAAGCGGAAGATGTCGTCGCAGAACCAGCCGACCGCGGCCATCCCGACGGCGATGCCGGCGGCGGCGCGGACCAGGCGGACGCGCAGCTCGTTCAGGTGGTCGAAGAAGGAGGCCTTGGCCTCCGTCACCGCCACGGCGTCCGGGTCGCCGGCGGCGGGCTCGCCCCCGGGGGCAGCGGCCTCCGGGGGGGGGAGCTGCGCCGTGGGCTCCGTCATACCGGTTTCCCGGGATCGGCGGCCGGCGGCGGCTCGACGAGCGCGACGTCCAGGCCCGGCACGTTCTCCGCGGTGGCCGCGGGCGCCGGGGCGGGCGGCGGGGCCTGTACCGGCACCGCGGCGGTGGGCGGGGCGGTGACGTGCGGCCGCGTCTTCTTCACCTCGTCCACGTACATCTCGCGCTCGAACTGGCCCTTCAGATCGTCGGTGGCCTTCCTGAACTCCCTCATCCCCTTGCCGAGCTGCTTGGCCACGTCGGGCAGCTTCTTGGGCCCGAGCAGGATCAGGGCCAGCACGAGGATGACGACGATCTCGCCGAAACCGAGGCCGAACATGATGGGGCAAATGTATAGCACGGAGCCTCCCCGCGGGATCCCCGCCGGGCTCCGCCTTGCGCGGGAGGCGGCCCGGCCCTGGCTTCGGGCCATGGCCTGCCGGCTCCGGAAGACCGAGCCCTCCGAGTGCTCGTCGGCGGGCCATGAAGGTCGGCGACGAGGTCGCCCCGTACCACTCCGGCGAGAAGGCGGCGGTCGGGAGGGCGAGGGTGGTGAAGGGCCCGGTCGTCGATGCACGCGACGCCTCCGGCCGACAGGTGGTCGTGGAGGTGGCCGGCGGCGCGCCCTTCCCGCAACCGGTCCCGCTCGGTGCCGCGCAGTGGAAGGCGCTGCGCCGGCTCGCCGTCACTCGACCTTGAAGCGCTTCACCTCGCCGCCGAGCACCTGGGCCTGGCTGGCGAGGTCGACGATGGCCGTCTCCAGCTCTCTCACCGAGTAGGTCTGGGCCTCGGCGACCTGCTGGATCTGCACCACCGCCTGCATCACCTGCTCCGAGCCCCTGGACTGGTCCTTCTGGGCCCGGTTCAGGTGGTTGACCATCTCGCTGATCGACTCGATGGACCGGGTGATCTGCTTCGAGCCGCGGGCCTGCTCCTGGCTCGAGCGCTCGACGTGCTTGGTGATGATCTTCATCTTCTCGGCGCTCTTCATGATCTGCTCGGAGCCCCGGGCCTGCTCGCCGGTGGCGGCAGCGATCTGGCCGACGGTGGAGGCGATGCGGTTGATGGCCATCGTCACCTGCTTCGAGCCGCGGGCCTGCTCGATGGTGGCCCGGGCGATGGCCTTCACCATCTGCGTCGACTTCTGCGAGGATTCCTGGATCTTCTTGAGCGCCCCCTCGGCGTCCTGGCCGAGCCGCACCCCCTCCTCGACGGCGCGCACCCCGCGGTTCATGGCGTGGATGGCGTTCTTCGACTCCTCCTGCACCGAGCGGACCAGGCCGGAGATCTCCTTGGTGGAGGCCCCGGTGCGCTCGGCCAGGTCCTTGATCTCGTCGGCCACCACCGCGAAGCCCTTGCCGTGCTCGCCGGACTGCGCCGCCAGGATGGCGGCATTCAGCGCCAGCAGGTTCGTCTGCTCGGCCACGTCGTCGATGACGTTGAGGATGTTGCCGATGACGGCGATCTTCTGCCCCAGCACCTCGATGACGCTGGCGGCCTCCTCGGAGGAGCCCTTGATCTTGTGGATGCCGGCGATGGTGCGGGTGAGCGCCTCGGCGCCCACCTCGGCGTCGCGCTGCGCCTGCTCGGAGAGCTTGGCGGTCTCGTTGGCGTTCGACTCGACCTGGGAGATGGAAACGTCCATCTCGTTCATCGACGAGCTCGTCTCCTCGGCGGTGGCGGCCAGGTCGTCGATGTTCTGGGCCACGTCCTTGATGGAGGTGGTCATCTGCTCGATGGCGGCGGTGGTCTCCTCGACGCTCGCGGCCAGCGCCTGGATGTTCTCCACCACCTCGTCGTTGGTGGCGGCCATCTCCAGGATGGAGGAGGAGGACTCGTCGGCGCTCTGGGCCAGCGTCTCGACGTTGTCGGCGATCCCCTTGAAGCTCTGGATCATCCGCTCCATCGAGGCGCTGGTGTCGAGGACGCGGGCGGTGACGGTGCCGATGCCCTCCGCCACCACCGAGCCGGTCCTCTTGATCCGGCCGATGACCTCGGTGACACCGGTGGTGACGCCCTTCAGCTGGGCCACGGTGACGGCCAGGTTCTGGCCAATCTGGTTCAGCGACCCGGCCAGCTGCCCGAGCTCGTCCTGCGCCCGCGGCGTGGCCCGGGCGGTGAGGTCGCTCTCCGCCATGCGCCGGGCGACGGCCCGCATCTCGGCGATGGGCTGGATGAGCAGGCGCGGCGTCAGGAACCAGCCCAGCAGCCCGAGCAGCAGGGCCGCCCCGAAGAGGACGAGCCCGGCCGTCCACTGCGCGTCTCCCACGTCCTTCAGCAGCGACCGGGTGGAGAGCCCCACCAGCACCTGCCCCTGGGGGCGCGCCGGGTCGACGAGGCGCCGGGACGTCGCGTGCAGCGGCTCGGTGAAGGCCAGGAGGCCGTCGGCGCGGAACCGGGGCTCGAAGTGGCGCTCCCGGTACAGCGCCACCACGCCCTCGGCGCCGCGGCGCTCCCACGGGGCGATCTTGCTGACGAAGACGTGCCCATCGGGGCCGAGCACGACGACCCAGGCCAGCTCCTCGCCGCGGAAGGCGTGCTCGATCTCCTCCTGCGCCAGTGCGGCGTCGCCGCTCGCCACCGCCGGCGAGAGCCCCAGGGCCAGCGCGCTGGACGTGCTCTCGCCGTGCTGCCGGAGTGCCTCCTCGAGCGCGCGGCGCACCACGATGCCGATGGAGACCACCGTGACCAACGCCGCCACCACCAGGGCCACCGAGAAGGCCAGGTAGAGCGATCGCTTGAGACCCAGCTTCTCGAGCATTCGGAGCATGGCTCGCCGGCCCGGAGCGGGCGCGGCAGGCCCGCGCCATCCGGCCAGGTCATGCTAGCCCCCGGCGGAGGGGGGTCAAGAAACGGGCCCCGCGCCGCGCGGCGTGCCGCTCACTGGGCGAACAGGTCCTGCATCTCCACCTTGGGCTGGTCCGGCGCCTCCGGCTCCGGCTCGGTGCCGGCCAGGTAGGGCTCGAGGACGCCGCCCGCGGCGAACGGCGCCAGCGCCTTGCCGCTGGCCGGATCGATGCGCTGGAAGGCGATCCCCTCCGGCACCGGGAACGTCGGCTGGGGGCGGTCTCGCAGCGCCGCCTGCATGTAGGCGAGCCAGATGGGCAGGGCCGCTCGACCGCCGGTCTCGGCGCGGCCGAGCGGCTGCTCGTTGCGGTCGAAACCCAGCCAGACGCCTGCGACGTGACCATGGGTGAATCCCAGGAACCAGGTGTCGAAGGAGTCGTTGGTGGTGCCGGTCTTGCCGGCGGCGGGCTTGCCCAGCCGGGCGGCCTGCGCCCCGGTTCCGACCGTGGCAACCTCCTGCAGGAGGTGCACGAGGACGTAGGCCGCCCGCTCGTCGAGCACGCGCGGATGCTCGGCGCGCGTCTCGGCGTAGGCAGCGGCGAGCCGCGTGGAGAGCGGCACCCACGGATCCGCCGGCGCGCTGTGGTCCTCGAGCACCTTGCCGTCGCGGTCGAGCACCCGCTTCACCAGCGTGGAGGGGCGCTTCTCGCCGTAGCGGTCGAGGAGCGCGTAGACGTTCACGAGGTCCCAGGGCGTCGTGCAGGAGCTTCCCAGCGCGCTGCCCAGTTCCGGCTTCACCGGCGTCGTGATCCCCAGCGCCCTGGCCCACTCGCCCAGGAAGCGCGGGCCCATGCGCGCCGCGAGCGCCTCGGCGGTCTTCACTGCCGGGATGTTCATCGACTGCACGAGCGCGGTCCGGAGCGGGACGTCCCCCTTGAAGTCCTCGCCGTAGTTCTGCGGCTTCCAGGCGCTCTCGCCGTCGCGGAAGACGACGGGTGCGTCGGTGAGCATCGTGGACGGGTTGTAGCCGAGCTTCTCGATGGCCGCCGAGTAGACCACCGGCTTGAAGGCGCTGCCGGGCTGGCGGCAGGCCTGAAAGGCGCGGTTGAACTCGGAGGCCTCGAAGTCGTAGCCGCCCACCATGGCCTCGACGTACCCGCTCCACGGGTCGATGGCCACCAGCGCGCCCTGCAGCCGCGGCTCCTGCTCCAGGGCCAGGAGCAGCGGCGCATCCGGAACCGGCTCTGCCGGGACACCGGCCTCGCCGGAGCCGGCGAGCTCCTGCCGCTCGACGCGGCGCACCACCACCACGTCCCCCACCGTCAGCGCCGCGGACGGTCGGCGCAGCAAGGCGTCGTCGTGGCGGACCTGGGGGTTCGGCGGGCGCGCCCAGCGCATGCCGGCCAGCGGGAGGACGCCGGTCTCGTCCCCCACCTCCACCCGAACCTGTGCGGTGGCGTCGTTCACGGCCGAGACGATGCCGACGGCAAAATCGCCCGAGGCCAGCGACCCCCTCGGCCACACTCCGGCGAGGCGGCGCCGCAGCGCCTCGCGCTCGGCACCGCCCACCCTGGCGAGCGGGCCCCAGAAGCCCTGGCGCCGGTCCACGTCGAGCAGCCCCCGGAGCATCGCCGCCTGGGCTGCACGCTGCTTGTCCAGGTCCATCGCCAGCTCGACCCGCAGCCCGTCCTCGAGCATCCGCTCGTTGCTCCAGCGGTCCACCACCTGGCGCCGCACCGCCTCGACGTAGAAGGGCGCGGTCTCGCGGAAGACGTCGTCCACGCCCTGGACGCGGACCTCGGCCTCCTCGGCCGCTCGCCGCTCCTCCTCGGTGATCATCCCGTCCTCGCGCATCCGGCGGAGCACGTAGCGCCGGCGCGCCTTCGCCGCCTCCGGGTTCACGAACGGCGAATAGCGGGAGGGCGCCTGGGGGAGGCCCGCGAGCAGCGCGGCCTCGGCCAGGGTCAGGTCGTCCACGTTCTTGCGGAAGTAGTTCTCGGCCGCGGCCTGCACCCCGTAGCTGTGATGGCCGAGGTAGACGCCGTTCAGGTAGAGCCAGAGGAGCTCCTCCTTGGTGAGCGACCGCTCCAGCCGCGACGCCAGGATCGCCTCGCGCACCTTGCGCCGCAGGTTCTTGCGAGTGCCGGCCGCGAAGCCCTCGGCGGAGACCAGCAGGGACTTGGCGGTCTGCTGGGTCAGGGTCGAGCCGCCCTGCACGCGCCGGTGCAGCAGGTAGGTGTTCACCGCGGCGCGAGCGGTACCGGTCCAGTCCACCCCGGCGTGGTCGAAGAAGTTCTTGTCCTCGGCCGCCACGAAGGCCTGCACCAGGTGGCGGGGGATGCGGGAGAGGGGGACCACCTTGCGCCGCTCGTTGAAGAACTCGCCGGCCACCTGCCCGTCGGCGCTCACCATCTCGGTGACGGTCGGTGGGCGGTAGTCGGCGACCGTGGGCACGTCGGGAAGCCCTCGGGCGAAGTAGGCCCAGGCGACGACCCCGGACAGGATCGCCGCGTTGGCGAGGCCCAGGAGGAGGAAGAGCGCCCAGCGAAGGATGGAGCGCCACCAGGGGCGGGGCGCCGGGAGGCCGTCGAGCACCAGCCGCTCCGGGGGCTCGGGCGGCGGGGCACCCTCCTTCGGGTCGGACGTGGGCTCGGCCATCCGGGGACTCTAGCGATCCCTCGCCCGCGGGATCAATCGCTCGGGCCCGGCGGGGCGCCCCGCTCCCGCGGGCGGCGCGCCGGCGCCGGGTGGTGCCTCGAGGTTCGCGCGGGAAAGGACCTCGAGCAGCGCGTCGGGAAGGGGCGCCACCAGCCTGAGCGGCGTCCCGGTGATGGGGTGCGGGATCTCGAGCTTCCAGGCATGGAGGAACATCCGCCCGATCCCCCAGCGCGTCCGGGCCGTGCGGTTGAAGGCGAAGTCGCCGTAGCGGCGGTCTCCGGCCACCGGATGGCCCATGGCCTGGAGGTGGCGGCGGATCTGGTGGGTGCGGCCGGTCTCGATGCGGACCTCGAGGAGCGAGGCGTCCTTGTTGGCGGCGGCGGACTTCCAGCGGGTGAGCGCCTCCTGGAAGTTCACGCCGCGCCGGTCCTTGGAGCGGGCGCTCTGCTCGTGCTCGGAGAGCGGGACGTCGATGATCCCGCCGGGGCGCGGCATCTTGCCCTTCACCAGCGCCAGGTAGGTCTTGCGCACCTCGCCGCCATCGCTGAAGAGCGCGCCGAGCCCGACCATCGCCTTGCGGGTCTTGGCCACCAGCACGATGCCGCTCGTCTCCCGGTCGAGCCGGTGGGCCGGGCTGGGCCGGAACTCGCCGGGCGGGAGGTCGGCGGGGACGCGGAGGTGGCCGCGGACCTCCTCGACCAGCGTGGCCCCGGTGATGCCGCTGCCGGGGTGGGCGGCAAGGCCGGCCGGCTTGTCCACGGCGAGCAGGTGCTCGTCCTCGTGGAGCACCCGGAAGGTCGCCTTCACCGGCCGTGCGCCTGCGGGGCGCGCCTCCGCCGGCGTGAGCAGCCGTTCCTCGTCGCCGCGGATGCTCACCTTGTCGCCCTCGGCGAGGAGCTGGTCGCCGCGGCCGCGCTGGCCGTTGACGCGCACCTTCCGGGTGCGCAGCATCTTGAAGACGTGGGAGAGGGGCACGTCGCGGAGCGCCCGGCGAACGTACTTGTCGAGGCGCTGGCCGGCGGCGTCGGCGCTGACGGTGAGCTCGATCACGGGGCCACTCATACACCGGAGCGGCCGCCTGGCCTACAGCAGCTCCAGCTGCGCCGTCTCCTCGAGCGGGTCCGCCCGGATCCCCTCGCGCCGCAGCGCCTTGGCGAGCGGATCGGCGTGTCCGTGCAGCGTGAAGACGCGGCCGGCGCCGCTCGCCTTGGCGTAGCGGACGAGCGACGGGAAGTCGGCGTGGTCGGAGAGGGGGAAGGCGGCGTCCACGCCTCGGTAGTGGCGCGCGCCGTCCACGGCCCAGCCGGTGAGGACCGCGGTGCGCCGGCGGCCGCTGCGGAAGGTGGACGCCGACCGCGAGAGATGGGGCGGGGTCACCACCACCTCGTCGCGGCCCGGCCCCTCCGGGCCGAGCAGGCGAACCTTGGGGAGCGCGACGCCCAGCGCCTCGTAGACCCGGTTCACCGCGTGCACCACCGGGTGGGCACGGCAGGCGTAGCCGGCCTCGCCCAGGTACTTCAGGATCTCCTGGGCCTTGCCGAGCGAGTAGCCGAGCAGCACCGGCGTGACCCCGTCGGAGAGCGCGTCGTCCACGAAGCCGCGGACGTCCCGCAGCACCTCCTCCTTCGGCGGGAAGACGTAGCGCGGCAGCCCGAAGGTCGACTCCATCAGGAGCACGTCGCAGCCCATGACCTCGGCCGGCTCGGCGGTCCGGGTCGGCTCGAGGCACAGGTCGCCGGTGTAGCCGAGCGAGAGCCCGGCGCCGCTGGTGACGCGGATCTGCGCCGAGCCGAGCACGTGGCCGGCGGCGAAGAGCTCGAGCGTCAGCTCGCCGAGGCCGAAGGGCTTCCGGTACGCGACCGGCAGGACCTCCCCGCGGGAGCGGTCGCCGAGCCGGTGGCGCGCCAGGGCGGCGGTGGCGGCGGTGGCGATGGTGCGCTCGTGGCGCCCGAGGTGGTCGGAATGGGCGTGGGAGACGAAGGCGCAGGCGCGGCGGCGGCGGGCGTCGAGGAAGAGCCCGCTGCCGGTGACGTGCAGCTCGCCCTGGACGAGCTCGAAGGGAGGCCGGCGCATCGGCCCTCCCTTGTAGCAGGTGGGGCTGTCGCGGCCGGGGGCGGCCGCCGCACCCGGCTAGGCACCGGCTCGCTGCCGCGACTCGATGGCGCCGCCCACCTCGCCGGCGAGGACGCCGAGCACGATGAGGGCGCCGCCGAGCAGGCCCGACGGCGCGAGCTCCTCCCCGGTGACCCAGTTGGAGAAGAGCGCCGCGGCCGGCGGCTCCAGCGCGTAGATCAGCGCCGCCCGCACCGCGGTGGTGTGTCGCTGCGCCCAGTTCATGACGAAGAAGGCGCCCACGGTCATGGCCAGGCCGGTGAAGAGGACCGTGCCCCACAGCTCCGGCGCGGGCGAGAGCCGCACCGGCTCGAAGGGCAGCATCAGGAGCGACCCGGTGAAGGTGACGGCGATCTGCACCGTCGTCAGCGACAGCAGCGCGTGCCGGGGCGAGAACTCGCTCGTCCAGATGATCTGGAAGGCGTAGGCCACCGCGCAGCCCATCGTCAGGGCGTCGCCGAGCCGGACCGCCGAGGTGACGCCGCCGCCGAACGGCTGGGTGAGCAGCACCAGCCCGACCACCGCCAGCGCCACGCCGACCCACGAGGCGAGCCTCACCTTTCGCTGCATGAAGAAGCGCGCCACGAAGGGGACGATGAGCACCGCCAGGCCGGTGAGGAACCCGGAGCGGGCCGGGGTGGTGAATCGCAGGCCCACGGTCTGCAGCGCGAACCCGCCGAACATGGCCAGGCCCAGCAGGGTCCCGTCCCGCCACAGCCCCGGCGTGGGCCGGGGCCGTCGCCACAGCCAGAGGGCGCCGATGGCGGCGAGCGCCACGCCGAAGCGGAGGACCAGGAAGACGCCGGGGCTGGTGCCGTCGAGGGCACGCTTCACCAGCGTGAAGGTGGTTCCCCAGACCAGCGTCAGGAGCAGGAGTGCGAGGTCGGCCACGGGGCGGCACTTCTAGCAGAGCCTGGGCCCGGCCGCCTAGAGGTCGAGCCTCAGCTGCGCCTTCACGGTCCGGCGGGCCTCGGGGTCGCCCTCGTACTTGCGGTGGAGCTTCACCGGCGGCCCGGCGGCGGGGCGCGCCCGCATGTTGAGGAGCTCCACGGCCAGCGAGAAGGCCATGGCGAAGTAGACGTAGCCGCGTGGGATGTGGCGGTCCACCGCCTCGGCGACCAGCATCACGCCGATGAGGATGAGGAAGGAGAGCGCCAGCATCTTGACGGTGGGGTGGGCCTCGACGAAGCGGCCCACCGCGCCGGCGAACACCAGCATCGCCCCCACGGCCACGACCATGGCCGCCACCATCACCTCGAAGTGCCGGGCCATGCCCACCGCGGTGATGACCGAGTCCAGCGAGAAGACGACGTCGAGGAGCGCCATCTGCACCAGCACCGCGATGAAGGAGGCACCGGCGGCGCGGCGGGCCTGCGGCTCGTGCGGCCCCTCGAGCTTGTCGTGGATCTCGTAGGTGGCCTTGGCGATCAGGAACAGCCCGCCGGCACCGAGGATCAGGTCGCGGCCGCTGATGCCCTTGCCGAGGACGGTGAAGAGGTCGGCGGTGAGCCCCATGAGCCAGGAGATGCCGAACAGCAGCCCGAGGCGCGTCCCCAGCGCGGCGATCAGGCCGAGCCGCCGCGCCGGCGGCTGCTGCCCGGGCGGCAGCTTCCCGGCGAGGATCGTCAGGAATACGATGTTGTCGATGCCCAGCACGATCTCCATCGCCGTCAGCGTGGCGAAGCTCGCCCAGGTCTCGGGGTGCGCCCAGATCTCCAGCATCGTCTGGTCTTGCCAGAGGGGAACGGGGTTGTCGAGGAGCGGCCCCGTCGGCGGGGCCGGGCGGCTCACTCGAGCCGGTACCGGTACACCCCGTCCTCGGCGCCGCGCGCCACCTCGCCCCGCGACTCCAGCACCTCGACGTTCGCGAGGGCCTCCGACGCGGTGAGGAACATCGCCTTCGCCGGCGCCCAGGGGAAGAGCTTCTGCGTCAGCTCCCAGCCGGTGAGCGGGCCCTTCTCGAGCGCGGCGCGGATCTTCGCCTGCCGCTTCGCGTAGAAGCGCAGGAGCCCGTCGATGACGTGGCGGTGGTTGCCGAAGGGCCTGGCGTGGCCGGGAAGGACCAGATCCACCTCCAGCTCGTGGAGCCGGCCCACGCTCGCCAGGTAGGCGACCAGCGGCTGCCAGTCCTCCTCGCCGTTCGGGCCGAGCTCGATGAGCGGGTTCGGCGAGACGTGCTCCAGCAGGTGGTCGGCGGAGAGGAAGAGCCGGTGCTCGCGATCGTAGAGGCACAGGAGCCCGGGCGTGTGCCCGGGCATGTGCATCGGCTCGAGGGTGACGTGGCGGAGCCGCAGCGGCTCGGCGAGGTCCAGCGGCTCCACGCGGGGGATGCGACGCGCCTTCGTCATCCCGCCGGAGATCTCCTGCCAGGCCTCCAGCATGGTCTCCATGGAAACGCCGAGCTTCTGGAAGTGCGATGCGTAGCGGGGAGCCAGGTCGCGCCAGCGCGGGCCCCCCTCGGCCATCTTCGGGATGTCGCGGGGGTGGGCCTGGACCGGAAAGGCATTGCCGGCCGTCTCGAGCAGCGTGCGCGCGCCGCCGTAGTGGTCGACGTGGCCGTGCGAGACGATCATCCGGTGGATGTCGGCGCGAGACCGGGCGATGCCGCGGAGCCCGTCGGCCATCGCCGCCTCGGACTCGGGCGAGCCGAGGCCGGAGTCGAACAGGAGGAGCCCGCCGTCCCGGTCCTCGATGGCGTAGGCGTTCACCGGGCCGCCGGCCTCGGGGAACGGGATGGGCATGGAGATCCGGTGGATCCCCAGGTCGGGAAGGTCCTGCTCGGTGATCACGCCGCGGCGGCCCCTTCCCCCTCCCGGGCCCCATGCCCGGTCCTAGCTCTTCCCGGCCTTGATCTTTTCCCGCAGCTCCGGGAGCGCCTTGAAGAGGTCGCCGACGAGCCCGTAGTCGGCGAGCTGGAAGATCGGCGCCTCCGCGTCCTTGTTGATGGCGACGATGACCTTCGAGCCCTTCATGCCGGCGAGGTGCTGGATGGCGCCGGAGATGCCGGCCGCCACGTAGAGCTCCGGGGCCACCACCTTGCCGGTCTGCCCCACTTGCCAGTCGTTCGGGACCCAGCCCGCGTCCACGGCGGCGCGACTCGCGCCCACCGCGGCCCCGAGCTCGTCGGCGAGCGCCTCGATCTCCTTGAAGTCGCCCTTGGTGCCGCGCCCGCCGGAGACGATGGCGCGGGCCTCGGTGAGCTCCGGCCGCTCGCTCTTCAGCTCCTTGAAGTCCACGAAGCGGGTCCTTTGCGCCGGCACGCTCACCGCCACCGGCTTCACCTCGCCCGCGCCCTCCTTCTGGGCGGTGGGGAACTCGGTGGGCCGGATGGTGAAGACCTTCACCGGCGTCGCCAGCTCCACCTCCGCGAGCACGTTTCCGGCCCACATGGGGCGCAGGAAGGTGACGGTCGGGCCGTCGCCGCCGAACCCCAGCACCTCGGTGGCCGTGGCGGCTCCGAGGCGCGACCCGACGCGCGGCAGGAGGTCCTTGCCGAAGGCGGTGGCCGGGGCGGCCACGTAGGTGGCCCCGACGGCCTTGGCGAGGTCGGCGACCACCGGCGCGAAGGCCTCGGCGGTGTAGTGCGCCAGCGCCTCGGCGTCGGCGGCGTGGACCGTGGCTCCATAGGCGGCGAGCTCGCTGGCGATCGCGCCGATGCCCTTGCCGAGGACGACGACGTGCAGCGCGCCGCCGGTGCGCCTCGAGAGAGCGCGCCCGGCCGACAGCGCGTGGAGGGTGGCCTTCCTGAGGTGGCCGCCCGACTGTTCCGCGACGATGAGGACGTTTGCCATGGTCGCCTCCCTAGAGGACCTTCGCCTCGTTCTTGAGCTTCCCGTACAGCTCGGCGACGTCGGCGACCTTCACGCCGCCCTGCCGCTTCGGCGGCTCGGAGAGCTTCTTCACGACCACCTTGGGCGCCAGGTCGGCGCCGAGCGCTGCCGCCGGGATCTCCTCCACCGGCTTCTTCTTCGCCTTCATGATGCCCGGGAGCGAGGCGAAGCGTGGCTTGTTGAGCCGCAGGTCGCAGGTCACCACCGCCGGGAGCGTCAGGTCCAGCGTCTCCAGGCCGCCGTCCACCTCGCGCACCACCCGCAGCTCCTTGCCGTCGGCCGACAGCACCAGGCCCGGCTGCTTCTTCTGCTCGGCCTCCGATTCCAGGCTCTCCGCCTTGGACGCGAAGGTTCCCTGGGCGAGCGCCAGCCGGTCGGCGAGGTACTGGCCGACCTGGTTCTGGTCGTCGTCGATGGACTGCTTGCCGAGCAGCACCAGGTCGGGCTTCTCCCTCTCGAAGACCTTGGCGAGGATGCCCGCGACGACCACCGGATCGAGCGGGCCGTCGTGGCGGACGAGCACGCCCCGGTCGGCGCCCATGGCGAGCGCGGCGCGGATCTCGGTGACCGACTTGTCCCCGCCGATGCTGGCGACGACCACCTCGCCGCCGTGCTTCTCCTTCAGGCGCAGGCCCTCCTCGACGGCGATCTCGTCGAAGGGATTCATCTTGTAGTTCACGCCGTCGGTGACGATCCCGCTGCCGTCGGGCTTGACCTTGATCTTCGACTCGGGGTCCTCGACGCGCTTGGCGGTGACCAGGATCTTGAGGGGCATGGTGGCTCCTTGACTCTGGAATCAACCCGGAAGAGAGCATGTAGCGCAGCGCGGCAAGCCGTTGCAACCGGTTTCGATCGCCACCCGTCGAATGCCGCCCCAACCGCTCGATAGCGGCTGTTTCTACTCGGGATTTTCGCGTGTCCGGCACCGGTCGGGTACGGGTCGGACCAACTGGGGCTGGCCGGGCCTGCGGGCGAACACATATTTGGATCGTGATCCTTCGACTGCTATCGCGGTTCAGCTACGTGGCCATCTTCGCCCTGCTGGTGGGCGGGGGGGTGGGGCTGCCCTTCCCCGAGGAGATCGTCCAGCTCACCGCTGGCTTCCTGGCCCGCCAGGGGACCATGGTGCTCTGGCCGGCGCTGGCCGTCACCTTCTTCGGCATCCTGCTCGGCGACTATCTCCTCTTCCGGCTCGGCAAGAGCCACGGCGCCAGGGTCCTCGCCTCCAGGCACTTCGCCCGCTTGCTCACCCCGGAGCGGCGCCGGTGGATCGAGCGCCACTTCGCGAACCACGACTTCCTCACCATCGCCGTGGCGCGCCACCTCTCGCCCTTGCGGCTGCCGGTCTTCGCCAGCGCCGGCGCCATGGGGGTTCGCGCCCGCACCTTCCTCCTCGCCGACGGCCTGTCGTCGCTCCTGTCCGTGCCGCTCCTCTTCGGGCTCGGCTACCTCTTCGCCTCCCACCTCGGCGACGTGAAGCAGCGGCTCCATCAGGCGGAGCTCGTGGGCCTGCTGCTCCTCGTCGGCGTGGGAGGCGCCTGGACGGCCGTGCGCCGGAGGCGCGGCGCACGGCTGGTGCTGACGCGTCCGGCGAGGACCCCGCCAGGCTGAGGTCGCGTGGACCTCCGGCGGAGGGCGGGCTCGCCGGCAGCGACGTCGCTCCGAGCGCCCCGGCCGGTGGGCAAGCCCGCTCCGGTCGGAGCCGGTTCCCGCCAGGCCCTTCCGGCCCGTATATTCGGGGCCCATCGCCGCCATCCCGGCGGCCATCGAGGGAGGAGTCGCCCCCATGCACAGGATCATCGCAGCGGTGCTGTTCGTCTCGCTCGCCAGCCCGGCCCTCGCCGACGCCAGCGCCGCGGTGAAGGAGACGGAGCAGGCCATCAAGGGCAAGGGGCGCTATGGCGACGCCGGCTGCGGCCTCGGCTCGCTCGCCTTCGGCACCGACCCGGGCTTCGTCCAGGTCGTCGCCTCGTGGCTCAACACGACGCTGCTCTACAACCAGACCTTCGCCATCACCTTCGGCACCTCGAACTGTCGCGGGATCGCCGGCATCAGCGCCGCCAGGGCCTTCATCGACACCAACCGCGAGGTGCTCGCCAAGGACATCGCCCGGGGCCAGGGCGAGACCATCGGCGCGCTCACCTGGATCGGCGGCTGCTCCAGCTCCCGCCAGGTCGGCTCCGTCCTGCAGCGGAGCTACCAGGAGATCTTCCCGACCACCGACGTCTCGAGCGACAAGGTCGCCGACGCCATTCTCGAGAGGATGAAGGCCGAAAAGGCGCTGCAGTGCATCGAGTTCGGCTCCTGAGCCCGGCCGTCGGCCTTCTCCTCGCGCTCTGGCTCGGCGCGGCTCCGCCGGTCGCCCGGGGCCAGGGCCCGGACGGCGCCTACGCCGAAGAGCTCGTGGCGGCGGCACGCGCCCGGAGCCTCGCCGCCGAGGTCCAGTGGCTGCGCCTCGGCCACTACCAGCAGCGGCTCCTCGGCGGCTGGGAGAGCCAGGCCGACGGCCCAGGCTTCTTCCTCGCCGAGGGCGGGAAGACCGATCCCCAGGCCGAGCTCGAGGCGACGCTGCGGGCGTTCTTCGCGCCGCCCGCGGCCCCTTCCGAGCACCCGCAGTGCGCCTTCCCGGCGCGCCTCACCTGGCTCTCCGGCCAGCTGGGGATCGACCCGGCGCGGCTGCCGCGGCCGACCTGCCCGGGCCTCGACGAGTATCGCCGCCGGGTGCGAGCGCGGGGGGTGACGCTGGTCTTCTCCTCCTACTACCTGCAGAGCGCGTCGTCGGCCTTCGGCCACACCCTGCTGCGGCTGGATGGCGCGCCGTCGCCCGGCGGCGGGACGGGGCGGGAGCTCCTCGACCAGGGAGTGAACTACGCCGCGGAGTCGGACGCGTCGAACGCCTTGACCTACGCCTGGAGGGGGCTCACCGGCGGGTTCAAGGGGGCGTTCGCCTACCAGCCCTACTACTACAAGGTCCGCGAGTACGGCGACTTCGAGTCCCGCGACCTCTGGGAGTACGAGCTCGACCTCAGGCCCGAGGAGACGGCCCGGCTGGTGGACCACGTCTGGGAGCTCGGCCATACCTGGTTCGACTACTACTACGCCGACGAGAACTGCTCGTATCACGTGCTCTCGGCGCTGGACGTGGCCAGCCCGCGCCTCGACCTCGCCGCGCGGACGAAGCCCATCGTGCTGCCGGCCGACACGGTCCGCATCGTCTGGCGCACGCCGGGCCTCGTGAAGGCGGTCCACCGCCGCCCCTCCATCCGCAGCCAGTTCCGCGCCCGGGCGGCGGCGCTCGCGCCGGAGGAGTCGGACGCTCTCGAGCGCGTCGTGTCGGCACCCGCCGCGCCGCTGCCGCCGGCTCTGGCCCCCGAGAGCCAGGCCCGGGTGCTGGACGCGGCGGTGGACTGGGTGGACTACGTCCACGCGAAGGAGATCCTCGGCAACGTCCCCACCCCGGCGGCCGACGCGAAGCAGGCGCTGCTGGTGCGCCGCGCCGCGCTGGGCCTCCCGAGCCCGGAGCCGGAGGTGAGCCCCGAGGCGCGGGACGCGCCTCACGACGGCCACGACTCGGTGCGCGTCGGCCTGGGCGCCGGCCCCTCCTCCTCGGCCTGGCCGGTCGTCGCCATCGACTTCCGACTGGCCGGCCACGATCTCGCCGACCCGCCCGGCGGCTACTCGGACGTCGACGAGCTGGAGCTCGCCCGCGTCGAGCTGCAGTGGGAGCCGGCGGGCCCGAGCACCTTCCGGCTCTCGACCCTCACCGCCCTGGGCATCCGCTCGCTCCCCGACTTCGGCCGGTTCGACCGCCACCTCTCGTGGGAGCTCTCGGTGGGCGCGACGACGCTCTACGACGGCGGCTGCGACGGCTGCCTGGCTGGCCAGGGCGTGGGAGGCGTGGGCCTGGCGAAGTCGCTCGACGCCGGCGACCGCTTCTCGGTGTTCGCCCTCGCCGACCTCTCCATCCAGGGCGCGCCGGACCTGAAGGGCATCTCCGGCGGCCCGGTGCGGGTCGGCCTCGGGCCCTCGGTCGGGGCGCGCGCGGTGCTCCTCGACCGGCTGGTGCTCCTGGCCACCGGCTACTGGTGGTGGCTCCCCGGCGCGACCGTGAGCAGCGTCTGGGGGTACGAGCTCACCGGACGGGTGGGCGTGGGCCGCTTCGCCATCGACCTCCAGTTCCGCGCCCACCCGCTCGAGCGGCTCGGGCTCGCCCGGGCGTTCTTCTACTTCTGAGCCGCTGGCGTGGACGGGGGGGCAGCCGCGTACTCCAGCGCTTCCTCCTCGCCGCGCAGCACCCGCAGCGCCCCCTCGGCGAGCGCCCGCAGCTCGTCCTCGCCCGGGTAGACGACGACCGGCGCGATCCACCCGAGGCGGCGCCGGAGCGGCTCGACGACGCCGGCGACGTGCGCCATCCCGCCGGTCAGGAGGACCGCGTCCACCTCGCCACCGAGCGCCGCCGCGAGCCCGCCCGCCGACTTGGCGATCTGCAGCAGCATCGCCTCCACCACTCGCGCGGCCTCGGCATCCCCATGCTCCGCCCGCAGCAGCGCGATACGCACGTCGCGCGTGCCGAGGTGCGAATGGAGGCCGCCCTCGCCGAAGAGGCGGCGTCGCACCGCGCCGCGCTCGGCGCCGGGCGCGAAGCACATGTCCACCACCGCGGTCACCGGCATGCCCCCGGCGCGGTCGCCGGAGAAGGGCCCCTCGTCCTGCGGGTTCACCACGTCCACCATCCGGCCCCCCTTCAGCCCGGCCAGGGACACGCCGGTACCGAGGTGGGCGACGACCAGGTTCAGGTCGGCGGTCCGCCGCCCGGTGGCGCGGGCGTGGCCCCGCGCCACCGCCCGGATGTTGAGCGCGTGGCTGAAGCTGCGCCGCTCCACCCCGGCCAGCCCGGTGACCCGGGCCGCCGGCTCCAGCTCGTCCACGCTCACCGGGTCGACGACGAACGCCGGGCAGCCTTGCTGGCGCGCCAGCGCGAGCGCCAGCGGCGCGCCCAGGTTGGAGGCGTGCTCGCCGCGCGGGGCCCGCAGCAGCTCCTCCGCCATCCCCTCGGTGACCCGCAGCGTCCCGGCCGGCACCGGCCCCAGCAGCCCGCCGCGCCCGACCACCGCGTCGAGCCGCTCGCCGCCGGCGCTGCGGCCCAGGAAGGCGCGCACGGCGGCGAGTCGCGACCCGAGCTGGTCGGCGACCCGCGGGCAGCGGTCGAGCTCGGCCCCGTCGTGGCGGAGCGACTCCTCGGCGAGCGGCACGCCCCCCCGGAAGAGGGCGAGCTTGGTGGAGCCGGCGCCGGGATTCACCGCCAGGACGAGGTGGGCACGGCCCGGGGGGCCCGGGTCGGAGCTGGAGGCGGTCCGGGTCACTCGCTCACCTTCCTTCCGACGAGAGCGCGCCGAGCGCGATGGAGAGCAGCTTGTCGTCGGCGCGCTCGACACGGGACGGGATCAGCACCGGCACCTGCGCCCCCTCGATGACGTGGGCCACCGGCTTCCCGGCCAGCCAGGAGAAGGCCTTCCCGAGGATGTTGCCGGCCTCGATGGTCGGCACCAGCAGGATGTCGGCCTTCCCCGCCAGCGGGTGGTGGATGCCCTTGGCGCGCGCCGCCCAGGGGAGCAGCGCATTGTCGAGCGCCAGAGGGCCCACCACCTCGCAGCCCTGGATCTCGCCGCGGGCGGCGAGATCGGCGAGCGCGCGCGCCTCCTCGGTGTGCGGCATCGCGGCGCTCGGCGTCTCCACGGCGCAGAGCGCTGCGACCACCGGACGCTCGTGGCCGAGCCGGTGGAAGACCCGTACCGCGTTCTCCAGGATGGCCCTCTTCTCGGCGAGCCCCGGGGCCACGTTGACGCCGCCGTCGGTGATGCCGACGATGCGAGGGGGGTTTGGCGTCGGGTGCTCGGAGACCATCACGTCCGAGAGCAGCCGCCCGGTGCGCAGGCCGGTGGCGCGGTCCAGCACCGCGTGCAGCAGGGCGGAGGTCGAGAGCCTCCCCTTCAGCAGCAGGGCCGCCGCGCCGGCCCGGATCCGCTCCACCGCGACCCGCGCCGCCCGGGCGTCGTCGGGCTCGTGGACGATCTCGTGGTGGGAGGGGTCCTCCTCCAGCCTCCAGAGCTGGTCCTCGAGCCTCTCCCGGTCGCCGACCAGCAGCCCCCGGGCGATCCCGCGCCGGCGGGCCTCCACCACCGCCGCCAGCGCCGTCTCGCTCTCGGCGGCGGGGACGGCCACCACCTTCGGCCCCACGGCCCGGGCGCGCTCGAGCAGCGCGGCGAGCGATCGGACGGGCTCCACCCCCGCACCCTTGTCACGCCCGGAGCCGGGGCGCCACTTGGCGCCCGGGGCGCTCCACCGCCGGCTCGGGGCTCACCGCCCTTGCCTCGCTCGCCCGGAACCGCGAAAATCACCGGCTCACTTCTCGTGGAGGGCGCTTGGTCGGGGAGGTCCGCTTCCCGGGGCGCCGACCGCAGGGGGATTCCAGGACGTGGAGACCGCAGACACCGTGCAGGCCGCGAACGCCGCGGCGACCGTCCCGGAGCGTGGGCTGTGGAGCGGCGACCAGGCCGTGGCCGCGGCCGCGTTCGACGCCGAGGTGGCGCTCGGCACGGGCTATCCCGGCACGCCGTCCACCGAGATCCTCGAGGCCTTTGCCGCGCTGGGCGGGCGGGCCCAGTGGGCGCCGAACGAGAAGGTGGCGCTCGAGGTCGGGCTGGGGGCGGCCTTCGCCGGCGCGCGGGTGCTCGTCACCATGAAGCACGTCGGCGTCAACGTCGCCGCCGACCCGCTCTTCACCGCCGCCTACACCGGCGTCGACGGCGCGCTGGTGCTGGTGAGCGCCGACGACCCGGGGATGGCCTCCTCGCAGAACGAGCAGGACAACCGGCGTTACGCGGTGGCGGCGGGCCTCCCCATGCTCGAGCCCGCGTCCTCCCAGGAGGCCTACGACTTCACCATCGCGGCGCTGGAGCTGTCGGGACGCTGGAAGATCCCGGTGCTCTTGCGGATGACGACCCGGGTCTGCCACTCCCGCTCCATCGTGCGCCGCCGCGCCGCGCCCCTGCCGCCCGCCCCGCCCCCGAGGTTCGTCCGGGACATCCGCGGCCGCGTGATGATCCCGGGCTTCGCCCGGCCCGCCCACCGGAGGCTCCGCCAGAAGCTCCACGAGATCGAGGGCTGGGCCGAGACCTGCCCGCTCAACGTCCGTCGCGACGGCGACCGCAAGCTCGGCGTCATCACCGCCGGCATCTCCTTCCAGCACGTCCGCGAGGCGGCCCCCGACGCGAGCGTCCTCAAGCTCGGCACCGTCTACCCGCTGCCCCTCGACCTCATCCGGGCCTTCGCGGCCCGCTTCGAGCGCTGCGTGGTGGTGGAGGAAGGCGACCCGTTCTTCGCCGACGCCATCCGCGCCGCCGGCATCCCGGTCGAGGCCAAGGGGGAGATGTACCGGTTCGGCGAGCTGAACGTCGACCGGGTGCGCCGCATCCTGGCCCGCGACGAGTCGCCCGAGCCGCCGCCGGCCAAGGCGAAGCCGCCGGAGCTCTGCGAGGCCTGCCCCTACCACCCGGTCTACGGGGCGCTGCAGCGGATGGACTGCATCGTCGCCGGCGACATCGGGTGCTACACGCTGGGGGTCATGGAGCCGTACCAGGCCATGGACACCTGCGTGGCCATGGGCGCCTCGGTGGGCGTCGGGCTCGGGCTGCGCCACGTGCTGCCGGAGGCGGAGGCGCGCCGGGTGGTGTCGGTCATCGGCGACTCGACCTTCATGCACAGCGGGCTGAACGGGCTGGTGGAGATGGTCTACAACCCGCCGGCGACCGGCCACGTGCTGCTGGTGCTCGACAACGGGACCACCGCCATGACCGGCCAGCAGGAGCATCCCGGGACCGGCCGCAAGCTCGACCACAGCCAGGCCGGTCACGTCTCCATCGAGGGGATGGCGCGGGCCGCCGGCGTCACCCACGTGGACGTGGTCGACCCGGTGCGGGACCCGGCCGGGTTCGAGCGGCTGCTCCGGGCGCGGCTCGCCTCGAACGACGTGTCGGTCATCGTGGCGCGGCGCCCTTGCGTGCTCGCCGCCGCCGACATCCGCCACTACGAGAAGCTGAACGCCGACAAGGCCGCGGCCGGCGCCTGCTCCGCCTGCGGGGTCGAGGATGCCTGAGCCGACGGGCGGGTCCCGGGCCGGTGCCGCGGCCGGGCCGGGCGGGGGCGTCGTCAACGTGGTGTTCGCCGGCCTCGGCGGTCAGGGGGTCATCAAGGCCTCCGACATCCTCGCCGACGCCGTGTTCCGCGCCGGCCTCGACGTGAAGAAGGCCGAGATCCACGGGATGAGCCAGCGCGGCGGCTCGGTGACCTCCGACGTCCGCTTCGGCCCGGAGGTCCTCTCGCCCATGATCCCCGAGGGCCAGGCGGACTTCCTGGTGGTGCTGGCGCCGACCCAGGTGGAGAACAATCTCCACGTGCTCCGGAAGAGCGGGGTCCTCTTCCAGCCCGATCTGGTCCCCGAGGCGAGCCTGCCCAACCGGCGCAGCCTGAACGTGGCCCTCCTGGGTGCGCTCGCCCACCACCTCTCCATCCCCGACGAGATCTGGCGCGCCTCCATCCGCGGGGCGCTGCCGGAGCGTCTCCACGACGTGAACTTCAAGGCCTTCGAGATGGGCCGCGCCGCCGCCCGCGCCCGGGCCGCGGCCTGAGCCGGACCGCCGTCCCCGCCCCGCGCCAGGAGCACGCATGGTGAAGCACCCCGACGCCCACCGCTTCCACCCCGCCAGCGCGCCGGACTTCGTCCCGGTGCCGCAGCTCCGCAACCTCCAGCTGGAGCGGCTTCGGCGCATCGTGCGCCGCGCCTACGACCGGGTGGCCCTCTTCCGGCAACGCATGGTGGAGCGGCGGATCGGCCCCGAGGACGTCCGCACCCTCGAGGACCTGGGCGGGCTCCCCTTCACCGTGAAGGCCGACCTCCGCGACACCTACCCCTTTGGCCTCTTCGCCTCGCCCATGGAGGAGGTGGTCCGCCTCCACGCCTCCTCCGGCACCACCGGCAAGCCCATCGTCGTCGCCTACACCCAGGCGGACCTCGACGTCTGGACCGAGGTGATGGTGCGAAGCTTCGCCGCCTGCGGGCTCCATCGCGGCGACGTCATCCAGAACGCCTATGGCTACGGCCTCTTCACCGGCGGGCTCGGCGCCCACTACGGCGGCGAGGCGCTCGGCGCCACCGTCATCCCCATCTCCGGCGGCAACACCGAGCGGCAGATCATGGTGTTGAAGGACTTCGGGGTCACCGCCATCTGCTGCACCCCCAGCTACTTCCTGCACCTGATGGAGCGCGCCAGGGAGCTCGGCGGCGACTTCTCCCGCCTGCGCGCCGGCATCTTCGGCGCCGAGCCGTGGAGCGAGGCGATGCGGCGGCGCATCCAGGCCGACACCGGCGTCACCGCCTACGACATCTACGGCCTCTCCGAGATCGTCGGTCCGGGCGTGGGCATCGAGTGCCAGGCCCAGGCCGGCCTGCACATCTTCGAGGACCACTTCTACCCGGAGGTGGTGGACCCGGCGACCGGCGCGGTCCTGCCGGAGGGAGCGGAGGGAGAGCTCGTGCTCACCACCCTCTCCAAGGACGCCATGCCCATGATCCGCTACCGCACCCGGGACGTGACCAGCATCGTCCCGGAGCCGTGCGCCTGCGGCCGGACCGTGCGACGCATCCGGCGCATCGGGCGGCGCTCCGACGACATGTTCATCATCCGCGGCGTGAACGTCTTCCCCAGCCAGGTGGAGACCGCGCTCCTGGCGGTGGAGGGGACGCTGCCCCACTACCAGATCGTGCTGACCCGCGAGAAGGGGCTCGACGAGGTGGAGGTGAAGGTCGAGGTCACCCCCGAGGTGTTCTCCGACCAGATCCGGGCGCTCGAGTCGCTGCAGCGGAAGCTCGAGCAGTCGCTCGAGCACACGCTCGGCATCCGCGCCCGGGTGACGCTGGTGGGGCCGCGCACGCTGCAGCGCAGCGAGGGCAAGGCGAAGCGCGTCGAGGACCGCCGCCAGATCTAGGGACGACCGGCAGGACCGGCGCGCCGCGCACGGCGGCCGCCGGTCGAGTTACGAGGGAGGACCCGCCATGAAGCTCCGTCAGCTGTCGCTCTTCCTGGAGAACCGGCCCGGCCAGCTCCGGGCGCCGTGCCAGACGCTGGGAAAGGCCGGCGTCGACATCGTGACCCTTTCGCTCGCCGACACCGCCCAGTTCGGCATCCTGCGGCTCATCGTCCGCGACGACGAGAAGGCCCGCCAGGCTCTGGAGGAGGCCGGGTTCGTGGTCAACGTCACCGACATGCTCGCCGCCGAGGTGCCGGACCGCGCCGGCGGTCTCGCCGGCGTGCTCGAGGCCTTCGACCAGGCCGCGCTCTCGGTGGAGTACATCTACCCGCTGGCCGCCGGCGGCCGTGGCAAGACCGCGGTGCTGGTCTTCCGCGTCGAGGATCCGGACCGCGCCGCGCGCCTGCTGCAGGACCGCGGGGTGCGCATCCTCTCGCGCGAGGAGGCGCTCCAGAGCGTCGGGGCCTGAGCGCCCGGACGGCGGCGAGGACGGTGACGGCCACGTGATCTTCGACCCGGCGGAGACCCTGGCGCGCCCCGAGCTGGAGCGCCTGCAGCTCGAGCGGCTCCGCGCCTCGCTGGCCCGCGCCGCCCGCACGCCGTTCTACCGCGACGCCTTCGAGCGGGCCGGCGTGGCGCCGGGCGAGATTTGCTCGCTCGAGGAGGTGGCCCGCCTGCCGGTGACCACCAAGGACCATCTGCGCAGCAACTACCCGCTCGGCCTCCTCGCCGTCCCGCGCTCCGAGATCGCGCGGGTCCACGGCTCGTCCGGCACGACCGGGAAGCCGACCTTCGTCGCCTACACGCGCGGCGACCTGGAGCGGTGGGCCGGGCTCTGCGCCCGCTTCCTCGTCTCGGGCGGCCTGCGCCGCGAGCACCTCGTCCACGTCGCCTTCGGCTACGGCCTCTTCACCGGCGGCTTCGGCCTCCACTACGGGATCGAGCGGGTCGGGGCCGGCATCGTCCCCGCGGCCGGCGGCAACACGCCACGCCAGGTGATGCTGCTGCGCGACCTCCGCCCCGACGCGCTCGTCTGCACGCCCAGCTACGCGCTGCACATCGCCGAGGTGGCTCGCGCCGAGGGGCTCGATCCCTGCGAGCTGGGCCTGGCCTTCGGGCACTTCGGCGGCGAGCCCTGGACCGAGGAGATGCGCCAGGCCATCGAGCGCGAGCTCGGAATCCAGGCCTTCAACAACTACGGCCTCTCCGAGGTCATCGGCCCCGGGGTCTCCGGAGAGTGCCCGGAGCGCGGCGGGATGCACGTCTCCGAGGACCACTTCCTCGTCGAGTGCCTCGACCCGGCCACGCTCGAGCCGGTGGCGGATGGCGAGATCGGCGAGCTGGTGTTCACCAGCCTGACCAAGGAGGCGATGCCGGTGGTGCGCTACCGCACCCGGGACCTGGCCGCGCTGGATCGCTCCCCCTGCGCCTGCGGCCGCACCGGCGCGCGGATGGGCCGGGTGGTGGGGCGCTCCGACGACATGCTCATCATCCGCGGCGTGAACGTCTTCCCCTCGCAGATCGAGGAGGCGCTCCTGCGAGTCGAGGGCACGGCGCCCCACTACCTCATCGAGGTGGCGCGCCCGGGCGCGCTCGACGAGGCGGTGGTGAAGGTCGAGGTCCGCCCCCGCGACTTCCGCGACGCCATGCGGGAGATGGTCGACCTGCGCGATCGCATCGACCACGAGATCCACTCCATCACCGGCATCCGCATGAAGGTCGAGCTCGTCCCCCCCAACGCGCTGGCTCGCAGCGAGGGCAAGGCGACGCGGGTGGTCGATCACCGGCGTCAGACGGAGCGCTAGCGGGCCGCGGGTCCGCCAGCGGCCGCCTTCGCGTCTCCCCGGCTGGGGCCCACCGGCACGCCGGCCGCGGTATCGGTCGGCGCCGAGGTGCGGAGGTGTGTGCCGATCGGGTATCCTGTCGGGCCACCTTCGAGGAGGAACGAATGCGCCCCAGGACCCTCTCCGGCTCCTTCCGCCGCACCGCGCCACCAGGCGCCGCGTCACTCGCCGCGCTCGCCCTGGCGGCGCTGCCGGTCCACGCCCAGGAGACCGTCAAGATCGGCGCCATCCTGTCGGTGACCGGACCGGCCGCCTTCCTGGGCGCGCCCGAGGCCCGCACGCTGGAGATGCTGGTCGAGCAGGCGAACCCGAAGGGCGGCATCGCCGGAAGGAAGGTGCAGCTGGTCGTCAAGGACAGCGGCGGCAGCCCGGAGAAGGCCATCTCCTTCGCCCGCCAGCTCATCGACGAGGAACGGGTCTTCGCCATCATCGGGCCATCGACGAGCGGCGAGACGATGGCCATCAAGAACATCGCCGAGGAGGCCCGGACGCCGCTCCTCTCGCTCGCCGCGGCGGAGGTGATCGTGAACCCGGTGGCGAAGTACGTCTTCAAGACCGCCCAGAAGGACAGCCACGCGGTCATCCGGATCTTCCAGGACATGCGAAAGCGGGGGATCACCCGCATCGCCGTGTTCTCGAGCAACACGGGGTTCGGCAAGGCCGGCAAGGAGCAGATCGAGAAGCTGGCGCCCGAGTACGGAATCCAGATCGCTCTCAACGAGGTCTACGACAAGGCCGCCACCGACCTCACCGCCGAGGCCACCAAGCTCAAGGCGGCGAACGCGCAGGCAGTGCTCAACTGGTCCATCGAGCCGGCCCAGTCGATCCTGGTGAAGAACGTCCGCCAGCTCGGCCTCACCATCCCCATCTACCAGAGCCACGGCTTCGGGAACCTCGCCTACGCGAAGGCCGCCGGCCCCGCCGCCGAGGGCGTGATCTTCCCGCTGGGCCGCCTGCTGGTGAGCGACATGCTGCCGGACGGCCACCCCCAGAAGGCGGTGCTGGTGGCCTACCGAGACGCCTACCAGGCGAAATACGGCGAGGAGGTGAGCGGCTTCGGCGGCTATGCCTGGGACGCCTTCATGATCCTCACCAGGGCCATCGAGCAGGTCGGCCTCGACCGCGAGAAGGTCCGCACCGCCATCGAGAGCCTGAAGGGCTTCGTGGGCACGAGCGGCGTCTTCACCTTCTCGCCGGCGGACCACAACGGCCTCGACCTCGGCTCCTTCGAGATGCTGACGGTCAAGGACGGGCGCTTCGTCATCCTGGACAAGTGAAGCGGGCGCCTGCGCGCCCATCGTGAGGGAGACATGAGAGCCATCCGGATTCTCGCTGCAGCGGTGGCGTTCGCCTCCGCCGCCAGCCTCGCCGCCGCACCCGCTGCCGCATCCGCCGCGGCCAAGGAGCCCATCAAGGTCGGCGCCATCCTGGCGGTGACCGGCCCGGCCTCGTTCCTCGGCGCACCCGAGGCACGCACGCTGGAGATGCTCGTCGAGGAGCTGAACGCCAAGGGCGGCGTCGGCGGCCGCCCCATCGAGCTCATCGTCAAGGACACCGGCGCCAGCCCCGAGAAGGCCATCTCCTTCGCCAAGCAGCTCATCGAGGAGGACAAGGTCTTCGCCATCATCGGCCCCTCCACGAGCGGCGAGACGATGGCCATCAAGACCATCGCCGAGGAGGGGAAGACCATCCTCCTCTCCGCCTCGGCGGCCGAGGTGATCGTGAACCCGGTCGCCCCGCACGTCTTCAAGGTGGCACCCAAGGACAGCCTCGCAGCCGAGGTCATCTTCCGGCAGATGAAGAAGATGGGGATCACCCGCATCGGCTTCCTCTCCTCGAACACCGGCTTCGGCAAGGCCGGCAAGGAGCAGGTCGAGAAGCTCGCCCCGGCCTTCGGCATCCAGGTCGCGGTGAGCGAGGTCTACGACAAGGGCGCCACCGATCTCACCGCCGAGGTGACGAAGCTCAAGGCGGCCAGCGTCCAGGCGATCCTGAACTGGTCCACCGAGCCGGCCCAGTCCATCGTCCTCAAGAACGTCCGGCAGATGGGGCTGGCCCTGCCCGTCTTCCAGAGCCACGGCTTTGCCAACATCCAGTACGTGAAGGCCGCGGGCCCAGCCGCCGAGGGCGTGATCTTCCCGGCGAGCCGCATCGTCGTCGCCGACCAGCTCCCGGCGAGCCATCCGCAGAAGGCGGTGGTGGACGCCTACAAGAAGGCCTACGAGGCCCGCTACAAGGAGGACGTCAGCACGTTCGGCGGCCACGCCTGGGACGCGCTCATGATCCTGGTGAAGGCCGTCGAGCTGGCGGGTCCGGACCGGGCCAAGGTCCGCTCGGCCATCGAGAACCTGAAGGGCTTCGTGGGAACGGCCGGGGTGTTCAGCTTCTCGCCCACCGACCACAACGGGCTCGACATCGACGCCTTCGAGCTGCTCACCGTGAAGAACGGGCGCTTCGTCCCCCTCGGGCCTTAGCGTGGCGCCGGCGCAGCCCGGGCCATGACCCTCGAGCTCCTCCTCCAGTACCTGGTCGCGGGGCTGACCTACGGGTCCATCTACGCCGTCGTCGCCATCGGCTTCAACATCGTCTACAACGCCACCGGCATCATCAACTTCGCCCAGGGCGAGTTCGTGATGCTCGGCGGCATGGTGGCCGTCTCCCTCCAGCGCAGCCTCCCCCTCCCGCTGGCCGTGGCCGGCGCGGTGGGCGCCACCGCCGCCGTCGGGGCGCTGGTCGAGGTCACCTTCATCCGCTGGCTCTGGAAGCCCTCGGTGCTGCGGATGATCGTCATCACCATCGGCCTCTCCATCCTGCTGCGCGAGGGAGCCCTCCTCGCCTGGGGCGAAAGCGTCCGCTCCCTCCCGTACTTCACCGGGGACGAGGTGACCGCGCTGGCGCTGGGCGGCGTGCGCGTCTCGCCCCAGGTCCTGTGGGTTCTCGGGACCACGGCCCTCATCGTCGCCTTCCTGACCTTCTTCTTCGGCCACACCATGCTGGGCTGGGAGATGCGCGCCTGCGCCTCGAACCGAGACGCCGCCGCGCTCTGCGGGCTGCCGGTGCGGAACCTGGTGACGCTCTCCTTCGTGCTCAGCGCCGCCATCGGCGCGCTCGCCGGCGCGGTCGTCTCCCCCATCACCTACACCTCGTACGCCATCGGCGGAGGCCTGGCCATCAAGGGCTTCACGGTTGCCATCCTCGGCGGGCTCGGCAACAGCACCGGGGCACTGGTGGCCGGGCTGCTGCTGGGCGTGCTCGAGTCGCTCTCGGTGTCGGCGCTGCCCACCGCCTACAAGGACGTGGTGACCCTCACCATCCTGCTCGCCATCCTCTTCGCGCGGCCCAGCGGGCTCTTCGGGAGCCGCGAGGCCTCGCGGCTCAAGGACTTCTGATGCGGGGGTCGCGCCACCTGCAGGTCGGGCTCTTCGCGGCCGCGGTGGTCGCGGCGCAGCTCGTCGCCCAGGCGAGCGGGAAGGGCTTCTTCCTCACGCAGCTCACCATGACGGCGTACTACACGCTCGTGGTCCTCGGGCTGTCCCTGCTGATGGGCTACGCCGGCCAGATCTCGCTCGGGCAGGCCGGGTTCTTCGCCATCGGCGGATACACCTCGGCGGCGCTGACGACCCTCGACCTCTCCGGCCAGCGCGGCCAGGCCTGGGTGGCGGCTCTCGCCAGGGCGCGGCTCCTGCTGGCCCGACCCGACCTCTACGGAGGCGAGGTGCTCTCGGTCCAGCCCTGGGCCGCCTTCGGCCTGGCGGTGCTCCTCGGAGCCGTCGTCGCCGTGTCGCTGGGCGTCCCGGTGCTGCGGCTCAAGGGGCACTACCTCGCCATGGCGACGCTGGCCTTCGGGACCATCGTCTCCAGCGTCGTCGTGGGGACCCAGCGCCTCGGGGCCGCCGACGGGATCTCCGGGGTGCCGCCGTTCGAGCTCGGGGCCGGGATCCGCATCGGCGGCGGCGGCGCCCACCGGCTGCAGAGCTACTACCTGGCCTGGGGGCTGGTGGCGCTGGCCATGCTGCTGCTCCTGAACCTGATCCACTCCCGCGCCGGCCGCGCGCTCGGCGCCATCCACGGGGCCGAGGACGCCGCCCGGGCCATGGGCGTCGACACCGCGCGGCTCAAGCTCCAGACCTTCGTGCTGGCCGCGGTGATGGCCACCGTCGCCGGCTCGCTGCTCACCCACTACAACGGCGGCATCGGCCCTTCCGAGGCCTCGGTGATGAAGTCGGTCCGGTACGTCGCCATCGTGGCGGTCGGCGGAATGGGGAGCCTCTGGGGCACCCTGTCCGCCAGCGCGGTGCTGAACTTCCTGTCGCTGCGCGGCTACTTCGGCAGCTACGACGACGCCGTCTTCGGCGGCATCCTGGTGCTGGTGATGCTGTTCGCGCCCGCGGGCATCCTCCAGGCCGACCTGCGCGGGATCCTCCGGCAGCTCGCGCCGAGGCGCGGCGCGCCGGGAGGGGAGGGGTGATGGCGCTCCTCGAGGTGCGCGGCCTCGGCAAGCGCTTCGGCGGCGTGCAGGCCGTCAAGGACGTCTCCTTCCGCGTCGAGCGCGGGACGGTGAAGGCGGTCATCGGTCCCAACGGCGCCGGCAAGACCACGCTCTTCGACCTCCTCTCCGGCTTCCGCGCCCCCGACACCGGGACCGTCCGCTTCAAGGAGACCCGCATCGAGGGGCGGCCGCCGCACCAGATCGCGGCCCTGGGGCTCTCGCGCACCTTCCAGAACATCAAGCTGTTCGGCCACATGACGGCGCTGGAGAACGTCATGGTGGGCCGCCACGTCCGCAGCCGCTCCGGCTTCGTCGCCGGGATGCTGGATCTCCCCGCCACCCGGCGAGAGGAGCGGGACATCGAGGCGGCGGCGCTGGAGGTCATGGACTTCCTCGGCGTCGCCCGCCTGGCCCGTGCGCCCGCCGGCAGCCTCTCCTACGGCCAGCAGCGCGCGGTGGAGCTGGCCCGGGCGCTCGCGGCGGAGCCGGAGCTTCTCCTCCTCGACGAGCCGGCGGCAGGGCTCAACATGCGAGAGACCGCCGACCTGGCGCGGGTCATCGGGCGCATCCGTGGGCGGGGCGTCACCGTGCTCATCGTGGAGCACGACATGTCGCTGGTGATGGGCATCTCGGACGAGGTGGTGGTGCTGTGCTTCGGGGAGAAGATCGCCGATGCCGATCCCCGCTCGGTCCAGCAGGATCCCGACGTGGTGCGCGTGTACCTGGGGGAGTAGATGCTCAAGGTCCGCAACCTCGACGTCTCGTACGGGCCGCTGGCGGTGCTGCGCCACGTCTCGCTGCACGTGAATCCGGGCGAGATCGTGACCCTCATCGGCGCCAACGGCGCCGGGAAGACCACGCTGCTCCGCACCATCGCCGGGCTGGTCGCCGCCCGGGCCGGGGAGATCGTGTTTCGCGGCCAGGACGTGCGTGGGGCCGGCACCGACCGGGTCGTGGCGGCGGGCTGCTCGCTGGTGCCAGAGGGGCGCCAGGTCTTCGGCTCCATGCCGGTGCGCGAGAACCTGCTGCTCGGCGGCCACGTGCAGTACCGGCGCGGCCAGCGGCGCGAGGCGGCGGCGGACCTGCAGCGGGTCTACGAGCTCTTCCCGGTGCTGCGGCAGCGGGAGCGGCAGCTGGCGGGGACGCTGTCCGGCGGCGAGCAGCAGATGCTCGCCATCGGCCGCGCGCTGATGGCGCGGCCGGTGCTGGTGATGCTCGACGAGCCGTCGATGGGGCTGGCCCCGCTGGTGGTGAAGGACATCCTCGCCACCGTCCAGCGCATCAGCGCCGAGGGCACCACCGTCCTGCTGGTGGAGCAGAACGCGCGCAGCGCGCTGCGGGTCGCCGGCCGGGGCTACGTGCTCGAGACCGGACGCATCGTCCTGCAGGGAACCGCGGAGGAGCTCCTCGCCAACCGGGACGTCCAGCGGGCGTACCTCGGCAGCGAGGTCGAGGCGGAGCGGCCCGGCGGCCCGGCTCCGGAAAGGCGGCATCCATGACCTGGCAGCCCGACGTGGAAACCATGGATCGCGAGGAGCTGGAGCAGCTCCAGCTGGAGCGACTGGAGGCCACCCTCCATCGCGTCTACCGGAACGTGCCCTTCTACCGGAAGCGCTTCGACGACACCGGCTTCGACCCCGACGGCCTGCGCTCGCTGGCCGACCTGCGGCGGCTGCCGCTGACGACCAAGCGCGACTTCCGCGACAACCACCCCTACGGCCTCTTCGCCGTGCCGCTGCGCGACGTGGTGCGCGTCCACGCCTCGTCGGGCACCACCGGCCTCGCGACCGCGGTGGGCTACACCCGCAACGACCTCAAGACCTGGGCGGACCTCGTCGCCCGCGTGCTGGTGGCCGGCGGCGTCGGCAAGGACGACGTGGTGCAGGTGGCCTTCGACTACGGGCTCTTCACCGGCGCCTTCGGCTTCCACCACGGGGCCGAGCGGCTGGGCGCGTCGGTCATCCCGGTCTCGAGCGCCAACCCGAAGCGGCAGATCCAGATCCTGCAGGACTACCGGACCACGGCGCTGGTCACCACGCCCAGCCACGGGCTGGTCCTGGCCGACGCCATGATCGAGGCCGGAGTGAACCGCAACGCCCTCTCTCTGCGGTATGGCCTCTTCGGCGCGGAGCCCTGGTCGGAGTCGATGCGCCACGAGCTGGAGGAGAAGCTGCGGGTCACGGCCACCGACAACTACGGCCTCTCCGAGGTCGGCGGCCCCGGCCTGTCGGGCGAGTGCCTGGAGCGGCGGGGCCTGCACGTCGCCGAGGATCACTTCCTGGTCGAGGTCGTCGACCCGGAGACGCTCGAGCCCGTGCCCGCGGGGCAGGTCGGCGAGCTCGTCGTCACCACGCTCACCCGCGAGGCGCTCCCGGTCATCCGCTTCCGCACCCGCGACCTCACCTGGCTCTCCACCGAGCGGTGCGCCTGCGGCCGGACGCTGGCGCGGATGGGGCGGGTGAAGGGGCGCACCGACGACCTCCTCATCGTCAAGGGGGCCCGGGTCTTCCCCTCCGAGATCGAGGCGGTCCTCCTCGAGATCGAGGGGACCGCCCCCCACTACCAGATCCTCCTCGAGCGCAAGGCCGGCCAGGACGAGGCCACGGTCCTGGTGGAGGCCTCCGGCGCCGCGTCGGGCGAGGCGCGCGCCGACCTGCAGGCCGCCATCCAGCGGCGCCTGGCGTCGGAGCTGGGGGTGGCGGTCGACGTCCAGCTCGTCGACCACAAGACCCTGCAGCGCTTCGAGGGCAAGGCGCGGCGCGTGGTGGATCGGCGAGAGGCCTGAGCGCCGGGACGCAGCCTTCAGGGAACGGCGCAGCAGGAAGGCACCGGCCGCCCGTGCAGTGGGCACGGAGCGCCTGGCACAGGAGGCGGACCGGCTGCTACCGGATGGTGCAGAGGTTCTCGGTGAACCTCCCGTAGACCTGGTCCCTGAGCGCGGCGTAGAAGTCGCGGATCCAGCTGTCCGTCTGCAGCGGCTCGGTGGTCTGAGGCGCGTCGAGATGCCGGACCAGCTGTATCCCGGTGACGCCGGGGGCGATCTCGCCGAGCGTGACCGTGCCCCGCAGGAGCTGGACCCCGAGCGTGTTGGTTCTCGTCAGATCGTACCGGACGAGGACCTCCTGCGGCGCCGCCGAGGAGCCCCGCGTCACGTCCTCTCGCCAGGTGACGTCGAAGTCGGCGAAGGAGCCGATCCCCTTCGGCGTCTCCTTGTGCCTGAAGCTGACCGCATAGCCGGGCTCGACCCCCAGCGTGGCATCGCATCGGGTCTGATCCCGTTCCGGCCAGAACCCGACCTGCACGATCTGCGGCGGCTGCATGGCCCTCCAGACCTCGGCGAGCGGCTTCTGGATGCAGGCGCGTCCACGGGCCCAACCGTACCCGCCTTCCTGGCCGTGCTCGGTCACGATCGTTTCCGGGCACGGATCGCCGGGTGGCCAGGCGATGTCGGTGGCCTCCAGCGCGGCGAACGGCGGGAGGGAAGGGGCCGTGTCGTGGCCGCAGGCGGCGAGCACCAGGGCCAGGGGCACGGCGAAAAGGAGCACGGCGGGCCGGGTGCGGCGCGCGGCACGGCGGGCGGGAACGGAGCCGGTGGTCATGTCCCTCATTCTAACGACGGACGGCGGCGATGGATCGCAAAAATGACCAAGCCTCCCCCAACCGGTCAGTAATGGAAAGTCCGGCGCCCGCGGCGCGAACTTGCCGGCGCCGCTCTCAGCCGCCAGAGTGAGGACATGGACGTCCGCGCGGGAAGGAGCTGGCCGCTGGGCGCCTCGCCGCAGCCCGACGGGGTGAACTTCTCGCTCTGGGCGCGCCACGCCACCTCGGTGGAGCTGCTGCTCTTCGACCGCGCCGAGGACGCCCGCCCGTCCCATGTCGTCCGCCTCGACCCGGAACGCCACCGCACCTACCACTACTGGCATGCGCTCGTCGGCGGCATCGGGCCGGGCCAGCTCTACGGCTACCGGGTCCACGGCCCCTTCGACCCGGCGCGCGGCTTCCGCTTCGACGGGCAGAAGCTGCTCCTGGACCCGTACGGCCGGGCGGTGGCCACGCCCGGGAGCTACGACCGGCAGGCCGCCTGCCGCCGCGGCGACAACACCGGGACGGCCATGAAGTCCGCGGTGGCCGACCTGTCGCGCTACGACTGGGAGGGAGACCTCCCGCTCCATCTGCCGACGCACCGCACCGTGGTCTACGAGGTCCACGTCCGCGGCTTCACCCGCCACGAGAGCTCGGGCCTGCCCCCGGCGCGGCGCGGCACCTTCGCCGGGCTGGCGGCCAAGATCCCCTACCTCCGCGACCTCGGCGTCACCGCGGTGGAGCTCATGCCGGTGTTCCAGTTCGACCCGCAGGACGCCACGCCGCCGCGAACGAACTACTGGGGCTACTCGCCGGTCTCCTTCTTCGCGCCGCACCTGGCCTACGCCTCCGGCGGTGACCCGCTCGGCGCCCTGGACGAGTTCCGCGACATGGTGAAGGCGCTGCACCGCGCCGGCATCGAGGTGATCCTGGACGTGGTCTACAACCACACCACCGAGAACGACGAGAAGGGGCCGACCCTGTGCTTCCGCGGCCTCGACAACCGGGCCTACTACCTGCTCGAGAACTGGTCCGCCTACGCCAACTACTCCGGCTGCGGCAACACGCTGCGGGCCAACCACCCGGTGGTGCGCCGCCTCATCCTCGACAGCCTGCGCTACTGGGTCTCGGAGATGCACGTCGACGGGTTCCGCTTCGACCTCGCCGCGGTCCTCTCGCGCGACTACCTCGGACACCCGGTGGCGAACCCGCCGGTGATCTGGGACGTGGAGAGCGACCCGGTCCTGTCGGGCACCAAGCTCATCGCGGAGGCCTGGGACGCGGCCGGGCTGTACCAGGTGGGCTCCTTCGTCGGCGACGAGTGGAAGGAGTGGAACGGCCGGTTCCGGGACGACGTCCGCGCCTTCCTGCGCGGCGACCGCGCCACCGTCTCCGCCTTCGCGAACCGGCTCCTGGCGAGCCCGGACCTCTACGAGAAGGACGGGCAGGAGCCGGAGCAGAGCGTCAACTTCGTCACCTGCCACGACGGCTTCACGCTGAACGACCTCGTCACCTACCAGCAGAAGCACAACCAGGCGAACGGCGAGGGGAACCGCGACGGCACCGACCACAACCTCGCCTGGAACTGCGGCGCGGAGGGGCCCACCGCCGATCTGGAGATCGAGGCGCTGCGGAACCGCCAGGTGAAGAACTTCCTGGCGGTGACCCTCCTCTCGCCGGGCATCCCCATGCTGCTCATGGGCGACGAGGTGCGGCGCAGCCAGCGCGGCAACAACAACGCCTGGTGCCAGGACAACGATCTGGCCTGGCTCGACTGGTCACTGCTCGAGCGCCACCCGGACGTCTACCGCTTCGTTCGCCGGCTGGCGCGGCTGCGGGCCTCCATCCTGCCGGGACGGCGCGTGCCCCTGAGCCTCACCGAGTTCCTCCACCGATCTCGCGTCCAGTGGCACGGCGTCCGGCTGGGAGAGCCCGACTGGAGCGACGACAGCCACAGCATCGCCGTCTCCTTCCAGGGCATGGACGGCTCCGCACTGGCCCACGCGATGCTGAACGCCTGGCGGGAGCCGCTGGCGTTCGAGCTGCCGCCGGTCCCGACCGGCTGGCGCCAGTTCGTCGACACCTTCCGCCCGGCCCCAGCCGACGTGCACCGCTGGGAGGAGGCCCCCATCATCGCGACCGGCAGCTACCTGGTGGGGGCGCACTCCATCGTCTTCCTGGCCGCGGAGACGCCCGCCGCCACGGATCCGTAGGCGCGCCGGGCCGTCCCTCATCCCTCGGCCTCCCTGGCGAGCCAGACGTCGAGCCCCTGGGCGTTCAGGTCCAGGTCCGTCGCGAAGGCCGCCAGCGCCTCGGCACGACCGCCCTTCCAGCCGTGCGCCTGCAGCATCTCGAGGAGCTGGGCCGCCAGGCCGGCCCGGATGGCGGCCTGCCGCCCGGCGCCGGCCGGCGCGCCCCGGGCGGCGCGGACGTGCCCCTCCACCGCGCGCTTCAGCGCCTCGGCCCGCCCGGCGATGTCCCCCTGCAACATGCCGTAGTGGGTGAGGTACATCCGCTCCGGACGCTCGGCCAGCATGCGGTCGATGGAGGCGAGCAGGGCCGGCGGGTCGAACTGCACGGGCGTGGTCGTCGGGAACATGAACGGCCCCCCGCTGCCGTCGAACTCGCGGTAGCAGATGCCGAAGTTGTCTCCGGTGAAGAAGCCGCGCGTGGCCGGGTCGTGGACCACGAAGTGGTGGCGCGCGTGGCCCGGGGCGTCGAGAAAGCGGAGCGGCCGCTCGCCGAGGTCGATCTGGAACCCGTCCTGCGCCTCGATCACCCGCTCCGCCGGGGCGGGCACGACGTCGCCGTAGAGCTCCCGGATCTTCTCCTCTCCTCCGTAGACCGCGGCGGCACCGGCGATGAGGGCCGAGGGATCGATCATGTGGCGAGCCCCGCGCGGATGGACCACCAGCCTGGCGGCCGGCAGGTGGCGCAGGAGCGCTCCGGCGCCGGCAGCGTGGTCCAGGTGGACGTGGGTGACGATCACGTGGCTGACGTCCTCGCGCCGGATGCCGTGGACGTCGAGCGCGGCGAGGATGCGCGGCACCGAGAGCGCCGTGCCGGTCTCGATCACGGCCGCGGAGCGCTTCCCCTTCACGATCCAGGCGGCGGCCAGGTTGGGGCGGATGTAGCCGGCGTCCACCAGGATGACGCCGGGGGCGACTTCGCGGGGGGGCTGCTCGGCGGGCATGGGCATCTCCTCTGGGCGGATCGGAAGTGGAGCGAGGACGCGGCTGGGGGACGGGCAGGGGATCGTCACCTGGAAACCTACCGCCCCGCGCCGCTGGCTTCCAGGGCATGCGCAGCGCACCCGTCCCCTCGCCCCGCCATCGCCTCCTCGCTCGCGCGCGGGCCAGGTGGGGGGTCGACGACGGCGGCGCGTCGGGGCGATACTCGGGTCCACCCCGCGCCGCGCCAGGGAGCTCCCGAGATGTGCCAGTTCTGCGTCCAGCACGGCGAGGGGAAGCGTTGGTACCTGAACGCCCGGAACTACGCCTTCGACCTCGAGTCGGACCTGCGCCGCCGCGGGTTCATGGTGGACTTCGTGGGAGGCTTCGAGAAGTGGCGACGCGGCGCGGACGCCGGACTGGCGGCGCTCCGCTACCTGCCGAAGCCCGTCGCCGGGCTGGCGGCCGGCGTGGTCTCCCGCAGCCAGCAGAAGGAGCACTTCGGCCAGCCGGTACCGCTCGAGGAGTGCGCCCGCATCTTCGAGCTGGCCACGAACATCACCCGCATCCCCTGCGTCTGCCGGGGCGCCATGGCACCGGGCTCGAGCGCCGAGAGCTGCTGCATCGTGATGACGGTCCACCCACACGACGAGCTGCTCGCCGAGTGCTTCCAGGGCTACACCGGCGGCCCGGACGCCGAGGGGTTCGAGAAGCTCACCAAGGAGCAGGCGCTCTCGCTGCTCCGGCGCTGCGAGGAGCGGGGGCTCTGTCACACCGCCTGGACCTTCATGACGCCCTTCGTCGCCGCGCTGTGCAACTGCAACCTCTCCAGCGGCTGCATGGCCATGAAGTCGCAGCTCGGCGGCGTGCGGGTGATGTGGCGCGGGGAGGGCGTCGCGCGCCTGGACCCGGAGCGCTGCAGCGGCTGCGGCTGCTGCGTGCCGGCCTGCCCGTTCGGTGCGCTCCGGCAGGCCGGCCCGCGCGAGGTGCGGCTCGCGCGCACCGCCTGCTGGGGCTGCGGCACCTGCCGGACCTGGTGCGCCCGGGGAGCGCTGGCGCTCGAGCCGCGACGTGCCACGGCCGACGTGGCGCGGGTCTGGTAGAGGGGCGGGCCGGCGCGGCGCCCCGGGAGTGGCGATGCGCTGCCACCGGGATAAGAATGCGCGCGGGCCGCGCCTCCCTGCCCCCGAGGCCCGAAGCGAACTCCCGGGGACGGGTCCAGGGGAAGCCTCGAATGAAGATCGCCAAGGGGACCGTCGTGTCCCTCGACTACCGCCTCCATCTCGGCGACGGGGAGACCGTCGACGCCTCCGACCCCGGCGAGCCGCTGCGGTACGTGCATGGCGAGGGCAACATCGTGCCCGGCCTGGAGAGCGCGCTCCACGGCCTGGAGATGGGTGCCACTCGGCAGGTGGTGGTCGCGCCCGCCGAGGGCTACGGCGAGCACGATCCCCGCGGCCTCCAGGAGGTGCAGAAGGAGGCCTTCGGCCCGGAGCTTCCCGAGGTCGGCGACGAGCTCATGGCCCGCGGCCCGCAGGGCGAGACCGTGCCCTTCGTGGTGAAGGAGATCCGGGCGGAGACGGTGCTGGTCGACCTGAACCACCCGCTCGCCGGCCGCACCCTGCACTTCGACGTGACGGTGCGCGAGGTGCGACCGGCGACGGCCGAGGAGCTGGAGCACGGCCACGTCCACGGCCAGGGCGGGCACCACCACCACTGATCCGCCGGGGTCCATGCCCCGCCGGTGACGTTCTCTCGACTTTCGCCTCGCCATTTGCTAAACGCTCCGCATCCCATCCACTCCGGGCTGGGCACGGTCGGCACTTCCTGCCGGCCGGTACGGAGAAGAAACGAGTTAGAGCTTACATGGCTACTGGCACCGTGAAGTGGTTCAATGATTCGAAGGGCTTTGGCTTCATCACCCAGGACGGCGGGGGAGATGACGTGTTCGTCCATCACACCGCCATCCAGGCCGAAGGATTCAGGACCCTCGCCGAGGGTCAGAAGGTCGAGTTCGACGTGACCAAGGGCCCCAAGGGCCTGCAGGCGGCGAACGTCCGCCCACTGTAATCGCGGATCGGATCGCCCCTCGAGGCGACCTGGGCCCGGTCTCGACGGAGACCGGGCCTTTCCATGCCGGGCGCCCGTCCCCCGCGGTCAGCCGCGAACCAGGTCCTTCACCAGGCTCGCGCCCACCTCGCGCAGCCCGGCCTCGAGCATCGCCGCCCCGGGGCGGCCCGCCAGCGTCTCCCGCATCGACTCCGGCGCGAGGCCGATGGCCAGGTTGAGCCACACCATCACCGCCGACACGCCCGGCGTCGCAGGCACCGCCTTCACCCGCGCGCGCCGCGCCTGCAGCCCCTTGGAGAGCTTGTCGAGCTGCGCGTCCTCGTCGGTGCGCGGGCCGCGGGCCGCCTCCAGCGCCACCGCGATCCCCTGGTGGAGCCGGGCCAGCACCTCGGGGCGCTCCAGCGCTCGCTCGACCCGCTCCCGGGCTTCCTCCTCGTCCACCGACAGGGACTCCGCATAGGTCGGCGCGAGCAGCAGGGCGAGCTCGGCGCGGGGCAGGACGTGCGGCAGGCGTCGGGAGGGGTCGTTCACCGTTCGAGGATACCGCGCCGCCACCTGGCGCGCCGCTCCCACGTGCGCATACAGCGCCGCACAGCGCCTCCGTTGACAGGCTGGCGGTGTCCCCTCACCGTGGGACGGGAAGGCTGTTCCGGCGTGACGCGACCGGGTCGGTCGCGACGCCGCGCGTCGAGGGGGACCACGCCATGCCAAGCACCGCGCCCAGGCTTCTCCTGCTCTGCACCATCGCCGTCGGCGCCGCGCCGGCCCACGGCGCGGAGTACTCCGTGAACGGTCTCGTCGGCTACCAGGACGGCGTGGGCTTCCGCCTGAGCGGCGCCGCCGCGGGGCTCATCAAGAACGCGCCGCTCGGCCTGTCGCTCGGCGTCGGCTACGTCATCGTCGACCCGGGCGACCCGGCGGCGGCGCGGGCCATCTTCATCAACGACGCCACCGACGGCACGCCGGAGAAGAGCGGCCACGCCTGGGACCTGCGACTCGACGTGCTCTACTACCTGCACCTCTCCGGCCTCGAGCAGTTCGGCGTCTTCCTCGGACCCCGCTACTCGCTCTTCGCGGGCCGCTTCCACTACGTCGGCGGCAACGAGGACTTCACCGTGACCTCCAACGACTGGGGCGTCGGGGTCGGCGCCCGCGGCACGGTGCCGCTCTCCAGGCACTGGGGGCTCGCGCTCTCGGCCGGGTTCGACTGGTACCCCTCGAGCACGCTCTACGGGCACGACACGAGCTACTCGTCGAACGGCACGATCGTCAACGGCCGCAACGACTACACCTGGACGAACGCGGACGCGGCCATCGGGCAGCCCCGCTTCGTGCCGAGCATCCTCATCGGGGTGAGCTGGCTCCCCTGAGCGCGGGTCCGGCGACGCGCTCGCCTGGACCCGGACCTGCGGAGAGCGGGCCTGACCCGGAGCCCTTCGGAGGCAGCCGACCGGCCCGGGCGGCATTATGCTATTGAAGCACGCTCCCCGAAGGAAGGACCCCGATGAGAACGCTCCTCGCCGCCGTGCTGGCGGCCTCCGCGCTCACCGTCGCCTCCGCCGACGATGCGACGAAGGCGGCCCCCGAGAAGCCGCCAGCCGCCGCCAGGACCGCGGGCGGCGCACCGACCCCGGTGGCCCCGGCCCCTCCTGCCACGGCTCCGGCCGCGCCGCTGGCGGCGAAGCCCGCGGCCAGCGGCGCCGCCACGGCTTCCCGCCCGACCAAGCCGCTGCTCGCGCCCCCGAAGCGCGAGGCGAAGCCGGCGGGAACGCCCGACCGGCCGGCGCCCTGCGAGGAAGTCCGGCCCTGCGCCGTCCCGTGAGCCGCTCCGCCCGGCCCCGGTCCCGCGTGGCCCGAAGGCAAGAGACCCCTCCCGCCCCTCCGACGGCGCGCGGCCCGCTGTGGGTGGCGCTGCTCCTCTCGGCCGCCGGGCTCGTCGTGGCCCTCGCGCTGACGCGGATCCACGCCCAGGCCCACGCCGGCATGGCCAGCTTCTGCTCGGTCAACGACTTCGTGAACTGCGACCGGGTGGCCACGAGCCGCTACTCGGTGGTGCTCGGGCTCCCGGTCTCGATCTGGGGGGCCATCGGCTACACCCTCTCCGGCGGCCTCGCCTCCTGGGGGCTCGCGTCGCGCCATTCGGTTCCGCCCTGGCCGACCGGCCTCCTGCTCCTCGTCGCCGCGCTGGCGGTGGGCGCGTCGGTGGCGCTGGCGCTGGTGAGCGAGTTCCTCATCGGCGCGCTCTGCGTGCTCTGCGCCGCGTCCTGGGCCATCGCGGCGGCCCTCCTGGCGGCCGCCTGGCGCGCCTGCCGCCCGGTGGGGCCGGCGGTGGCCATCCGCGCCGACCTGGCGGTGCTCCGGGCGAGCCCGCTGCGGACGGCGGCATTCGCGCTGGCGGGGTTGGTCGCCATCGGCTCGGCGGCGGCGGCGTACCCGCGCTACTGGCAGCGCACGCCGCCGGCTGCCGCCGGGGGCCCGGCCAGCCCGGCGCCGGCCCGCACCGTCTCGGCTGCCGGTCCCTCCGCCGCCGCCGTGCGGAGCGGCCTGCTCTCGGTCGTCGTCTACAGCGACTACGAGTGCCCGTTCTGCGCCAGGCAGCACGAGGAGGTGAAGGCGCTCGTCGCCGGGCGGAGGGACGTGAAGCTCCTCCACCGCCAGTTCCCGCTCGACTCCACCTGCAACCCGCTGCTGAAGAGCCAGATGCACCCGTCGGCCTGCGGGCTGGCCCGGGCTGGCGTCTGCGCCGGGGACCAGGGGCGCATCGAGGAGATGAGCGACGCACTGTTCCGCAACCAGCTCGAGCGTCAGCCCCTCGAGGCGCTGGCACGGCGGGTGGGCCTCGACATGCCTCGCTTCCGCGAGTGCCTCGCCGCGCCGGACACGGCGCGCCGCGTGGCCGACGACATCGCCGCGGCCCTGCGGGACGGCGTGAAGGGAACGCCCAGCTACGTGGTCGACGGCAAGATCTCCCTCGGGGTCTTCCCGGTGGAGCTGCTCCCTCCCCGTTGACGCCGGCGGCCGCGGGGCCGGGGCCGGGCGGTCGGGTGCACGCTCAGGGCGCCGGCGGGTCTTCCGGGTAGAGCCGGTCGAGGTCGCGGTCGGCGAGGGGCGCGTCGTTCCGCCCCTCCGCCTCCCACTGCCGCATCGCCGGCAGCGCCAGCAGGGCCTGCAGGTAGGCTTCGGCCTCGCCCGCCGGGGCCACGCCGTAGGTGCGGAAGCGGAAGGCCACCGGGGCATAGAAGGCGTCGGCGATGCCGCAGGCCCCGAAGAGCATGGCGCCGCCTGCGCCGTGGCGGCGGCGGGTCTCGTTCCAGATCTGCTCGACGCGGGCGATGTCGGCGAGCATGGCCGTGGTGCGGCGCCGCTGCGGCCGGCGGGCGCGGACGTCCATCGACATCCCGGAGCGGAGCGCGCCGAAGCCGGAGTGCATCTCGGCGGCGATGGATCGCGCCCAGGCCCCCGCCTTCGGGTCGAGGGGCCAGAGCCCCGGGTGGCGCTCGGCGAGGTACTCGGCGATGGAGAGGGAGTCCCAGACGAGGAGGAGTAGTTCTTCTCGCCGATGTGGAGCGTGTAGGCCATGCAGCCATCCTAGACAGGCGGTGTCCCGGCCGCCATGCTGGCCGCACCCCGGAGGCTCCGCCCGGCGCCTCCCCCGGAGGGCTCCATGCCGCGCCACCCGCTCGTCGCCGCCACCTCCCGGGGCCTCTCCGACCGCATCTACAGCTCGCTCGCCGAGCGGGCACGGCGGAGGCAGGGCCCGGTCTACCCGCTCCACGTCGGGGACACCTGGCTCGCGCCGCCGGAGGCCGTCCGAGAGGAGGCCCGCATCGCCGCCGATCGGCCGGGCACCTGGAACTACTCGCCCGTCCAGGGGGAACCGGTGCTCCTCGAGGCCATCCGCGCGCGGCTCGAGTCTCGCTGCGGGGTGGTCGTGGACCCCGAATGCCTCCAGGTGATGCCCGGCGCCACGGCGGGCCTGGCCATCGTGGCCGCCGCGCTGCTGGAGCCCGGGGACGAGGTGCTCCTGCCGTCGCCATTCTGGCCGCTCATCCGCGGGATCCTGCGCGGACGCGGCGCCGTCCCCGTCGAGATCCCCCTCTTCACGCGCCTGTCGGAGCCCGGGTTCGACGTGGAGGCGGCGCTCGAGGAGCGGGTGACGAGCCGGACCGCGGCCGTGTACGTGAACAGCCCGCACAACCCGACCGGCCGGGTCCTCTCCGATGCGGCGGTCGCCGCCATCGCCAGGGTGGCGCGCCGGCACGACCTGTGGGTGATCGCCGACGAGGCCTACGAGGACCTGGCCTACGGCGCGCAGCCCCGGCCCATCTGGCGGCGACCAGACCTGGCGGAGCGCACCGTGGCCATGCACACGCTCTCGAAGAGCCATGCGCTCGCCGGCGCGAGGGTCGGGTACGCCCACGGCCCGCGGGACGTCATGGCGGCGGTCCGCGGGGTGCAGGCCCACGACAACTACTGCGCCAGCCACCCCATGCAGCTCGCCGCGGCGCGGGCGCTCGCCGAGGGAGAGGCCTGGCTCCAGGGCGTGCGCAGAGCCTACTCGGACGCCGGACGCGCCGCCGCCGTGGTGGCGGGGGTCCCATCGCCCGACGCCGGTACCTTCCTCTTCCTCGACGCGGCGCCGTTCTTCCGGGCTGGCGAGGGGCTCGAGGGCTTCCTGGAGCGCTGCCTGGAGGCCGGCCTCCTGCTCACGCCCGGCCCCGCCTGCGGCCGCGACTTCACCACCTGGGTCCGGATGTGCTTCACCGCCGTGCCCCCGGACGACCTCGCTCGCGCGCTCGATCGGCTCGGCGGCGTGCTGCGCGGCCCGGCGCGCCCGGCCTAGGACGGCTCCAGGCCCGCGCGGGCCGGCCTCACCAGTAGTAGCGGAGGTTGACCCAGGCGAGCGTCGAGTTCGAGGCGAGCTGGTCCTGGAGCCGGGTTTCCAGCCAGTCGATCTCGAGGCCGAGGGCCAGGTCCTTCCGGCCCGTGTAGTAGAGGCCGACCCCGTAGTTCGTCCTCCTCGTCACCCCGACGTTGCCGAGGGGGGCGAGCATCGAGTAGGCGAAGTTCACGCCGACGGGGAGCCAGTGGACGAGCGGCCGGGCGTCGAACTCCAGGGCCCCGGCGAGGAGGCCACCGTTCTTCGAGTAGGACGCGTTCCCCACCTTGGTCGGGTTCAGGTACCGTGCGTTGAGGGTGAGGCCCAGGTACGCGGTCGGGGCCCAGGAGCCGGCGAGGCCGAGGTTCCACGTCAGGGTGTCGGTCTCCTGCATGAACTGCCCGGGGTCGAGCGTGCAGTTCGTAGGGTCGGCCCGACAGGCGTCGATGGCTTCGACGATCCCCTGGGCCAGGAGCACGTTGAAAGCCGGTCCGTAGATGGCGTCGACCGAGAGCGCGAAGCGGAAATTCTTGCCGACGGGGAGACTGCCCTTCAACCCCAGATCTCCGCTCGCGCGGACTTGCGTGCCGACGACCAGGACCGAGCCCCTGCCGGTGCCCAGGTACGCGTCCGCGGCGACGGCCGCTCGCATCGACAGGTACTCCAGGATCCGCGCCTGGAACTCGAAGCCAAGACCCAGGCCGGTATATCCGTAGTACTTCGAGTCGCCGGTGATGGACGGCGGCGGGCCCAGGTTCAGCACCGGACCGAGCGCGTCGCCGGCGCCAAGGCCGAAGGTCATCCCGAAGGAGGTGTACGAGAACGGGTCGTCGACGAGATGCGACGGGAGGAAGAGGTGGCCCGCGAGCTCGCGGTGGCTGGGCGGCTCCGGCTTCGGCTCCTTCTCCAGCACGATGACCGTCTCGGTCGGCTTCTGTTCGGCGACGAAGGAGGGCGGAGCGGTCGGGGAGGTCGCGACCGGGGCGGCGGCCGCCTCCCTCGGCGCACCACCCGGCTCGGCCTGGGCGAGCACGGCGGCGGGTGCGGCGACGGCAAGCGCGGCGGCGACGGCGAAGAGACGCTGCCTCATGTGACCTCCGGTCTGGTGTCGCCTGTGATTACACTCATTCGTCCCGATCGGGACACGGCCCGGTTGGGTCTGGCCTCGATCGGCGAGCAACGCATCTATCCCGGCGGGTAGATGCGGGCGACGTAGTCCCGCAGCATCCGCCGCGTGGTGAAGCCAGCGCCGGCCATCCGCAGCGAGGCCCGGATGCGCGCGACCCAGGCTTGCGGCACGCCGTCCTCGCCGCGCTCGTAGAAGGCGGGCAGGACCTCCTCCTCGAGCAGGCGGTAGAGCGCGGCGGCGTCCCGAGCGTCCTGGGCGTCCTCGTCCGGACCGGGCTGGCTCTCGATGCCCCAGCCGGTCGTCCCGTCGAACCCCTCGCACCACCAGCCGTCGAGGATGCCGAGGTTGAGGCCGCCGTTCAGGGCGGCCTTCATCCCGCTGGTGCCGCTCGCCTCCAGCGGCGGGCGCGGGAGGTTCACCCAGAGGTCGCAGCCCGCCACCAGCTCGTGGGCCGCCCGCATGTCGTAGTCCTCGAGGAACGCGGTGCGGCTCGCCGCCGCCTCGTCGCCCTTGAGCTCGAAGACGGCCTGCACCAGACGCTTGGCGCCGTCGTCCGCAGGGTGCGCCTTGCCCGCCATCACCAGCTGCATCCTCCGTGGCCCCCGCAGCAGGGCCAGCGCCCGAGGGGGGTCCCGGACGAGCAGGTAGAGCCGCTTGTACGAGGCGATGCGCCGCGCGAAGCCGACCGTCAGCACGGCGGGATCGAAGGCGCGCGCCGCCGCCTCGACGTACTCGATGGGCTCGCCGCGCGCCAGCCGATCGCCGACGCTCTTCTGCCGCACGTACTCGACGAGGCGCCGGCGCAGCTGGTTGCGCACCTCCCACAGCGCCGCGGCGGGGATCCCGTCCACCGCCTCCCAGGCGCGCGCGTCGCCCTCGTCCCAGCCGCTCGGCAGGTACCGGTCGAGCAGCGCCCGCATCGGCGGGGCCATCCAGGTGGGCAGGTGCACGCCGTTCGTGACGTGGGTGATGGGCACGTCCCCGGCGCCCCGCTCCGGCCAGAGGTGACCCCACATGCGGCGGGCGACCTCGCCGTGGCGGGCGCTGACCCCGTTGGCGCTGCGGCTGGCGCGCAGGGCGAGCTCGCTCACGCCGAAGGGCTGCCCGGCGTCCGACGGATCGCCGCGCCCGAGCGCGAGGAGACGCTCCGCCTCGATGCCCAGCTCGCCCGGCAGGTGCCCGAGCACCTGGAGGATCTCCTCCCGCTGGTAGCGCTCGTTCCCCGCGGCGACGGGCGTGTGGGTCGTGAAGACCACGCGGCGGCGCGCCCGCTCCAGGGCGCCGTCGAAGGACGTGCCCCGCGCCACCTCCTGGCGCGCCAGCTCGAGGGCTGCCAGCGCGGCGTGCCCCTCGTTGACGTGCACCACCGACGGGTCGATCCCCATGGCCTGCAGCGCGCGCAGGCCACCGATGGCCAGGACGGCGTACTGCATGAGGCGGTAGGCGCGGTCGGCGACGTAGAGGGTGGACGTGATCCAGCGGTCGACGGCGTCGTTCCCCGGCACGTCGGTGTCGAGGAGGAACAGGGGGACGCGCCCGACCTGGACGTGCCAGATCTGCGCCGCGACCTCGCGCCCCTGGAGCGTCAGGTGGACGAGGCGGGGCCTGCCGCCGGCGTCCACCTCGAGGCGCATCGGCAGCTCCTCCGGCGTGGCCGTCGTCCAGTACTCGTGCTGCGAGCCCGAGCGATCGAGCCGCTGGTGGAAGTAGCCCCGGCGGTAGAGGAGGCCCACGGCCACGAGCGGCAGGCGCTGGTCCGAGGCCTCCTTCAGCACGTCGCCGGCGAGCACGCCGAGGCCGCCGGAGTAGATGGGGAGCGACCCGTGCAGCCCGTACTCCGCGCAGAAGAAGGCGATGGGCCGCTCGGGGGTGGCGAAGGAGAGGGGGGCGAACCGGCGCCGCTGCTCCTCCTCGCGCGCCAGGGCCAGGGCCTCGGCCCGGGCCACCAGGGCGCGATCCCGCGCGGCGGCCGCCAGGCACGACGGCGTCGCGTCGCGCAGCAGCTTCACGGGATTCCTCCGCGTCGCCTCCCAGCGTTGCGGGTCGATGGAGCGGAAGAGCTCCTCCGCGCCGCGCTGCCAGGACCACCAGAGGTCGTAGACCAGGGGGGCGAGCGGCCGGAGCTCGTCGGGCAGCCTCGCCGCGACCCCGTCCTCGGCGTGCGCGAGCGGGTCGAGCTGGCACGGGGAGAGCACCGGCATGGCGTCAGCCTACCGGAGTCGGGCCGGCCGAGCCGATGGCCCGGCCTGGGGTGACCCCAAGGCGGGCCCTCACCATCTCGATGTGCTGCTTCAAGGTGTAGAGCATCTGCGAGTAGCGGAGCGGAACGTGCACATGGCGGGCGCGGAGCTCGAGCGCGTCGAGGCGCTCCGTCAGATCGCCCGTCCCCATTCCGGGATCGCGAGACTCCAGATCGGCCTCCAGGAGCTTGAGCTCTCCGTAGAGACGGATGATCCGGCGCTGCATCACGTTGCTGTAGACGACGGGCACGAGGCGCACCAGCGGCACGAGGACGCCCACGATCGGCAACAGCACGAGCAGCAGCCTCTCGACGAGCACCGCCACCCAGTACGGCAGGTAGCGCTGGAGGAGGGGCCGGCCCGACTTGTAGAAGTGCCGCGCGTCGCCGCTGAGCGGCAGGTCCAGACCTTCGGCGGCCGGGAACTGGCCGGCCTTCCGGAAGATCCCCGGACCCGAGTGGATCTCGCTGGCCGCCTCGAGCAGCAGGTACTGGATGGCGGGGTGCAGGTCCTCTCGCACCACCAGGCTCACCTTCAGTGCCAGCAGCGTCACGTCGTGCGGGGGACGGTTGAGCGCCATGTCGCCCACGCCCATCGGGAGCACCATCTTGTCGAGCGACGGGTCGAGCGCGACGAAGGCATCGGCGCGCAGGAATCCGACGAGCTCCACGGCCGGTGCCGCCACCAGCCGCCGCACGGCCGGAGCGTCCCACGACGCCACCAGGGCCGCCCCGTCGATCTCTCCCCGGAGCAGGGCGTCGGCTGCAGCCGCGGGCGACAGCGGCACGAGCTCCAGGGATCGCGGATCCACTCCCGCCAGGGCCAAGAGCCGGAGGGTCGCCGCCCGCGTGCCGCTCGCCTCGCCGCCGGCGGCGAGGCGCTTCCCTTTGAGCCACTGGAAGGCGACCCCGTTCCCGGTGCCGGCGACGCGGCGAAAGACCCAGATCGGCTGGAGGGAGACGGCCCCGAGCGAGGCCAGGTCGGGAGACGCCTCGGCGGTGGTCATCCCGGACTGCAGGAAGGTCACGCTGGCGCCCGACCGGGGCTCGCGCAGGAGGGCGAGGTTCTCCCGGTCGCCCTCGGTCGCCCGGAGGCGGACCTCCAGCCCCTTCCGCGCCAGGATCTCCCGGTAGCGCGCGCCCAGCTCTGCATAGGCGCCGCCCTCCGGGCCCGTCGCCATCACGATGGCTCGCGGCGGCAACCGGTCGTGCCGGCCGATGACCCAGCCGACCCAGCCCAGGGCGGCGATGGCGAGAGCCGTCAGGGCCGTCACCTTGAGGCGTGTGGCGTGGCGCGTGGCGCGGTCTGGCGTCATGGAGGGGCCTTCGGTCGGGGCCGAGGGGCATGCTAGCGCCGCCCGGAGGCAGCCGCTTACCCCTCTGGCGGGCCAGCCCCACGTTTCCGGGGGACGCCGGGCGGCAAGGCTTCCTCGCGCCCGCACGGCACACCGCGCCAGATTCCGCCGTGCCTCGCGGTGGGGCCCATGGACTCCTCGCAGTGGGTCCAGGAGCTGTCGCGGCCCGCCGCACGCGGCCTCCTAGTGAAAGTGCTCCAGGGCCGCGCGGGCGACGTCCTCGCCCCACTCCTGGACGAAGTGCCCGGCCTGGGGATGGAGGTAGGGCTCGGGACAGCCACGGATCAGCGCACGGAGGTGATTCATGACGGGCGGGCCGAGCACCGGGTCCTTCGCGCCGATGGCCATGAAGGTCTCGCCCCTCCAGGCGTTGCGCAACCAGTCTCGTGCCCGGCGCGAGATGGCCGCGCCCGGGGCATCCGGCGCGTCCGGGACCAGGTTCGGAAAGCGGCGCACCCCACCCTTGAAGCGGGAGTCGGGGAAGGGAGCATCGTAGGCGGCGGCCTCGGCGTCGGTGAGATGCGGGCAGGTCCTCTGCAGCAGCGTGCCGCAGGCGAGGTCCGGGTTCCGGTTGGCATAGGCGCGCCAGGCGAGGAAGCCCTCGCCGAGAGGGGTGTCCCCCGTGGCCAGGGTGGTGTTCATCACCAGCAGGCGGTCGAACCGCTCGGGCATCTCCATCGGCAGGGTGAGCCCGAGGAGCCCGCCCCAGTCCTGCACGACCAGCGTGATGCCTCTGAGCCCGAGACGCTCGATGAACGCCAGCAGCAGGTCGCGGTGGAACTCGAAGGTGTAGGCCGCGTCGTCCTCGGGCTTGTCGGAGCGCCCGAAGCCGAGGAAGTCCGGCGCCACCGCGCGATGCCCGGCATGGACGAAGGCCGGGATCATCCTGCGATAGAGGTAGCTCCACGTCGGCTCTCCGTGCAGGCAGAGGAATACCTGCCCCGCGTCCCCCGGGCCCTCGTCGACGTGGTGGAGGCGCAACCCCTGGTAGCCGGGCAGGTCCTCCAGGTAGTGCGGCGCGAAGGCGAAGCCGGGCAGGCGGGCGAAGCGCTCGTCGGGGGTACGCAGGATCGATGGCATGGCAGGATTGTAGTCGACGTCGGGCGGCTGCCTGCCTCCGCCCATCCCCGTCTCCGCTGCCCGGCCGTGCGTGGATCTCCGACCCCGCCAGCCGGGCCCTTCGACGTTGCAGATTCGTCGCCCCCGCCAAACCCGTTCGTGACGGCCGTGCCCTAGCCTCGTTCCGAGAACCGCTCTCGACGCGAAGGGAGACGTGCCATGACGCTCAGCCTGGCCCTGTTCCTCGCCGCCTTGGTTGGCCTGGTGCTCCTGGCCGTCCAGCTGTGGTCCCTGCGCCGTCACGTCGCGGCGCGGCGAGGGGAGCCGGGGCGCATGCCGCCCGTCTCGGTGCTGAAGCCGCTCTGCGGCGTGGACGACGGGCTCCGGGAGAACCTCGAGTCCTTCGCCTTCCTCGACTTCCCGCAGTACGAGGTGCTCCTCGGCGTCCAGGACGACGCCGACCCGGCTTGGCCGGTGGCCGTCGCCGCGGTGACGCGCTGGCCGGAGAGGTTCCGTCTGGTGCGCCAGCGCGGCGCGCCGGGGCTCAACCCCAAGGTGAACCAGCTCATCACCCTCGCCCGGGCCGCGAGGAACGACGTCCTCGTGATCAGCGACTCCAACGTCCGGGTGCGTCCCGGTTACCTCCGGGAGATCGCCTGGCACCTGCAGGCGGAGGACGTCGGGCTCGTCACCCACCCCGTCGTCGGCGTGGGAGAGCGGTCGGTGGGCGCGCTGTTCGAGAACCTCCATCTGACCGCCAGCGTCGGCCCCGGCGTGGTGGCGGCGAAGCGCCTCGCCGGCCGGGACATGGTGGTCGGGAAGTCGATGGCCCTCCGCAGGCGGGATCTCGAGGCGCTCGGTGGCTTCGAGTGCGTGAAGGACGTCCTGGCCGAGGACTACGTTCTCGGCTTGAAGGTCGCGAGGGAGCTGGGCAAGCGGGTCGCCCTGGCGGCCTCTCCGGTCGAGAACGTCAACACCGACCGACCGGTTCGAGGCTTCCTGGGGCGCTACCGGCGCTGGTGCGTGATGCAGAGGATGATCGCCGGCCGGCCGATCTACGCCTGCCAGGCCCTGCTGAACCCCATCCCGTTCGCGCTGCTCGCGGCGGCGGTCCGGCCCGGGTGGACCTCCCTGGCGCTGCTCCTCGCGGTTTGCGCCTCGAAGGCCGCCCTCGACGGGGCCTCGGCACGGGCCATGACACGGACGCGCTTCGGCTGGGGCCTCGCCCTGGTGCCGGTGAAGGACGTGCTCTTCGCCGTCGCCTGGACGCGCGGCTTCCTGGAGGACTCGGTCGAGTGGCGCGGCAGGCGCCTTCGCCTGCTCGGCGGGTCCCGGCTGCAGGTGCCCGCGGGCGCGGCGAGCACGGGCCTCCTGGCCACGGATCCCTGAGGAGGGCCTTCAGGCGGCGGCAACGGCCCCGTCCGGGCGGGGGCGCTTCACGGCCGGCGCCCAGGCGTGCAGCGCGACGGGCTCGCTGGAGAGCCAGGCCTCCCAGGCGATCTCGCCGTCCACATGGGCCAGCACCCGCGCCCGTCCGAGCTGGGTCGTGCTCCCCGCATTGAGGATGCGCATCGGGGGGGTACCGTGAGTCGCGACCCGGAACTCCACCGGCAGGTGGCGATGGCCGTGGAGGACCAGGCGGCACCGGCCGAGGATTCGCCCCAGCAGGTCCTCGCCGAGCGGCAGCTCCTCGGCGCTCGGCATGCGGAGGAAGGTGGCCAGCTTCTCGGCGAGGTCCTCCACCGGGAGCGGCAGCACGTGGTGGTGGAGCATCAGCACCGGGAGGGTTCCACGCGGCGTGCCGGCCAGCGCCTCCCGCACGTCCGCGACGTCCTGCCGGGTGACCTCGCCGTGGCCGTCGATGAGCGATCGATTGTGCGGGGCGGTCGAGTCGAGGAGGACCAGGTGCAATCCCGGGCGGGAGGCGATGGCCACGCGCCCGCCCCGCATGAAGGCGCGGGCGACGTCGTCGCCCATGCGGTCGTGGTTGCCCGGCACCACGGCCAGGCGCCCCCGCTCGAGGAGCGGCGCGAAGGTTCGCTCGAACCGGGCCAGCTCCCCCCGGCGCCCGCGATGCGTCACGTCGCCCGAGAGGACGACGTCGTCCACCTGGGCCGCGAGCAGGACGTCGACGAGGTGGCGGGCCGCCTCGTCGGTGGCGTCGTCGCGACCGATGTGGAGGTCGGAGATGTGGGCCAGCTTTCGAACCAATCGCGATCCCTCCGGAAGATGGACGACTTCTAGCGGCTGCAAGTGTCGCCGACGGGGCGGCGAGGGAACGTTCAGGGGAAGAGTGGATGGGGGCGGCGGCGCATGCCCGCAGCGCGCCTGCCCCTCACGGCGGTGCTTGCGGCGTGAGCCGCTCGACCAGGAAGTCGACGAAGACGCGCACCTTGGGGGCGAGCCCGCTGCGGGAGGGGAAGACCGCCCGCACCTCGTTCACGGGCCCCGCCCATTCCGGGAGCACCGGGACGAGGTCCTTCTTCCGGAGTGCCTCCGGGATCATGACCTCGGAGGCGAGGAGGATGCCCGCGCCCGCCACTGCCGCGGCGCGCAGCGGCGCCAGGTCGTTGCAGGCGAGCAGCGGGGTCACCGGCACCGTCACGATTCGCCCGCCGCGGTGGAGCGTCCACTCGTGCCGCAGCGTGCCGCCGCCCCCCACGTAGAGGAGGACGTCGTGCGCCGAGAGGTCCTCGGGGGTGGCCGGGCGGCCGCGGCGCCGGAGGTAGGCCGGGCTCGCGAAGAAGGACGGGCGGGTCCGTGCAATCAGGCGGGTGGCGTAGCTCGTGTCGCCGAGCGGCCAGGCCCAGAGCGCGACGTCCACGCCGCGCCCCACGAGGTCCACGGGCTCGTTGCGCAGCATGAGCACCACGCGCACCTCGGGGAACCGGGACAGGAACTCGGGCAGGAGCGGGGCGAGGAACTCGCGCGCGAGGGTGTACGGCGCCGTGACCCGCAGCGTCCCGCGCGGACGGGCTCCGTAGAGCCCCACCACGGCCTGCGCGTCGGCGATCTCCTCCTCGATCCGCTGGCAGTGCTCGAGGAATGCGGCGCCGACCTCGGTGAGCGAGACGCGCCGCGTGGTCCGCTGCAGCAGTCGCACGCCCAGTCGCTCCTCGAGCACCTTCACCTTGCGGCTGACCGTGGCCTTGGGCATGCCGAGCGCCTGGGCCGCACCGACGAAGCTCCGGCGCGTGGCCACCGCGCCGAACACCCGCATCTCGTTCAGGTCCGGTCCGGGGGATTCGATTGTCTCGCCCATGAGACACATCAGCTACCACGACCGTCTTCATGCCGGCCACCGGGAGCCGTACCTGCCGGCCGGTCTGCGCCGAGGACGTGTCCGAGGACGGCGGGCTGCGGTTCGGTCCCTGCGACCACGCGCTCCCGCTCCGGCAGTGGCTCGCGGAAGTAAACGTATACTTCTCGTCGGGTGAACTCGGCACAGTCTCGTCATTGGCCAGGCCGCGCGTCTTCGCCCATACTCCCCGCCTTCGACCAGGGGGGACGAGCGCCATGCCACTTCATATCGAGCAGCCCAGGCCGCCGACGACCATCAGCTGCCTTAACTGCCAGTTACTGGGCCGACGCAGGCTTCTCTGCTCCAGGAAGGACGCGTGCAAGGAGTTGCCGATCGCCTTTCCGCTGGGCCCAGTGATGCTGGCCGGATGGGTTGGAACCGTGGTCGCCTTCGTTCTGTACTTGAAGTGAAGGATGACCCGCTCCGGAGCGACGGGGCCAGAACGACCTCGCCGGCGCCTGCGATGGGGCTCCCCGTGGAACCGGTGGAGGACTGGAGCAACGCCGTGAAGGCCCGAGCGGAAACGGCCGGACCCGCCAGACTCGGTGGACTGGCGGGCCCAGGAACTTCGCGGCGTGTGGTGCCTGGGGGCGGAATCGAACCACCGACACGGGGATTTTCAGTCCCCTGCTCTACCTACTGAGCTACCCAGGCGAATCTCTCCGGCGGGCCTGCCGGCCCACGGGGGAGCGATGTTTTACGATCGGCTGGGCGCGGAAGCAAGCAGGGAACGCCGGTGGGGAACGCCACGCGTCGGCCGGCGCCTCGCCGAGCGTGGAAGGCGCCGTGGCGTGGCCTTCAGACCTTCGGCACCGCCTTCAGGATGGCCTTCCCGTCCTTGATGACCACCTTGAACTCGACCTCGCGGGCCTTGTAGGCGCGCACGATCTCCGGGATCTGCTTGGCCACGCTCCTCGCCACCGCCTCGTAGGTCACCTTGGAGGTGTCCTCGTTGCAGCGCTTCTTCGCCGCCAGGTAGGCCTCGAAGAGCGCCCGCATCTGCGCCTCGGCCAGGCCGGGCGCGGCGCCCCCCGGGGAGGCGGCTGGCCGCGTCGGCGTGGGCGCGACCGGGGTGGGAGCGACTGGCAGGGGCGCGACCGCTCCGCTCGCCGCGTCCGCGGTGAGGTCGTCGAGGTCCACGTCCTCCGACTCCAGCCCGGGAACCCGCGGCGCGGCCGCCGGCCCCTTCGCCGCCCCAGCCGTCCCGGCCCGGGCCTGGCGCCTCGCAGCCTTCATCCGCGCCCGCAGGATGTCGCGACGGTAGGTGCCCTCCTCCTTCTCGCGCGCGGAGCGCAGCCACATCCGCTCGTAGGAGAGGTAGCGGGCGTGCAGCGACTGGATGCGGAAACGCAAGCCCGCGTTGCGGGTGAAGGCATTCTTGAGCCGGGCGATGGCGCGCTTCAGGTCGTCGCGGCGGCGGGCCGGCTCCATGCGCTCCACCCCGAGGAAGAACATGTCGTACTTGACCTTGACCTCCTCCAGCTCCTCTTCCAGCTCCTTGCAGGCATCGTCGAGCCGCTCGGTGGCGAGCTTCTCCTTGCCGGTCTCGAGCTCGGACGGCGGCCCCGCGCCGATGCGCGGCGCGCCGGGCCTCTGCGGGGGCTGGGGCACGCTGGGAGTCTATCCCCCGCCGCGCGGCCCGATCAAACATCAGGCCGGCGCCGCAGCCAGCCGGGCCCGGGCGTGTCGTGCTCCGATCACCCACACGAGCACGCCCGCCGCGAAGATGGCCATCGACGTCCACTGGCCGACCCCGAGCCCCAGGTAGACGCCGCGCTCCACGTCGCCCCGGAAGGCCTCGGTCGTCGAGCGCAGCATCGCGTAGAGCATGAGCCACACCGCCATCACCTGGCCGTGGAAGCGCTTGTTCGGACGCACCAGGGCGACGAGGATGGTGAAGATGGCGAGCTCCCCCAGGGACTCGTAGAGCTGCACCGGATGGAGCCCGACCGTGTGGAGGCGCTCGGCGTCGAGGTACTGCATGGGGTTGGCGCGGTGGGCGAAGCTCTGGTACGCGAGCGAGTCGGGCGGGAAGCGGGCCGCCCACGGCAGGTGGGGGTCGCAGGCCCGCCCCCAGCAACAGCCGGCGCCGAAGCAGCCGATGCGCCCCAGGAACTGGCCGAAGGCCACCGACGGGAGCAGCGTGTCGGCGTACGGGCGCCAGGAGATGTCCTTCGCTCGCAGGTACCCGATGGCGGTGAGCGCCGCCGCGATGAACCCGCCGTAGAAGACGAGCCCTCCCTCCCAGATCGCCAGCAGCCGCGGGATCCGGCCGAAGCGCGTGTCCACCAGCGCGTTCGCGCCGAAGTAGTCGCCCCAGTTCACCAGGATGAAGAAGACACGGCTGCCCACCAGGGCGGCGACCAGGATCCAGAAGGAGAGGTCGGCGACGACCTGCGGGCTCTGCCCTTGCCGCACCGCCTCGCGCTGCGCCAGCCAGATGCCGACCACGAAGGCCAGCGCCAGCATGAGGCCGTAGCTGTGGAGCGGCAGCCGGACCTGCTCGGCGAGCAGCCCGGAGCGCCACCCGAGGCCGAGCGCGACGAGGACCACCGCCACGACCGCCTTGTCGTCCCAGAGGGCCTGGCCCCAGGACAGCGCCAGGCCGTCCTTCCGGGCGTGGCGCCGCTGGAAGAGGGCGCGGGCGAGCACGAAGACGACCGCGACGAGCGTCGCCAGCGGCAGCACCCACCCGCCGGGTATGACGAGCTGGAACAGGACGGGCAGCATCTAGGAGGGCTTCCTCTCTCCGGGATGCAGGAGCAGCATCCCCACCCCCACCACGATGAGCGAGTCGGCGACGTTGAAGGTCGGCCAGTAGAGGTCCGGGCGGTTCCACCAGTGCCACTGGATGAAGTCCACCACGTAGCCGCGGGCGAGCCGGTCGATGAAGTTCCCCACCGCACCGGTGAGCACGAAGGCGAGCGCCACCTGCAGCCAGCGCTGCTCCGGCCGGAGCTTGCGGTAGTACCAGAGGATGAAGAAGATGGCCGCGAGGGAGACGAGCAGGAAGAAGCCGTTGCGGAAACCCTCGGGCATGGTGCGGAACATCCCGAAGGCGGCACCGGAGTTCTCCGCATAGCTCATCCGCCAGACGGGGGCCCAGACGACGTAGGGCTCCCGCGCCATCCCCTCGAGGTGGCGCGTCTGGTAGAACGCGCGCCACCGGTCGCCCGCGCCCTGAAGCCCGACGCGCTGGAAGAGGTAGGTGAGCCGCTCCACCGCCAGGAACTTGGTCCACTGATCCACCGCCACCAGCGGCCCGAAGAGGAGGGCGAGGAGCCTCCACTTCGAGAGGCCGAGCTTCCCGGTGAGCCCGCCGCTCATGCCAGCGCCGCCGCGCACTTGCCGCACAGGGCCGGGTGGGCCGGGGCCCGGCCGACGTCCTCGGCGTAGACCCAGCAGCGCTCGCACTTCACGCCGGGTGCACGGGCCACCGTCACCTGCAGCGGTCCCTCGGCGAGCGCCACCTTGGACACGATGAAGAGCCCCGCCAGCTCGGCCTGTGCGGCGGCGAGGCGCGCCAGGGTGTCGCCCTCGGAGCGAACCGTCACCGCCGCCTCGAGCCCCGAGCCGATGAGCTTGTCGCGCCGGGCCGCCTCCAGCGCCTTCAGGACCTCCTCCCGCACCGCCAGCAGCCGCCCGTAGCGATCCAGCAGCGCCGACGCGTCTCCGGGCGGCGCACGGCGCGGGAAGCCGGCCTGGAAGACGCTCGGCGCCGGTCGTCCCGGAAGGTGCTTCCAGGCCTCGTGGGCCGTGAAGGACAGCACCGGCGCGAGCAGCCGGAGCAGGTCCTGCGCCGCGTACCAGAGAACGGTCTGTGCGCTCCGGCGGGCCCTGCCGTCGCTCCGGGCGGTGTAGAGCCGGTCCTTGATGACGTCGAAGTACACCGACGAGAGCGTCACCGAGACGAGCTCCATCGTCGCGTGGTAGGCCACGTGGAACTCGTAGTCCGCGTAGGCCTTCTCGACCTTCTCCTCCCACTCGACGAGCCTGGCGAAGGCCCAGCGATCGAACGGCTCGAGTTCCGCCACCGGCACGGCCTGGCTCGCCGGGTCGAAGTCGGCGAGGTTGCCGAGCGCCCAGCGCACGGTGTTGCGGATCTTCCGGTAGCCCTCGGCGAGCCCCGCCAGGATCTCGTCGGACACCCTCACGTCGTCGCGGTAGTCGGAGGCCGCCACCCAGAGTCGCAGAATGTCGGCGCCGTACTTCTCGATGATCTTCTCGGGCGCCACCACGTTCCCGAGGCTCTTCGACATCGCCCGGCCCTGCCCGTCGAGCACGAAGCCGTGGGTGAGCACGGCCTTGTACGGGGCGGCGCCGCGCAGCGCCATCGAGGTGAGGAGCGACGAGTGGAACCAGCCGCGGTGCTGGTCGGAGCCCTCCAGGTACAGCCCGACCGGCACCTCGCTGTCGGGCTGGCGCGCCGCCACCGCCTTCCAGGAGACGCCCGAGTCCCACCAGACGTCGAGGATGTCCTGCTCGCGCCGGAAGGCGTTGCCGCCGCAGGCTCCGCACGCCTCGCCGGCCGTGAAGTCCGACACCGGCCGCTGGTACCAGGCCTCGATGCCGTCGGCCTCGAAGGCGTCCGCGACCCGGTCCATGGCCGCCGGCGAGACCAGCGGCTCGGCGCACCTCTCGCAGTAGAAGACCGCGATGGGCACGCCCCAGAAGCGCTGCCGCGACAGGCACCAGTCGGGCCGGTGCTCGATCATGTTGTAGATGCGCTCGCGGCCCCAGCCGGGGATCCACCGGACGCGGTCGATCTCCTCGAGGGTCCGGCGACGCAGATCCTGGTGCTCGAGCGAGAGGAACCACTGGTCGGTGGCGCGGAAGATCACCGGCCGGTGGCAGCGCCAGCAGTGCGGGTAGCTGTGGCGCAGCTTCGCCCGCGGGTCGGAGAGGAGGTGCCCGGTCGCGTGCAGGTCCGCGACGATCTCCTGGTTGGCGTCCCAGATCGACTTGCCGGCGTACTTCCCCGCCTCGGCGGTGAAGAGACCGGCGCCGTCCACCGGGTTCAGCACCTCGAGGCCGTATTGCATCCCGACCTGGTAGTCCTCCTGCCCGTGGCCCGGCGCGGTGTGGACCAGCCCGGTGCCGGCCTCGAGCGTGACGTGGGTCGCCAGGATGACCTTCCCCTCGCGGTCCATGAAGGGGTGGCGGTAGCGCACCCCCTCCAGCGCCCGCCCGTCGAGGGTGGCGAGCACCTTCCCCGGGTCGCGCAGCGCCGGCGCCGGAACGCCGGCCCCGCCGGTGGCCGCCTCGTGGGCCGCCGGGCTGTGGGCCCCGGGCGCATCCGAGCGGACGAGCTCGTCCGGCGCGACCTCGGCGAGGAAGGCGCAGAGCAGCTCCTTCGCCACCACCACCACCCGTCCTCCGAGCTCGTAGGCAACGTAGGGCAGGTCGGGGTGGGCCGCCACCGCCAGGTTCGCCGGCAGCGTCCAGGGCGTGGTGGTCCAGATGACGAGGCGCGCCGGCCGCCCCGCGAGCTTCCGGTCGGGAAGGTCGCCGATCACGTCGAAGGCCACGTGGATCGAGGGCGAGGTGTGGTCCTCGTACTCGACCTCGGCCTCGGCCAGCGCGGTCCGGTCGGTGGTGCACCAGTACACCGGCTTCTTGCCGCGGGTGAGGAAGCCCTTCTCGGCGACGCGGGCCAGCGCCCGCACGGTGTCGGCCTCGTACTGCTTGTCCATGGTGGCGTAGGGCGTGCTCCAGCGGCCGAAGATGCCCAGGCGCTTGAACTCCTCGCGTTGCTTGTCGATCCACTTGCTGGCGTAGGCCCGGCAGGCGGCGAGGATGGCGGGGCGGTCCATCTCCCGCTTCCTCGAGCCGAGCTCCTCGTCCACCTTCCGCTCGATGGGCAGGCCGTGGCAGTCCCAGCCGGGCTGGTAGTCGGCCACATCGCCGGCCATCCCGTGGTACTTCACGATCACGTCCTTCAGGATCTTGTTCAGCGCGTGGCCGATGTGGATGTGGCCGTTCGCGTAGGGCGGGCCGTCGTGGAGGACGAACAGCTTCCCGCCGCGCTCGCGGTTCTGCGCCACGAGCTTCTCGAACAGGCGCTGCCCCTCCCACTCCTTCAGGATCTCGGGCTCCCGCTGGGGCAGGTTGGCCTTCATGGGGAAGTCGGTCCTGGGGAGGTTGATGGTGTCCTTGTAGTCCACGGCTCTTTCCACGGCCTTCCGGTGCGGGGGAACTGGGGTTCTACCAGCCGGCCCTCGCTCGATCAACGAAGCGCGCGCGGCGCCCACCGCGCGCTTGCGGCTCCCTGGATCGCGTCGTACGCTCGATGACACCCATGGCCAGGCCGATCTCCCCGGGGAGGCGCGGCGGTGGAGCGGCGCGGCTCAAGGCCCGGCGCGACGAGCCCCGCCTCACCGTCTGCATCCTCTCCCGCAACCGCAAGCTCTACTCGACGCGACGACTTTCCGAGACCGTCCAGGCGCTGGGGCACCGGGCACTGGTCCTCGACACGCTCCGATGCAACATGCTGCTCTCCCGCGAGCGCCCGGCGATCTTCTACCGGGGCAAGGAGGTTCCTCGCGTCGACGTTGTGATCCCGCGGATCGGCGCCTCCATCACCCACTACGGCCTGGCCGTGGTGAGCCAGTTCGACATGATGGGCGTCCCGGTGCTCGCGAACTCCATCCCCATCGCGCGGGCCCGCGACAAGCTTCGCGCGCTGCAGCTCCTCTCCCGCTTCGGCATCGACATCCCGCGCACGGTGATGTGCCGCTTCCGCGACGAGGTGCCGCTGGCGGTGGAGCAGGTGGGCGGGCTGCCCTGCATCATCAAGCTCCTCCAGGGGACCCAGGGCGTCGGCGTCATGATCGCCAGCTCGATGGAGGAGGTGCGCGGCATGCTCGACACCTTCTGGGACCTCGGCCAGGAGATCCTCCTGCAGGAGTTCGTCCGCGAGTCGAAGGGGCGCGACGTCCGGGCGCTGGTCGTCGGCGACCGGGTGGTGGCGGCGATGCGGCGCCAGGCCCGCACCGGCGAGTTCCGTTCCAACATCCACCGCGGCGGCCGGGGCAGCGCGGTGACGCTCCCGCGGGAGTTCGCCGAGACGGCGGTCAAGGCGGCGCGGGTCATCGGCCTCGAGGTGGCGGGCGTGGACATGCTGGAGGCCCGCACCGGCCCGAAGATCATGGAGGTCAACAGCACTCCGGGCTTCGAGGGGCTGGAGCGCGTCACCCGGCGCGACATCGCCCGGCTCTACGTGGAGCACGCGCTGGAGTTCGCCCGCGCGCGACGGGGTGGCGCCGGCTGGGGCGGTCACCACGTCCAGGTGTGAGCCGGTCCGACATCCCTCCACCCCGTGCGCGCCCGGTGAATGGATCCGGGCGCCGACGCGTCGTACAAGTGGATGTCGTTTCCTCCCCCAGGTGATTCCATGAGACGGCTCGCCCTGCTCCTCCCTCTCGCCGCACTCGCCGGATGCGTCGGCGTGATCGAGGCCACCGTCCCGCCTCCGCCCCCGGTGGCGTACGAGCCGCCGCGGCCGCCGCCGGAGGTCTACTACGGCAACCAGCACATGATCCCGCAGGCGTACGGCGGGGGCTGGTGCTACGCGGCCCAGCCGCACACCCACCCGTTCTTCCCGGACCGGCTCGATTGGTACGTCTTCGACGACGGCTTCTACTTCTGGACCGGTCCGGTGGCGTTGACCTACATGGGCGGCCACCCGCTGCCCGGGGGCGGCTGGTGCTACGGGAGCGGACCGCACCGCCACGACTTCTTTCCGCCACCCGATGCGGGCTTCGTGTGGCGAGGAAACGCCTTCCTCTATGGCGGCATCTACTCTCCGTCCGCGCCGCCCCCGCGCGCCTGGTGGTCCTACCACCCCCCACCCCCGCCGCCCCGCCGAGCCATCGCCGCGCCGGCGCCGCAAGCCTACCGGCCCCCGCCGGCGCCCCTGCGCCCGCCGCCGCCACCACACCCGGCACCGCCGCCGCGCCCGGCACCGGAGCGTCCGCCACCGCCTCCTCCTCCGGCGGTGCGTCCGCCGGGCGTGACGGCGCCTCCGCCTCCCGCCACGCCTGCCCGCGCCGCACCGGCCGCCCCACCGCCGAGCCCTGGCGTGGCTCCCCCGGCGCGCCCCGCGCCGCCGGCCGCCGCACCGGCCGCGGCCGCCCCGGCCACCGCCCCGCGCGCCCCGCCTTCCCGGACTGCCCCGCCGGCCAAGCCGGAGAAGCCCGGGAAGCCCGAGAAACCGGAGAAGCCCGAGAAACCGGAGAAGGCCGGGACGCCGGAGAAGCCCGACAAGCCGGCCAAGGACGCACCGCCGAGCCCGCGCCGCGGCTCACGCGAGGTCGACCCGTAGCAGGAGTTGGTGGCCTCCCGCCGCAGGGATCGGATAGCCTCGGCGCGTCATGAACCCTTGGCTGACCGCCGCCCTCCTCCTCGCCGCAGGCGCCTTCTTCGCCTTCACCATGCTCCGCCGGCTCGTGCCCCTCCGGGCGCTCCGCCGGGCGGACCGCACCGATCGGCCCGGCGACCGCCTCCGCGGGCTCCTGCGCTTCGGCTTCGGCCAGGCGCGAATGGCGGAGAAGGGGGACGTCTGGCCCGGGGTCCTCCACATCCTGCTCTTCGCGGCCTTCCTGGTGCTCGGAGCCCGCACCGTCACGCTCTTCGGCATGGGCTTCGACCCGACCTTCCACCTCCCGGGCCTCGCGCCCGGCACGGCGCTCGGGCACGGCTACGCGTTCGTGAAGGACCTGATGGTGCTCGCCGCGCTCTTCTCGGCGCTGGGCTTCATCTGGCGGCGGCTCGTCACCAGGCCCGACCGCATCACTCGCAGCTGGGAGGGGGTGCTCATCCTCCTCTTCATCGCCGGCCTGATGGTGACCGAGATCGGCTTCGAGGGAGCGGAGCGGCTCGCCGCCGGCCTCGCCACCGACGGCTGGGCGCCGGCGGGCTCGCTCGGTGCCGCGGTGCTCGCGGCGCTGCCACTCCCGGCAGGCGCCGTCGCCGCGGTGGGCCTCGCGAGCTTCTGGCTCCACCTGGTCCTGATCCTGGTCTTCGGCAACCTCCTCCCCTACGGAAAGCACTTCCACATCATCACCGCGCTCCCCGACGTCTACTTGCAGCGGCTGCCGCCGCGCGGCGCGCTCCGCAAGCTCGACCTCGAGAGCGAGAACGCGCAGTACGGCACCCGCACCGTGACCGACCTCTCCTGGAAGGAGGGGCTCGACACCTACTCCTGCACCGAGTGCGGCCGCTGCCAGACCTTCTGCCCGACCTACGTCACCGGCAAGCCGCTCAGCCACAAGGAGGTGAACCGATCGCTGCGCCACCACATCGTGGAGCGCGCCCCGGAGCTCACCGCCGTGGCCCGTGCGCCCGACGCCACCGCTCGCGAGGCCACGGCCCAGGCGCTGCCGCCGCTCGTGGGCGAGGTGCTGCCCGCCGACACGATCTGGGCCTGCACGACCTGCGGCTGGTGCGAGACCGCCTGCCCGGTGTTCATCGAGAACGTGCCGCGGCTCGTCGACATGCGCCGCCACCAGGTCCTCGTCGAGTCGAGCTTCCCCGACGAGGCGGCCCGCGTCTTCAAGAGCCTCGAGACCCAGGGCAACCCCTGGGGCATCGGGTCGAACCGGCGGACCGAGTGGTGCGAGGACCTCGCCATCCCGCGGGCCAGCGAGGGCGGCGACTTCGACTGGCTCTTCTTCGTCGGCTGCGCCGGCGCCTTCGACGACCGCCAGAAGAAGGTCTCGCGCGCCATCGTGCGAATCCTGCGCGCCGCGGGCGTCCGCTTCGCCATCCTCGGCGAGGAGGAGACGTGCAACGGCGAGACCGCCCGGCGCCTCGGGAACGAGTACCTGTTCCAGACCCTCGCCCAGGCGAACGTGGACCTGCTCAACGGCCACGGGGTGAAGCGGATCCTGGTGCAGTGTCCCCACTGCCTGAACACCATCCGGAACGAGTTCCCCCAGTTCGGAGGGAAGTTCGAGGTGGTGCACCACGCCGAGCTGGTGGCGCGCCTCGTGGACGAGGGAAGGCTCTCGCCCGGGGCCGCGGCCTCGCTGGGCGGGAGGCCGGTCACCTACCACGACCCGTGCTACCTGGCCCGCTGGAACGGCGTCGCCGAGGCGCCCCGGCGCGCGCTGCGGGCGATCCCCGGGCTCTCGCTCCGCGAGATGGATCGCAGCGGCACGCAGGGCTTCTGCTGCGGCGCCGGCGGCGGCCGGATGTGGCTCGAGGAGAAGCTCGGCACGCGCATCAACCAGGACCGGGTGGCGGAGGCGGCCCGCACGCTCGGGGAGGCGGGCGGCGTCGTGGCCACGGGCTGCCCGTTCTGCCTGACGATGGTGCGCGACGGCGTGAACGAGCTCGGCCACGAGGAGCGGCTCAAGGTCCTCGACGTGGCCGAGATCGTGGCCGAGGGGCTCCCCGCGGCACCGGCGCGTTAGCGTCCTCGCCTCCGCCCTCGGGGCCCGGGGCACCTCGCGCCCGGCCTTCACCCTTCTTCACGTTCCCGAAGCGCGCCGTTCAGGCGTCCGCTCCATGCTCTGCCCCGAACCCGAACGGAAGGAGCGAACCATGAGCGGCATCCTCGTCGGCGTCCTCGCCACCCTGGCCACCCTGGCCGTGCTTCGCGCCCTGCGCTTCCTCCTGTGGAGGCGCCGCTGGCGCCGGGGCGCCGGGCACGGATCGCGGTCGGGCTGGATGGTGCGGCGCCTCGCCCGGCGCATCGACGCGAGCCCGGAGCAGGAGCGGCTGCTGCTGGAGGAGATGGACGCCGTGCGGATCGCCCTCCGCGAGGCCCGGATGGGCTTCCTCGCCTCGCGCGAGGACCTCGCGCGGGCGCTCGAGGCCGAGGAGGTGGACGCCTCGTCGCTCGAGTCGATGGGGGCCCGCGAGCTGGCGCGGCTCGACGCCGTCCGCCGGCGCGCCACCGAGGCCCTGGCCCGGGTCCACGCCGCGCTCGACGGGCGCCAGCGGCGCGCGCTGGCGGACCTGCTCCGCTCGGGCGGTCACCTCGCGCCGCGCGCCGCGCCGTGACGTCGCGGGGCCTCGCCGGCTCGCGGTCCGGCCGCGAGGCCCCCTGCGCCTGCGGCCCTCGCTCCGGGCGTACCTCGGGCGCCCTCGTCGTCACCCCGGGAGGGCCCGCGCGCAGGCGTCGAGGCGGCGGCGGAC
>Ga0209253_10000050_pt1 | contig 74054 bp, 58 predicted proteins | sample FrelakmetBRP12BR_FD_187145 | JGI IMG/M metagenome (GOLD analysis project Ga0209253, IMG submission 187145) | Freshwater lake sediment microbial communities from the University of Notre Dame, USA, for methane emissions studies - BRP12 BR (SPAdes)... | ecosystem: Environmental > Aquatic >...
CGAGAAGGGGAGGCAGGGAGCGAAGCGAACGTTGGAAGGGGGAACGCGGAGCGTTCTCCCTCCAAGAAGCCGATGTGGGAAATCGCAGCGTGACTTCGATCCACATCTCCCGAGCCTCGTCGGGGGGGGCCGTGGCAGGCCCCTATTCCTGAACAACATGATCACAGAAGTGGAGGTGCTTGTTTGATTAGGGCGCCGCTTGCCAAGGGCCGGCAAAAAGTGTACATTCTTTAGAAGCGAGGTGCAGCCATGAAACCTCTTGCGGCAGAGATGAAAAAGGCCTTTTTTGCCGGTTGTGTTTTGTTCCTTTTCCTGGGGAGCCAGGCTCTTCAGGCCGGCCAGCCCAAAATCAAATTCAAGGAAGAGAGCTGGAATTTTGGGAAGGTGAATCAGGGTGAGGTTCTGGACCATGAATTCGTCTTCACCAACTCGGGCGATGCCACCCTGATCATCCAGAAAGTATCGACCACCTGCGGGTGCACGGCAGCACTCGCCTCTGAAGATAAAATTGCTCCGGGGAAAGAAGGGAAAATTGAAATCAAGTTTGATACAAGGGGGTACGGCGGCGCGCTCAGCAAGCTCATCTTTGTCGAGTCCAACGACCCCACTGAGGCGCGCAAACAACTCCAGATTTCGGCGGACATCGAAACTCCTCCGGCGGCAAAGATCGATATCAGTCCTTTCAATTATGACGCCGGCCTGAGTGTTGAGGGCGAGGAGATCAAAGCCGACCTGAAAATCATGAACAAGGGAGAGCTCGAACTTCGGGCGGAATTCAACCACCGCAACGCGACGTATTTCGTTGGAGGCAAGCCCGCGCCTTCGCCGCTTAAGGTCCCGGCCGGGAAGGAAGTGACGGTGGAGATTAGGATACCAACTCAGGCCAGAGTGGGCGTGGTCAGGGAATATGTCCTGGTCAAATCCAATGACCCGATGCGCTCGACCCTGTCTCTTTATGTGAGCGGTTATATCATCACCAAAGAGCAGCTCAAGGAGCTCTTCACCAAGTACAAAGATATCCTTCGCCAGGGAAATTGAGGTGATCCTTTTGGGAAATTTTCTGGCCGCCCTGGCCAGGGTCCTCCATCTTGTCCTGATGCTTTACCTCTGGGTGGTCATCATCCGGGCCGTTCTCTCCTGGGTCAATGTCCCATCCTTGTACCGCGTGGCCCTGGTTTTATATCGGCTCACTGAGCCCGTGCTCCGGCCTTTTCGCCGTCTCGTGCCGCCCCGCAGGCTCGGCGGCCTCGATATCAGCCCTATAATTGTCGGCCTCCTGATTGTATTTATCGATTCCTTCCTGATCAGGTCTCTTGCTCTTTACGCCCAGCAGCTCATCAGAGGAACGGAGATTCCGTTCTGAGAGAGGCTTCATTTTTGAACGCCCGCAAACCCGGCCGAGAAAAAGCAGTGGAAGTGCTACGCGGCGGAGCGGGCCGGCCAAAGACACTGACCCTAACGGCGAGAATTCATCCTCGGTCCCGGAAGCCGGGAGTCAAGAAGCTGGGTCCGCAAGAGTACAGTATTCATGTGGCCTCACCGCCGGAGAAAGGCGCTGCGAACAGAGAGGTCGTTGCGGCGTTGGCGGCGCATTTCGGCGTTCCTGCTTCCAGCGTGAGGATTGTCCGAGGAGAAAAAACCCGGACAAAGTTTATCGCTCTAGAGTTTGACCATTAAAATCTCAGCCATAAGGAAAAGAGCATGGACGTCTACAACCTGGTGAGCTTGGCGGGTATCTTCATCCTCATGGGTTTCGCCTGGCTGTGTTCGGCCAACCGGAGAGTGGTCAACTGGCGGGTTGTTATTTGGGGCGTGGGCCTGCAGTTTCTCCTGGCTTTTTTTATCTTTGTCGTTCCCGTGGGAACAAGATTTTTTCTCTTTGTCAACGATGCAGTAGTCAAAATCCTAAATACCGCCACAGCCGGGACTCGATTTGTCTTCGGCCGGCTGGCTTTGCCTCCCGGGACGGTCAATGAAGCGGGAGAAACATCCCTGGGGTCGATGCTGGCATTTCAGGGTCTTCCGACGATCATCTTTTTTGCGGCCCTGATCGGAGCCCTCTATTATTTGGGCGTTATGCCCTTCTTCGTCCGGCTTTTTGCCCGGATTTTCACCCGCCTGATGAGGGTCAGCGGAGCGGAGTCGCTCTGCGTTTCGAGCGAAATCTTTGTCGGCGTCGAATCTTCCCTCATCATCAGGCCTCATCTGGCTGAGATGACGCAGTCTGAGCTCGTTACAATCCTCACGGCCGGAATGGCGACCATCGCTTCGACGGTCCTGGCCGTCTATGTTTTTTTTCTCCAGGATGCCATCCCGACGATCGCCGGGCACCTTGTGTCTGCCTCATTTCTGGGTGCCCCCGCGGCTTTGGTCATGTCCAAGCTCCTGATGCCCGAGACGGAAACACCTAAGACGCTGGGTCTGGACATCAAGCCCAGTTACGAGAGGGATGAGAACCTGATCATGGCCGTCATCAATGGAGCCTGGAACGGGCTGCGGCTCCTCGGGGGCATCATTATCCTCCTTCTGGCGTTTCTCGGACTCCTGGCCCTGCTCGACCTCATCCTTGGTTTTTGCGGCGGCTATCTGAACCAATTGTTCGGCTGGCATCTGACCTGGTCTTTCAAGTCGCTCCTGGGTTATGTATTTTATCCTTTCACTCTCATCCTGGGCGTTCCGCCGGCCGATGCCCTCTCTATCGCCAAAGTCATAGGCGAGAGGACGGTGGCAACCGAGGTCGCTTCCTTTCAGGACCTGGCTCTATTGCTGGCGAACAAAACCCTGGTCCATCCGCGCTCGGCCTTGATCGCCTCCTATGCTCTGTGTGGTTTTGCCCACGTGGCTTCCCTGGCCATCTTCGTCGGCGGAATCGGAGCTTTAGTTCCCAGCCGCTACAAAGACCTCTCTCGCCTCGGGTTCCGCGCCCTCCTTGCCGCCACCCTCGCCTGCCTTATGATCGGCGCCGTCGCCGGCACGTTCTTCACCGGCAGCTCGATCATGCTGGGGAAATAGGGCGCTCGATGTTGGTTGTTTTCCCGGCGCGGAAGTATTATATTATCAGCACCTGACGGGGTGTTCCCCATTTTTATTTTCCAGGCAAAGGAGCAACAAAAATGAAAGACTTCTTAAAAAATATTCTCTGGCCGACAGATTTTTCCCGCGAGTCTCAGGAAGCCCTGCTCTATGTGGACGTTTTCGCCAAGGCGTTCGACGCCAAGATCACGGCGCTTCATGTATCACCCGACTTTTCCTTGGCGCTCTATGACGAGGCTTCGCCGGCCCTCCAGCAGGAGCTGATTCTGCAGATGGACGTCTCCAAAAAAAAGGCTCGAGCGAGAATCCAGGCCACGGCCAGGAAAAAAGGCCTCTCTTTCAAGAAAATAGTGGTCACTGAAGGCTCGGCGGCGAAAAAAATTATCGAGACGGCTGAGAAAGAAAAGGCCGGCCTGATCGTCATGGGTAAAAGAGGACAATCCCTCGTGGAGAAGATCATGATCGGCAGCGTGGCCAATCACGTCCTGAGACACTCGCCCGTTCCCGTGCTCGTGACCAAGAAACGGAAGCAAAAATTCCAGGTCAGGAAAATCCTCGTGCCTACGGATTTCACTAAAAGAGAGGACACGGAGAGGAATTTCGCCTGGAAGCTGGCCCAGGGTTTTCGTGCCTCTCTTACCCTGCTCTATGTCCTCGAGCTCTTCGGGCAGGAATTCCGGATGGTGGATAAAATGTTCGAGGCGGTCATGGACAAATTCAGCAAGAGAAAAGAGCGGAGAGGGGTTGAAGTTACTAAGCAGGTGACGAAGGCAGTCCATGCGGCTCAGGGAATCGTCGACTACGCGCGCCAGCGGCCGCACGACCTTATCGTCATGGCGGCATGCGCCAGTCCGCTCGGCCGGCTGTTTCTGGGGAGTACGACGGAGAAGGTCATTTCCTCAACGGACCTTCCTGTCTTTGTCATCCCTCCCAAGTTCTGCTGAGAAAAGGTGGAAGATAAAAAGGTCTTTTGGGTCGCCCTGAACCTTGTCCTTTCAGCCAACCTCAAGGCCGGAAAAAAGATTGCCGAGTATTTTCACGATCCAGAGGACGCCCTTCGGGCCTTGCCCGAAGACCTGGTTGCCCTGGGGCTAAAGAGAGAGGAAGCCGAAGAGATTTGCTCCCCCGGTCTTGTGGACAGGGCTTCCCAGGTCATCGTCAAAGCCGGGAAAAAGGGCCTCCGGGTGTTTACGCCTGAAGATGAAGAATACCCGGACAGCCTGAGAGAGATCTTCGACCCTCCGCTCGTCCTGTATTGTGCCGGAAGACCCGAAGTTCTGAATGAGCCTGCTGTTTCAATCGTCGGCTCCCGGACCCCGACTCCCTACGGGAGGGCCATGACAGAAAAATTGGCCCAGGAACTGGCCGGCCTCGGCCTCGTCATCGTGAGCGGGATGGCCAGAGGGATTGATTCCATTGCCCACTGGGGAGCGCTCAAGACGGGAAAAACTGTGGCTGTCCTAGGCTCCGGACTCGAGAACATTTATCCCAAGGAAAACCGGGCGCTTTTCCGCAAGATTGCCGAAGCCGGGGCGATCCTATCTGAGTTCCCTCCTGAAGCGCCGCCGCTGGGGTTCCATTTCCCGCTCCGGAACAGGATCATCAGCGGGCTTTCTCTTGCCGTCGTGGTCGTCGAGGCCTCACAAAAAAGCGGTTCCCTGATCACCGCCCGCCTGGGTTTGGAGCAGAACCGGGAAATCATGGCTGTTCCGGGAAATGTGACTTCTTCCCTCAGCCTGGGCGCCAACTGGCTGATTAAATCAGGAGCAAAGCTTGTCGAAACATGGGAAGATGTGGTAGAAGAACTCCCTTGGGACTTGCGGGAAAGGGTTCTTTCCCGGAAAAAACAGGAAAAAAAGAAAATGCCCGAAATGAGCCCGGCGGAAAAAAGCCTTTTTGACGGCCTCAAGCAGGATGAGCTTACCCATATTGATGAGATCGTCGAGCGGAGCGATGCCTCGGTCTCCGAGGTCCTCGCTCTTTTGCTCAACTTGGAGCTCAAAGGACTGATTTACCAGGCTCCGGGAAAGTACTTTCAGAGGAGTCTCTAAATGCAGAAGTCTCTTGTCATTGTAGAATCGCCGGCCAAGGCGCATACGATCAACCGATACCTGGGCTCAGGCTATCTGGTCAAAGCGTCGATGGGGCATGTCCGGGACCTGCCCAAAAGCAAGCTGGGCGTGGACGTAGAGCATAATTTTACGCCTCACTATGTTGTGATCCCCGAGCGAAAAAAGACCGTTGCGGAATTGCAGAAAATCGCCGCGGAGTGCGCGGACGTCATCCTGGCCGCCGACCCCGACCGCGAAGGAGAAGCGATCTGCTGGCATCTCAGCGCCCTTCTCGAAAAAAGCAACCCGAACATCCGGCGTGTTCTTCTGCATGAAATCACGGCCCAAGCGGTCAAGGAATCCTTCCAGCATCTGGGGAACATGAATGAGAACAAGATCAAGGCTCAGCAGACGCGGCGGATCCTGGACCGGCTCGTTGGCTATCTGATCAGCCCGCTCTTGTGGAAAAAGGTCGGCAGGTACTTGAGCGCCGGCCGGGTTCAGTCCATCGCCCTGAGGCTCATCTGCGAGAGAGAAAAAGAAATCAAGAGTTTTGTTGCGGAGGAATACTGGACGATCGCGGCTCAGCTCGAGGCTTCGGAGCCGCCGCCCTTTAAGGCCAGCTTGGTCAAAGTAGAGGGCAAGAAGCCCAAGATTGGCGACGGAACGAAAGCCCAGGAAATCGTCGACGAACTGAAGCAGGCTCCGTTCATCCTGGAGGGAATCAAAGTCCGCGAGAAGAGCCGTTATCCCGGCCCTCCCTATATTACCAGCACGCTCCAGCAGGACAGCTTTCGTCTGCTTCAGTTCTCGGTCAAGAAGACGATGTTCATCGCTCAAAAGCTTTACGAAGGCCTTCCGATCGGCGAGCGCGGTTTGGTCGGCCTGATCACCTACATGCGCACCGACTCCGTCCGGATATCCGACAGCGCCCTTTCCTGGGCGAGGGAGCACATCGAGGCCGGCTATTCAAAGGACTATCTGCCGCCCAAACCCCGGGTTTTTAAGAACAAGAAAAAAGCGCAGGACGCCCATGAAGCCATCCGGCCCACTTCCCCGGACCTCCCGCCTTCTGCGGTTAAACCCTATCTCAAAAAAGAAGAACACGACCTCTATAACCTTATCTGGAACCGCTTTCTGGCCTCGCAAATGAGCCCGGCCCTGGCGGAGGAGACGGAATTCACTATCCGTGCCTCCAAATACGAGCTTAGGGCCAAGGGAGAGGTGATGCGGTTTGACGGCTACCTGGTTCTCTATCCCAGCCAGAACAGGGAGGGAGAGCCTCTGCCCAAAGCCCGAGAGGGAGAGACACTGCGGCTTCTGGATATCGAATCCAAACAGAATTTTACCCAGCCTCCCCCCCGCTATACCGAGGGGAGTTTGGTGAAGGAACTCGAAGCCAAAGGAATCGGCCGTCCCAGCACGTACGCCCCGATCATCACAACATTGCAGAACCGGGTCTACGTGATCAAGGAAAAAGGAAAGTTCGTCCCCACGGACCTGGGGATGTTTGTCACGGACTTCCTTGTGGCTCATTTTGCCGACCTGATGGAGGTCAAGTTCACCGCACTCATGGAGGAAGAACTTGACAGAATTAGCGAGGGCGAGCGCGATTGGCTGGAATCGCTGCGGAGATATTATTTACTGCTTAATCAAGACCTGACCAAAGCGAATGAGACCAAGAGCATCAAACCGGAGGGCATTCCTATCGAGGAAAAATGTCCCCGCTGTGGCCGGCCTCTAGTGATCAAGGAAGGCCGGTTCGGCCGGTTTAAGGCCTGCTCGGGGTATCCTGAATGCACCCACAAGGAGAGCATGCGCAAGGTGGAGACAGTCAGCCTGGAGGAAAAATGTCCGGAGTGCGGCGCCCAGCTTCTTCAGAAAAAGGGCCGGTATGGATTGTTTATCGCCTGTTCGAATTATCCCAAATGCCGGTATATAAAGAACATTAAACCGGAGAAAATCGATACGGGAATGGCCTGTCCTCTCGGCTGCGGAGGGACGATTGTCCAGAGAAAGACGAAACGAGGAAAAATATTCTATGGTTGCAGCGGTTTTCCTAAGTGCCGTTTCGCCACCTGGGATGAGCCGGTGAGCCGCGCCTGTCCCCGCTGCGGGAAGCCGGTTTTGCTCCGCAAGGTCGACAAGAGCGGCGCCGCCCTCTACTGCCGGGACGATAAATGCGGGTTCAAGGAGCAGGCCAAAGACAACGCCAAGGATGAGACAAGAGCTTAGCCAGTTCCTGGACTATCTCCGGCATGAGAGGAACGCCTCTCCTCATACGATCTCCAGCTATGGGCGTGACCTCAATCAGCTGGCCAATTATCTCACGGAGAAAGAGAAATCGCTGCGCCAGCTCGATAACGTCCAGATTCGGGGCTTCATGGCCCAACTTCATGAAAGGCGCCTGAGAAAGAGCACCCTGGCGCGAAAGCTGGCCGCCGTCCGCTCTTTTCTCCAGTTCTGCGTGAAAAAAAAATGGCTGGCCGAGAATCCTGCCAGGGTCGTGGCCACGCCCAAGCAGGAAAAGCTCGTCCCTTCCTTTCTCTCCGAGGAGGAGATGGTCCATTTTCTGGAGGTTCCACCTTCCAATCGCCCCCTGGACCTGAGAGACAAGGCCATCCTCGAGCTTTTTTATGCGACCGGGATTCGCCTGAGCGAGCTTGTCGGAATTAATATAGAGGACATAAGCCTGAGTGAACGGTTCGTCCGGGTCCGGGGGAAGGGAAAAAAGGAGCGGCTTGTTCCGTTTGGCCGCACCGCCGAGGAAGGATTGAAGTCCTATTTGAAGATGAGGTCGTCGTTTTTAAAAAACAAAATTGGAGGGCAAGCCTTGTTCCTGAATTATCAAGGAGAACGGATTACCGCCCGTTCAGTGGAAAGGATCGTTGATAAGTACATCCGTCAGACCGCCCTCAAAAGAAAAATAAGTCCTCATTCCCTGCGTCATTCCTTCGCCTCGCATCTGCTGAGCCGGGGAGCCGACCTGCGGGTTATTCAGGAGCTTCTGGGGCATGAGAGCCTGGCGACAACCCAAAAATATACCCACCTTGACCTTGGACACCTGCTTGATGTCTACCGGAAGAGCCATCCACGCTCTTGAAGGAGAGGGCCGCCAGGGCCTCGCTTCCGCTCAAGTTATTTAGCCCTGTTTTCTCACCGTCCAGGGCAATTCCAATTGTCAACCCAGGTTGACGTGAAACGTTGAAAAAGTGAACGTCCATTGACTGCTCCCGGCCGCGAACATTTTTAATCATCTGATAATAAATAAAATAAGTTTATCTTACAGGTTGGCCCGGCGTTTGCATAAAAGCGAGGAGAAAGGAGGTCATCATGAGAAGCGTGAAGGTCGGAGCTCTTGTCATCGGTCTCGTTCTTGGTCTTTCCCTCCAGCCTCTCCTGTCTCTTCAGGCTGGGACCAAGGCCGCCGATCAGAAGATCAACATCAACACCGCCCCGTTGGAAGAGCTGGTGAAGCTGCCCCGGATTGGTCCCAAGATTGCCCAGAGGGTGATCGACTACAGAAAGGCGAACGGAAGTTTCAAGAAGGTCGAGGAACTCATGAAGGTCAAAGGGATCGGTGAAAAGACTTTTAATCAGCTTAAAGACCTGATCACCGTGGGCGCAGAGAACGTGACCAAGTGATTGAGTGAAGGGGGCTTTGCCCCCTTCTCATTTCTTTTTTTGAGCCGCGTCTAAATAGGCAATGAGAAAGGCTTTCATCTTTTTTAAAGCCCGGCCGCGATGGCTGACCTTGCTTTTTTCAGCCCGCGCGGCCTGGCCGAACGTTTTTTTCCAGGAGGGATAGAAGAATATGGGATCATAGCCGAACCCCCGGTTTCCTTTTTTCTTGAAGGCGATGTATCCTCTGACCTGGCCTCTTGCCTCTTTTAAGATCTTGCCTTTGCTGGAAAGGACCGCGCAGGAGACAAACCGGGCCTTCCGTCGATGCCAAGGAACTCCCTCCATCAGGCGGAGGAGTTTGCGGATGTTCTTTTCATCCGTGGCTCCGGGTGCAGAGAACCGGGCTGAGTATATTCCCGGTTTGCCCCCCAGCGATTCGACCTCGAGGCCCGAATCCTCAGCCAGGGTGAGGAAGTCCGACCTCAGGCTCCAGGCCAGGCTTTTCAGCCGGGCGTTTTCGAGAAAGGTTTTGCCCTTTTCTTTGACATCTTCCCGGGCTCCAAGGTCGAGGAGGGACCGGAAGTCGACGGGAAGACTACCTAGATATTCTCTAATCTCGCGGAATTTGCCCTGGTTGGTTGTGGCCAGGATGATTTTTTCTCTATTCAATTTTAATTTCGATAATCTCACCCATATCGAAAAGGCTCTGGTTGAACTGGCGCTCTTTCTCCTCCGATGAGGAAAAGGAAAGGGAGACGATCGAGACGTTCCGTTCTTTTTTCAGGTTCAGTTCAGCCAGCTTGAGCCCGAGATGGAAGATCAATTTTCGCAGGTTAATGAGGATATCCGGGCTATCCTTCATTCGGAGATGGTAGTGGTAAAGAGATTTTTTCAGGTGGGTCTCCTCAACCTTGTGAAGAAGGATCAGCGTCCCCAAAACCAGCCCCGAAAAGATGATCGCAATGAGATAATAGCCCGCCCCCACGACCAGTCCCAGTCCCGAGACTGTCCAGAGGGTGGACGCGGTGGTCAGACCGTGGACCATCCCCTGAGACTGAATGATCGTGCCGGCTCCGATGAAGCCCATTCCTGTGATGACCGCTGCGGCCACGCGAACCAGATCACCCGCTGTTCCGCTTTTGCCTTCGAGCACGAGGGCTGAAAGGATCATCATCATCGCCGAGCTCACGCAAATCAGGATATGCGTCCTTAGCCCAGCCGGTTTTTGGCTGGTCTCCCTTTCCAGGCCGATAATCCCGCCTAGGGCGATCGCCAGGAGAAGCTTTAGGATAATCTCCCAGATATTCATGGTCGTCCTCTTCCCAATCTATTCAGCATGGAGGTAATGTAGCACAAAGTGGCGGGGTTCTCAACGAAATCCCTCGCAGGGCAGGGAGCAAAGCGTTAGGGAGCGAGGGCAGTAATTTGAGAGGCATTTCATATTGGGCGGGATGAAGCCGCCCCCTGCCCCCGCACCCCGGGGAACCAGTCCCGTCGGTTCCCCCCGTCGGAAAAAACCGACGGGTCCCCCTTCCGCTACGGGGGCTTCGAGTCGGCATCCATCCCGCCCAAAGGAGGTAACCTCGATTGCCGAGTTAACATGAATAACTGCGTAGCCCTCCTTGAGATTTGCTGTTTCGCCTCGTCGGGGGGCCATCCGTGCTGGGGTTTTTTAATCGAGGAAAAACGCCAGGGCTATGAGAAAAAGCAGGGAAAATGTAAAAACGGCGATCAGAGGATTCCGCAAAAGGCTCTCGGGCTCTTCCATGATTTCCTTTTCTTGAAGCGTTTTGTGGATGAAAAGGTAAAGATAAATGAGAAGCAGAGGAGAAATATAAATGATGAAACGGAGCTCGAAAGTCAGGGCGAAATAGAGGAAACTTATGAAGAAGACAATTGCGCTGGCGATCATTCCCAGGAGCAGGGAATTCCTGGAATATTTTTTATGGGACAACCTGTAGTCGGCTGCCCTGTTTCCCAAGAGCCTGAACTCCGACAGCCTCTTGGCCTCCATCAAGAAAGTCCCAAAGGACCACCAGCAGACGAGAAGGCTCGCCGGAGGAAAAATCGTCTGGGGAGAGAAAGCATACCAGCCGATGAGAAAACGGATGGGATTATTGGCGGATTCGGAGATGGCGTCCAAAAAGGGGATGTCTTTTGTCCTGACCGGCTTAAGGTTATAAATAAAACCCGCCACAAGCAGCAAAAGCAAGGAGATGAAGAAGGGCAAGGAAAAAAAGGCCGCTGCGAGGACGAAACTTGCTCCGGTGAGAATGATGCCCAAGAGCAAAAACGGCCCTTTTTTGATTTCGCCCTGGATGAGCGGACGGAAGCGTTTCTCCGGATGGTGGACATCATAGGGCGCGTCAACGATTTCATTGATGATATAGTTGACCGTCGAAATAGCCCAGGTCAGCAGAAAAGCAAGGCCCAGACGGGCAAGGAGGGAGGAAAGGCGGAACGAAGAAAAAAAATTGCGGTGGAGAAAGAAAAACCCGGCGCTGCCTATAAAAATAGCCGCGCTGCGAGGCCATCTTTCGAGACGCAGGGCGCGGGCGTAAGCGTTCAACCGGTGTTTACCTTCCGGGCATAGATTTCAAAGGAATCGCCGAGGGCCAATTTTAGCGGAATTCTTTTCAAAAAAGAAGCAATTGAGGGATTCCGGGAAAAGCTTTGGAGGAACGGTCTCCTCGAAACAAGGTAATGGGCGCTAAAGGTCCAGGTGTAGCGTCTCTCGCGGAAAATGGAAAACCCCGCCCGGCCGAGAAGCGCAGCCAAGGATGACCACGAGAAGAAAGACAGGTGAGCCGGCCGGAAGTGCCACCATTTTCGGCCGGCTATTCTTGCAGCCAGGGTGTGGATATCGGGAGTCACCAGGGCCAGAATGCCGGAAGGCCGCAGAATCTGGCTGGCTTTTCTTACAGCCTCATAAGGATGCGGAGTGTGCTCGATGAAATCAATCATTGTCACGGCGCTGTAATGGCCTTCCCTGAGCGGGGCCGTTTCAAAGTATCCTTCCCGCAGACGGAGATGATATTTCTCCTCCGCCACTCTCACGGCCCAGGAGCTGGGCTCAATCCCGTCCGGCTGCCAGCCGCGGCATTCGGCGAGGTGGAGAAGAATGCCGGTGGCCGCGCCCACATCAAAAAGCGGTCCCTTTTCCCGGCTGAGCTTCTCGAGAAAAGAGAGGATCCGGAGAAAATTCTTGGAACGGCCCGCCGCTTCTTCCTCATAAAGAGGGTCTTCGGTCAGACGGTAAAGAGAGAGAAGATGTCCCGCCGCCGGGGCGGGGTTGGCGAAGATGTGGCCGCAGTCCCGGCAGATGCTGAGGTCCCAGGTCGCACCGTACTGACTGTCCGTGATTTTGATCTGGTCCTGGGTGAGATGGTCAGTCCTGAACGTGCCCTTTTTATAAGGCCGGAACGCCAGGCTCGTGCAGGCGGGACAAGCCGTCAGCCTCGCCAGCCCGGGTTGTTCTTGTCTCATTTTACCGGTTGAGGAAATATTTGAACCAGAAATCGACGTAGCGGCGGTCGGAGTTTTCCCTTTTTTTGCCTTTATATCCATGTCTTTGGCCGGGATAGAGCACGAAATCAAAAATCTTGTCCTTATCCATCAAGACATTGATGAGCTGGATGGTGTTTTGCATATGGACGTTGTCATCCAAGTCTCCATGCTCGAGGACGAGCCTGCCCTTGAGCTTCTGAGCATGGGTGAGAACCGAGCCGAACTCGTAGCCGTCCTTATTCTCCTCGGGGGTGTCCATGTATCTTTCGGTGTAGATCGAGTCGTAGAGTTTCCAGTCGGTGACGGGATAACGGGCGAACCCATGAGTGAAATAGTCAGCGCCGTAAGTGAGGGCCAGGCAGGTCGCGTAGCCGCCGTAACTCCCTCCGGTTATTCCGATTTTGGTGCTGTCTACAAACGGCTTCTGCCGGAGCCACTTGACGGCCTCGATATAATCGTGCATTTCCCACTTGCCCAAGTTCCGGTGCATCAGGGACATGCCCTTTTTTCCGAAGTGCGCCGACCCCCGGTGGTCGATGCTGAAAACGATGAGCCCCTCTTGGGCCAAATATAAAGAGGAAAGCCGGGGAAAGGAGTTGGTGACATCGGTGCTGCCCGGGCCGCCGTAGATCGTGAACAAGACCGGATATTTTTTGCCCTGGTCAAAACGGGGAGGAAGAATCCAGGAAGCGGGCAGGAGGTAACCATCTTCTGTAGGGATCGTAAAAAGCTCCTTTTTTGCCAGGCCGTACTCATTGAGCTGCTGCGTTTGGCCCAGTCTCGTGGTTCTAATCCACGTCCCATCGCTGCGGTAGAGATCCTGCTTGTCCGGGTTATCGAGACTGGAGAAGTCATCAAGAAAATAGCTTCCGCCGGGCGAGAGAGAAACGGAATGAGTTCCCGGCTCCCCGGTGAGCCGCTTCAGGCCTTGCCCATCGAGCCCGACCCTGAAAAGATGCACCTCTGTGGTCTTTTCCTTTCTGGCCATGAAAAAGACCTTCTTCTTGTTTTCATCTACCTGCGTGATCCCTTCCACTGACCATTCGCCCGACGTGAGCCGGCTCTTCAGCTTGCCTTGAAGGTCGCAATAATAAAGGTGGCTCCAGCCGTCCTTGTCGCTCCGCAAAAGAAGACCGCTTTCGTCTTTGAAGAGATAAAGGTCTTTGAAGAACTCGACCCAGGCAGGTTGTTTTTCGTCGTAGATTTCCTGTTTTTTACCCGTCTGCGGGTCGGCGCTGAAGATTTTGATGTTGTCCTGGCTGCGGTTCATCCACTGATAGACCAGGCGGGAACTGTCGGGGGACCAGATTGGACAAGCCACGTATTGATCGGCCTTTTCATCGCCATCAACCCAGACGGTTTTGCCGTCGGAGAGGCCGACGATCCCGAGCTTCACCTTTGGGTTGGGGTCGCCAGGCCGAGGGTATCGCTGAATCTCCAGATCGCCTTGGACGCCCGTGGAGCGGATCAGCGGAAAGGTGGGAACAGGAGCGTCGTCAAACCGAAGGAAGGCGATCCGGCTGCTGTCCGGCGACCACCAGAAGGCGGCGTACTGGGACCTCCGGTGCGATATCTCCTCCATGTAGACCCACGATTCCCAGCCGTTCAAAACGGTCTCTGACCCGTCCGCTGTGAGCTCGTATTCGAGCCCGCTCTCGAGGTTGCAGGCATAAAGGTTATGGGCCCGGGTGTAGGCGATAAACTTTCCGTCGGGCGAGAAGCGTGTGTTCTTTTCTTCCTCGGGCGTGGCTGTGAGGCGTTTGAACTCTTGGGTCTTCAGGGAATAAAGATAAAGGTCGTTTCCGAATGAGAAGGTGAAAGTCGAGTAATCCTGGCTTGCAGCCGAGTACGTCAATGTGCCGAAGACCGGAGGAAGGTTCTTCGCTACGCTGAAATCTATGATCAGGGTCTTCTCTCCGGTTTTCGCCGAGACCTTGAAAAGAGTTAAGCTGTTGGTCTCTTCATTCTGCTGGCGCAGAACGCAGTTCTCGTCATCGAGCCAGGGGGTCGTCAGCATGAATCTCGCGGGATCGCGTTCCGTGCTCTGGAAGGCCTGTTCATAAGTCAGCCTCTTTGTTGCCTGCTTCTCAGAACCGCCGGCGAACACGAAAAAACAGAGGCCGAGAAATATCGCCGGCCCGCGTAGAATTCTCTTTCTTGACATGACCGCCTTCGTCCTCAAATATTATTATGAAATCTTAGGAAAGGACAAGTCTATTCGTGGGGGAGCGTTCAGGGTTTGATCAACAGTTTGCCGAGCTCTCTTTTGACAAAGAGCTCGCTGCCCCAAATGCGGACTGCGGAAAGCCCATCCGCTTCCACTCCGCAGGTGACGATCTTCGGTCCCATAGCCAGGCAGTCAGTGGTTCCCCTGGGGTGACCGGTCAGGGCTATGGATGTGCACGCCTCCTCCTTGGGAGAGAGGATGACCAGGTTTCTTTCTGCGGCCCCTCCCTTTTCTTCGGGGTCGCAGAACCCGGCAATGATTCTACCGTCATAGAAAACGTTGACCCCGCTCATCGTTCCAACCGGGGGAGCCTGAATGGTCCTGATTGTATTTTTCTCGAAGTCGATGATGTTCAAAGCAGACCGCGGATTTTTCGCGCCGCTTTCTTCTACGGACAGGATCTTTCCGTGAGGGTAGAGGCGAAGAAAGCGGACGGCGTTTTCATCCTCCTCGACAGTTTTCATTTCTTTCTGCTCCAGGTCCCACCGCCTCAGCTTGCCGTTTTCGCCGCCGGCATAAATTTTCCCCGTTTGGTCCACGGCCAAAGAGGAAACCCGTGGAAGGTGGCTGGCAAAAGTCGTCGTCTTCCTCTCGAGAAAGTTCCAGATGCGGATGAGCCCGCTCTCATGGGCGGTGATGATCGTGTCGGGAGGAAACGAAGCTATTTTTGCGGGCGGGCCCTGGTCATCATGGAATTCAATGATTTCGTTCCGTTCGAAGGAGAGGCTGAGAAGCCCCCTTCGCGGAACGGCGAGATAAAGAGTTCGGCCCAGAAGGGCGATGTCGCTGATGTGTCCCAGGGCGGTTTGAAAAACTCTGTTGTCCAGGAACGCCAGGACGAAAACGGTCCCGTTTCCGGCCGTTCCGGCAACCTGGTCTTGGGCATAGAAGCGGATCTGGCCGGATTTGGCGAGGCCCAGCGGGATCGTCTTGAGGAGGTTGGGCTCGGTTTCCAGGTCTTCGTTCAAGGTCGGCTTTAGTCTTTTTTCTTCAGTTGAAAAGTGGATCGTGCGGGATTCAGGCCAAGCATGCTCAGTGAAAGCGAAAGGCTCTTTTTGGAGAGAGAGCTTTTCCTGCCGGCATCGGGATGGCTTCCCCTCACCGGAAAAATCGCCGATGCGGATAAGCTCCCCCCACGAGTCGATCCTTCTTTTCTCGAACAGCTCCTTTGTTTCCTGGCGGTCGAGCCGGGAGGCATGAGAATTGTCGAGGTCATAAAGAATGGTGCTGCCTTCCTGATAAAAAGAGGTGTCTTCGAGCGCCGGCTCTTCGAGAAAGGCCAAGTGAAGCTTGACACTCTCGAGCGCCAGCTCCCTCTCCTCCAGGTTCAAGCGCCGGGTGGAGAAGTTGGCCCGGAAATTGACCTCCACGTCCAGCTCCCCCTTGTTGTAGAAGAAATCGATGACCTTCTGGAAGTAATGCCTGTCACGGCAGCCGTCGAGGATGATCAGGCGTTTGTCTGAGTTCTCTTGGATGAATTGCTCGAAGTAAACCTCGGGGTTGTCCTCGTCTTCGGAAAGGGGGTAATCCTGGTAATAGGCAGGGTTGATATGCTTCTTGAGCCATTTGAGACCGAGGAGCCGGTTAAAGATCTTCTGGCCGCTCTTTGTGTCCCGCATCAGATAGAGGATCTCATGGGGCTCGATTCCGGCGAACCCCGGGGCAATGGACTGGCAAAAATAGGTCTTTCCCGTGCCGGAGTCACCGTTAACGGCCAGGATGGTTCTTTTTTTCGTCTGGAGCTGATAATGGAGCGTTTCGGAGAGCTCGAAGAGCCCGCGCTGGGCCGGTTTCAGTCCGAGGATGGAGATGGCGCCGACATGATAGAGATACAAGGAATGGACGAACTCGGGCAGGTCAATCTTCTTCAGCGCGCTTACGGCTTCTTCGAAAATCTGCTTGTTTTTTTCCTTGAGCAATTTTAGGAGCGCGATGACGATGTCGGCGCTGACGCCCCCGGATTTTTCCTTCTGCGCTTTTCCCACTTCGCCCAGCGTCCAGGCAAGATAAGTTTTCAGCCGGGCCGAAGAATGGTCCGCATATTTGACCAGGGCAGGAACCGCCCGGACCGCCTCAAAACCGATTTTCCCCAGGGCCCAGATGGCTTCTTCTTTTTGTTCGAAGAGAAGATAATCATCTGCTGCCTCCAGGACCTCGGCCAGAGCTTCAACAGCTCTTTCCTCCCGGAGTTTGCCCAGTGTGTAGATGATGTTTTCCCTGATTTTGGCATGGCGCATCGGGTAAAGCTCGAGGGCGTTGAGAAGAGGCTCCGCGGAGCGGGGGTCCTGAAAGATGCTCAGGACCACAGAAGCCATGTAGGGAATCCCGCTCGAGACGTCGATCGTTTTGTCGAGCAAGAGATGGAGACAAGGGAAAAAGAGAGCCGGTGACGTCTGGGTGACGATGCCCATGGGCGGCTGGATTCTTTCAACAATGAAAGGGTCGATTTCCTCCCGGTGAGGATGGGCGGAGGCTTCCCGGAGCAGTCTCTCCAGGGTTGAGCTTATTTTTTCTTCCTCGGAGACGAGGCCGGCCAGGGGCTCGAAGACGGCCTGCCCTGCTTTCTTGGCGCGAGACACGTCCTCAAAAAACCTGGTTCGTTCCCCGGGAGCTAATGCCGAGCTCAGTTTCTCTTCGAGCAACTCGAGTTTTTTCTGGGATTCGCTTTTGAAAACGCAGGCTTCTCTGTCCCAGTCAGGAGGCCGGGCTTGTGCATTCAGCCGCAGAGCCTCGCGCTGGATGATCCAGAGCAGAATCTCGAAGAGGGCGGCAAAAGGAGATGGTTCCTCTAAAGACTCCGGCTCCTCCTCTCTGAGGAGGGAAGCTCCAATTTTTCTGGCGCTCGACCAGGAACCTTCATCCAAAAAAGGAGTGAGAGATTTATTGAAAAAGGCCAGGGCCTCTTTCTCCCCTTTGGACCACAGGCTGAAGAGCAAAGCGTGAGAAATCCGGTCCCGCAGCGTTTTCGGGTTCTCGCGCCACTCGCCCTTCCTGTCGAGACAGATAATCTTGCGAGGGTTGAACTCTCGCCAGGCAGCCCGACTCGCCTCCTCCAGGGCTGCCGGAGAGGGAAGGCGAGAGGCGGGGCGTTTTTCTCTCATGAATCCAGTTGAAGAAGAATCTATTTCGCCAAGATCAGGCCTTTGACGTCCTCCTCAAGATTGCTTGTTTCGATCCGGAAAAGGAATCCGTTGAAGTAAGGATCCCTTCGCAGCATAGAAAAATCCTCCATGAGCTTCGCATTCGCTTCGATAACTCTTCCCGAAGCCGGAGACCAGATCCGGTGGACCAGTGAATCGGCAGCCGTGATTTTCCCGCAAACCTCGCCTTGGGAGATGGTGTCGTCCTTCTTGGAGAGTTCCAGCTGCGTGATGATCCCCACGGTTTTCAAGAAGTCATGGACGACGCCCACAACCGCGTCGTGATCGCCTTCCACTTTGAGCCAGGTATGGCCGAGCATGTAATAATACCCGGGGGGTATCCGGAGGGCGGCGGCCTCGACTTCTCCTTCTCCGGCTCCTTCGGCCTTTTTGAAGGCTCGGGAGACGAGTCCTCGCAGGTCGGCGGGCGTGAACGGCTTGGGCAGATAATCGAAGGCCCCCAGTTTTACCGATTGGACGGCCGTCTTTATGGTCGGATATCCAGTGACCATGATAACGCTGACGCCGGGCCGCGCCTCTTTAAGCGTTTTTAAAAGGTCCAGGCCGCTGATGCCCGGCATCATCAGGTCGGTGATGACGAGATCATAGGCATTTTCGTTGTCTTTTTTAACGGCCTCTTCTCCGCTGAGCGCCGTGTCTACCTCATATTCCTCGGACACGATCGCCTGCCGGATGCTCTTGCAGACCGTAATTTCGTCGTCAACGACCAAGATTTTCTTTTTGCTTTTTTCACTCACCTGTATCTCCTTTTATGGGCAAATTTTGGGTTTGATATTCGATCGGGAAGCTCAAAGTAAACACTGTTCCCTGGCCAATTTCGCTCTTGACTTCGACCTTTCCGTTATGCTGCTGGACAATTCCGTAGCTGACGGCGAGACCGAGGCCGGTTCCCGAGCCTTTGGTGGTAAAGAAGGGGTCAAACAGTTTCGATATATTTTCCTTGGGGATTCCAACGCCGTTGTCGATGAACCGGACTTCGATATATTTCTTGTCCGCCGAGAGCCTGGAGGAGATGAGGATCTGGCCTCCTTTAAGCATCGCTTGGCAGCTGTTCAGCATCAGGTTCCAGAAGACCTGCTGGATCTTGCTCTTGTCTAGTTTAATCGGGGGAAGAGTGAGGTCCAGGTCTTTGACGATGCGGACGTTCTGAAAAGACGCCTGATTTTCGAGAAGCTGAGTGGTCCGGTCGATAAGATCGTTGATCCGGGTTAAGACTTTCTGGGGAGGAGTCTGCCTGGCGAACTCGAGAAGACCCTTGATGATCTGGCTGCAGCGCGACGTTTCATCGGCGATGAGGCTCAAGTTTTCCTGGAACTCATCCTTCTTCTCCAGCTTCTCCAGCATGAGATGGGTATTGATGAGAATCGATGTTAGGGGATTGTTGATCTCATGGGCGATTCCGGCGGCCATCTTGCCCAGGGAGGCCAGCTTCTCGGACTGGACGAGGAAGTCCTGCATCTCCCGGAGTTCTGTCGTCCTCTCCTCGACCCTCTTTTCCAGGGTTTTGCCCCACTGGATCAGGTTCTCGTTGGCCGCTTTCAGGTTTTCCGTCATCTGGTTGAAAGACCGGGCCAGCTCGCCGATCTCGTCTTTGGACCCGATTTGGACCTGGTGATTCAGGTCTCCCTGAGCGATTTTTTTGGTGGCCAGGACCATTCTCCGCAAAGGATTGGTAATGCTCGAGGTGATGAAAAAGAGAATAATGAGGAGAGAAACGGCGCATAGGCCGGCGATTCCGGTAAAAGTCAGCATGACGTTGTTGCGCAGGTCGATGTAGGGCTTTTCCAGCATCCCGACATAGAGCATGCCGATGATTTTTCCGCTGATATTCTTGATCGGCTCATAGGCGGTAATGTACCAATGGTTGACGACGAAGGCGCGGCCGACCCAGGGCCTTCCCTGCACCAGGACGGCATCGTACACTTCCTGGGAGACTCGAGTTCCGATGGCCCTTTGACCCTTTTCATCGGTGACATTAGTCGATATCCGCAGGTCGTTCTGGAAGATGGTCACCGTTCCGATCTCCTTGCCCTTGTACCTTTCGCCCTTGAAAACAATGTCTTTGACCCTATCGACGATGTCGTAGTTCAGGTTGAGCAAAATGCCGCCGTAAAGAACTCCGACGACCTTTCCCAGCTCGTCGATCATCGGCGCAGCCCCCTTGAGCATCATCCCGTTTTCCTCATGGTCTTCAGGCCGAAAAGCCGCTTTGGGAGTGGGGATGAACCGGAGATAGGCCCGCTCGGCGAGATCCTTTCCTTCTTTGAGTAGCTCGCTGCGGGGAATGATCTCCGTGGCGATGACGGTTTCTTTTTGGAGGGCGCGGCCAACCAGCGCATCTCCGGCTTGGTCATCGCCATGGACATCGGGTTGATGGACGCGGTAAATGACTTTTCCCTGGCCGTCTGTGACGGTCAGGACATCCAGATGAAAATCTCGGAGCACCCGGTCGAGGGTCCGCTCAAGCACGAGCCTGTCACCGGCAAGGAGAGCTTGCTGGATTGAATCCCGGGTGGCGTTGAGAAAGACGATGTCTCGAATGTCGTTCAGCCGTTCATTATAGACCGTCCAGGCCGAAGCCAGGTCATGCCTGACTTTGGCCTGGGCCAGGGAGAAAATCGTCCTGTGCTCGAGCCGGGTTCCGAAGAAAAGCGAAACAATGCCGCCAAAGCTGATCACAACGAGGAAGCTGAGGATAAACTTTATCCTCAGGGGCAAGTCGAGAAATTTTCTGAACATGGAATGGGAGTCCATCCTCTTTAAAACGACCTTCATTGTAGGGGACAGGGCTAATTTTTTCAATAGGAGGCTCGGGGCGTGGGCTCGAAGGCAGGCGAATTTGCTCCCCGAGAGGCGTGGGTCCTGTCACGGTGCGTCCCCCTCCGTCCTCGCTTAAGACCCCCCCACCCACCACCATTCGCTCGCCCGCAGGGGGACTGACACCGTGCCACCCACGCCCCTCGCCCAACCTAGGCTCGAAGGCACGCGAATTTGCCCTCTGGGTAAAAGCAGAAACCTTCATGTTGCCTTGGTGCAAGCAGAAAAAAGTCTTGACACGGCTCTGAACCTTATGTTAGTTTTGACTTAGTCGATTGAATATATCGACTATTTAACGGAGACGGCGCAGTGAGGCTTTCGACCAAGGGAGAATACGCCAGCCGGGCCATGCTTGAGCTCTCCCTGCACTATCAGGAAAAACCGCTCCATATCCGGGACATTTCCAAAGCCCAGGACATTCCGCAACGCTTTTTGGAGCAGATCCTACTCCTCCTCAAAAGGGCGGGCTATCTTCGAAGCCGAAAAGGTCCGGACGGCGGATATTCCCTTTCCAGGCCGCCGGGTGAAATTACTGTGGCCGAGGTCATCCGGGTCATGGACGGGCCGCTGGCGCCCATCGACTGCGTCAGCGTCATGGCTCACGAGGTTTGCCCTCACGAAAATCACTGTGGCCTGCGCTGGCTCTGGAAGGAAGTGCGGGATTCCGTGGCTGAGATCCTGGAGCGGACCACGTTTGAAGAGTTGGCCGGGAAGACGAGGGCGGCGCGAGCCGGCCGGAAAAAAATCAAGGTTTAGGTTTTGTTTTTCGAATAATAGTCGACATAGTTTATTGACTATATATAGAAAGGATGAAAAATGGACAAACAAAAAATCTGTGTCTTTCTTCTCAGTTTCGGGTTGATCTCGATTCTATTTTCTTCCGCCCGTCCTCAGGGAAAAGAGCTGGAGGGGAACATCTCCCTTTCCGGAGCCTGGGCCCTTTATCCGATGGCGCTCAAGTGGGCGGAGGAGTTCGGCAAAGTCCATCCGAAGGTGCGTCTTGATGTCCAGGCCGGCGGCGCGGGAAAAGGCATCGCCGACGCCCTGGCCGGAGCCGTGGATTTTGGCATGGTCTCTCGGGGCATCCATCCGGCCGAGGTGGAGAAGGGCGCATTTGCTGTCGCCGTCTGCAAGGATGCGGTCGTTCCCACGGTCAGCGGGAAGAATCCGTTCTTGAGCCAGATCGTCAAAACCGGAGTGAGAAAAGAGACCTTCGCGGCCATCTGGGTGGCTGAGACGGCCAAGACCTGGGGCGATGTTTTGGGCACGGGCGATACGGCCGCGCTTCATGTTTATACCCGGTCGGATGCCTGCGGCGCAGCCGAAACCTGGGCCGATTTTTTTGGCAAAAGGCAGGAGGACCTCAAAGGTGTCGGTGTTTACGGAGACCCCGGGCTTGCTGAAGCTGTCCGGCGCGATCCTCTCGGGCTGGGGTTTAACAACATCAATTATGCCTATGACGCCAAAACAAAGAGCCCGCTTCAGGGCCTGGCTATCCTTCCGATCGACCTCGATGGAAACGGCAAAATCGATGACGCCGAGAATTTTTACCAGAACCGCGATGCCATCACCAAAGCGATCGCCGAGGGCGCGTATCCTTCGCCTCCCGCACGCGACCTTTATCTTGTGAGCAAGGGCGCGCCTCAGAAAGAAATCCTGGTCGAGTTTCTCATATGGATCCTGAGTGATGGTCAAAAGTATGTTTCTGAAACCGGTTATATCGCTTTGAGCCCGGAAAAACTGGCGGAAGGATTGCGTAAAATCGGCGCCCGCTAAAGGAGCCCGGTGAGACTTTTCAAGGATTATTTGGCCCGCAAGACGATGCTCGGCCTGAGCTTCGTCCCGGGTCTCATTGTCCTCTTGATGTGCCTGGGCCTGTTTCTTAAGTCCAGGCCTATCCTGGCCCAGAAGTCTTTTTTCTCCCTGCTCTTCTCTTCCGCCTGGTCTCCTCTGAGAGGCGAGTTCGGGCTTTTCCCTTTCATCATGGGGACGTTATGGGTTACGTTTGTTGCCTTGATCATGGCTGTGCCGGTCTCTCTGCTCTCAGCCATCTATCTCTCTGAATATGCGCCCCGGTTCATCCGGGAATCCACCAAACCGATCATCGATTTACTGGCTGGGCTTCCCTCCGTGATTTACGGTGTCTGGGGCGTCCTCTTGATCGTTCCCTTCGTCGGCCAGGTTCTCGCTCCTTTGTTCGGCGTCGAGTCCAGCGGCTACACGATCCTCGCGGGCGGCGTGGTCCTGGCCATCATGATTTTCCCCACGATTATATCCGTGTGTTTGGAGGTCTTTACTTCTATTCCATACGAGATGAGAGAGACGTCACTTTCTTTGGGCGCCACCAAGTGGGAGACCGTCCGGTATGTCGTCCTGAAAAAGGGGCTTCAGGGAATTATCGCCGCCGTTATGCTGGGACTGTCCCGGGCTTTCGGGGAAACCATGGCCGTCCTCATGGTTGTGGGGAACATTCCCCGCCCGCCCAAATCCATCTTTGATTCCGGGTATCCGCTGCCCGCATTGATTGCCAATAACTACGGCGAGATGATGTCTGTCCCCCTCTATGATTCGGCGCTCATGCTTGCGGCGGGAGCTCTTTTGCTCGTCGTCTTCGCGTTCAACTTTTTGGCCAGGTTTGCCCTAATCAGAGTGGAGAGGAAAGCGGAATGACACTCCCCCTGACAAAGCGCCGGTCCATTCACAGAAAGGTCGAGGAGGGTGTGTTTAGGGTTCTGATGGTCGCCTCGATGGTTATCGTCGTGGGCTGCCTTGTGCTTATTGTGGGCACGATCATCTGGAAGGGCCTGCCCGCCCTGAGCCTTTCCATGATCACTCAGACTCCCAAGGGTGGCTACTATCTGGGACGAGAAGGGGGGATCTTGAATGCCATCATGGGGTCTCTCTATTTGGCTTCGGGAGCGACCCTTCTTGCGCTGATGTTCAGCCTTCCTGTGGTGCTCTTCATTAACCTGTATAATAAAAAGAATTCACGGCTGGCCGAATGGACCCGCTTCTCCTTCGACGTACTCTGGGGCATTCCTTCGATCGTTTACGGCGCCTTTGGGTTCATTGTCATGATCTTTTTGGGCCTGCGGGCCTCTCTCTTGGCCGGCATATTCACTGTGGCGTTGCTTGAATTCCCGATCATGAGCCGGGCCATGGATGAGGTAATCAGGTTAGTCCCCAGGTCATTGCTGGACGCCTCCTATTCTCTGGGGGCCACACGGCTGGAGACGGCCCTCAAGGTGGTCGTCAGGCAGTGCCTTCCCGGGATTTTGACAGCCGTTCTGATCGCCTTCGGCCGCGGGATCGGGGACGCCGCCTCGGTCCTCTTTACGGCCGGATTCACCGACCGCCTGCCCACGTCGCTGTTCCAGCCGGCGGCGACTCTTCCCCTGGCCATTTTCTTTCAACTGGGGACCCCTTTTCCTGAAGTTCAGGAACGGGCCTACGCCTCGGCGGCGGTGCTGACCGTCATGATTCTTCTCATCAGCCTCCTGGCCCGAGGATTGATCAAAAAATCGACGAAACACATCATCAAATAAAAGGTGACTGCGATGAAAATTAGGCCGCATATTAGCATCAAAAACCTAAGCGTTTATTTCGACCAGCAAAGGGTCTTGAAGGATATCACAATCGATATCCCGGACAGAAAGATCACGGTCATCATAGGCCCCTCCGGCTGCGGAAAAACGACGCTTCTCAAATCCTTGAACAGGCTGTTGGACCCCCTTGACGGAGTTAAAATCAGCGGCAAGATTCTTGTGGACGGGGAGGACATTTACGATCCCAAGACCGAAGTCACACATATCAGAAAAAAAATGGGGCTGCTCTCCCAAAGGCCTCAGGCTCTTCCCATGTCCATCTATGACAATGTGGCGTATGGGCCACGCATCCATGGCCACAAAGATAAAAAGAAACTGGACAAAATTGTCGCGGACCATCTCAAGCTGGCCGGCCTCTGGGATGAAGTCAAGGACAGGCTCGGGGAGCCGGCCTCAAGGCTCTCAGTGGGTCAACAGCAGCGCCTCTGCTTGGCCAGGGGGCTGGCCGTGGAGCCGGAGATTATCCTGGGGGACGAGCCCACCTCCGCCCTTGACCCGCAATCGAGCCAGAATGTCGAGCGGAGGCTGACCGAACTCAAAAAAGATTACACTGTAGTCGTAGTCACCCACATCCTGAGGCAGGCGAAGAGAATCGCAGATTACATCGCCTTTCTCTACCTCGGAGAGCTTATTGAACACGGCCCGGCCGAGGAGATATTCGCGAACCCCAGTGACCCTCGGACCAGAGCCTATCTCACCGGCGAAATCAGCTGAGGCGGAATTTTAAACGAATGAACCTGAAAAATTATCCTGCCCGGGCCTGGATCATCTCCAACCCGAGAATCTTGTGGCGAATCGCGCGTGGGTTCACCCGCGCACTCCTCTTTAATAAAAATACGCTAAGAACGGTTCATCTTCTTCCGACATTCGACTGTCAGGCAAAGTGTGAGATGTGTTCGGTGGCCAAGTTTAACCAAGGGAAAAGCGGCCTATTGACCTTGGCGGATTACGATTCCATCGCCGAGCAAAGCGCCCGAATGGGCGCCATCGCCGCCACTTTTCTCGGGGGCGAGCCGCTGCTGGTGAGAAACCTGGACGAGATCATTCGTTTGTTCAAATCCCGCCATTTTTTTATCAGCCTGGTCAGCAACGGGATTGCAGCCACCAGAGACCGGATGAAGACGCTTCGCTCTGCAGGACTGGACGCCGTTTTTTTCGGGTTGGAGACTCTGGATGAAAAGGTGAACGACACATTGAGAGGATTCCCCGGCCAGTGTGGAAAAGTGTTGCACGCGATCCAAATATGCCAAGAAGAAGGGCTGCTGACCGGGTTGTGCACCGTGCTCTTTCCCGGAGAAGTGGATCGGTATATCGAACTCGCTGAGTTCTGCCGGAACAACAACCTCCAGATGGCCCTGCCTTCCCTTGCGGGTGTCGGCGCGGCCGAGGAGGCCCGCTGCGCTTCGAATACGACGGAGTACGAAGAAGTCATCGGTCTCATGAAAAGGTATCCCCACTTGAGCGTTGACTGGGCTTTTTCTTATTCTCTAAAGCCCCGCTGTCCCTCGGGAAAAGAGAAGATCGCTATTACCTGCTACGGAGACGTCCTCGGCTGCACGCTGAATCACATCTCCTTCGGCAACATCAAGAAGGAGCCCTTGCAGAAAATATGGCGGAGGGCGGGACAATTTTCGCAGTTCAAGAAAAATAGTGACCGCTGTCTGGCCGCATTCGACAGCCATTATATCCGCACGTTTCTCGGCCCGATCGCTCGGATGGAAAAAAGCCCCGTACCTTTCCAAGACCATCCGAGCATTTCCCCCGAGGAGGAGCCCGGGGTATTCTTATGATGAATTTTTCCTATCAAGGGTAACGCGGTGCTCCGACTCTGGCAAGGCTTTTCATCCTTTACCATCAAAGCCATCCAGAGATTTGGACCGCATACAGTCCGGGTGATAGGGCGAAGCTATGACGTTTCGAACGACGTGTTCAACCCAAAGTTCTTCAGGACCAGCGAATTCATGGCCCGATACATCCGGGTGAGGCCTGGGGATGAGGTGTTGGATATGGGCACGGGGTCGGGCATCCAGGCGATCACCGCTGGACAACTGGCACGGAAAGTCATTGCGGTTGATATCAATCCCAGCGCCGTTCAATACGCCAGGAAAAATGTGGCGAGAAACGGGATGGGCGATATCGTTTCCGTCCTTGAAGGAGATCTTTTTTCGCCCTTGCCTGCCGGCTCGCATTTCGATGTCATCCTCTTTACTCCGCCCTACTTGGAAGGGCGGCCCAGCGGAGGGTTGGGGCAGGCCCTGTATGATCCCGGCAAATCCCTGGTCCGTCGCTTCCTGGAGGAAGCCAGGGACCACCTTAAACCGAAAGGATATGTGCAGATGGTCTACACATCGATCGCCGAGCCTGAGCGGGTCCTGCAAATTGCCGATGAGTTCGGCTGGGACTGCAGGGTCGTCGCCAAGAAAAAAGGCTTATTAGAAACATATTTAATTTGGGAACTCACCTTGAGACATTGAGAGCCATCCGGATGCGTATTGGTGTTCAGACCTGGGGAAGCGACGGAGATATTCGTCCCCTGATTGCGCTCGCTGGCGGGTTGAGATCTGCGGGACATGATGTCACCGTGGCCGTCACCAGCACAGAGAACAGGGATTACAGCTCACTGTGCCAGGCGCTGGACCTCAGCTACGCCCGGGTTCCCGAAGACGTTTTGCCGGATATGGCGAACTTGGGGAAAAAGATTAGGAGTTCACCCAACCGAGTGAGAGCCCTTCAACTCCTAATCCAGGAAGTTTATCTCCGCTATCTAGACGATATGGCTGCGGCGGCAAAGACATTGTGCAGCTCCAGCGACTTGGTCATCGGCCATTTCAGCGTCATGCCGCTCAAAGTTGCGGCCCTCAGGTCGGGGACACCGTTTGTTAGCGTCATTCTCTTTCGGGGGTGCGTGCCTAGCCTTTATCGCCCGCCGGGCAGAATGCCGGACTTGGGTCCCCTGGGAAACTTTCTCGAGTGGAAGGGGGTTCAGGCTCTTGTTGATTTTTTTGGAAAGCGGGAGGTGAGGCGACTGTGGAGACGCCATGGACTCGTCCCTCCCCGGCATGTGCTGCCCGAGGCTTGGAGTTCGAGCCTATTGAACTTGATTTCGGCCAGCCGAGTCTTCTGCGGCCACCCGCCTGACTGGGGCACTCTCAACCGGGTTTGCGGTTACTTCTGGCTTCCCGCCGAGCTCGAGCCTTGGGAAATGCCCCGCGAATTGCAGGAATTCCTCGATTCGGGAGATGCTCCGGTGTACATGACATTTGGGCTTCTCCAGCCTTTTTACCCGGAAATAAACGTTAAGCTCATGAAAGAGGCCGCCCAAAAAGCCAGTTGTCGCGCCATCATTCAGACCGGTTCCGAGAAGTATCCTCCGAACTCCAGAGATGGAGATATCTACTTCGTTGATCGAGTGCCCCATCATCACATCTTCCCGCGATGCGCTGCGGTGGCCTACCATGGCGGAGGAGGCACAGCTCATTCGGTCACACTCAGCGGGAGGCCCTCAGTGACCGTTGGGTTCAGCAATGAGCATATGGCCAACGGAAATGACCTTTACCGTCTCGGTGCGGCGAGCAAGCCTATTCGTTATAGAGCCGCAACCCCGCATAGGCTAGCCGCGGCAATTCGTCAGGTTTTAGATTCCCCGCAGATGTTGAAACGCGCCGCCGAGCTCGGGGGCGTCATGCGCAGAGAGGGCGGTGTCCGACAGGCCGTTGAATATATCAGCCAACTCGATTTGCCCTAGTCCGGCCCGATTTTGAAGATCTGCGAGTCCGGGTTGAAAAAACGGGCCCGAGCCGATTGTTTTCTAGCCTTGAAGAGTCCCCCTGAGAACGACGTTTCGCTGATTCTCGAGACTTCGAACCAGTTCTCATCAAAGAAAAAGAGTGGCTTACGGAGGCCGGCGGTCACTTGCTATTTTGTCCGCCATCGGATATCATTTTCTGGCGCACTTTAGCGCCAATGCAGGATATGGATACGCTATAAGCAACCATAGATCTGAAGGGAGTACGGATATGGCAGTCAAAGGATTTAACCCGTTTGAGATGGCCCAGAAGCAGTTCGATACAGTCGCCGGCCTTCTCGAGCTCGACCAACCGACAAGAGATTTGTTGCGCCAGCCGTTGAGGGAGTACCATTTCAGCATTCCTGTCCGTATGGACGACGGAACTGTGCGCGTCTTCCGCGGTTTTAGATGCCAGCACAACGACGCCCGCGGCCCCTGCAAGGGCGGGATCCGCTTCCATCCCCAGGAAACGATCGACACAGTCCGCGCCCTGTCCATGTGGATGACCTGGAAATGCGCCGTCGTGGACATCCCCCTCGGGGGTGGCAAGGGCGGTGTGGTCTGCGATCCTCACGACCTCAGCTCCAGGGAACAGGAACGGCTCTGCCGGGGCTGGGTGCGAGCCATCGCCCAAGACGTCGGCCCGATCCGGGACGTTCCGGCCCCCGACGTCATGACCAATCCCCAGCATATGCTTTGGATGCTCGACGAATTCGAGGCCATCTATGGTGCCAAGTATCCCGGCTTCATCACCGGCAAACCTGTGGGCATGGGCGGATCCTTGGGCAGGACCGAGGCGACGGGGTATGGGCTCGTCTTCACTCTCCGTGAGGCGCTCAAAGAGATGGGGATCCGGATCGAAGACACCGTAACAGCCGTCCAGGGCTTCGGAAACGTCGCCCAGTACGCGATCAAGCTTATTTCCGAGCTCGGAGGAAAAGTCATCTGTGTTTCCTGCTGGGACCAGGGCGATCAAGTCTCATATACTTATCGTAAGAAAGCAGGCGTCAACCTCGACGAGCTTCTTACGATTACAGACCGGTTTGGCGGCATCGACAAGGTCAAGGCCGAGGCCCTCGAATACGAGCGGCTTGCGGCTGAGGCATGGATCGAGCAGGATGTCGATATCCTCATCCCAGCCGCCCTTGAAAATCAGGTCAATGCCGAGACCGTCAAAAAAATCAAGCCGCGGGTGAAGATCATCGCCGAAGGCGCCAACGGCCCGACAACCCCTGAAGCGGACGCCGTCCTCAAGCAGCGGGGGATTTTCGTCATCCCCGACTTCCTGGCGAACGCGGGCGGGGTTACTTGCAGCTACTTTGAGCAGGTCCAGGGCAACCAGAACTACTTCTGGACCAAGGAAGAGGTCCTCAGCAGGCTTGACCAGAAAATGACAGCCGCTTTCCTGGCCGTTAGCGATCTTGCCCGAGCCAAAAAGCTCTTCATGCGCGACGCGGCCTACGTCATCGCGGTGAGCCGAGTGGCCAGCGCCTGCAAAGACCGCGGCTGGGTTTAGGGACGAGCGGGACGGAATAGCCGCCCGAAGGTTCGCATCGCCGCCTTTCCCGCGAAGCGTTCGCGGGAGCGGCAAAAGGATGGTGCGCTGTCATGAATAGCCGGGAGTCCTCCAAGCCTGTGAGCGAGCTTTTCTCGACGCTCCACGAACGCGCCAAGGAGCTCAGCTGCCTTTATAAAATCGAAGAAATCTTAAGCAACTTCAAGCTCTCCCTGGAGGAAATCTTCCGCCGCGTCATCAAGGTGATCCCTCCCGGATGGCAATTTCCCGAATCTTGCCAGGCGCGAATTATCTACGGTTCAGAAGTCTACGAGTCCCCCGAGTTCGAGGAAACGCCGCACTTTCAATCCGCTGACATCCGCGTTCACGATACAGCCGTTGGCCGGATCTTGGTATCCTACAAGAAGCCGATGCCTGAGGCTGACAGCGGACCGTTCCTCAAGGGCGAGGTCAAGCTCATCCAGACCATCGCCGAGCGCCTGGGGCATTTTATCCTGCATCAAAGGCTGCGGCAGATGTTTGATGAGATGAGCCGGGAGCGCCGGGATTTTGCCGAGGCCAAGGAAGGCTGGCGGATCGCTCTCGGCCTCCTCCGCAACACGGATCAGAATCTTTTCCTGCGCATCTCGCGCAAGATGATCAACTATCTGGGATGGCGCGGTGTCACTGAGGCGCGAGCCCTGATCCAGCGTCATGGAGAAGGCCCGGAGGGCGAGGGATTGTTCGGGGAGGCCAACTGGCCCCAGCAAAAAGAATCCGTCGACCGGCTCTTCAAGCTGAGTGAAGAGACCTTCAAAATCGCTTCGGCCAACCTGACGGACGACGAAATCCTCGGCCGGATCCAGAAGTGGATCAGCGAGGACCGGTCGAGCTCATCCGTGAAGATCCTGGAAGATGTCTATGCTTCCCTCAGCGATGTCCTCGACTCTATGAGGCGATACAGACACCTCGTGCCCGAAGCGACGCAGCTTCCAAGGTCCAAGGCAGACAGCGTCCGGGTGGCCCTGATCCGCCGTTTCTTCACCGAGCAGCTTGAATACATCAACATTGCCAAGAAATACGTTGACCTTGAGGACTTCTTCGACCTGATCGAGCGAATTGTTTTCCCGCCCGAAAGCCACGGCAAGCTGGGAGGCAAAAGTGCCGGGCTTTTTATCGCCAGCCGGATTCTCAAGCAGGCGAGCCGACGCGTCAAGGCCATCGGTACGGTGAAGAAACCCAAGACCTGGTACATTACGTCCGACAGCATCATTGCCTTTCTCCAATACAATAACCTCGAGGAAGTCATCGAGCAAAAGTATAAAGACATCGAGGAGATACGCCAAGAATACCCCCATCTTGTCCAAGTCTTCAAGAATTGCACCTTCCCTCCGGAAATTGTCAAGGGACTTTCCGTGGCGCTGGATGACTTTGGAGAAATTCCTCTCATCGTCAGAAGCTCGAGCCTTCTTGAGGACCGTCTCGGAACGGCCTTCGCCGGAAAATACAAAAGCCTTTTCCTGGCGAACCAGGGCGACAAGAAACACCGTCTCGAGGCTCTGCTCGAGGCCGTGGCAGAAGTCTACGCTTCCATTTTCAGCCCTGATCCCATCCAATACCGGGCCGAGCGAGGTCTGCTCGACTTTAACGAAGAAATGGGAATCATGATTCAGGCGGTGGTCGGAAAACAAGTCGGCAAATATTTCTTCCCCGCGTTTGCAGGAGTCGCTTTCTCCAGGAATGAGTTCCGCTGGTCCTCCCGGATCAGGCGGGAGGACGGGCTGCTGCGCCTCGTTCCCGGCCTGGGAACCCGGGCCGTGGACCGCCTGAGCGACGATTACCCAACCCTTGTGGCGCCAGGCCAGCCAAACCTCCGGGTCAATATTTCTTTGGACGAAGTGATCCGCTATTCTCCCAGGAAGATGGATGTCCTTGATCTTGAGAACAATTGCTTTGTCACGAAGGACATCAAGCAAATCATAACGGAAATCGGATCAAGCTACCCCGCCCTAAGCAAGGTGATTTCCATCTACAGCGATGGCATTCTTCAACCTCCCATGGGACTTGTCACCGACTTCGAGAGAAATGACGCCGTCGTGACCTTCGATGGTTTAATCTCCAGGACACCCTTCATGCAGCAGGTCGAAGCCATCCTCAAGACCTTGGAGTCGGCGCTGGGAGTTCCTGTCGATGTCGAATTTGCCTCCGATGGGACCGATTTTTTCCTTCTTCAGTGTCGTTCTCAGAGCCAACTGGCCCAGGAATCGGCCATGGAGATTCCCACGGGCGTGCCCGACGAATCCATCCTTTTTACGGCCAAGAAATATATCCCCAACGGCCGCGTGACCGACATCACCCATGTCGTTTACGTCGAGCCAGACAGATACGGAGAGATCGCGGAATTCTCGGACCTTGTCGCAGTGGGGGCGGCCGTCGGAAAACTCAACAAGCTCCTCCCCCGGCGTCAATTCATCTTAATGGGACCGGGCCGGTGGGGAAGCCGCGGTGACATCAAACTCGGTGTTCGCGTGACCTACTCAGACATCAACAACGCTGCAATGATCATCGAAGTGGCCCGCAAAAAGGGCAACTACGTCCCCGACGTGTCCTTCGGGACCCATTTTTTTCAAGACCTTGTGGAGTCGGGAATCCGCTATCTGCCGCTCTACCCGGACGACCCCGGCGTGAAATTCAACGATTCTTTCCTGAGCTCAGCGCCTAACCGGCTTCCCGAGCTGCTTCCGGAATTTGCGGGGCTGGCGGACACGCTCCGCGTGATCGATGTGCCCCAGACGGTCGGAGGGAAGGTCCTCCAGGTTCTTATGAACAGCGACCGCGGTCAGGCCATCGCTCTTTTTTCGGAACCCGGGTCCGTGGCGAGAATTATGGTGCAACCGGGGCTGGCCTGTCCCCCGGGCATTGATGAACATTCCTGCTGGCGGCTCCGCATGGCCGAGCAGATCGCATTACACTGCGATGCTGAACAGTGGGGAGTCAAAGCCATGTATATTTTTGGGAGCACGGTCAGCGCTACGGCCGGGCCGGACAGCAAAATCCATCTCCTCGTCCATTTTAAGGGCCGTCCCCAGCTGCGGAAAGAACTCGATATCTGGCTCCGCGGATGGAGTACAGCCCTCGCGGAAATGAATCATTTGAGGACCGGCATCCATACGGAGAGTCTATTGGATATCCATTTCACGGGCGCCGACAAGATCTTGGACAAACGCTCCGCCGCCATGGAAGTCAACGTTGCGGAGGAAGCGGTCCAAGAGCTCCCGCTAAGAAACACGCTGGCGAAGTGAAGACCTCGGGCGCTCCCCCATTCATGGACATCCTATGACGCGGCTTGACAAACTCGATTTTGTTCTGGTATAAAACGAATTCTATTTTCTTGCGCCGGTCTCATTCTATCAACTGGAGAAATGACTTTGTCCGTCGAAAAAGAAAAGATCCAAGCCTTTATCGATAAGCACCAAGGGCAAAAGAAAAGCCTGATCGCCATCCTTCAAGACATCCAAGCCGAGTACAACTACCTCCCAGAGGAATCCTTGAGATTCGTTGCGAAAGTCCTGGATATCCCTCTTACGGATGTGGTCGGAGTAGCCACGTTCTATCGTGCTTTCAGCCTGACTCCGCGCGGAAAGCACATCTGCACCGTCTGCCAAGGCACGGCCTGCCACGTTCGGGGAGGCCCCAGGATCCTGGATGAATTCGAACGACGCCTGAAGATCAGGGCCGGCCAGACCACCAAGGAGGGACAATTCACCCTGGAAACCGTGGCCTGTCTTGGCTGCTGTGCGATTGGCCCGGTCGTCGTAGTTGACCGCGATTATCATGCCCATACAACGGTCCGAAACGTGGGCGCTATCTTGAAAAAGTACCAGAAATGAGACGACCCATGAATAGAACCGAAAAACTCCAGACGGTCAAGGAACTCAGGGACATCATCCAAGAACAGGTCAGGCTCCGCAGGTCGGAAAAAAGGCCCGTGCTGACCGTCTCATCGGGGACCTGCGGCCAAGCCCGGGGATCGGCTAAGGTCATCAACGCCCTGCACAAGGCTCTCAAAGAACGGAGACTCGAGAACAAAGTCAAGGTCAAGGTCACCGGTTGTCACGGCTTCTGCGAAGCTGAACCCAATATCATCATCTTCCCTCAGAACATTTTCTATCAGAAAGTCGACCCCAGGAACGGAAAGGCCATTATCAGCGAGACCGTCCTGAAGAAGAAAATCATCCCGGATCTTCTTTATAAAGACCCCCGGACCGCGGAAACCGCCGCCAAAGAGGACGGCATCGGTTTCTACAAGAAGCAGCAACGCATCGTCCTGGGCGATAACGCCCTAATCGACCCCACGGAAATCAACGATTACTTTTCCATCGGGGGCTACGGCGCCCTAATCAAGGTTCTGACGAGCCTGACTCCCGAAGATTTGATCGAGACGATGAAAAAGTCCGGCCTCCGCGGACGCGGCGGAGCCGGGTTCCCCACCGGCCTAAAGTGGGAATCGGCCCGCCGAGCCAAGGGGGACCTCAAATACATCATCTGCAACGCCGATGAGGGCGACCCCGGCGCTTATATGGACCGCAGCCTCCTTGAGGGGAATCCGCACCGGGTCCTTGAAGGCATGATGATCGGTGCGTATGCGATGGGCGCCCGGGAAGGTTATGTCTATGTCCGGGACGAGTACCCGTTGGCGGTCAAGCATGTCACCCTGGCCCTTCAGGAGCTCCGCCGCCTTGGCCTCATCGGCTCTAACATTCTTGGAACAGGGTTCGATTTCGACATTCGCATCGCCAAAGGCGCCGGCGCCTTCGTCTGCGGAGAAGAGACGGCTCTTATCGCCTCGATCGAAGGACGCGTCGGAGAACCCCGCCAGCGTCCGCCGTTTCCCACTGTCAAGGGACTTTGGGGCAAACCCACCTGTATCAATAACGTCGAGACCTGGGGGAATGTGCCCTTGATCGTGGACAAGGGAGCCGACTGGTTTGCAAGCATCGGCACGGACGGAAGCAAGGGGACCAAGATCTTTTCACTTGTCGGCAAGATCAACAACACGGGGCTCGTCGAAGTCCCGATGGGAATCACTCTCCGAGAGATCATCTTCGATATTGGGGGCGGCATCCCCCAGGACAAGTCATTCAAGGCTGTCCAAACCGGGGGCCCGTCGGGCGGCTGCCTCCCCAAAGAGATGCTCGACCTGCCGATCGACTACCAAAGCCTGGTCCAGGCGGGCTCGATCATGGGCTCGGGCGGCATGATCGTCATGGATGAGAAGACCTGCATGGTCGACGTGGCCAAGTATTTTCTCAATTTCCTCCGCGACGAATCCTGCGGAAAGTGCATCTCCTGCCGGGAAGGGACTCAGCGGATGTGGGAGATCGTCAAGAGCGTGACCGACGGAAAGGCGGCCAAGGAGGACCTCGCCGTTCTGGAGGAGCTGGCCGGCGCAGTCAAGGACGCGTCTCTGTGCGGGCTCGGACAGACAGCTGCCAATCCAGTCCTTTCCACCTTGAAATATTTCCGCTCCGAATACGAGAAACACGTCATCGAAAAAAGATGCCCGGCTATGGTCTGCAAAGAAATCGTCTCTTCCCCGTGCCAATACATTTGCCCCATCGGACAGGAGGCATCCACCTACATCGCCCTCGTCGCCCAGAAGAAATTCGAGGAGGCCTATCACGTCATCCGCAAGGACAACCCTCTGCCTTCTGTTTGCGGACGGGTCTGCAGCCGGGCCTGTGAGACTGTTTGCCGGGCGGGAGAAATCGGCGAGCCGATTTCCATCCGCGGACTCAAGAGGTTTGTGATGGACTGGGCCAAAGCCAGGGGACTGGACACGCCGGTTAAATTTCCCGTTACCAAGGCCGACAAGGTGGCCATCGTCGGCGCGGGCCCTGCTGGGCTGACCGCGGGTTACTACCTGGCCCGGAAAGGTTATCCGGTCAAAGTCTTCGAGGCTCTCCCTGTTCCAGGCGGGATGCTTGCAGTTACGATACCCTCCCACAGGTTGCCAAAGAACATCCTGAGCGAGGACATTGATTACCTCATCAAGTCCGGAGTGTCCATCAAGACCCACATGGCCTTAGGAAAAGACTTTACTCTGGACGACCTCCACAGTCAGGGATACAAAGCCGTCTTTCTGGCAACCGGCGCCCACAAACCGATTGAAATCGGAGTCCCGGGAGAGGAGGCCGAGGGAGTCCTGCAGGCCCTTGAATACTTAAAGGATGTCCATCTCGGACGGCCGGTCGAGTTGGGCGCGGAGATCGCCATCATTGGCGGCGGGAATTCGGCCGTTGATGCCGCGCGAGTGGCCCTCAGGAACAAGAACGTCAAGAAAGTCACCATCCTCTATCGCCGGAGCAAAAAAGAAATGCCCGCGTATCCGGAAGAAGTCGAAGCGGCCTTGGAGGAGGGAGTGAAGATCGAATTCCTGGTGGCGCCGACCCGGGTTCGGACACAAGATGGGAAAGTCAGGGGCGTTCAATGCCAGCGGATGAGGCTCGGCGAAAAGGACGAAAGCGGCCGGGCAAAACCGGTTCCGGTCGAAGGCTCCGATTTCCTTGTCCCGATAGACACTCTGGTCCTTGCCCTCAGTGAACGGGCTTATACGCCCTATCTCAAAGACAGTGATGGCCTGAGCCTTCATCCGAGGTGGGGTACGATCATTGTCGACCCGGCCACGATGACCACGACAAGACCGGGGGTCTTCGCCGGAGGCGACGTCGTCACGGGGCCGAGCAGTGTTGTCGATGCCATCGCCGCGGGGAAAGCCGCTGCCGACGCGATCGAAAATTACCTTGAAGGCCGCCCCCTGGTCCGGTCTCGTCAACCCACCCGTCCTTCTATGTATGTCAAGCCGGTCGAGCTGAAAGAGGACGAATTGCAGCAGGCGAAGAGGTCGAAGATGCCGCATCTCCCGCCGAGCAAGAGAAAAACCATGCACGAAGAAATCGAGCTCGGGTTCACAAAAGATGTCGCGGTCTGGGAAGCTCGGCGCTGTCTTCGCTGTGAGCTCGAGACCGAGGACGGGAAAAAAGCCATAGGACGGGAAACATGATTGAATTAATACTCAACGGCCTGGAGGTTAAAGCGGAACAGGGTTGGACGGTTTTGGAGACCGCAAAATTCTACGGCCTTGAAATCCCGACCCTCTGTTACAACGACGGCCTTAGCCCCTTCGGAGGATGCCGGCTTTGCCTCGTGGAAATCGGGGAAGAGCCAAGAACCAAGCTAGTTTCTTCCTGCACCTATCCGGCGGAGGAAGGGCTTGTGGTCAGGACCGATACCAGGAGAGTCATCCAAGCCCGGCGAATGATGATCGAGCTGATGCTTTCGGTCGCTCCCAACTCCAAACAAATTCAGGACCTGGCCTCTCAATTCGGGGTGAAGCGCCTGCGGTTCACGGTCCGCAACGAGGAATGCATCCTCTGCGGCCTCTGCGTCCGGATGTGCAGCGAGCAGATGAACGGCAAAGCCATCGGGTTCCAGAAGCGCGGCTACAAGCGGAAAATCTCGACGCCCTTCGACATGCGGTCGGAGGAGTGCCGGCTCTGCGGTGCCTGCATGTACATTTGTCCGGCCTGCCAGCTGCGATGCCAGGGCCCTCAGGCTGAGACTAGTGTCTGCAATGCTTGCCTGACCATGGACCCGACCTGCCTCGATGTCTATGACGAGCTCCAGTGCTGGATGTATGACGCGGGGCGGTGCGGGACTTGCGTGCGGGAGGTTGCAGGGTCGGAAGAAGGCAAGAAAGTATAAAGCAAAGATAGAAATTGCTTTTGATGATATCGAGAAAATGAGGAGGTAATCATCATGGCGTATACAAGACTCAACAGAAGCGCTGCCACTTTGACCAAGAACAGGACCGAAGGGTCCATCAGTCCTTTCAGCGGGATGTGCGTCACCTGCGTCGACGGCTGCATTGGAATGTGCGAAATCGGCAAGTCAGCCTACCGCGGAGCAGAGGTTCTTTACCCGCAGCCTTTCGGCATCATCACGGCCGCATCAGAAAAAGAATATCCGGTTGACCTTTCCGACTTTAGTATCATGGGGACCGCGGTCGGAGCGTACGGCGTCGAAGCCGACAGCGATAAAGCGACTTTCGAAAAAGTCACCATCGAAACCCGTGTCGGCCGGGATAAAGGCATCAAGCTGCGCGTGCCCTTCGTCCTCGGGGGCATGGGGTCCACGAACGTGGCCAAGCAGAACTGGGAGGGCTTAGCCGGCGGTGCGGCTCTTTCAGGAACGATCCTTACGATCGGCGAGAACGTCTGCGCCATGGATGAAGAATCGGTCATCAAGAACGGCAAGATCGTCCGTTCTCCGGACATGGAGAGCCGGGTCGGGCTTTATAGAAAGTGGCAGGAAGACGGCTACGGGACGGTTGTCGTCCAGGCCAATGTCGAAGACACGCGTCTGGGTGTCCAGGAATACGCCATCAACAAATTGGGGATTGACACCGTCGAGCTCAAATGGGGACAGGGCGCCAAGGACATCGGCGGAGAAGTCAAAATCAAATCTCTGGCCAAGGCCCAGGAACTGAAGAAAAGGGGGTACATCGTCCTTCCCGATCCTGAAGATCCGAATGTCATTCAGGCCTTCGATAAGGGAAGCTTCAAAGAGTTCGAGCGTCATTCCCGGCTAGGCATGGTTGAAGAGGAAGGCTTCATGAAGCGGGTTGAAGAACTCCGGAGGGCCGGAGCCAAGTATGTTTTCTTGAAGACGGGAGCTTACCGGCCCGCCGACCTGGCCCGAGCCGTTAAATACGCCTCCAAAGCCAAGCTTGACCTCCTCACTGTGGATGGCGCCGGAGGAGGCACGGGGATGAGCCCCTGGCGGATGATGAACGAATGGGGTATCCCCAGCGTGGAGATCTGGTCCCTGACCTGGAACTTCGCCGACCGCCTGGCCAAACAGGGTGAATACCTTCCCGACATCGTTTTTGCCGGCGGTATCACCTTCGAAGACCAAATTTTTAAAGCGCTGGCATTGGGCGCTCCTTATGTCAAGGCTGTGGGAATGGCCCGAGGCCCGATGGCTGCGACTATGGTGGGAAAAACGATCGGCAAGAGAATTACTGAGGGCCAGATTCCCGTCTATGTCGAGCGGTTCGGGAGCTCGGCCGAAGAGATCTTTGTCACAGCGCCTGAATTGAAAAGGAAATACAAAGAAAAATTCAATGAAATGCCAACGGGGGCAATCGGTCTGTATACCTACTTCATGCGGCTAAGCCAGGGAGTCAGGCAGCTCATGGCCGGCAATCGGAAATTTTCCCTGGGTTATATCACTCGGGACGATATAGCGGCCCTAACCAAGGAAGCCGCGGACATCAGCGGGATCCCCTATATTACAAACGTGGATGAAGAAGAGGTTCAGAAGATTCTCAAGGGATAAACGCGCCTAAACTTCCAGCTCGATCTTCTCGAGCAGAAGCTCGGTTCCCGCGAGGATTTTAATTTCCGCAGACCCGCACGAGGGGCAGAGGAAAACAAAGTTTTCCGAGGTGAACTCCGTCCTGCATTTTTGGCACTTTATTGTAGGGGGGATGTCTTCGATCTCGAGCAGCGCTTCAGCGGCCAAGGTCCCTTCCTTATAAGTATTAAAGGCGGTCTCGAGGAACTCCGGCACTACTCCGGCCAGCTTTCCGACCTGGAGCTTGACGAGAACGACCTTTGTGGCCTTCTGTTCGCGGACCTTCTCTTCCAGGATTTCAAACAGGCTGGCAACGATGGAGAGCTCATGCATGGCGCTGGATTAGCTCTTTCCGGCAGTCCAGGAAATACTGGACGACCTCCTGGATGCCCTCTCCTTTGAGCGCCGAGGTAATGAAAACGCGCAGCCGGGGGTTGATCTCAAGGGCTTCTTTTTTGGCTTGTTCGACGTTGAAAGGAAGGACCGGAAACAGGTCGGCTTTGGTAATGATGAGGCAGTCGGCTGTCGAAAAAGCTTTGGGATATTTTTTGGGCTTGTCATCGCCTTCCGGCGCGGAGAGAAGGACGCAGCGGAGACTCTCACCCAAGTCGTAGCTCGCCGGACAGACCAGATTGCCGACGTTTTCGATGAACAGAAATTCGGTCGTCTCAGGAATCTGGGGGAGCAGTTTTCCCACCATTTTGGCCTCGAGATGGCAGGCGCCTCCTGTGGTTATCTGCCAGGCCTGGACTCCCTTCCGTCTGATTCTTTCGGCGTCTCTTTCCGTTTCGATGTCACCCTCGATGACGGCCATGCTGTGGCCGGGCCGGAGCATTTCGGCAATCCTCTCGAGAAGCGAGGTCTTGCCCGAGCCGGGAGAGCTGAGAAAGTTGACCACCAGGACGCCGCGCAGTTCCAGCTTTTTCCGGATCTCAAGGGCGATTTTCTTGTTCGTGCCGAGAATTTCTTGCTGAACGATAATTTCTTTTTTTTCCATGTCTTAAGGGCTGTCCGCGCGATTCCTTAAAAGGAATATTATTCTACTCCAAGACAAAACTATTTTCACCCTTGGCGTGGGGAGTTTTTTCCCTGTCCTTGACAATTCGTTTCCCGCTGATTTACTATTCTCCATCATAAAACGAAAAGAGGTTCATTATGGCCAATGAAAAAATCCTGATCATCGACGACGATGACGATCTCGTTCACGCCTTGCGTTTGCCGCTCGAGGCGGCTGGGTATAGCGTCTCCCGGGCGGCCAGCGGAACCGAGGGCCTCCAGAAGGTCAAGGAAGTCAGCCCTGACCTCATCATCCTGGACGTGATGATGGACACGACAACCGAAGGGTTTCATGTCAGCCTGGCCCTGCGCAGTCCCGACGCGCGCTCCGAGTATAAATCCTACAGTCAGGTTCCCATTCTGATGCTCACCTCAATTCATGCCTCCACCTCGCTGCGGTTTGGCCCGGACAAGGAATATTTGCCGGTTGATGCCTTCATCGAGAAGCCGATCGAACCGGCCGAACTGCTGAAGAAGGTGCGCGAATACCTGAGCAAGAAGCCCGCGTAATGGATTTTCTCTCGCGGCCAGCGTCAACTTCCGGCTGGCCCTTCACCCGATTCGTAAAGCGGTCATGAAAAATTTTCACCGCGTCCACGCTGGGTTGGTCGAGCAGGAGCTCATTTCCAGTGTGGCCCGGTTCATCACCATTCGCTGGCTGGCGGGTTTGGGGGTCATCGCAGCGACATGGTTTGTGGACGTGGTTCTCCACCTGCCGTTGCCGGTAACATCTTTATATCTTATCGGCGTTGTCATTCTGGCATACAATGCCGTTTTCTATGTTGTCCTGCGTCGAATCCTGCGGGCGCAGCCGCGCAATATCGTCATGTTCCATCGCCTGACCAAGCTCCAGATCGGGCTCGACTGGCTGGCGATGACGGCGCTGGTCCATTTTTCCGGAGGGGTGGAGAGCCCCGCGCTCTTCTACTTCTTTTTCCATATCATTATTTCGGCGATTTTGCTGTCCCCGGTGGCCACATTTTCTTACGCCGCTGCAGCTACACTGCTGGTCGGAGCGACCGTCTGCCTGGAATACGTAGGCTGGCTGCCGCACATCTCTGTGATCGCGGGCCTCTCTCTCTACGAACGTCCCGTTTTTGTCGTGGGAGTGATGTTGTTTTTTGTCAGCGCCATGTTTGTCTCTGCTTATCTTGCCTCGACGATCAACAGCCGCTTGCGTCGGCGCGAACGAGAGGTCCTCGAGTTGAGTGACAACCTGCAGCGCGCCTATAACCGCCTTCAAACGCTCTATGACAGCGCCCAGGCGATCAACTCGACCCTCGAGCTCGAGCAGGTGCTGGACCGCATTGTCCAGCGCACGGCCGATGCTATGAACGTGCGGGCCTGCTCGATCCGCCTGCTCGATGAAACCGGGACGCGCTTGCTCGTGGCGGCGGTTTACGGGTTGAGCGACGCATACGTCAAGAAAGGCGATTTAGTCTTGGCCCAGAATCCCCTGGTTCGCCAGGTGCTGGCTGGCCAGGTCATCGCCGTCGGTGACGTCCGCACCGATACGCGGCTGCAGTATCGCGCCCAGGCCCTGACCGAAGGCATCCTTTCGATGCTCTCCGCGCCCCTGCGGGGCAAAAGAGGCCCTCTTGGCCTGATCCGCGCCTACAGCACCGAGCTGAATCATTTCACCGACGCCGATGCCTCGTTCTTGACCGCCATGGCGAGCGAAGGGAGTGTTGCTATCGAAAATGCGATGGCCTACCGGGCCCTCGGCCAACTCGACAGGATGAAGTCAAGGTTCGTTTTGATGGTGACCCACGAGCTGCGGTCTCCGGTCAGTGTCATCCGAAGCCTGCTGCGGACGATGACGGCGGGCTATGTGGGGACTCTGAGCGATGAGCAACGGGACATGATCAGACGCGCTTTGCATCGGGCGGATTTTCTGCAAGCCCTGATCGATGATCTTCTTGACCTCGCCGCCGGCAAGAACGAGATGGGACTCAAGGAAGAGCGGGGCCCTGTGCGCCTCGACGAGGTCATCCGTCAGGTTGTTGAGCGGCACGAAACGGCGGCTCGCGAGAATCACATTGCGCTGGAGTATCACCCCCCGAAGGGTGGATCGGTTACAGTTAATGCGGGGACAGAAGGCCTGGACCGCATCTTCAATAACCTCGTGTCGAACGCAGTCAAGTATACACCCGGAGGCGGGCGTGTCTCAGTCACTCTCAGCCTGGAGGCGGGAACGGCTCGCGTCGAGGTCTCGGACACAGGCATCGGCATACCCGAGGAATCGCTCGGTCTGTTGTATGAGGAATTTTACCGGGCACCAAACGCTAAGGCCCAGGTCAAGGAAGGGACGGGTTTGGGCCTGGCGATCACCAAGGACCTGGTGACACGGTATGGCGGCCAGATCTTTGTCCAGAGCAAGCTGGGACAGGGCACTACTTTTGCGGTGACGCTACCTATCACGACAGAACATCCATCCTAAAGGCCATCTCGCTCCCTCCGGAAGCCTATCCATCCTTTCGGATCTCCTCCAGCGCGACCTTAAGATAGATATCAAACCGCTCCTGGAGAGCCGGGGAGAGCTCCATCCCGGGTTCCAAGTTTCCGGGCTGGATGCCCAATATGGTGATGAGAGGAACAGGGTAGCTGAGGTTTCTGGCGAACTCGAGGATCTTCAGGACGTCCCCTTCGTGGGTTGTCAGCTCCTGTGTCTCCTTTGTTGTTTCCACATCCTTCGGTTCGAAGAGGCGGTATTCTCCGGCGGCGAGCCCCAAATCCACGGCGTCAATCAGGACAATTTTCTCTGTTTCGTATTTAAGATAGAAGAGAAGACGTGTTCCTTCATCCGCAATGTCGACGGCTTCAAAGCCTTTGTCCAGCCCGTTTTGGATGATATGCTCGACGATCCGGAGGCCGATGCTGTCATCAGCCATTGAATAGTTGCCGATACCGATGATGTAACGCAAGGAACGTCCTTTGCAGGAGAATCAACGCAGAGGATCTCTCTCAGGGAATCCCCTTGTTGGCCGCCGCAACCGGGCAAATCAGCGCTTGAATTCCACTTTCAGGTAGTGCGTCGAGCAGGAAATGCAAGGGTCGTAGGCCCGGACCAGCATCTCCAGCCCGAGCTCGATGGCCCTCTCGTCTTTTTTTGCCGCCAGGAGCTTGGGCACGAGCGCTTCCAGGTCCAGTTGGATGTTGCCGTGATTCTGGTTTGTCGGAATGATGCAGTTCCCGCCCGTGCACATCCCGTTATTGTCATAGCCGTAATCATGAAAGAGGATGCCTCGGGGAACTTCCACCGCGCCCTGGCCCCGGCCGGACTTTGTTGGCTTGGCCAGATCCTCGGGCCTGTAGCCCGCGTCGAGTACCTCGTCCAGAAGGCGGATCGAGTCTTTGACGCTGTGGACAACTTCAACCAGCTGGGCCACGCTGTTCATGTAGGGATTGAAGCAGAGAGGCTTGAACTTCAAGGCCTCCGCGAGCTTCTTCGCCTCCGGGTGGAGGAGGCCGTAATTGTTGTTGAACCGGGCCAACGCCCCGGCCATGTAAGAGCCCATCTTGTTCTTGGCATACTTGGCAGTGGATTGGGGAACCACGTACTCGTTTGTGCAAGACCTGTATTCCGCAACAGGCCAGCGCTGCTTCGTCCCATCGGGCATGACCGTCTGAATGACTCCATCGTAAAGCGCGTATTCCGTGTCGCTCGACAGGGCCATGTATTCCGTCGGCCGCTCAAAGGACGGGACTTTGTCGGCAACTGAAAGGACCGTCTGCACAGTGGCATCCAGGTCCGGCTGAAGATTGATCAGCCGCTGCTTGAGATTTTTGAGTTCGGCCTCGGTTGGATATTCGGCGAAACCGCCTGGAATGACCCGGTTTGGATGGGTCGTGCGGCCGCCAAGAAGGGAGCCCCACTCGTGGCCTAACCGCTTCATCCGGAGAGCCCGGACAACAACTTCTGTATGCGTGGGCACCAGGGGGAACACGGAAGGCGCGCCGAAGAGATCGGGTGCCACCAGGAAATAGATGTGAAGAACGTGTGAATCGAAGTTTTCGGCGTGTTTGATGATGGTCCGCAGCTTAAAAGTCTGCGGAGTGATTTGAATCCCAAGGGCGTTTTCCGTGGCCTTCACCGAGGCCAGGGTATGTCCGATCGAGCAGATGCCGCAGATCCGGCTGGTGATGCGGGCAACCTCGGTGTAATGGCGGCCGCGCACCATGGCCTCGAAAAACCGGGGCGCTTCCGGCACCTGCCACTGCATTTTCTCGATTTTTCCATTTCTCACGTCGACAACGATGTTCCCGTGACCCTCGACGCGGGTCAGATGATGAACATTGACGGATATATTCTGGCTCATTGCGCGTCCCTCCTCATCGTAGCAGTGAACATCCGCGATTTTTCCTTGGCTCGCTCGGCAGGAAGCCCTCCCTTGGACACCAAGATCTCCTCGATGGCCTCTTCATTCGGGTGGTCCCAGAATCCGCGGCAGGCTTCGCAAGGGATGCCGTCAGCGGGACAGGGAGCCCCGCAGCCGGCCCGGGCCACGAGGCCAAGGCAGTGGTCGTTGAGGTCATAGCGGCAGACCGTCTCCCTCATTTTGCATTCCACGCATACTGGGTAGTTTGGGATAACCGGCTGCTTGCCGTGCAGAAGATGGGAGACCACCCGGACAAACTCGGCCCGGTCCATGGGGCAACCATGCAGGGCATAATCCACCTTGATGGCGGCGCTGACGGGCAGAGCCTTCTGGGTCTCCAGGTGCGGCATGGAAGCGTCCTTCCCATACACGAACTCCTTGTAATCCGTGGTATGGTTTTTCATGGCGTTGATGCCGGCCGTTGCGGCGCAGGCGCCGTAGGCGATGACTATGGAAGCCCGCTTGCGGATATCCTCCAGGCGGGCACGGTCGGATTCTCTGGTAAACGACCCCTCGATGAAGGCGATATCGATCGGTTCGGTCGTTCTTTCCTTCATCACTTCGCGGAATTCAACGAATTCGATGTGGTCCAAAAGGCCGACGAAGATCGGATCGCTGAGGTTGGTCAGCTCCACCTGGCAGCCTTCGCAACAGGTGAAATCGAAAAAGGCGACTTTGACTTTCCGTTTGGCGCTCATCTGAATGCCTCCTCCAGGTTCTCGATGTCCTTGAAGCAGAAGACGGGACCGTCCAGGCAGACGTACTTGTCGTTGATCTGGCAGTGACCGCACTTGCCGATGCCGCACTTCATCCTCCGCTCCAGGTCCACATAGATGTTGTTCCGGGAAACGCCGATGCTGTCGAGCTCGGCAATGACGAACTTATACATGACGGGCGGCCCGCAGACGATCACTCTGGTATTCGGGTCGACCGCGACCTTCTTGAAGAGGGTCGTGATGACGCCGACATTGCCTTTCCATTTTTCATCGGCCCGGTCGACAGTTTCGTAATACTCCACGTCTGCGGATTTCCGCCACAAAGCCAGGTCTTCAAGGAAGAGCTGCTCCTGGGGCGTCTTGACTCCGAAGAAGAGGGTGAACTTCTTGAACTCGGAACGCCGGTCCAGGATGTACAGGATCAGGCTTCTCGTGGGGCAGAGGCCGATTCCTCCGGCCACGATGAGAATATTTTGCCCCCGCAGCTTGTCCATGGGGAATCCGTGGCCTAAAGGTCCGCGGACATAGAGGGTCTGGCCTTGCTCTAAGGCCGTTAATGCTCCGGAGACGCGGCCGACCTTCCGGACGACGATGTCAAAGGTTTGGGTCCGCGTCGGCGAACTGGCGAACCCGATGGGGATTTCGCCGAATCCGAACACGGATACCTCTAGCATCTGGCCGGGCTCGAAGAGCATGGGCTGGCCGTCCTTCATCTTCAGCGTAAAGTGCTTTTCCAAGGCCGTGTCCTGGCGGGTGCGGACGATCTCGGCCGGCCGGGGCAGGAAAATATTGGGATAAGTCGTCTGAGTGGATCGGGTAGATGTGCTCATCTTAGCTCTCCATGATACTTTCAATGATGCGGACGGGGTCGGCGATATCGGGGACGCACTGCGCGGAGCAGCGGCCGCACCCCACACAGGCCGGCCCGCCCAACTTGTCATTGAGGTAGGTCGCCTTTCGCATCAGGCGGTGGCGGTAGCGCTGGCTCCTGGCTTCGCGGAAGTTCTCCGAGGCGCCGGCTCCCAGGGAGACCTGGGCGAAATCTTCGAGGAGGCAGCCGTCCCAGGCCCGGGCCCGCTGGCCGGAGACCTGGTCCAGGTTCCAGTTGTCCTGGACATCGAAGCAATAGCAGGTGGGGCAGACGATATTGCAGGTTCCGCAGGAGAAGCAGGTGCGCGAAAGCTCCTCCCAGAGCTTGCTTTTAAAGGCAGCGCGGACTTTGGCTGCGATCTCGTGGGAGCCGTGGGAGAGCTTTTCAGGGCACTTGTCCAGGATTTCCTCGTTGACTTTTTTGGCCTCATCTATCTGGGCTTGGGTGGCCGGCTTGAATTTTCCGCAGGCCAGAAGCTTCTCGCCTTTCGGCGTGAAGACTTCGAACACATAGCCCTTCGGCAATTTCGTGATAAAGGCGTCGTGCCCCTGCGGCTTGACTCCTTTCCCGACTGTGGCCCAAAACGCCCGTTTTGAGACTTTCTGGATGTTTGAACCCACGATCGTCGTGTTCTCGCGCTGGGCCAGGTAGTTCCAGTCTTCATTGTTTTCCCGGAAGAGCAAGTCCAGCATGTCGATGGCCTTGATGTCATAGAAGTGCACGCCGAAAAGAATCCGGGGCTCCGGCTGGATCGCGGTCGCCGCTCCGCCGGGGCCGAAGGAGACAAGGTCCTGGCGGACAGGGTAAATGGCCTTCTTGGGAGGCAGGATTGTTACGTCATAGTCCAGCCTCACCTCCTTCGGGGAAGATATGGGAGCGAAGACAAACCAGTGCTTCTTGGCAACGGGCGCATAGACCACGGCTGCCTTCATCATCTCTTCCACGAAGGAATCGAAATCGGTTTCCTTGAGGAAGTAAGATTTGGTATTCATAAAGGCTCCTTTCAGAGAACAGGCGGGATGAGGGAATCCTTATAAAACCCGACCATTTTTAGAAAGTCAATTTTAAGCTTTAAAAACTCCCGTTGTCAATGTGTAAATGATGCTTGCTTTTTTGCTTGCAAAAAAAGTAAAATTCGGGCAGAATATTGAAACGATCTATCGAAAGGAGGAACTATGAGAAGAAAAGGCCTTTTCATCCTCGGTTTCATCGCTCTCTTGGTTGTCTTCGGGACCGTCCAGAGCTGCAAATCGAATCCTGAGCAACGGCTTTTAAGCACATATTTTCATGCCATCTCCCTGAGGGATACGAGCACGATGTCCACAATGGCCCTGCAGCCGGAGTCGATCGATGCGGAATCCTGGAAAATCGTCGCTGTCAGCCCGGTCGAGACGACTGCGTTTGCCCTTGCTGATTTGAACCAGAAGGAATTGGAGCTGAAGAAGAACCTGGAAAATCATGTCGGGCCGGTCATGGATGCCGAGGACGAGCTGTATGGTGCCCAGGAGGAGCTTAAGGCAGCCCGGACGGGTGGAGCCAAAGCGACCGCCAAAAAGAAAGTGGATGAGGCCCAGGCGAAATTTGACCAAGAGCGGGAAATCCACAGGCAGCTCCAGAAAGACTATAATGACTCCAAAGCGGCGGCATCGAGAGAAGAAGAAATCGCCATCTTTTCCCTGGGCGCAGGACAGGTAGCCAACATCAGGGATTTGATCGGGTCTGTTCTTTCCAAGGAAGTAGAAGTTAACGTTGTCGCGAAGGACCAGACAACAAAGAACTACAAATTTCACCTGAAGAAATACGAGCTCAAGGACGAGGCCGTCAACCTAACCCGCCGGGGGAGATGGATCATCGTTAACTTCGAGCAGGTCAGCTGAATCGATATTGACTCTTTTTCTTTAATCCTTTATAAATAGTCACTTATTTTGCGGGGGCCGTTAGCTCAGAGGGAGAGCACCGGCCTTTTAAGCCGGGTGTCGCTGGTTCGAGTCCAGCACGGCTCACCACATACCCTATTCGCCCCTGTCGTCTAGCTCGGTCTAGGACATCGCCCTTTCAAGGCGGCAACACGGGTTCAAATCCCGTCGGGGGCGCTTTTCTTAGTGCTTTCTCCGTATTTGACTCATCATTCTATTGGTGATATTCTTTTTCCAAGAGATCAGAGGGGTCAGCATTGACCATCAAGTGTCCGAAGTGTAATTCTGAAAATCCCGAGACCAAGCAGTTCTGCGCTGATTGCGGAACACAACTCCCTTCCTCCAAGGAAACCTATCCGGCGGTAACAGAAACCCTTCAAGCGCCCGTCCGGGAGTTGACTACCGGCTCCACCTTTGCCGGCCGCTACCAGATCATCGAGGAGCTGGGAAAAGGAGGAATGGGAAAGGTCTATAAAGTCTTCGATCAGGAAATCCAGGCCAAAATGGCCCTGAAGCTCATCAAGCCCGAGGTGTCGGCTGACAAGAATACGATCGATCGCTTCCGGAATGAGCTCAAGATCGCCCGGGATATCTCTCACAAGAATATCTGCCGGATGTATGACCTCGGCAAGGAAGCTGGCAGCTACTTCATCACCATGGAGTACGTGTCCGGAGAGGACCTCAAGAGCTTCATCCGAAGAGCACGACAATTGGTTGTGGGGACGGCGATTTTCATTGCCAAGCAGGTCTGTGAAGGTCTGGCTGAAGCTCACCGGGTGGGAGTTGTTCATCGGGATTTGAAGCCGGGCAATATTATGATTGACAAAGAGGGCAATGCCAAGATCATGGATTTTGGGATCGCCCGGTCCATATCTGTCAAGGGAATCACGGGTGCCGGAGTGATGATCGGGACGCCCGAATACATGAGTCCGGAGCAGGTCGAAGGCAAAGAAATCGATCAGCGTTCAGACATCTATTCACTGGGTATTATCCTCTATGAAATGCTGACCGGCCAAGTGCCGTTTGAAGGAGATACACCGTTCACCATCGGCGTGAAGCAAAAGAGCGAAATCCCGCGCAACCCTAAGGAGTTGAATGCGCAAATCCCTCAGGACCTCAGCCGCCTGATCCTCCGCTGCCTGGAGAAAGATAAAGACAGGCGCTATCAAAGCGCAGATGAGCTGGCAGCTGACCTGGAGAAAATTGAACAGGGCATCCCGACCACAGAACGTCCTATCCCCAAAAGAAGGACCGTCACCTCAAAGCCAATAACCGTGACCTTGAGCCGGAAAAAACTTCTCATACCAACGATTGTCGTTGCATTAGTCGCCATTGCAGCAATCATCTGGTTTGCCTTTCTTAAGAAGGAAACGCCTCTTGTCCCCGGGCAAAAGCGCTCCATCGCTGTGATCAGCTTCGAAAACCAGACCGGCGACAAAGCCTACGACAATTTGGGCAAGGTGATTCAGAATCTCCTGATCACTAACCTCGAGCAATCGGGATATTTTTATGTAGCGACATGGGAAAGGCTGCGCGACCTGCTCAAGCAGATGGGCAAGGGAGATGTCGAGTTCATTGCCCCCGATCTCGGGTTTGATCTCTGCAAGATGGATGGCGTCAATGCCATTGTCCTCGGGAGTTTCGCTAAAGCAGGCAATATTTTTGTCACCAATGCTCAGGTTCTGGACGTCGGCACAAAAAACCTGCTCGGAACGGCAAGCTCAAAAGGGGAAGGCCCGGACAGTCTCCTCAATACCCAGATTGACGAACTGAGCAGGCAGATCGCTAATAGCGTCGGTCTTTCTGAACGCAGAATAGAAGCCGCCAAGATGAAGGTTCAAGATGTGACAACCAGCTCAACCGAAGCCTACGATTATTATCTCAAGGGGAGGGAGGAGCTTACAAATTTTGACTGGGATGGGGCCAGGCAATCTTTTGAAAAAGCCGTCGAACTCGATCCGACCTTTGCGTCAGCCTACTATCTCATGAGTAAGGCTCATTATCGATTAAATAATGGCCGAGAAGCTGAGGATGCCATAAGGAAAGCTTGGGATTTTTCCCAAAAAGCAACAGAAAAAGAGAGACTTTTGATCCAAGCCTGGTACGCCGCTAATATTGAACAAAATCTTGACAAGGGTATCCAGATTCTCAAAGAAACCGCGGAGAAGTATCCCAGAGATAAAGAAGTGCATGGCAATCTGGCAAGTTTTTATGGCGCGATGGCAATGCGCGAGAAATCCATTGAAGAGTACAATAAAGCGTTGAGCCTCGATCCCAACTTTTCGGATGCACTTAATTATATTGCTTACCAATATATGAGTTTGAAGGATTTCGAAAAAGCCGTTGAATATTTAAAGAGATATGTCTCTGTTTTGCCCGGAAAACCCAACCCGCTTGATTCTTTAGCCGAAGCCTATTTCGCGATGGGAAAACTTGACGAGGCCATAGAGAATTATAAAAAAGCGTTGCAGGTCAAGCCGGATTTTTTTCCTTCAATAGCTCCGCTCGCCTACATCTATGCCCTCAGGGAAGATTATTCTGAAGCCTCAAGATGGCTGGATAAATATCTTGAAGTCGCTCCATCCTCAGGTATCAAGCTTGTTGGCTATATGCGGAAAGGATTTTTTAGTGCCTGGCTAGGCGGTCTGGAAAAATCACTGGGCTATCTTCAAAGAGCAGAAGATTTGGCCGACGCCATGGCTGAAAAGGGATGGAAGGCTGGGCTGAGCTGGCTCAGGTTATGGATCTATTATGACCGGCATGAGCTCGAACTCAGCCGGAAACAGAGTGAGGCTTTCCTTCGCTTTAGTCTCGAAGGGGATCCGGGAAACAAGGTCTATTATGAGGCTAGCTCCAAATTCGCTCTTGGATTAATAGAACTGGAAGAAGGGAAGTTGGATTTGGCGAAGAGCGCATTAAAAGAAATCGAATCTTTGTTGCCCCAGTTCATCTCAGGCATGAAGGATACTCTTCAAGAAGAGCATGATCGCCTCAGTTCAGAAATCTTTCTGGCAGAGGGATCGCCCGGCAAGGTTAAAGACATTATCGAAAAAACTCTGCCCCTTGCAGTGATTGCGTTTTCGCCACCACAGCGAGCGAATGAGATTTTTTATAACACGCCCTTCCTTCAAGATGTCCTAGCCAGGAACTATGTAAAAATGGGCGATTTGGACAAAGCAATCGCCGAATACGAGCGGCTGATTACATATGATCCGAAGAGCCCGTCACGCTTCCTCATCCATCCCAAATACCATTACCAGTTGGCCAAGCTTTATGAGCGGAAGGGATTAAAGGCGAAAGCGGAAGAGCAATACCGGCGCTTCCTCGACCTCTGGAAGGACGCCGACGCCGGCCTCCCCGAAGTCGAGGATGCCAGAAAGAGCCTGGCGGGGTTGAAGGACCTTTAGGGGCAATTGTAGTCCTTACTAAAAGCCTCTGCCACCCGATAGAAAGCAGGATGCTATAAGCGAATCTGACCAGCACTTGTCTTGACACCCACCGTCAAGCAAGGTTCAATAATTTCAGCAAAATTAGGGCGGGGTAAATAAGAAATCCGCCTTTGCCCCTCGAAACTATCCTATCCTGTCTGCCTCTCTTTTCGTCTTAGATCCTTCCAGAGATTGAAGGAGCCTATTTTTTTTCTTCCGGGACGATGTAGCTGAGCTCAGGCAGATACCACCGTTCCTGATACATTTCCTTTCTGATTAACATGCTGGCTTTAGCCGCAAGAGCTTTGCCCTCTTCGCCCAGCATGTCCCACATCTTTTTGCTATTGTCCCAATAGTCGACCCTATCTTTTCCAGATCCCACAGCGACATAGACCGGCATCTCGGGGCCGATGTCACAAACGTAAAATCGGATCTGCTCGGTGACATTCTTGCTTTTGCAGAGAGCTATGAAATCTTTAATGAGACCCCGAAACTCCTCTGCTTTGTCCATGTCGACATACATGATGTCATCCAAAATGAATTTTTGCTCTTCAGGCTTTAGGCGTGGATTGGCGGGTTCATAATTCAGCTCAGGCCTCTCGTACCAGGTGCTTTGGCTAACGCTCTCGGTGGTGCCTTCATAAGCCTTTTCGAGATTCTTCCATTCATCTCCGGCTTTTTTGGCGACATCCTCCCAAGCTTGGTAGAGACTTTCCATGTCGCCATAATTCTTCAGCGGGGTGACGTACATGTAGCGAAACTCGCCGACGTAGTAGGCGTACATATTATAAGGAAGTTTGTATTTAGCCAAGAGAGCAGCTTCGGCTTTGGCAGCGTTGTAAAAGGCTTCAGCTTTCGGCGGCTTGACGACAAATTCCCAGATGCTCCAGAGCTGAGGGTTCTCTTCAGCTCGAGCACTGAGGGCCAATGAACCCAGGCCTGCCAGGAGGCAGACCAAAACAGCCATAAAAACCCTTTTTCCCATGATTCCCTCCTTTTTCTTGAGAAATCTATTTAATCGGGAATCGGCCACAGATGCGTCGCCGAATTCCCTGTTTTGTCGAGTGCTGGCGGAATATACCCCCTTAAGTGGATTGTTTTATCTACCCCTTGGATGAATCGTAATCCATTAAAAAAGCGCTTGTCAAGCTGCTTTCTCCCTTTGCCGCCCTTCCCGTCATAGAGTCGCATTTGATTTGACATCCATTGCCTGGCGAGGTCTAATAATCTCATCTAAATCAAGGAGGGATAAATGAAACGAATTGCTTTTGCTCTAAGCGTGATGATCTTGATCTTTGCCGTCGCCGTCTCGGCACAGACGTCGGCGCAGCCAACGACCGGAAGTGTAGAACAGGAGTTGATAAAATTGGAGAATGGTTGGATCGATGCTCTGATCAAGCACGACTGGGCATTTGTTGACCGGATTCTTGCGGATGATTATACCACCACGGATAGCGATGGCATCATCTTGAATAAAGCCCAGGAAATGGAGGTTATGAAGTCTGGAGAAGAGGCAATCATATCTGCGGTGGCTGATGACTTTAAGGTCCGTGTCTATGGAGACGCAGCGGTGGTCACCTTCCGATGGACCTATAAAGGTCAGGTTAAAGGCAAAGAAAGCACCGGGCAGGAGCGATATACAGATACTTGGATTAAGCTCGCCGGTCGTTGGCAGTGCGTGGCCATACACGGTTCGAGGATAGCCCAGAAATAGGGCATCGGCGAACATGCATGATTTGCGGTGCGCCCCTGCCTGAATAGGTTAGAAATCAATCTCCATAAACTTCTTCAGTTCCTCGTTGCCGGTCAGGTTCTTCAGCCGGATATGAAAGGTATTTTTTCCGCGGCGAAGTTTATCTAAATTGCCTTCAAGGACAAAGGGAATTTCGCGGCTGAATGATTCCTTCTGCTTTTCTTTGAGCTCGTCTTCCTTTAGGGCGACCTCGAAGGAATCCTTGTATTCCCAAAAAAGTTCCTTATCAGCATTGCGAAGTTCCAGGGTGATTTCCATCATTGTCTTGAACATCCCCTGTTCTGCTTTAAACCAGATGCTGGAATAAGGAATAGCCAGACCGACTGTCCCTTCGATTTTTTCCGACCCGACAACCTTTTTCTCGACCTGCCAGGTAAAATCAAAAAATCCCCCTTGGCTGCGAAAGCCCTTCAGGCCCTGGCCTTCAACCTGAGCCTGGGCCTGAGCAAGATTGAGGTCCTGCATATAGGTGAGGCTTTTTTCGCTAATGGAAGTCAGGTCATAGGTGACCAGCTTGTAGCTCCCCATGCAAGTGGAGTCGCGAAAAACAACCGGAAAACTGCCATAATACCAGACCTCGCTGCAGCGGCCTGAGGGATCTTCGTCCATGGTGTTAACAATTCTGTCAAAAGGAGGGCCGAAGAGAATATATATTCTCCCCCTGTCAGTGACCCAGCCGGCCTTGCTTTCTCGGGCAAAAAGACGGGCGGCCTCCTCGACGCGCTTCAAGTATTCTGTTTTGAATTCATTTTCCTCGGTGTAGGGGTCGGGGTCGCGGCGTTTCCAGAATTCCTCGATGAATTGGTCTTTTTCAGAATCAGGAAGTTTGAGGAACGCTTTTTTCTCTTGGCCGGTAATGATGTACCGGACTTTGCTTAAGAAATCGGCATAATTCGGCGGGAGCTTTTTTTCGAGGCCGTGAACTTGACAGGGGAAACACAGGACTGAAACCAAAAACAGAATTCCCCAAGAAACTGGAGCCAGTTTTTTTCTTTGTTGTTTTGTTGTTCTCATGTCTTCACTCACTCGGGAGAATTCATTCGAGACGAACCTCTCTCTCAAACTGGAGATAATTTGGAGTCTCACCCAGCACATCTTTGACAGCCAGAGAGAACGTATAATGACCCGGCCTGACGCTCATCTCGGAGTAATAGGGATAAGAGCTCTTCATGGCCACGGTGTAATCTTTTTTGGGTATTTTTATTTCTTCTGCTAGCTCGTGGCATGGCGAGACGAGGCCATCCTGGTCCAGCAAGGCGATATACACCTTGATCTGTCCATAATAATCGCCCTCGCGTTCGAGAAGTGCGATTTTTTTGATCGGAATAAGCAGCTTGATCGTCAGCCGGATGTTATCCGACCCGAGGACCTTCTCCAGGGGCATCACTTGGGCCGTAATTTCCATGGGGTTGTACTTGCGCTGGAGAAAGAGCCGGGAAAAGACACTCTCCTTGATTTTTTCTTCTTGAGATACGCCCAGATAGCCGCGCCGGACGCGAACATCATAATCGTCTTTAATCCCAACAATCTTGACTTCAAGGGAGTGATACTCGTTATCCTCGCGGTGACTGGAGACAAATCCGAGGGAGTAGTAAAACTGAAGGTCATTCTCAATTTTCTCAAGGCCCGAATTGATGTCGTTTGTGTTGAGGATGGCCAGCCCTCCGGTGTCGTCGGCCATAAGCTTAAGAGCCGCATTGGTCGTTCTGGATCCGGGTTTGATCATCCCGGAGCCCCGAGAATATGTGTCCAATCCTCTCTCTTGATCTGCCGAGAGGATCCGGCTCTCAAGTCCCTGGGCATTGATAGGATAAAGAGCAATCTCATTGGAGTTGGCTCTGGCCGTGAGCTCTTTGAAAGCTCGGGTCGCGTCATAATTCATCGCTTCGGACCGGGCATTTCCTTTAGGGTAAGCCCAGTCAACGACGCCAAAAGCTTCTTCGCCCGGATTAAGAGGCAATCCATCGCTGACATAGATCAGGATTTTCTTGCCCTCGATTCCCACCAAGTAATCCATAAAAGCATTCAGAGATTTGAGCGAGTGGACGAGGTCGTTCTGGTCGGCCTCAACATAATTCCGGGCAATTCCCAGAGCTCTTTCATAATTGTCGTATGCACTCGCTCCTGTCGACTGTGTGAGCACATCATTCAGCTCTTTTTTCAGGTCATCTCTGCTCCTGGAGCGCAGCAGGGATTGGCCGGAACGGCCTTTTGTTTGATCCAGTGCCTGGAGAAGCGCCCCTTGGCTGGAGGTGAATTCCTGGAGGATTTCAAGTTTTTGGTCAAGACTGACGACCATTCCCAGGTTGTCCTCGGTTTCTTCGGCAAAGTTATTTTTAATGAAGGATTCTAACCTTTTTATGCTCCAATTTCTGTTCAAGGGGTGGAGCTGCCAATTGTCAAAATAAATGATGACTTTATTCTGGATACGAGGAGGTCTTTGAGTTATAGGCTCCACGGATGGGAGGGCCGTTTCCTTTTCCTTATCACGTGAAGCGGCATAGACCTCTTTGCCCTTGACTTCATAAAAATTTGTTAATGTTTGCGCCAGGCCGTCCTCATAAACCTGAAAATTTTCAGGCCGAAGGCCGGTCACTCTTTTTCCGGTCTTATCAGTCACGAAAACATCCACATTTGTCACGATGACTTCCACGGCATAGGCCGGTTTGGGGATTTCCTGCGGCTCCGGCTTGTCGCCCGAATTAAGAGGGAGAGTCAAAGGACAAATGAAAAACAAAATGAGGGCTAGAATAATGACCAGCAGCGTCGTTTTGCTAACTGACATTCTTAGACTTCTTTTATTCTATCATATTTTGGGGGTTGAGGGATAAAAAAAGGGGCTGACGCCGCTCTAAAGCGCCAGCCCCTCGAGCTTCAACTAGGAATTAGAACCTGATTCTGGCTCCGACATAAAATCTCATCGGCAGGAGGATTTCCGAGGCCTCCTGGTAGGCCCAAGTCCCGTCATTGCGGCCATAGGCGATCTCGATGGCTGCTTGATTGTTGGTCAAATTGTAGATGTCAAGGAAAAGCTGGACAGCGGCATTCTGGGCAATCTTCAGGTCGTAGTTGAATTTTAAATCGATCTGGTAGTAGGCCGGAGTCTTTTCTTGTCCCGTCTTCGCCATGTCAATCCAGAGATCGTCGTAGGGATAGTTCATGTAGATATTGTAACTTCCCGGCATAAAGATGTAGGACTCGGTGAACCTCATTCCTGAATTCCAGTAGAAAAGCGCTCCGATATCCAGGCCAAAAGGAGTCCTGTAGGTGCCAAAGAGCTTGATTTTGTGGTTGATCGTGCCGGGAGTAGGTCCCCACATCAACGGCAGTCTTGGGTCGATTTCGATTGAGTCGCCCTGCATGTCTGCGTTTCCATCGGACTGGCTGTTTCCCTTAGCATCTTTAAAAGAGTACTGGGCGGCGACCATTGAGCCGTTGTCAAACCGCTTGGAAACTTCAAAGTCCACGCCGAAGTAGTCTCTTTTGGCACCGATCAGATTAGATAAGAAGTAGTTTGCGCCACCGGGCGGGCCTGAAGCCGGATAGCCGAAATCTTCGTAGGTGAGAGTGTAAGGCCTAAAATAGTCTCCGTATGGATCACCCACAGGGTAGTCGCCGGTCACATAGACGTTCATATCGTAATCTTCAATGATGTTCCGGTCGTAGCGCCAATAGAGCTGAGTGGCAAAGACCAGGCTGTTTCCGACTTCTATTTCGTGGGTCAAGGAGAATTCTCTGGACAGACCATCCTTTGTATTGGGGGTCCAGTAGCAATCCCTGACTTCGGCTGAACCACGTTTCCGGTAGGTGAACCAGTCATTGTTCAGCCATATCTGCTCGTTCCTGACTCGGCCTGAAATGTTTCCGGCAAAATGAATCATGTCAAAAGGAATCGGGTCGGAAAAATGTCCGTAGAAGGCCATCAGCTTATGGGTGCCTCTTGCGCCAATATTCCAGACCAATCCAACCCTGGGCAGAAATAGTGGCTTCATGTGGAGGATGGTGCCGCCTTCGGAGTTCAGGTAATTGTGATCTTCGACCCTCAGTCCGGCGTTGAGGGTGAAGTAGTCGCTGATTTTCCAGTCATCCATTAGGTAGCCGGTCCAGCGCTTGGCCCGGACTTTGTTAACCCCGACCTTCTCATCCATGATTCTCCAGAAGTCCACCCCGTATTGATTTGACGTGCTGAAAGTTGCTGCGTACACCTCATCCAGGGTAATAACATGATCTCCATTGATATCTAATGCATCAGACGTGCTGCTCCACGTTGAGTTCAGGGCGCCAACAGTCAACATGGATTCACTCCGGGTGAAAATGCCGTTGCCCACGAGAGTTCCGAGGTTATACCCGATCAGGTTCGGGTCCAATGATCTCCGGTCTTCTCCAAGAGCGTAGAATGTGTTGGCCGTATCGTACTCATTTGCGTACATCGCGCCCGCCTTGATCCTGTGGTCGCTAAGGTACCACTCAAAGTTGCCGCTGAACTGATCTCTCGAAGAGCTGTTATCACCGGCTCCAGCCGCCGCTCCAAACTGATACCCATAAATCGGCGGATAGGTCCCGGCGACAAAATAGAGCCTGTCGTGAACCCCTGCGTCCGGATAAAGGGGAGAAAACTTGTTCGACCACCAGAAGTGTCCGTAGCGAAAATCAGCGATGATATTTTCTCCGAAGACATGTTGATAGAACCCGCTGTAGACGCCCATGTTGTATTCGTTCTTCGATTGCATGGTTTTGATCATGTTTTGGTCGCGGCTGCCTTCGACGTTGTAATCATCCAAGAAATAGGTCAGGACAAGTGAATCGCTCGGAGTCGCGTTATAGGTCAGCTTGCCAAACAACCCCGCCCGGCCCTGGGAATAGTCAACTGCTTCTTGAGCAGCAGACGCTGATTCCGAGAGATTGAACGTGCTCGAATTCTTTCTGTACTGGCCTGAAGCAAAGAACCAAAGCTTGTCCCTCAATATCGGGCCGCCCAAAGTCGCAGCCGTATCGTACTTGTTGTCTCTGTATCCCTGGAGCTTGGTCGGGTTGGCGGAGTCATTATAGACGCTCCCGCCATAGGGGAGAAAGAATGATTTCGGCTGCGTGTAAAAGTTGAGCGAACCTGAAAATCTGTTGCCTCCCGCTTTGGTGACGATATTCCCTACGACCCCTTTTCCTCCCCCGTACTCAGCCGGAACACCAGAGGTCATCAGCTCTTGCTCCTGGATCACTTCGTTGTTAAAAGTCATCCCGGCTGTTTGAGTGGCCGTGCCGGTGATGTTCATACTGTCCAGGAGATACAGGTTATCGCGAGAGCCGCGCTTGCCGGCTCCAACAGCCTGGACCGACCGGTCAGAATAATTCAACCCGCCTTTACCGGCTGGGTCCTGGGGCGTTTCGCTCCCCTGAGAGTTGGGGACCATATTAATCCCTGCGGCCAACTGGAGATAACCGACGAAATCTCGAGCGACTGGAAGCGACTCGACCGTTTCGTGGGTCACATGCTCGGCGATGACCGATTTAGTCGTATCAACCACAGGAGAGACCGCAACAACCGTAACACTTTCCTCGAGGGTTGCGGGTTTCAACGCTACCGTTAGGAGCGTCTGCCTGTCCAATGAAACTTCGATCTTTTGGGATATTTTTTCTTGGAAGCCTGTGATTGTCGATTTGAGATCGTAAATTCCAGGCGTCAGGTTGATGAACAGGGCGACTCCGCTTTCATCTGTGACGGCCGTCTTGGTGCCCATCATGACCGGACTCGAAAGAACCACGGTGACTCCAGGCACCCGCGTGCCTTCCTCATCGACCGTGATGACCCGGAGCGTTCCTTTTTGAGCTTGACCGAAGAGGCCGGCGGCAAATATCAGCAGGACAGGCAACAGCACTAAGCAAAATTTAAGTTTTCTTGTCATTTTTACTCCCTCTTTTTCTCGCCTTCACGAGAGATTTGACTCTTCGGCTCTGCTTCTTCGCAGGCAGAGCCTCGTCGCCATAACTCCCCCCTGGAATGCAAGATTAAAATCTCGCACCCAACCCTTTTTTTCCTAAGACGGCACCCCCTCCTTTCACCTCCTTATATTCTAGATTTATCGATAAATAGAACTGCATGATGTCAAATTAAGACGGCCGACAAAAAGACAGAAAAGCAATCCATTCCCATATCTTTGCGGAAAAAAAGTGCAAATAACGTGCCAATATAGAAAAAACATAACTATCGTGTTTTTAGTAACTTGGGAAATTGTCGGGCGCAAAAAATTCAAAATTATATATCAAATCCAAAATATTGGATTTTTGCCGATCTCGCTTATTTAATGTTCTCTAGTATTTTTTTTGATATCGCCGCGTTCTCCGACTCGGGCGCCAGCTCTATGACTTTTGCGAAATTCTTTTTGGCCTCTTCTGTTTCGCCCCTATTCAGGCTGACCAGGCCCAATTGATAGTAGCCATTGACGAAATTCGCATCCAGCTCCAGGCATTTCTTGAAATACCGGGAGGCCAGCTCCGTTTGGTTATTTTTAAACAAGAGGAGTCCTACATTATAGAATAAGTTCGGATCAGTCAGGCTCTTTTCATCCAGCTGGTTGAAATATTTCAGGCCTTCCTCAAGATTGCCCTTTTCGAAATAGATGGAACTGAGGTTGATGAGAACATCCCGAGACTTCGGGTCTTTCTCCAGCACTTTTTGAAAAATTTCAATCGCCTTGTCAACATTTCCGAGCCTGTAATAGCAGAGTCCGATCCTCTCATAGGCTTCGTCGAGGTTTGGAGTTTCAGAAAGGACTCTTTGGTATTCCTGAAGAGCCTCTTCGTATTTTTGCTGCCCGTAAAGCAAGTCTCCTTGGCTCAGGGGCGATACGGGGATAGGAATGAGCCGGGTATCTATGGGCTCGTTTTCACGAATGGCGGACAGCGTAACACTTACGTTTTGGGGTTCATAACCATCTGCTATAAAACCTATGGTGTACGCTCCCGGCGGGAGGTTTGCCTTTCTCCACCCGCCCTTATTATCCGATGTCAGCTCATATTTGGTGCCATCTTCAGAGGAAACAAGGATAATGCGTGCTCCCTCGATAGGTTTGCCGTCTTTGGATTTGACAGTGCCGTGAGCCGTGGCAAAAACTTTAGAGAAGGTAAAGACGGTGCTCATTAGGAACAATGCTGAAATTATAATGATCATCGCCAAAGGTTTTTTTGAAGAATTTCTCACCATCGCTCCTCCTCTCATTTGAGAATTGTGTCGGGGATAATAAACTTCATCTCTGATGCTCCGGCCGAATTGGCCTTCATGGGCCAATTTTGCTTTGCCCCATCGTCAGGGATGATAAATCGCTGGGTGTAAGGATGTCAAGCCGGGCAACGCGAGGGAAAAGATTATGAAAATAATCAGTCGAAGTGCCAGGCTGCTATGGAATCAGGGCTGTGTGTTCGTCGAAGCGAAAGTTCTTCTCCCGGAAAATCTTCACGCAGGTATCGACGACATCGGGGTCATAAAAAACGCCTTTATTCTGGGTGATCTCTTCCAGGGCTTTGCCGATTCCCTGGGCTGGCCGATAAGGACGGTGCGAGGACATGGCCTCGACGATGTCTGCGACGCTTAGGATCCTGGCCTCTTTGAGAATTGCGTCGCCCCTGAGACCCATGGGATATCCGGAGCCGTCCAGGCGTTCATGGTGCTGAAGGACGATCAGAGCCACCGGCCAGGGGAACTTGATTGTTTTTAAAATGTCAAACCCGACCTGAGGGTGCGCCTTAATGATCCCGTACTCGATTGCCGTGATCTGGCCAGGCTTGCTGAGGATCTCGGCCGGGACATAGATCTTGCCGATATCGTGAATGTCTCCGGCGACACGGATGCCTTCGACCTGGTCTTCCGGCATTTCCAGTTCCCTGGCGATGGCGCAGGAGAGTTTGCTCACGCGGCGCTGGTGGCCGGCAGTATAGGGGTCCCTGATTTCAATGGTCAGGGCCATAGCCTGGATCGTTCCTTCCAACGCCTCGTGGAGCTGTTCCCAACTCTCCTTGAGCTCCGACTCGGTCCTCTTGCGAGCGCTAATGTCGCGGAACACCAGGACATGGCCCCCGCCCCGGGGAGAGCTATTGAGAGGCATGACCGTTTCTTCGATTGGGAATTTGGTCCCGTCCTTGGAGCAGAGGATGATCTCGGGAGCGTCGCTGCCGTGGTCCGAGAGGACCCCCTCTCCGCGCCCTCGCGCTTCTTCTTTTTCGCTCGGGACCTCTGTGGCGGTGAACACTTCGGACAGGGGCCTTCTTAAGGCTTCTTCCTGACGCCAGCCCGTCAGCTTCTCGGCCAGCGGGTTCATGAAAGTGACGAGGCCTTGCTTGTCGGTGGCCATGACGCCGTCGGCAATGCTCTTGACCAGGGCGGAAAGCCATTCTTCTCTTTCCTTCAATTTCATCCCCATCCGCGATTTGTAGAAGGACATTTCGATGGCAATCTTGAGCTCCCGTTCATCAAACGGTTTGAGGATGTAGCCAAAGGGTTCGGTGGTCTTGGCCCGTTTTAAGGTGGCCTCATCGGCATAAGCGGTGACATAGATGATCGGGATATGGAACGCCTCCCATATTTTTTCCGCCGCAGCGATGCCGTCCAATGTCCCCCTGATGACGACGTCCATGAGGATGAGGTCTGGGCAAAACCGGGCCGCATATTCAACGGCTTCATCGCCTGTCTTGGCTATGCCGCAAACCTCATAGCCGAGGCCCATGGCCATATTCTCCATGTCCCGGGCCACGAGGCTCTCGTCCTCGACGATCAGGATGCGGATACGTTCCATGACCTTAATTGCTCTTTTTTCGCGGAAGCTCGTTGAATTCAAGGATGAACGATGTGCCGTTCTGACTTTGAAAATCCAATCGGCCGTCGATCTGGCTGACGAGGGTGGAGATAATCTGCATCCCCAAGGTGCCGGTCTGGCGGAAATCAAGCCCTTCCGGGAACCCGACTCCGTTGTCCCTGACCCGCAAACAATACCCGTCGCCCTCGATCTGGTGCAATTCAATGGCGACCTCCCCGTTCCGGCCGTTCGGGAACGCGTGCTTGAGCGCGTTGGAGATCAGCTCATTGACGATCAGTCCGCAGGGAATGGCTGTATTGATATTTAGGAACACCTCCTCGGCGTCCATGGTCAGATGGACGCGGCTGGAGTCAATCTGGTAGGAGTGGAAGAGATGAATAGCCAGGTTGCGAAGGTACTGAGAGAATTCAACCCGGGAGAGGTCGGAGGATTGGTAGAGGCGCTCGTGGATGAGGGCCATGGAACGGATGCGGCGCTGGGATTCTCTGAACATATCCAGGACGAAGGGGTCGGTGACATGGTGGGACTGGAGGTTCAAGAGGGACGAGATGACCTGCATGTTGTTCTTCACCCGGTGGTGGATCTCTTTGAGCAGGACATCCTTTTCCTGAAGGGAGGCCCTGATCTGGTCCTCGGCCTTCTTGCGGTGCACGGTCATGGCCACCTGGTCCGAGACAAACTTGAGGATATTCTTCTCTTCCTCACCGAAGCGGATGCCTTCCGCGTAGCTCTGGACAACCAGAACCCCTATAGTCTTGCCGTTGATGTTCAGGGGCACGCCGAGCCAGTCGATCGAGGGCGCGCCGACAGACTCGACCTCCCCCCGCCTTTCGAGGTCGGCGAAGACTTCCGGTGAAGCAAGAAGCGGACTGCCTGTCCTCAGGACATATTCGGTCAAGCCTCTTCCAGGCGGGTGGGGCGGATCAGGCTGGTCGCACTCATCAACGAAATAAGGGAAGCTGAGCATATTGGTCTGCTGGTCGTAGAGAGCAATGTAGAAGTTGTTGGCGGGCATCAGATCGGCGATGACCTTGTGGATACACTGGAACAATTCCTCCAGGGTTTCCGAGGAGATCGCCGCTTCGGAGATGCGGAAAATGGAGTCTTTGAGCTTTTCGGTCTGCTTGCGCTGCGTGGCATCGCGGATAATGATCAGCAGAGAGGGCTGGTCCTTGTAAGGGATAACGCTGCTATTGACGTCAGCGAAGAGATAATCGCCATTCTTCTTATGGAGACGCATTTCGTACTTGGAGGGGACTTCCAGCCCGGACATGCGGCTGTCGTAGATATTTTTAGCGTATTGGAGCTCGTCCGGGAAAAGAAAATCCGAAAAAGGACGTTCGACAATCTCCTCCACCGTGTAGCCTGCAAGTTCGGCCAGGCGAGGGTTGGCGAACTTGATGATCCCGGCCTGGATGACGGCGATCCCATCGTTGGCCCGTGTAACAACGGTCCGGTATTTCTCCTCGCTCTCGCGGAGAGCCTCTTCCGTCCGTCCGTGCTCGGCCTCTTTCTTTTCGAGCTGGGCCAGCCGCTCCTTGAGTTTGTGGAGTTCGGATGCCCCGCTTCTTGCCTGGGCTTTCAGCGGTCTTTCTGTCTTATAATTCTTGGGCATAGTCCGAGTTTCTCCTCGCAGTTGGATTCCGACGAGCTTATGGTGAGGCGAGAAGATGAAAAAAGTAATCGCCGCTGGGTGTGATTCGGGGGGTGATTTTTGGGATTCCTAACTCACCCTTAAAGAGTAGAAAACAGCGGGATATAAGGAGGCTCTTTAGGGAACGATGCCTTGCTTTGACCAGCCCTGGATTTCATAGTAGGCGTCAAGGATGGAGTTGTAGAAATCCACGCTGACAGCCTTGCCCTTGTGGCCGCCGCGGGTCAACGGGATCCGCAACTTCGGCGGGACAAAGGCGTCGTAAACCCGGTCGCGGCCCTGGAGGTTGTTGAGGCGCCGTTCAAGAGCATAAATCCTTCTTCCGCACTCTTTGAGAGACTCAGGAGTGTATTCGATTCCGGTCAGGGCATGATAGAGCGAAAGGAAAGGCTCTGCGGCGACATCGGCTGTGAAAAAGTCACACAGGCCGAGGGAGTCGATGAGGGCTTTTCCGGCCTGCCCTTCGGCCACATATCCCGCCAGTTGCCGGGGTTCTTTGAGCCCTCCTTCCTCAGCTTGGATGGTCCAGGCATAGGTATGGTCGCCGCGGCCGCGGTTCGATGTTCCGTAGGCCGTGAACATTCCGGGAAAGGCCTTGGGGCTGATGCCGGCGTAGCCGAGACCGGCGTACGCTGTTGTGCAGCAATAGATAATATCATCGAGGTCGCCGGCCCGGCCCTTGGCGGCGACCTCAGCGATCAGGCGATCCGTGTAGTTTCCAAGGAGCTTGCCCAAGTCATCGGACTGATAGGCCACAGACTTCAGAGCTTTGATCATTTCGGCCGCATCCCCGAACTTCAAGGCGCTGCCGTATTTTTCCAGGAATCCTTTCTCGGAAAGCTCCATCGCTGCCGACATAACGCTGCCGAAAGTCATGGTGTCAACGCCCAGCTCGTTCGAGAGGTGGTTCAGGTGGAAGATCGCGTCCCGGTCAAGAATGCAGCAGTTGATCCAGAGCGCAATGGTTTCGAACTCGGGCCGGACTCCTGTGCCGGCATATGGCCCTTGCTCGACCTTGGCCGCCCGGGTGCAGAAAATGTGGCGGCATTTGTTGCAGACATTGTGCTTTCCTGCAATCTCGAGAAAGGCGTCCGTGGAGACGCGGCCGTAATCAGCGGCCTCAAATTCGCCCTCGTCGAAGTTGTGCCAGGGAAGATAGCCTCCCTTCACCCCCAGGTATCTGCCGTTAAAGGCCCGGTCGAGCCACCATGTCGTTCCGGTCGTCGGCCGGAAGGATGCTGTCCGGGTGGGGTCTTCGACACTGGACTTGATCAAGATGTCGAGTTCCTGACTGAACTTCCTAAATTTCTCCGAGTCATAAGGAGAAACACCTTCCCTCCCGTAGGCTGAGACGGCCACAAGATTTTTCGATCCGAAAATTGCCCCGGCGCCGCCCCGGCCGAAATTCCGGTGATAGTCAGCGGTAAGACAAGCGTAGTCGACCAGATTCCATCCTGCCGGCCCGGCGCACACCGTGGACGAGCCTTTGAGCTTGCCGGAAAGACAATCTATGATTTCGGAGGCTCGGCGCGCGACTTTTTTCCCGTCAACAACCTGAAATAGCTCCTCCTCGGCCTCAATGATCCGCACTTCGCCCGCGGTAACCTGGATACGGACAGGGCGGTCCGCCTTTCCGTCAATAATGACATGGTCAATCCCGGCTCTCTTGAGCATATTGTGAAAAAGCCCTCCGCAGCTTGAATGCGTGATCATTCCGTAGACAGGCCTATGATCCGGCACCCAGGAGACGGGATCAGGTGACCGGGTCATCGTCCCGATGAAAGAGCAGGATCCGCGGCCCGCCGTGGGAATCGGAGTGTCATTGGCAGCTGCGTTGCCGATGATGATCCTGTTTTGCGGGCTGAGTGGGTCTTTGAGCGGGCCAGTTTTTTTCAGGTGTTCGGATAGGAGCTTGGCCTGCAGACCCCGGCCTCCGACATAATCGCGGAATATATCAGAGTCCGCCGGCTCAATGCGGACCGTCCGTCCGCTGAGGTCGACCCAAGCCCATTTTCCCCTGTATCCATAATTCATCTGGCCGTCACCGATTCGTTTTCTTGAGGGCGTCTTTGATTCGCTCGGGCGTCAGCGGGAGCCGGAAGAGCCTCACACCGATGGCATCAAAGAGCGCGTTTGAGACGACCGCGCCCATGTTGACGATCGGCGGTTCGCCTCCGCCCTGAGCCGGCATGTCCGGGTTGTCGATGAGAATGGTCTCAATCTTCGGCAGCCAGGAGAAGCGGGGAATCTCATAGGTATCGAAATTGAGGTCGAGGATTTTCCCTCCCTTGAAGTGGATTTCCTCGCTGAGGCAGTAGCCCAAACCCATCGTGATGCAGCCTTCGATTTGGGACCTGGCCCCGTCCGGGTTGATGACCTGCCCCATGTCCTGGGCGCAGACAACGCGCTTAACTTGGACGGCGCCGCTGGTCTTGTCGGCTTCAACCTCGGCCATTGTAGCAACATAGGTTCCGAGATAATTGACCAGCGAGACACCGTAGCCCCGGCCGCTGGGCGCTTTGGCGGACGACCAGCCGAACCGGTCGGAAGCAGCCCCGAGCACCTTTTTCATCCTTTCGTCGGTCAGGTTTTTCAGCCTGAATTCGACTGGGTCCATTCCAATTTTGGCCGCCATAGCGTCCATATGCGCCTCCCGGGCAAAGGTATTAGTGTTGCTTCCCGGCGCCCTCCAGGCTCCGACTTCGAAGGGATGCGCGCCGCCGGCACCCCGGCCCCCCCATCCTCCGCGCGAAAGAATGCGGTAATTCGGGATGCTGTAGAACGGTTGGGACGTCCGCTCGCCGCCGAAAAAGACCACATAATCCCAGAGGACAACCCGGTTTGACGCATCCAGCCCGGAGATGATCTTGACTACGGCGGCAGGCTGGAAGGTGTCGTAGAAGAACTCTTCTTCGCGGCTCCACGCCACCTGCACCGGCTTCCCGGCGAGTTTGGCCAACTGCGCGGCTTCGACGGCCTGCCGGTTCCGGTTCTTGCCGCCGAATCCGCCCCCGACGAAGGGCGCGATGGCGCGAACGTTTTCGGCCGGAATACCGAGTGCTTGGGCGACTTCATCCGGGATCCCGAAGGGCCGTTGTGTAGATGCCCAGACTGTCACCTTGTCCCCCTCGACTTTTGCGATCGCCGTGTGAGGTTCGAGGGGAGCATGGGCCACATAAGGGGCGAGATACGTTTCTTCGAAGAGCAAAGAGGACAGTTTCTTGCCTTCTTCCGGACTCCCTTTCTCTTCAATAACGTCGCCCTGAGGCGCTACTTTTAGAAGATGCTCATAGATGGTCTGGTCATCAACCTCAGCCTGCGGCAGGTCAAATTCTGCTTTTATCTTAGAAAGGGCCGCATCGGCCTGGTCGAAGGAGTCGTGAAGAACGGCGACCATTTCTCCGTCGCGGATGATTTGAGCGCCCGGGATTTTTTCCGCCTCAGAAACGTCGATACTTTTAAGCTTGGCTCCATGAGCCGGGGGTCTCAAGATCCTGGCCGACGCCATCCCTGGAACGCGGATATCGCCGGCATATTCCGCTTTTCCGGTGACTTTGAGCCTGGCATCCTTACGGACGGCCGGTTTGCCTGAGATTGTGTATTCCGAGCTCTGTTTTGTCGGCGGCTTCGGTTCAAGATGCCTTTCGATCGTCTTTCCCTGGGCCAGAGCTCCGTACGAAGTTTTATTTTGAGGGCTGGCTTTTTCGAAGACGAACCCGTCCTTGGTCGCGAGCCGCTCCGCAGGAACCTTCAGGCTTTCTGAAGCAAGCTCGACGAGGACGGCCCGGGCTTCGGCTGCGGCCTGCCGCAGAGGAGGCCCGAAATACTTGATCGTCCTCGAGCCGAAAGTTCCCATATCCCACGGGCAAAGAGCAGTGTCTCCCAGGACCATATCCACCGAATCCAACGAAACATCGAGCTCCTCGGCCAGGATCTGGGCGAGGGAAGTCGTGGGGCCCTGACCGAGTTCGGCCTTGCCGGCAAACCCCGTCACTTTTCCGTCTTCGGCGATTCTCAGATAGGCGTTGAAATTGGCCGGATAGCCCCGGCGCTGGGCTTCCTGGAGCATGGCCCAGGGGTCGCCGACGGTGAAGAAGACGAAGATGCCGCCACCCAGCAATTTGATGAATTCGCGTCGGTTGAGAGAGAAGGGGGTGAAAGCTTCATCCATGATGAGATTACCGTCCTTTTTCTCCTCCATCACTTCCCTCCTTTGCTCATCTCTTGCGCCGCCGTCTCCACGGCCTGGATGATCCGGTTGTAGCTGCTGCACCGGCACAGATGCTCTTCCAGGCCCTGGATGATCTCTGCTCTTGTCGGGTTGGGCTTTTTTCGCAACAGGCTATAAGCCCCGAGAATCATGCCCGAGGTGCAAAACCCGCATTGCATGGCGCTGTGCTTGATGAAGGCCTCCTGGAGAGGATGGAGTTTTCCTTCGGCCGCCAGTCCCTCGATCGTCAGGACCGACTTGCCGCGGACGTTTTTGAGTGGAAGCTGGCAGGACCGGACGGGTTCGTTATCGACAAGCACCGTGCAGACGCCGCAGAAACCCTCGCCACAGCCGTACTTCGTTCCGGTGAGGCCGAGCTCCGAGCGCAGGACCCAGACAAGCATCCTATCGGTATCCACGGATAAGCTCACAGCTTTACCGTTGAGCTTAAACTTGATGTTTTCTTTCATCCGGCCCTCCTTGAAATTGCGCTGAGGCACCTTAATTCAAAAGAATAGTGATTTATAAAAAAAGAGTCAAATTCAAAATTGCCTCTTGGATTCGCCAATAGGTCCTGTCGCGGCATCCCCCCGCCATCCTCGCGGCCCATGTCGTTGATTACGCAAACAGAAATTCCGGAGGCGTCAAACGCTCCGGGGTCGGGGGGGCCCCCCAGCCGCGCCACCCATTAGACGATGCCCTGACTAGTTCGGGGCTTTTGATAACAACTCATCTACGGATGACGACAATTCTTTGTCGGCGGTATTAAATTAAATAAAATCGGCCGGCGTTCAGCCGAGATGGATTCTCTCGGGGTCGAGTTCCTCCCTGATGATCCGCAGCTCTTCTTTCGACGGCGGGACCGTCGGAATAAGTTTCCTGCTGACCTTAATCTTCCAGCCCGTGTTTTCTTTGATTTTTTGGATGGAAACACCCGGATGAATCTCGGTCAAGACCATCTCGTGGTTTTTTGGGGAAAAACCGTACACTCCCAGGTCGGTAATGACCAGGGTGGGTCCGCGGCCTGGCATATTGTATTTTTTTCTCCCGTTGAGCTCATCGATGAACCCGGCGCTAGTCAAAAAATCGATCTTTTCGGGAAACGATTTTTGATTCTGCCTGAGGACGATGATGATTTTTCCGGCATGAATGGCGATTTCGCAGGCCCCGCCGCTGCCTGGAAGCCTGACCTTCGGCTGTTTATAGTCCCCGATCACCGTGGAGTTGATATTCCCGAACCTGTCAACCTGAGCGCCTCCCAGGAACCCGACGTCGATCAGTCCTCCCTGGAGGTAATAATTGAAAACCTCGACCATCGAGCAGACGGAGATAGAATCTGTGGCAAGACAGGGGTCGCCGATAGAAAGAGGCAGTCGGTCGGGAACGGCTCCGATAGCTCCGGATTCATAGATCAGGACAAGCTCGGGAGCGTTGAGCCTCCGGGCGAGATTGCAGGCGAGATTGGGCAGTCCGATTCCGACGAAGACGACCTCGCCGTTCTTGAGCTCCCGGGCCGCCCGCGCCACCATAATTTCCGAGGGAGAATAAGCATTCATTTCTTTATCCTTTTTCCAAGCGTCCAACCGCATTAAACAGATGGGTGGCATGGCGCCAGTCCCCGCAACGCCCGCAGCGAATGGTGGCGGGTGGGGGGGTCTTAAGCGAGGACGGACGGGGACGCGCCATGACAGGACCCATCTGTTTTAAAATCCATAGTTTACCGACCCGGACGGCCGGCTGTCGGCTTTCAACCTGTTGACATAAACGGGGCCGAGCTTTTCTATATATTCTTTTCGTCCAGATAATCCGTAGACCCACTCGTCGAGGTATTTTTCCAGGCCGGCCCGGTCCTTTGAAACTTTAGCCCATTCCACGTAGAAGTCGTTATCGCGGTCGTAATATCCCAGGGCATAGCTGGGGTGGGCGGCGAACGGTTCGATGACCACCGCGGCGACGATCATCCCGGGGATGAGGGTCCTGTTCGGGTCGGCGCGGATGACAGAGCTGGGGACCAATTCTTCAGCCACGAGAATGACTTTTTTCGAGGCAAAGGCCGCTTCCCGTTGAACGCCCATCAGCCCCCAGATCTGGCCGTTGCCCTCTTCATCCACTCTCTGCACCTGGATGATGGCCACGTCCGGGTTGAGGGCGGGGACCGTGGCGAAGCGCTTTCCGGTATAAGGACATTTTATGAACTTGATCCTTTTATTTTTTTGGGGAAGAGTGCTGCCCTCGAAGCTTTTAAGGTGCATGAAAGGAAGCTTGGCGGCGCCGGCCATGAATCGCGCGACCATTCCAAAATGGGTGTATTCCTCGATCTCGACGAGTCGCGGAATTCCTTGTTCGATGGCCCTTCTTAACCCGAAGAGCGAGCCGACTCCCGGGTTTCCCGCCCAGCTGAAAATGACTTTCTTAACGCAGCCCGCCGCCACGAGCTGGTCATAGATCAAATCCGGAGTCAGGCGGCAGGCAGTGAGGTTCCGCTTCTTCTGGCGGATGATCTCGTGACCGGCGGCAAAGCAGATGAGATGAGTGAACCCTTCGATGACCAGCGTATCGCCGTCCCTGACGAACTCCGCCACGGCCTCGGCCATCGTCCTGAGTTTAGTTTTCATATCGACTTACTCTCCTTTTGGAACTCGCCCAGGACCTCGGCGAAGATGGCCATGGCTTTATCCACTTCGCGGGCCGTCACGACCAGCGGAGGGCAAAAACGGATAACATTTTCGCCGCAGGGAAGGAGCAGAAGGCCTTTCCGGAAAGCCCTCTGGACGATCTCATGGGCTTCCCTGGCGGCGGGTTCACGTGTGGCCGGGTCCTTAACAAGCTCCGTGCCGACCATGAGTCCAAGGCCGCGGACATCTCCGATGAGCGGATAATTTTTCTTAATTTTTTTGAGTTTCGAGAGGAGCCGGCCTCCCATCCTGGCGGCATTGACCATCAAACCCTGCTCCAGAAGGTCGAGGGTGGCCATAGCGGCTTCACAGGCTAAGGGATTCCCGCCGAAGGTGCTGCCGTGAGTGCCGGCCTTCCAGGACATGTACTTTTTCTTGGAGACGACGGCGCCGAGAGGAAGGCCGGAAGCCAGTCCCTTGGCCAGGACGACGACATCGGGCTCCACACCGAAATTTTCAATGGCTAGAAATTTTCCCGTCCGGCCCATCCCGGATTGGATCTCATCTACGACCAGGAGAATTCCGTATTTGGCGGCGAACTCCTTGAGCTTCTGGAGAAATTCCGGCGGGGGCACGATGTAGCCGCCCTCTCCTTGAACGGGCTCGACGAAGATGGCGGCGATCTCCCGCGGCCCCATCAGCGTCTGGCAGAAAACCTTCTCAATCGCCTCGGCACAGTGAATGCCGCAGGAGTCATAAGTGAGGTTGTAAGGGCAGCGGTAGCAATAACCGAAGGGAATGTGGTAGACGCCGGGCAGAAAGGAAGAAAAACGGCTTCTCTGCGCGGCTTTGCTCGCCGTCAAACTCAACGCGCCCATGGTCCGGCCATGAAAAGCGCCGAGGAAAGAAACGATGTAGGGCCTTTTGGTGTAATAGCGGACGAGCTTGATCGCCGTCTCGATGGCTTCGGCGCCGGAATTCGTAAAGAAGACGCTCTTATCGCCTTGGATGGGAATCATCTTGACCAGCTTTTCGGCCAGGTTGGCGAAGGATTCGTAATAAAAGTCGGTGGAGCAGATATGGAAGAATTTTTCGCTTTGGGACTTAACGGCCCGGACGACTTTGGGATGACTATATCCGGTGATGTTGACAGCGATGCCGGCCATAAAGTCCAAAAAACGGTTTCCGTCAACGTCTTCGACGACCGCCCCTTTTCCGCGTGCGATGACCAGAGGATACTCTTTGATGTAGGAGCTCGAGGCATAGCGTCTGTCTCTGGCGATGATCTTTTTGGCCCGTTTTCCCGGCAACGGTGTTTTGATTTCAGGCACTTGTAGTCTCATCGGTCATCCCCTTTTCTTAGATTCTTTCAAGCACGAGAGACATCCCCTGCCCTCCGCTTACGCATAGAGTCGCCAGCCCGAGCTGCTTCTTTTCCTGGATTAAGCTGTGGAGCAAAGTCACGGTGATCCGAGCCCCCGAACAGCCGATGGGGTGGCCCAGGGCAATCGCCCCGCCTTTAATGTTTCTTCGGGACTTGTCCCAGGCAAGCTCGCGCTCAACGGCAAGGACCTGGGCGGCAAAGGCTTCGTTGATCTCAATGAGATCCAGGTCGTTGAGGGTGAGCTTGAGAGTCTTGAGCAATTTCCTGGTCGCCGGCACAGGACCGAGGCCCATTTTTTTTGGGTCAACGCCCGCCGAGGCAAACCCGAGAATCCGGGCTAGAGGAGCGGCCCCAAGTTCCTTGGCTTGGCGTTCCGTGGTCAGGACCATTGCCGCGGCTCCGTCTGTCAGCCCGGAGGAATTTCCGGCTGTGACCATTCCTCCTTTCTTGAACACAGGAGGGAGTTTTCCCAGTTTTTCCAGGGTTGTGTCCGGACGGGGATGTTCATCAATAGAAATGACTATTTCTTTCCGGTCTTTTTCGCCGACTTTGACCGGGACAATCTCGTCAGTGAACTTCCCTGCTTCTGTGGCCTGCTTGGCCTTCATTTGACTGTCATAGGCATATTCATCCTGTTCTTTGCGGGAGATGCCGTATTTTTCGGCTAGGAGTTCCGCTGTCTCTCCCATGATCATGTCGGCCAGAGGGCAAAACAGTCCATCCCTGTACATTGCGTCCACGATCACGCCGTCTCCCAGGCGATAGCCCCACCTTGCGCCGTCGAGGAGATAGGGGATCTGGGACATGTTTTCCATGCCGCCTGCCAGGACGATTCTGCTCTCGCCGAGTAGAAGCGACTGTGCGGCGAGATGAATGGCCTCCATCCCCGAGGCGCAGGCTTTGTTCACAGTGAAAGCCGGTTTTTCTGCTGGGATGCCCGAACGGATGAGGACCTGCCGGGCCGGGTTGGGCCGATTACCTGCCTGGCGGGCATGGCCGAAGACGACCTCATCGACCTGAGAAGGTGAGATCCGGGCGCGCCGGATCGCTTCCTCAGAGGCGGCAACGCCCAGGCTCACGGCGGTTGTGTCCTTAAGTCCGCCCCCAAACTTTCCGACGGCTGTTCTGACCGCGCTGAGAACGACTATCTTTTCCATCGTATTTCCTTAAAATATTTTGGCCATCTCAGAAAGGACAGCCGTCATCCTTTCCAGGATGACGCTGATTTCTTTTTCTCCGATGATATATGGCGGCGCCAGGATGATGAGGTCGCCGTTGTGGCCGTCCGCCTGGCCCGCGTTCCACCAGAAAATGAGGCCCTTGTCCATCGCCTTGGCCATGAAATTTTCCACATATTTTTGTTTTCGCGGAAATGGCTTTTTGCTCTTCTTGTCCTTAACGAATTCGACCCCGATGAAAAGCCCCTTTCCTCGGATGTCGCCCACGTGAGGATGAGAGAGCAACCCCGCAGTTTTGCTGAAGAGGCTTTTCCCGGTCTGCGCGCACCTCGCCACGAGCCGGTGCATTTTGATGTAATCAAGGGTGGCAACTGCGGCGGCGCATCCGACGGGATGATGGGAGAAGGTTTGGGCGTGGAGGAAGCTCTTTCCGTTTTTGAAAAGAGTATCAACGATCTCCTTTTTTGAAGCGACGGCGCTCAATGGATAATATCCGCTCGTCAGGCCTTTTCCCAGGACGATGATGTCTGGCACCAGGCCAAAATGCTCCGAAGCCAGCCATTTTCCGGTCCGGCCCACGCCGGTCATCACTTCGTCGGCGATGAGAAGGACGTCATTTTGATCGCAGATTTTTCGGATAATCTTAAAATACTCGAGGGGTGGGACGGCGGCCCCGGTCGTTGCGCCTCCAATCACTTCGGTGACAAAGGCCGCAACGTTTTCCCGGCCAAGCCTGTTGATGGCCGCCTCTAGTTCATAAGCACATTTTACCCCGCAGGCCGGGTAAGTTTCGTCTTTATAACAGCGATAGCAATAGGGCGCCGGAATCTTGAGATTTCGGGTGAGCATCGGCTGAAAGACTTCCTGATAATGCTTGCGGGCTGACAAAGAGAGCGCCGCGAGCGTGTTGCCGTGGTAGCTTGGAGTCCGGGAGATAAAATGGCGCTTTGATTTTTGGCCCTTTTCAACCCAATACTGCCGGGCGAGCTTGAGGGACGCTTCGACCGCTTCAGACCCGCTGTTCAGAAAATAAACCTTTCCGCCGGGAAAGGGGAGCAGTCCGGAGATCCGCTCGGCCAGGTTTTCGACGGGCAAATGGCTGAAATGCATCCCGCTGACGTAGGCGGCCTTTCGTGCCTGGCGGGCGATGGCTTCGGCAACCTCCTTCACTCCGTGTCCGATATTCACTACGGCGGCTCCGCCGCTTGCGTCCAGATATTTTTTGCCGTTTTGGTCAAAGAGATAAAGCCCCAGTCCTTTTTCGATCAGCGGATAGGAATACTGGAGATTCCGGTAAAAAACAGACCCCTGAGGATATTTCTTAGGTTTCATGATCTCCGACTTCTTGCTTTTTTGATTCTCTCAA
>Ga0209253_10000051_pt1 | contig 73653 bp, 76 predicted proteins | sample FrelakmetBRP12BR_FD_187145 | JGI IMG/M metagenome (GOLD analysis project Ga0209253, IMG submission 187145) | Freshwater lake sediment microbial communities from the University of Notre Dame, USA, for methane emissions studies - BRP12 BR (SPAdes)... | ecosystem: Environmental > Aquatic >...
CCCAGGCCTCGGTCGTGTGGCACGCTCTGCAGTTGCCCTGGATCTGCCGATGCAGCCGGTCGGTCGGCGGGTTGTGACAGCTCCCGCAGCGATCGAGCGCCTCGCTCGCCAGGAGCGCGTGGTCGAAGTGCGCGGGCTTCCATTCCGTGCTCTGGTGGCATTTCCCGCATTCGACCTTGAGGTCGCGGTGCACAGTGTCCTTGGGCGCCGCATGGCAGGAAGAGCAGCGATCCCGCACGGCCGCCTTCAGCAGCGCGTGTGAGAACGGCTTGCGGCTACGCTTGGTGAGCTTGGGTCCCTGGTGGTCGCTGTGGCAGGCCATGCAGTCCTGCTCGATGAGCTCCTGGTGGAACGATCCCTTGATGGTTCCCGCGGCAATGGGAACACCCTTGGTGGTTCTCAGGCCGACATCCGCGACGGCATGGCACCCGATGCATCGCCGGGATGATGCGCCCCGCCAAGCGGCATGACAGGCGAAGCAGTCGGTGGCCAGTTCGGCATGTCCCTTGACCAACGGCCCAGGGCTCACCATGAGATGGGGGTAAATGAAGGCCAGCGCCACCAGCACCACGAGGTTCAGCGCGATGACGATCGGCAGGACCGGGCGTTTTTTCACTTCCAGCCCCAGAACAGGAAGATGGCCACGATGTGAGCGGTCGCCAGCACGGCGAAGGCCAGCGTGATCGGGAAGTGCACCACGCGCCACTGCTTGACCACGTCGAAGGTCAGGCTGTCCCAGTACAAGCGGTCCTCGAGTTCCTCGTCGCTGAGACCGCGCTCACGCATGCGCTGCCGGGCCTCCTCCAGGCGCCGTCGCGAGCGATCCAGGAGAAACTTGCCGGTCAGCCCGCTGCCTACGTTGATCAGCATGGCGCATGCGGCGAGCCAGCCGAGGATCGCATTGAAATGCACGCCGGCGTGCACCAGGACCAACAGCGACCCTAGCCAGGCTAGCACCTCGTGCCAGCGCAGCAGTTTCGCCGGATGCCCGCGCTGGATCAGCTTGCGCTTGCGCAGCGAATAGGCGGTGGACCCGATGATCAGCAGCGTGCCGGGGATGCCCAGCCAGCGGCCGATCCATAGCAGATCGAAGACGTGCAACAGGCCGTCGATGGCTAGTGCAATGAGTGCCAGCGCGGCAAAGCTCGCCAGAAACGGCAGGACCTCGCGGCGCAGGAGCCGGGCCGGCCTTGGCATCAGGCCTCCAGCACCAGCGGCGAAGACGGACGGCCGACGCAGAGCAGGCAACACCCTGCCGCCACCTCGTGGTCCGGAGCATGTTCGTACTGCACCTTGCCCTCCAGCAATCGAGTCTCGCAACTCCCGCAGCCGCCCGAGCGGCAACCGGACTCGACCTCGACGCCGTGCCGCTCTGCAAAGTCCAGCAATGATGCGTCGCGTCCGTCCCAAGTCAGGGTGCGTCCCGATCGTTGGAATCTCACCTCGACGCCGGTGGCGATGGGCGCAGCGGCCTCGGCAGCGCCGCCGGGCAGCTTGATCGACGCCGGACCGAAAGCCTCGTAGTGGATGTCGCGGACCGGCACACCCCACTCGGCGAGCGCCGGCACGAGGGCCTGCATCATCGCGGGAGGACCGCAGACATAGAACTGGTGACGTCCATGCGGTAGCGTGCGTCGCAGCAGTTCGACGTCCACATGCCCTTTGTGCTGATAGTCGCGCCCCTGAAGGTCAGACTCGCCGGGACGGCTGTAGACGACATTCAGGCGCAGCGCCGGGTGCGAGGCGGCGATCTCTTCCAGCAGTTGCTTGAAAGCATGCTCGCCGCTGTTTCGCAGCCCGTAGAAGAGGTGAACCACGCGCTGCGGTTGCTGGGCCACGCACCAGCGCAGCATGCTCATCATCGGAGTGATGCCGATGCCCCCTGCGATCAGCACCGCGGGTAGGTTCGGATCGGAGTCGATGAAGAAGTGCCCGGCCGGGGCCTTCACGCGCAGGGTATCGCCGACCCGCACTTGATCATGGAAGTGGTTGGACGAAAGGCCGGGGGCGAACTCGGGGTGATCGGGAGGTGCAGGCACACGCTTGATCGTCACTCGGTAGTGCGCCAACCCGGGTCGATCCGACAACGAGTAGCAACGGGTGATCGCACGCGTGGCAGCAGGACCGTCGGACGTACGCGGCATCACATTCGGGGCGACGGTAAGGAACTGGCCCGGCTTGAATGTCGGCAGCGGCTGGCCGTCGACCGGCTGCAGATAGAACGAGCACTGTGATTGCGCCGCATCCGCGAACTCGCGGGCCATCACGCTGAAGTCGCGCCATCCGGTCCAGGCGCCCCTGGTGGCCGCAGGCCCATCCTGCGTCGAGGTCGCCGGGATCTCGCTGGACAAGGCCCGCCTCCGCCGGATGACAAGACCAACGCCCACGACCAGCTGCAGCAGCAAAGCTGAAGCGATGTAGGCGAGCAGTTGAGAGGCGGTCACAGGCTTCGAGTGTCCCGGCGACCGCGTTCGAGTTGCGCTGAACACTCGATGCTTAGGCGGTCGGTGATCGCAACCGCTACGCTGCCGCAAACAGGGCGGAACAAGGCCATGCCTTCCTCTCAAGGTCGGGTGGGTTGAAGGGCATTGTAGGTGGCGTTGCTTATCGACTTCTTAAGGCCAGCCGAGTTTGAACGTGGCTGAGTGACGGGTCGCCGATAGTGAATCGGCCATTGAGCCTATGCGCATCCAAGTCGTGATGGGCCTGTTCGACAGCGCATCACCAAAGTCAGATGCCCGGAAACTGCCCGTGGCCAGCGACTGCTCCTGACCGATTGTTCGCCTGCACAGACGTCCCCTTTCCCTCACCCGGAGCCGCACACAAGCTCAAGGCCCGTCAGCAGCAGCTCGATCCGAGCATCGCCCGCTACCTCGCCGACCTTGATCCGGCGGACCGGGATCCGTCTCATGTGCCTTAGGAGCGGGTTGAGCACCTCAAGGAAAAGCTCGCGACGGTGCGGGCCCAGATGAAGAAGCTGGAGGCGCTCGGCCGCCAGCCTGCAATCGCGCCGGACCAGCAGGTATCGCTGACCGACCCCAATGCGCACTCTATGGCCACCAGCGGCTGCGGCACGGGGATGGTGGGCTACAACGTGCGGGCCTCCGTAGACACCAAGCATCACCTGATCTTGACGCACGAGGTCGTCAACGAACGCCACGATCGCAGCCAGCTGAGCCCGATGGCGCAGCAGGCGAAGGAGACGCTCGGCACGAAGGACCTGACGGTGCTCGCCACCCGCGGCAACTTTGGCGGCGAGGAGATCCTGAAGTGTGATGCACCACCGGCTGCTCGGCCGGTTGGCGCTCGGCGGATGCGAGGCCGCCCAGCCTTCGATGACTGATGTCGTTGCGGCGAATACTGGTGCTGTATCCGTGAAACCGGAAGGAACACGCATGTGGATGACCATCGGCGAACGTCGTCTTGACTTCACGTTGACCGACAATGCGGCCGCTCGCGCGTTCGCTGCGCAACTTCCTCTGACGCTGGACATGAGCGAGCTCAACGGCAACGAAAAGCACGCCGAACTGCCAAAGGCGCTGCCAACGAACGCGCGTCGGGCGGGGACGATCCGCAACGACGACCTCATGCTTTACGGCTCGGATACCTTGGTGGTCTTCTATGCGACGTTTAGTTCATCGTACCGCTGGGTAGCGCGGCCTTGCGCTTCTGTCGGCTATTGGCCGATCTTGCGCGTTTCCAAACAGCTGCTTCCACAGCGAAGACCGGCGGCCCAGGGTCGCTTTCTGCCGCTGCAGTAGCGGTCTTGCGTTCCCGACATTTGCGCAGAAACGTCAAACGATCCGATAAAATCCGAACGCTGCGGAGTCACCGTCCATTCGTCGGCGCCCAGGAGTTCGAAATGACGCCAGACCCCATCGACCGTCGCACGGCCGTGAAATTGATGGCCGCGGCTACCGCCGCCGCGGCTCTCGCACCATCCGGCGTCTCCGCTGGTGAAGCGCGCACGATGACCACGCGCAAAGTGCCAAGTTCGGGCGAGGAGATCCCCGTGATCGGCATGGGCTCGTCCGACACCTTCGACGTCGGCGACGATTCAGCGAGCCGTGACGGATTGCGCGGCGTGCTGCAGTCGCTCGTCGAGGGCGGCGGCCGGGTGATCGACACTTCGCCGATGTACGGTCGCGCCGAAACCGTGCTCGGCGACCTGATCGACGAACTCGGCTTCGGCCCCAGGCTCTGGTACGCAACAAAGGTCTGGACCCGGGGCCGTGAGGCGGGTGCCAAGCAGATCGACGAGTCGTTCGCCCGTCTGCGCACGAAGAAGCTCGACCTGCTGCAGATCCACAACCTGCTCGACTGGCGCGAGCACGTGCCAACGCTGCGTGCGCTGCGCGCGGCTGGACGCGTGCGTTACTCGGGCATCACGCACTACCGCGCCGACGCGCACGCCGACCTCGAGCGCGTGCTCGGCGAGGAAAAGTTCGACTGGTTGCAGGTCAACTATTCGCTTGTGGAACGCGAGGCGGAGGATCGGCTGCTGCCGTTCTGTCGCGACCACGGTATCGCCGTGATGGTCAACCGTCCATTTGCCGATGGCGCGATGTTCGCGAAGGTGCGCAACCGCTCGCTGCCCGGCTGGACCGAGGAAATCGGCTGCCAGAGCTGGGGCCAGTTTTTCCTGCGGTTCGTGATCTCGCACCCGGCCGTCACCTGCGTGATTCCGGCCACCTCAAAAGCGCAGCATATGATCGACAACGCCGCGGCCGGGCAGGCTCCGCTGCCGGACGAGCAACAGCGGCGCCGCATGGCGGAATACTGGGCCGCGCTGTAGGCTCCCGCCCGCAGGCTTCGGTCTAACCGGTGACCCGCCGCCAAAGCGCGCGACCGACCAGCCGCGCCTTGGTCGGCAGGTCGAACCGTTCGAGGTTCGTCTTGACGATGCCTTCGGTGAAGCGCGTGCGCTTCGAATAGTCGATCGCGACGTCGACCAATACCGGGCGATGCGTAGCCGCCTGGAAAAACGCTTCCTCGAGCGCGGCTTCGATGCCCGCATCGTTGTCGATGCGCAGGAACGCGGCGCCCGTGGCCAGCGCCACGCCCGACACGTCCATCGGCCCAAGCACGGTGCAGGTCTTGCGGTTGTACGGGATCTGCTGCGCCTGCGCGATCTGCGCGAGCTCGCCGTCGTTGAACACGAACACGATCACACCGAGCCGCAGCGCGGTCGCCGTCGCGAGCTCGAGGCCGGTCATGCGGAACGCGCCGTCGCCGACGATGCCCACGACCTCGGACTTCCGTCGCGCGAGCTTGGCGCCGATCGTCGCGGGCACGCAGTAGCCCATGCAGTTGAAGTCGGTCGGCGAGATCATGCCGCGCGGCCGGTGGATCGGCATCAGCTCCGCCGTCAGGAACGTGTGGTTGCCGTCGTCGACGACCACGGTCGCGTCGCTCTCGAGACGATCGCGCAGCGCCATGAAGAAGCGCGCCGGGTTCACGCGACCCTTGGAGTCGTGCGCGAGCCACTCGTCGAGGTAGGCCGCCTTGTCCTTGGCGATGCCGGCTGCGACCGCTTCGTGACGCGCCGGCCCCGCTGGCACCTCGGGCAGCGCTGCGAGCAGGCGCGTCAGCACGGCGACCGAATCGCCCTCGAGCGCAACCTTGGCCGGGTAATTGGCGCTGAACACGGCCGGATTGATGTCGACGTGGATCAGGTTGGCCGGCGGCTCGTAGCCGTAACTGCCCGTCGCGATCTCGCCGAAGCGTGTACCGACGGCGAGCATGCAATCGCAGTCCCGAAATGCGTTCTCAGCCGCGGGAACTGCGGCTCGACCCAGGCAGAAGCCGGCGTGCAGCGGATGATTCGCCGGGAACGCGCTCAAGCCCTGCAGCGTCGTGGTCACCGGCGCGCCGAGCCGGTCCGCAATCAGTCCGACCTCCCGGGCCGCGTCCACCGCGCCCCACCCGACGAACAATCCCGGCGACTTCGCTCCCGCGAGCAGTCGTGCGGCTTCCTCGATCGCGGCGTCGGTGCAACGCGTCTCGTGTTCGACCGGCCCAGGATAGCGAGGCGTCGGGCCGGGGTCGCCGGCGATCAGCTGCAGGTTCACCGGAATCTCGACGAACACGGGACCGGGTTCGCCGCTGGTCGCGACGCGAACCGCTTCGTAGATGGTCGGGATCACGTCAGCGTGGCGCTCGACCAGCCAGGTGCCCTTGGTGATCGGCTTCAGGATCGCGTGCTGGTCGACGTCGTGCAGCTGGTAGCGGCGACCCGTATCGCGGCGGATGCCACCCGCGATCACCAGCATCGGGATGCCGTCGAGGAAGGCTTCCGCGATGCCGCTCGCCGCGTGGGTGACACCGGCGGCCGGCACGATCACCAGCGTGCCGAGGCTGGTGCCCGAGCGGCTCACCGCATCGGCCATGAATGCACCGCCGCCCTCGTCCGACACGAGCACCGGCGTGATGCTCGACGAACTCTCGAGCTGGTCGTAGATCTCGGTGTTGTGCACGCCCGGGATGCCGAAGGTGTAACGCACGCCGACCTCTTCGAGGGCTTCGCGCAGCAGGGACGCGGCGGTTCGACTCATGGCGGGGCTCCGGAGGCGGCGGATTGGCTGCAGGACCGGGAATCGTAGCGCATTCGCGACCAGGGTCACGGCCATGGCGAGCCGCGACTGCCGCGGGACCCGCGCTCGGGCTGTCCACAGTACACTCGTGGGCCAGCAGCGGGATTCGTGGGGGCGGGATGGAAGAGGTGCGGATTGCCGTCATCGGGGCCGGTGTCGCGGGACTGACCTGCGCGCGGGTGCTGGCGCGCGCGGACATCCGCGTTACGGTATTCGAGCGCGCGCGCGGCGTCGGCGGGCGGCTCGGCACGCGCCGCCAACAGAACCTCGCCTTCGATCACGGCGCGCAGTTCCTGACTGCGCGCAGCCGTCCTTTCGTCAAGTACGTGGAGATCGCCACTCGCGCTGGAGTGCTGTTGCCGTGGCGCCCCCGCATCCTCGAGGATGACCTCGCCTGGGATGCGCCGATCGACGACTGGCACGTTGGCGTCCCGGGCATGAGCGCCGCATTGCGGCCGATGTCGCGAGCCATCGAGCTGCAGACCGGCGTCGGTGTGCACGAACTGCTGCAGAGCCAGCGCGGCTGGGAGCTGCAAACCGACTCGGGTCGCCAGAACCGGGTCTTCGATGCGCTGGCCGTGGCGATCCCGGCTCCGCAGGCACTCTCGCTGCTGGCGCCCCACGGGCGCGCGTTCCGGCACCTCGCGGACGTAAGGATGGCGCCTTGCTGGGCCGCGATGATGACGTTCGACGAACCGGTCGACGTTGGCGCCGAGGTGCGCCGCTGGAGCCGGGGCCCGCTCACTTGGGCCGCGTGCGATTCGAGCAAGCCACAGCGCCCGGCGGGACCGCAGGCGTGGGTCGTGCACGCGTCGGCGCAGTGGTCACGCGATCACCTCGAAGCAGACGGTCCGGAGGCTGCGCGACTGCTGCTGCGCGCGTTCGCGGCGGCGACGGGCGTCGACCTGCCGGCGCCGGCACACCTGCAGGCGCACCGTTGGCGTCATGCGATCGTCGAGCAGCCGCTCGGCCTGCCGTGCCTGGTCGACGAGGAGATCGCCGCCGGGGCGTGCGGCGACTGGTGCATCGCGCCACGAGTCGAGGCAGCCTTCGAAAGCGGCCGGGCGCTGGCGCACTCGTTGCTGTCGAGGGTCGGGCTCGCGTCGCCTGCCGCGTTACGCTGACACGGTCACGGCACCGGAGGCTGCGAACCGGCCGCGCCCGGGCGCAACAACCGCATCCGGGCGCCGTCGTTCGCGAGAAGCTCGTAAGCGCCCCAGACGCCGAGCGCGATCGTCAGCGGAATCACCTCGTAGATGACGCGGTACAGCAGCACCGCGGCGAGCAACTGCTCGGGTGGCACCTGTGGCAACAACAGCAGCAGCATCGATTCGAGCACGCCGAGACCGGCCGGAACGTGGCTCAGCACGCCGGCCAGGATGCTCGCGAGATAGATTGCCACGAATGGCAGGAACGCGATCAGCGCCGTCTCGGGCAGCAGCAGGTAGAGGATCGACGAGACCAGCACGATGTCGACGATGCCGACCGCCAGCTGCAGCAGCACCATGCGCAGCGGCGGCACGCGCACGGCCCACCCACCGAGGCGGATCGGGGCCTTACGCAGGTGGACGAACAGCAGGAACCCCGCGTCCTTGACGAGCCCGACGCAACCGAGCGCAAACAGCCACTCGCTCGACAGACGGAACAACGGCGCCAGTTGCTCGGCACCGAAGACCAGCGCGAGGTCGAGCAGCAGCCCGAAGGCGAGCACGTACGGCAACCCGCAAAGCAGCACCGTCGCGCCGACTTCCGTCGCAGTGAAGCCCGCCGGCGCGTACATCCGGTAACGCAGCGCGCTGCCGCTCAGCACCGTCTGTCCTGCCGCGTGGCCGAGCGGAAACGCGATCAGCGCGGTCATGACCGGCCGGGCGCGGCCGATGCAGTGCTTGACGTAACGCACCACGACGATCTCGTACGCGGCAATCGTCGCGAATGCGCCGACGGCGCAGGCGACCGCGAGCAGCAGCGTTTCGGCCGGTACCGCCCGCACGTTGCGCAATACGTCCGCGACGCTGATCCGCTGAAACGTCCGGAACAGAACGTAAGCCGCAAGCCCGGCAATCAGCACGCTGGCCGTGATGCCGAGGACGGTCTTCAGGCGATTACGCCGCGGATCAGGCATGGGAGGATTCTAGGGGCAGGCGAGCCGGAGCGTGGGCGCCAGAAAAATAATGATTCTCATTCAAAATAATCTCCCGGCTCCCATTGAAACTATCGCCGGCGGTGCTGTCGAAGCAAGCATGACCGCGTAGAATTCGGTCAACACTTGTTTCTGATTCACGGCTTGCAGGAGAGTCTGTTCATGTCAGAGAAAACATTTCCGCGTCGCGACCTGCTGAAGGGCGCGCTGATGGGTGTCGCCGCCGTGCCGGTAGCCGCCCTGATCGGCCGTGCGGAAGCTGCGGCGGGTCCGGTGGATCCGAGCGAGCCGCAGGCGAAGAGCCTCGGTTTCGTCAAGGACGCAACCAAGGTCGATGCCAAGGCCAACCCGAATTTCAAGCCGGGCCAGCATTGCGCGAACTGCCTGCAGGTGCCGAAGGGCAAGGAAACCGGCGCGCAGATCCCGTGCAACATTTTCGGCGGTCGCCTCGTCGAGGCCAACGGCTGGTGCAAGGTCTGGGTGAAGCGCCCGTAAGCGCTCGCGCAGCTGACGTCTGAAGACGGCGCGACCGGTTGACCGGTCGCGCCGTTTTTTTTTCGGGGACCGCAACGATGAACCCCGCCGGGTCGCACGAGTTGCTCGCCATGCTGCCGCCGCCGCTCGCGCCGCTCGCGCGGCTGGCGCTCAACTTGCGCTGGGTCTGGAACCACGCGCTGGATCGCGTCTGGGAGGCCTGCAACCCCGAAGTCTGGCACCAGACGCGCAACCCGGTGCTGGCGATCCAGAACACGCCGCGCAGCCGGCTCGAGGAACTCGCGCGCGACCCGACCTTCGTCGAGCGGGTGCGGCAACTCGAACGCAGCGAGACCGAGCACCTGTCGCGACCGAGCTGGTTCCAGCAGGCGTTCGAGCTCGACCCACCGCCCGTCATCGCTTACTTCAGCATGGAGTACGGCCTCACCGACGCGATGCCGCTCTACTCCGGCGGCCTCGGCGTGCTCGCCGGCGATCACCTGAAGACCGCGAGCGACCTCGGCGTGCCCATCGTCGCGGTGGGGCTCTTCTACCGCGAGGGCTATTTCCGGCAGATGCTCGACGCCTCGGGCGCGCAGCTCGAAATCTACGCGGTCAACTCGCGCGAGTCACTGCCGGTGCGGCTGGTGGCCGATGCCGAAGGCACGCCGCTGCGCGTGGCGATCGAACTGCCCGGACGCGACCTGCGGGTGCGCGTCTGGCAGGCGCAAGTCGGCCGTGTGCCGCTCTACCTGCTCGACAGCGACGACCCGCTCAATTCACCATTCGACCGCGGCATTACTGCGAAGCTCTATGCCGGCGACGGTGAGGCGCGCTACCTGCAGGAAGTCGTCCTCGGCATCGCCGGCTGGCGCGCGCTCGAAGCGCTGGGGCTCGAAGTGGATGTCTGCCACCTCAACGAAGGCCACGCGGCACTGGCGACGCTGGAGCGGGCGCGGACGTTCGCCCAGTCCAGCGGCTGCGATTTTTTCACGGCGCTGTGGGCCACGCGCGGCGGCAACGTCTTCACGACCCACACACCGGTGGCGGCTGCGTTCGATACCTTCCCGGTGCCGTTGCTCTACAAGTACGGACTCAACTACGCGCGGCAATGCGGTGTGCAGCCTGGCCAGTTGATCGGGCTCGGCCGCGCGAATGCGGACGATCCGGACGAGCCGTTCAACATGGCCTACCTCGCTGCGCGGACCTGCGCACGCGTCAATGGCGTGAGTGAACTGCACGGCCGGGTAAGTCGCCGGATCTTCGCGCCATTGTTCCCGCGCTGGCCCGAGGACGAGGTGCCGGTGACACACGTCACCAATGCGGTGCACGTTCCCTCGTGGGACTCGCCGTGGGCCGACCACCTGTGGACCGAAGCCTGCGGCAAGGGGCGGTGGCTCGGCGCAGCCGAGCCGCTCACAGCGGCCGTGGCCCGCCTCAGCGACGCGCAACTGTGGGATTTTCGCGCCATGGAGCGCCGCGACCTCGTCGACTACGCCCGGCGCCGCCTGCTGCGGCAGCTGAGCCAGCGCGGCGAGAGCAGCGGCACGACGGCGCTCGCCCATGAGGCTCTGGACCCCAACGTGCTGACACTCGGCTTCGCGCGCCGCTTCACGGAATACAAGCGCCCCGCGATGCTGCTGAGCCAGCCCGAGCGGCTGGCGCGGCTGCTCGGCAATCCGGATCGCCCGGTGCAGTTGATCATTGCCGGGAAGGCGCATCCGCGCGACGAACTCGGCCGATCATTCGTACGCGAGTGGGCGGCGTTCGTCCACCGTGCCGACGTGCGGACCCGGGCGGTGTTCCTCGAGGACTACGACATGGCCCTCGCCGAGCAGCTGGTGCAGGGCGTGGACGTCTGGATCAACACGCCGCGGCGTCCGTGGGAAGCCAGCGGAACGAGCGGCATGAAGGTGCTCGTCAACGGCGGCCTGAATCTGTCGGAGCTCGACGGCTGGTGGGCCGAAGCGTACTCGCCGGAGGTGGGTTGGGCACTCGGCGATGGACGGGAGCATTTCGAACCGGGCTGGGACGCAGCCGAGACCGAGCAGTTGTTTGCGTTGCTCGAGCAGGAGGTCGTGCCGCAATTCTATGATCGCGACGCCGAAGGCATTCCGCGCGCGTGGGTGGCCCGGATCCGGGCGAGCCTGGCCGGATTGACCCCGCGCTTCAGCAGCAACCGGATGCTGGCCGACTACCTCGAGCGCCTGTACCTGCCCGCAGCAGAGAGTTATCGGCGTCGCACGGCCACGAACCTCAAGACGGCGCGTGACCTGCGACAGTGGCTGCGCAGCCTGAGGCGGCACTGGCCCGAGATCCATTGGGGCAACCTGAGCATCGAAGCGGCCGGGAACGAGCACATCTTCCGCGCGCAGGTCTACCTGGGCGAGATCGAGCCCGACGCGATCAGCGTCGAGTTGTACGCGGAGCCCCGCCCGGGGGAGTACCCTCGGCGCCGCCCGATGCGCCGCGACCACGCGCTCAGTGGTGCGGCGGGCGGCTATCTCTACGTGGCTTCCGTGCCGACCGATCGACCCGCCGCAGACTACACGCCCAGGGTCGTGGCTGCGCACCCGGAGGCGCAGGTGCCGGCCGAAACGCCGTTGATCCGCTGGTACCCAAACTGAAGCCCGCACCGCGCCCCCTTGAAAGCTGGTCCGGCGCTCGCATCTAGGGCCTCACGAGGGAGCCGCAGGGGCGGCCCCAGACAGGAGGAAGCGACATCATGCGAGTCATCAAGTGGGAACCGTTCCGTGACGTGGACGACGTGTTCGACCGATTCGTCGCCGAGACGCTGCGCCGCTGGCCGCGGCAGGCGGCCGAAGGCCGCGCGGCGCTCGACTGGGCACCGGCCGCCGACGTCAGCGAGACCGAGACCGAGTACCTGATCAAGGCTGACCTGCCCGAGGTCCGCAAGGAAGACCTCAGCATCACGGTGCAGGACGGCGTGCTGACCCTGTCCGGCGAGCGTCGCCAGGAAGTCCGCACTGAAAACGAGAAGGTGCACCGCGTCGAGCGGGCCTACGGCAGCTTCGCGCGGCGATTCGCGCTGCCCGAGAATGCCGACGAGCAGTCGATCCGCGCCGAGAGCCGCGACGGGGTGATCCTGATCCACATCCCGAAGCAGAAGGTGGTGCAGCCGCAGCCGCGGCAGATCGAGATCCACTGAAATAGCGGATAACGGATAGCGGATAGTGGGTCGTGGATGGCGATCCGCTATCCACTTCCGACGGGCTGCAGTACGCCAAGTACGGCGGACGCCAGCACGCCCGCCCAGATCGCCAGCACCCAGGGTCGCATCCGGGCGAGGCTCGCCTGCATCCTTGTGTCGCCGTCGGCGGTCGCGCGATCGGCCGCAAGGTCGCGCAAGCCCTCGACGAACGGCGGCATGCGGATCCGGATCATCAGTCCGCAGAAGATCAGGAACGCGAAGATCAGCAGTTTCGCGGTGATCCACGGGTAGCCGGCCAGACGCTGGGTCGCGAGCGAAACGGCGGCCGACGCGAGGATCGCGGCGATCATGAACCAGCGGAACCAGAAATCGAACCGCTGCACGCGGTACGCAGCCACGGTGCCCGCGCGGAGATGCGGGTAGAGCACCATCGCGAGCCAGAACGGACCGAGCGCCAGCAGCGCGGCCATCTGCCAGGCCGGGTGCTCGATGCCGCGGAATTCGTTGAGGATCGCGCCCACCGTCAGCGTCAGGCTCATGCAGATGCGCGGGATCAGGTCGAGGTCAAGCATGATCTTCGCGGCCGTGAGCCGCGCCTCGCGCGAGCGTTGCGTGTCCACGACGAAGCGGCTCGAGTAGAACACGCCGACGTCCCCGCCGAGCCAGTAGACGAACAGCAGCAGGTGCGCGATCAGAGCGATCGCGTGCGTGGCGGACGACGGCTCCATCGGCTCTCCGTATGTATTCCAGTGACCGCCCGGCGGCCCGGGGACCTATAATTGCACGCTCACTCCGGATGGGGCCACGACATGACGACGACCAAGGGCACAGCCGACCTCTGCGACGAACACGGCGACCAGCTGCAGGTCTGCGAGCCCTTGTTCCAGGCCTATGGCGGCAAGCACGCGTTCTCCGGGCCGATCGGCACGGTGCGCTGCTTCGAGGACAACACCCTCGTCAAGGCGGCGGTCGAGAGCCCGGGCAATGGCCGCGTGCTCGTCGTCGATGGTGGCGGCTCGCGTCGCCGCGCGCTGTTCGGCGACCGGCTCGGTGCGGCGGCGGTCAAGAACGGCTGGGCCGGCGTGATCGTCTACGGCTGCATCCGCGATTCGGCCGAGCTCGGCCGCATGGATCTCGGCATCCGCGCGCTCGGCACGATGCCGTTGCGCAGCGAGAAGCGCGGCGAAGGCGAAACCGACGTGCCCGTGCGCTTCGCGGGCGTCACGTTTCGACCGGGGGAGTACGCCTACGTCGACGAAGACGGCGTCGTCGTGTCGCACGGCCCGATCGGCTGAACCGGGAGCGCAGCGCATGCCACGCACGATCTTCTGCAGCTACCTGCAGCGCGACGCCGAGGGACTCGATCGCGTCCCCTACCCCGGTGAACTCGGCCAGCGCATCAACGCGAACATATCGAAGGAAGCGTGGCAGCAATGGGTTCGCCACCAGACCATGCTGCTGAACGAATATCGCCTGTCGCCGATCGATCCCAAGGCACGCAAGTTCCTGGTCGAGGAGATGGAGAAATTCCTGTTTGGCGGCGGCGCGCAGAAGCCCGAAGGCTACGTCAGTCCCGACGGCTGAGCGCGTGCCAGGCCAGCAGCCCCCACGCTGCCATGAACGACAGCCCGCCCAACGGCGCCACCATGCCGAGCGTGCGCGGCGCACCGGCCGCCATCAGGTAGATCGAGCCAGAAAACAGCACGATCCCGGCGAGCATGAGCCGCGCCGACCAGCGCAGCTGCGCCGTCTCCGCGGTCAGCTGCGCGACGAGCCCCAAGGCGACCAGGCTGAGCGAGTGCAGCAGGTGATAGTTCACGCCGGTCTGGTAACTCGCCAGGCGCTGTGGCGAGAGCAGCGACTGCAGCGCATGCGCGCCGAACGCGCCGAGGATCACGCCGAGCAGCATCAGCAGCGCACCCGATGCGATGCAGCGGCGTGCGAGCGGCGTGAGTCCTGGCGGCATGTGCTCCATCTCAGTGTTCCTCCTCGGCTCGCGTGACCCGCGACACCAGCGCGGCGACGGGTTTGGGCAGCCCGATCTTCGCCGGTTGCCGTGCGTCGTACCAGCGGTAGCGAGCGTCGTCCCGCAGCATCTCGGCCCGGCCGAGACAATGCACGACCAGCGGTCGCATCTCGTATTCGAAATGGCTGAACGCGTGCCGCACGGGGTCGGCCGGGCGCGGTCTGCCAGCACCCGACAGGTGTTCGCCGCACCATTGCAGGGCATGGGCCCGCGTCGGGAACTCGGGCAGGCCCCAGAGCCCGCCCCAGATGCCGCTGGGCGGCCGCCGCTCGAGCAGCACCTTGTGGCCGCCCCGCATCGCGACGACGAGCCAGGCTGCGCGGCTCGGCCGTGCCGCGCGCGGACGCGGCGTCGGCAACTGGTGCTCGCGGCTCTCGACGCGCGCGACGCAGGAATCGTTGACCGGGCAGAGCAGGCAGGCTGGACGCGAACGAGTGCAGACCGTGGCGCCGAGATCCATGATCGCCTGCGTGTACTCCGCGAGCCGTCCGTACGGCGTGCAGGCATCTGCCAGCGCCCAGAGGCGCGCCTCGACGGCGGCCTCACCGGGATAGCCCTCGACGCCGAACTGCCGCGCCAGCACTCGTTTGACGTTGCCATCGAGAATCGGGTGACGCTCGCCGCCCGACAGCGCGAGGATCGCACCCGCCGTCGATCGACCGATGCCGGGCAGCGCCATGACGGACTCGAGATCCCGCGGGAAACGTCCACCGTGGCGATCCAAGACGGCCTGCGCTGCGCGGTGCAGGTTGCGCGCCCTCGCGTAGTAGCCCAGTCCCGACCACAGGTGCAGCACTTCGTCGAGCCGAGCTTCGGCCAGCGGGCGCACGTCCGGGAAGCGGCGCGTGAATGCCTCGAAGTACGGGATCACTGCCGCCACCTGCGTCTGCTGCAACATGACCTCGGAGATCCAGACGCGGTACGGAACCGGGTCGCGCTGCCAAGGCAGGTCCTTGCGCCCGTCGGTCTCGAACCACGCAAGGAGTCGCGGTGCAAATCGCAGCGCGCGCGCGCGATCCCCGGCCGGAAGTTCAGGGCTCACGAGCCCGCTCCTCGACGTTCTGGAATAATTGCAGGACGGATTCGCGCAGCATGCGCCCAGCGTACCCCCGCGAGACGACCGCGGGTACCCAGAAATCCGGCGTGAATTCGGCCTCGTATCGCACCCGTGTTCGGTCTCCCTCGGCATGCCACTCGGTGCGGGCCAGGCTGCTGCGCATGTCGCTGCGCTCGGGCAATGCCTCCGCGACCAGCACTCCGTCGTCGAACGTCACACGCTCGACGCGCTGCACGTCGCGACAGAAGAACGCTGCGCAGGCGCGTATCCGGGTCTTGAGCAACGACGCGCCGTCGGGCGCGACCCCGATCACTTTGCTGGAGCGGATCCGCGGATCGAGCGCGGCGTACCCGGCGTAGTCCTGCAACACGCGCCCGACACCGTCGACCGGCGCATCCAGCAACGCGTCGAACTTCACGCGGTAGATGCCGGCTCCGACCGTCACTTCGAGCACCAGCGGGCTCAGCGCGTGGGCAGGCCACGCGGCGAGTTGCAGCCAGGCCAGCAGCGCGATTGAGTGACGCGGCAAGCGCAGCTCAGGTGCACACGATCGACGTGTCCTGGCCGGCGCTGCAGCCGTCCGGGAAGCCATACTGCTTCCAGTATTCGACGATGCCGATGCGCCGGGCGAGTTCGGCGAAGCGCGGATCCTTGCGGAACGCCTCGCCCTCGGGGCCCCAGGCGTGGTTCAGGTCCCAGCGCTTGACCCACGACGCCGGATCCTCGTCGAGCGCCGCGAAAATCATCTCATAGACCGCGTCGATTGCGCCGAGGTGGAGCAACGGCTGGATCAGGCCAATCGGCGGCATGATTTTCGGGTCGATCGCCAGCATCTCGGCGATCACGGCAGACCGCAGGCCCGGGTTCTCGACCGCATCGACATAGCGCTTCGCCTGGGGCCGCACTTCCGGCGGAATGTTTTCCTGCGCCGCGATCAGCCGTCGCGCCTCGTCCCATTGCCCGCGCCGCATCGCGACTGCGGACTCGATGCCGCCCTGCTTCTTGCTGAGCCCGAGGTCCGCGGCGAGCGTGGAGAACCGCAGCGCCTGCTCATCCTCGCCCAGCATCAGGTACATGCCGGCCAGGTTGGCCGCCAGCACCGGGGAGGTCGGGTCGAGTTCCTGGGCCTTGCGCGCCTGGTCCAGCGCCAGGTTCAGGCGCCCCACGCGACTCAGTAGCAACGAGTACCAATGGTGCGGCGTGGCCTCGTTCGGCTCCAGCGAGATCGCAAAGAAGAATCCGGACTCCGCGTCGAGCAGGTTGCCCCGTTCGGCGCTGATCTGTGCCAGCACCGCGTGCGCTTCACCGATGTTCGGGTCGATGGACAGCGCCTGCCGCGCCGACGCGACGGCCAGTGGCAGGAACTTCGACTCGTCGTCTTCCTCCCGCGTGTATCCGGGCATCACGACATAGGCCGACGCGAGCGCCGCGTGGGCGCGCGCGAATCCGGGGTCGAGACCGAGCGCGCGCTGGAACAGGTCGATGGCGCGCGTCAGGTTTTCCTCGCCGCGGCGCTTCCACACGGCGCGCCCCTGCAGGTACAGCTCGTACGCCTCGACGTTCTGGGTCGGCGCCTTGTCGCGCACCGCCATCTGCTGCTCCTGCGGCGCGAGCTCGATGCGCAGCTTGCTGACGATCATCGCCGCGATCTCGTCCTGCACCCGGAAGATGTCCTCGAGGCGGCGCTCGTAGGTCTCGGACCACAGGTGGAAACCGGACTCCGCGTCGATCAGCTGCGCCGTGATGCGCACCTGGTCGCCGGACTGGCGAATGCTGCCCTCGAGCACGGTCTCGACGCCGAGTTCCCTGCCGACCTCGCGGATGTCGACGTTGCGGCCCTTGTAGGCGAACGAGGAGGTGCGCGATGCGACCTTCAGCCCGGGCACGCGCGCGAGCAGGTTCAGCAGTTCCTCGGACATGCCGTCGCTGAAGTAGTCGCGCGCCGCATCGCCGCTCAGGTTGGTGAACGGCAGCACGGCGATCGAGCTGTGCGCCTGGTTCGCGTGCGCGCGGCCAAAGCCGCGCTCGTAGAGCAGGTAGCCCAGCCCCGCCATCAGCACGAGCACTGCAACCGCAAACGCCAGTCGTACCTTGAACTGCGACCCGGCGGGCAGGTCCCGGCTCGGTTCCGTGCGCTCGATGCCCTGGGGACCCACGTCGAACACCCAGGCGAGGATCATCGCGACCGGGAAGCCGATCAGCAGGAAGACGACGACGAAGGTCACCGTCCATTCCGGAACGCGCAGCGCGGGCAGGATGACCGACGAGGCCTCGGTCACGGCCCAGGCGATGGCGAGGTAGGCGATTGCCACCCTGCCCACGCGTCGCCGCTTCAGTTCCGCGAGGAAAGCCATCGGATCTCCGCCCTGGTCGGTCGACCCTATTGTCCACGATTCCCGCGCGTTCGCGAGTCCGGCCGAATCATTGGTTGCAGACGCTGATGTCGCCATTCAGGGTCTTGATGCGCACGCGCGCGGCGCCACTGCCTTCGCGGAAGCGCAGTTCCCGGCCGGGCGCGTACTCGCTCGTGCGCACCGGGTCGGGTCCGAAGCAGTTGCGGATCTGGCCGTTGAAGGTCGAGACGTCGAACTCGGCGCCGACCGGACCCGCGAGTTCGAGTCGCACGTCGCCGCTGATGCTCTCGATGTCGAGCCGCGCATTCGTCGCGAGACGCCCGGTGAGGCCGAGGTTGCCGCTGGTGGAGCGCAGCCGGGACCGGCTGGTCTCGCTCATCGCGATCGTGAAGTCGCCGCTCACGGTGTTGCCGTTGACTTCTCCCGCCACCCTGGTCAGCGCGGCATCGCCGCTCACCGTGGTGACCGTCAGCAGCGCGCGCTGACCCGAGCCAGCGATGTTGACGTCGCCGCTGACGGTCTTGCACTCGACGTCCTCCGCGGCCGCCTCGGTCCGGATGTCGCCGCTGACCGACTGCAGGCGCTGGGAACCGCGCAGGCCGCGCACGCCGATGTCGGCGCTGACGGTATTGACCGCAAGGCTGCTGCCCGCAGGCACCTTGACCACGAGCTTGCTGCTTTCGACACGGGACGATCTCGACGGCAAGATCACCTTGACGCGAGTGACGTTCCCGGTCCGCGTGAACTCCAGGCGCTCGGCGCCCTTGCCCAGCTCCCCGGTCACCTCGACCTCGTTGCGCGCCCATGCCGTCACGTCGACGGTACCTGCAGTGTTCGAGACCTCGACCTGCCCGGCCGCATCCGCGGCGGCTCGCTCGTTGATCGGCGTGCCGGCGAGCGCGCCGGCGGAGGCCAGGACGAGCGCCGCGAGCAACGGCAATCGTCGCAGCGCGAGGCCACAGGGCTGAACCTGAATCGCAATGGTCATAGCGGGATCCTTTCAAGCGGACCGGTGAGTTGGTTGACGCTCGCGAGCACGGCGAGCTCATCCTGGTATGAATTGATCAGCAGCTCCTCGAGCAGCGGGTCGCCGGGACTCAGCTCGAGGGCTGCATTGATCTCGGCGGTGGCGCGATGCAATTCGGCGAGGTTCGCCTCGAGCTTGGCGCGCGCCGCCGGAGGCAACCGGTCGATGCGCGCTTCGAGCGATTCCGCGAGCTGCTGCCGGATGGCGACATAGCCCGGGCCGAGCGTCTGGCCCGGACCGAAGGCCGTGCGCATCACGGCCGCGTCCGGCCGCTCGAAAGGGGCCTGCGCGGTGACCGGGGCCTCGCGCCGCACCAGGTTCGCCGTGATCAGCGAGGAGCCGATGACGAGCAGCACTCCCGCGGCCGCCAGCCACACCCAGCGCCGGCTCGCGGGCGCCGCGCGAGGTTCGAGGCGAGCCTCGATCGCGGGCCACAGGTCCCGCGGCGGATCGATGCCGCGCGGCAACAGGTCGAGCACCTCGTCGAGGCGCGTCACGGGATCGCGATCGCCCGTCTTCATGGCACAACCTCCGGCGCGTTCAGGCGCTCGCCGAGCAACTGGCGGGCGCGATGCAGCTGCGACTTGCAGGTCCCGACGGCGATCCCGAGCATCGCCGCCGTTTCTTCGTGCGAGTAACCATAGATCCCCACGAGCACCAGCGCCTGGCGTGCGCCGGGCGGCAACTGCGCAATCGCCTGCTCGAGGTCGATCGCGGCCGCAGCGTCCGGGCTCGATGGATCGGCCAGCGTCTCGGCGATGGATTCCTCGATGGACTGCTCGTGGCCCAGGCTTTCCTGGCGGCGTCGGCCCCGGGCCAGCACGGCATTGACGGCGATCCGGTGCAGCCAGGTGCCGAAGCTGCTGCGCGCCTCGAAGGCGGGCAGGCTGCGCCACGCCTGCACGAAGGCGTCCTGGGCACAGTCCTCGGCGATGGTCGGGTTCGCTGTCATGCGCAAGCAGAGTCCATACACCTTGCCAACGTGGCTCCGGTACAACGTCTCGAACGCCGAGGCCGAACCGCCGGCCGCCGCGGCGATGAGCACGCGCTCGTCAGCCGCCCGGCGCGCCCGTTCGAACTCCGACTCGCCCCCCGATTCCGTCAATCCGCACCTCGGTGCCCGCGCGACCCGCCCTCTGGGTCATCCTACACAGCCCCGTGCATCGACGGGCCGCCGAGGATCGCCCTCTTGCAGGCTCCTCCTGAAAGTTAAGATGCACGGCAACGGCAAAAGGTTGGAGGGAGGAACGAGAATGACCAGCGAGGTCCGGATCGAGCGCCAAGGCGCGGTGGCGACGGTCATCCTGCGCCGACCGGAGGTCCGCAATGCCGTCGACCCGGCCACGGCCGAGCGGTTGGCGCAGGCCTTCGTGGACATCGAGCGCGACGAGTCCGTGCGGGTCACGGTCCTGTGGGGCGAGGGAGGCAACTTCTGCGCCGGCGCAGACCTGAAGTCGGTTGTGGCCGGCTGGGAGTCCGGACGACTCCGCGCCCCGTCCGGTGGCGCCTCGGATCGCCACGGGCCGATGGGGCCCACCCGCCTGCAGCTCGACAAGCCGGTCATCGCTGCAATCTCGGGGCACGCGGTCGCCGGGGGCCTCGAACTCGCGTTGTGGTGCGACCTGCGCGTCATGGAGGACGATGCCGTGCTCGGTGTGTTCTGTCGGCGCTGGGGTGTGCCGTTGATCGACGGCGGCACGGTGCGCCTGCCGCGCCTGATCGGTGAAGGACGCGCGCTGGACCTCGTGCTGACCGGCCGGCCCGTGGGTGCCGCCGAAGCACTTTCGATCGGGCTGGTGAACCGGGTGGTACCGCACGGCGCGGCCCGGGAAGTCGCAGAAGCGCTGGCCGAGGAAATCGCTGCACTGCCTCAGCGCTGCCTGCGCTCGGATCGACGCTCCGTCTACAAGCAGTGGAGCCTCAGTGAAACCGCAGCACTGAAGGCCGAGTTCAAGCTCGGCCGCGCGGTGCTCGACAGCGGCGAATCGGCCGAAGGGGCCGGGCGGTTCCTTGGCGGCGCCGGTCGCGGCGGACGCTCGGCCTAGCACGGGGAAGACCGATGAACAGCAGCCTTCGCGCAGCCTTACTGACCAGCACCGTGGCGGTGACCATGATCATGACCCAACCCGACATCGCGCTCGGCCAGGCCGTCACGCCGGCCGTTGCCCGCTCGATCGCCAAGACCCAGAAGCCACCGCTGCACGGTCAGCACTGGATGGCCATCACCGGCAAGCCACTGGCCGCAACCGCCGGCGCGATGATGTTCCAGCGCGGCGGCAATGCCGTCGACGCGGCCTGCGCGATGCTGGCCGCGACCTCGACGATGTGGGACGTGCTGTCCTGGGGCGGCGAGACTCAGGCGCTGATCTACGACCCCCGCACGAAGAAGGTCATCGCGATCAACGGCCTCGGCATCGCGCCCACCGGGGCGACGCCCGAGTTCTTCCGCAAGCAGGGCCTCGAGTTCCCGCCGGCCTACGGTCCGCTGGCCGCGGTCACGCCGGGCACGCCCGGCGGCCTGATGCTGATGCTGGCCGAATACGGCACGTTGTCGCTGGGGGACGTACTCGCTCCGTCGATCGAGCTCGCGGACGGTTACCCGATCGACGGCGAGACCGCCGACAACATCGAACGCTGGAAGGAGAAGCTCAAGGAGTGGCCGTACTCGAAGCAGGTGATGCTGCCGCATCTCGGCGCAGCGCGCGAGGCGCCACGCGCGGGCGAGATCTTCCGCCAGCCCGACCTCGCGGCGACCTTGCGCAAGCTGGTCGACGCCGAGAAGACGGCGCTCGCCGCCGGCCAGTCGCGCAAGGAAGCGATCCAGGCCGCCTATGACCGCTTCTACCGCGGCGACATCGCGCAGGAGTTCGTGCGTGGCGTGCAGGAACAAGGTGGCCTGATCACGCTCGACGACCTCGCGAAGTGGCGGCCGCTCGTCGAGGAGCCGCTGACGACGAACTACCGCGGCATCGACGTCTACAAGCTCGACACGTGGACGCAGGGCCCGGCGTTGCTGCAGTCGCTGAACCTGCTCGAGCATTTCGATCTGAAGGCGCAGGGCTACAACAGCGCGAACTACATCCACACGGTCTACCAGGCGATGAACCTCGCCTTCGCCGACCGTGATTTTTATTATGGCGACCCGAACTTCCCGCCTGACGAGCCGCGCAAGGGCTTGCTGTCGAAGGAGTACGCGAAGAGTCGCGCGGCGACGATGCGCATGGATCGCAATGACGCCACCGCGGGCCCGGGCGATCCCTACCCGTTCCAGGGCGGCAAGAATCCGTACGCGGACCTGCTGGAGAAGCAGCGACGCGCCGCAGTCTCGCCGGCCGCGCCTGAGCGTTCCGCGCAGGCGCACGACGCGTTCAAGCAGGGATTCCAGAGTGGCACCACGACCGTGGTCTCGGCCGATGCGCAAGGCTGGCTGGTCGCGATGACACCCAGCGGCGGCTGGATTCCCGCGACGATCGCCGGCCGCACCGGCATCGGGCTCAGCCAGCGCATGCAGTCGTTCGTGCTCGATCCCGCGCTGAATCCGTACAACCTGCTCGAACCCGGCAAGCGTCCGCGCGTGACGCTGACGCCGAGCCTCGCATTCAAGGACGGCCAGCCGTGGCTCGCATTCGCGGTGCAGGGCGGCGACTCGCAGGACCAGAACCTGCTGCAGTTCTTCCTCAACGTCGTCGAGTTCGGCATGACGCCGCAGGAGGCGGCGGAAGCGGCGAATTTCACCAGCTTCCAGATGCGCAGCTCGTTCGACAAGCACGAGTCGCAGCCGGGCCGCATCGTGCTGAACGAATCGATTCCGCAGTGGGTGCGGCGCGAGCTGGTGCAGCGCGGCTACAAGCCCGAGTTCGAGGCGCGCACCTCGGGCCCGATCAACGCGATCCTGCTCGACCATGCCCACGGCACGATGTGGGGCGGGTCGAGCAATCACGGCGAGGATTACGGCATCGCCTGGTAATCCTGCGTAATCCTGGCGGCGAGTTCGCGACTGTTGCGCGCGCAATCGTTCATCGCGATGCCGCGATACGCGTTGCAGTTAAGATCAAGCCCGGGGATCGCGTCGACGCGCTCGAAGATCGCATTCACGTTGGCGATGTGGCCGGGCGCATAGCTCGGGATGCCGCGGTCCCAGCGCTTGACGAACGTCACGTCGGCGTCCTGCGTGAGGCCCATCGATTTCTCGAGCCCCGCGCGGGCCGTGCGGATCAACCCCGCCTCGTCCTGGTTCACGAGTTCCGGGCTGCGCTGCCCGCCGAGCAGCACGCGAATGCTCTTGCAGCCGGGCGGCGCGCGATCCGGAAAAATGCTGCTGTCCCACAGTACGCCGAGGATCGGCAGGCGCGCCGATGATGTCGTCAGCAATCCGAAGCCATCGAGCGGATCCGGCAATGACCGGTAGCCGAAGCCGACCACGGCGATCGGCGAGTAATCGATCGCCTTGAGGCGGTGCGCGAGCTCCGCGTCGAGCGACTGCACGATGCCGGCCGCCGCGTACGAAGTCGCGCAGATCACGATACGATCGACCTCGGTCGCGCCCGCAGTGGAGGTGACGCGGAATCCCGCGCCCGCTCGTTCGACCGACGACACGGGCTCTCCGAAACGCCAATCGGCATCGGTCACACGCCACAGGTGATTCGCCAGAGTGCTGATGCCGCCCCTGGTGCTCGTCAGCACGCCGCCCGGGCCCGCCTCCTTCCTGCGCTTGGCGATCATGCCGCGGAACAGGCCGCCGTACTCCCGCTCCAGCGCGACGACCAGCGGGAACGCCGCTTCGACGGAGAGCTTGTCGGGCGTCGAGCCATAGATGCCCGCGGACATCGCGTCGAGGAACACGCTGGTGAAGCCCGCGCCGAGCCGGCGATTGCCGAAATCGCGCAGGCTCTCGTCGGGGCCTTCGCGCCTCGCCGGCACGAACACCTCGCCCGCCATGCGCAGCTTCTGCGACCACGACAGCAGCTTCGACTTGACGAACAGCGGGGGCGACTCCGGCATCCGGTGCAGCCGGTCGGTGAAGATGAAGCGCTTGCGAGCGAGGTCGGAACTCGGTAGCAGGTGCTCGGCCGCACCCGAATCCTGCACGAGTTGCAGGCAGTCGGGCTTGTTCGTCAGGAACCCGTTGGGCCCGGCCTCGAAACGGAAACCCTCGATCACTTCGGTATGCATCGCGCCACCCGGGCCGGCGCTAGCCTCGAACACGACGAGGTCGGCGTCCGGCCGGGTCCGCTTGAGGTAGAAGGCGGTCGCGAGGCCGCTCAGGCCTGCACCCACGATTCCAATGCGCATGTCGTGCCCTTTGCCACGGACGGAAGTCCGGCTCGATCACAGAGCTTACGGAATCCGCGGCGCTTGCCGCTATGCTTGTCGCCACCCATGCCGACACGCCTGCTACTGCCGATCGCGCTGGCCCAGGGACTGTGGGTGAGGTCGACCGTACCTCGCCTGCCGCCCGCGGCCGGGCATCGCGGTATGCTTGGCGCGGGCTCCGGCGACGCGCTGCGCGTGGTCGGTGTCGGCGATTCGATCATCGCCGGCGTGGGCGTGGCACATCAGGACCGCGCACTGCTCGGCCATTTCGCGCGCAGGCTTCACGAATGGTCGGGCCGTCCGGTGCGATGGCGGGCGTGCGGCGTCAACGGAGCAGATTCGACGATGATCCGCGAGCGGATCGCGCCCGTCGCGCCGGCTGCAGATGTCTACGTCGTCTCGGCCGGAGTCAACGATGCCGTGCGGGGCGTCAGTGTCGCAAGATTTTCGGCCAACCTCGCCGAGGTCGCGGCGACCCTGCGCCGCAAGTCGCCGCAGGCCGCGCTGGTATTCGCCGGCATCCCGCCGCTCGACCGCTTCCCCGCACTGCCCTGGCCGCTCGCTGCCGTGCTGGGTGCGCGCGCGGCGCGCCTGCAGGCCGCCTCCCGGGCGGCCGCGCCGGAGATGCACGCCGTCTGCTTCGATTTTCCGGCCAATCTGCCAGCTGGCGGCTTCGCGCGCGACGGCTTCCACCCGGCGGAGGATGCTTGCGACACGTGGGCGGGCTGGCTGCTCGAGGCGTGGCTCAGCCGGACGAGTCGCCCTGCCTCGCTTGATTGCGAAACAGCATCGCCACCAGCGTGACGACCGTGATCGGCAGCACGAAGCCGATCATGATCGGCACTTCCTGACGGATGAGCTGCGAGTGGACGACGAGCGGTGCGATCAACGCACTGGCTCCGAGGATCAGCAACACGTTCAGGATATTGCTGCCCACGACGTTGCCGACTGCGATGTCCGTGCTGCCGTTCAGTACGGCGCCTACGGATACGGCGACCTCGGGCGAACTGGTGCCGACGGCGACGATCGTCAGGCCGACGACCAGCGGCGAGATACCCAGCGACAACGCAATCTTCGACGCGCCGCGGACCAGAGCCTCGGCACCCGCGACGAGTGCAACGAGGCCGAGGACGAAGAACAGGGCGTGGGTGAGCATGATCCGGCGGCAATCGGTCGTTGGTATTGGGCGGACTCGGATTATCGCATGGAGGCACCAAACGGATTTCGGTCTGGCTCAATCGGCCCTCCGGTAAGCTACCGGAATGCCCCTCGAACGCGCAGTCTGGAGGATTCCCAGGGCCGGTTCCCTCGGCAGGCTCGCGCTCTGCACGGAGCCTTTGGCCGAGCCCGGGCTGGGCGAAGGGCGGATCCGCGTCGAAGCCATCGGCCTCAATTTCGCCGATCTGTTCGCATGCCAGGGCCTGTACTCGGCGACGCCGCAGGGATCGTTCATCCCGGGACTCGAGTGCGCCGGTACGATCGAGGCGCTCGGCCCCGGGTTCCCGAGCGAGCCGCACCTCAGCATCGGCGATCGCGTCGTTGCGCTGACGCGCTTCGGCGCCTACGTGTCGGTGCTCAACGTCGATGCAGCGCTGCTGCGACGCGCGCCAGCCGAGTGGTCGGCCGCACAGGCCGCGGCCTGGCCCGTGCAGGGCCTGACTGCCTGGTACGGACTGGTGCCGCTCGGCGCGGTCACGAAAGGCGACATCGTGCTCGTGCAGTCCGCCGCGGGCGGCGTGGGGCTCCAGGCCCTTGCCATGCTGCAGAACTTGGGCGCGCGGCCGCTGGCGGTCGTTGGTCACGAGTCCAAACGCCGCTTTCTGATCGAGCAGCGCGGCATGGCACCCGCGGCGGTCATCGTCCGAGACCGGCGGCATTTCGCGCGTCAATTGGACGCCGGCCTGGCCGCGCTCGGCACGACGAGCTTCGACTGCGTACTCGACGCGGTGCTCGGACCGGGGTTTCGACCATCGTTCGAACGGCTGGGCCCGGAGGGCCGCTACGTGCTGTTCGGCGCCGCAGACTTCATGACCGCGTCGGCCCGACCGAACTACCTGCGGCTCGCGTTCAACTACCTGCGCCGGCCGCGGCTGGATCCACTCGGGATGATCTCGGCGAACCGCAGCCTGATGGCGTTCAATCTGATCTGGCTCTGGAACCATGCCGAGCGGCTGCCCGAAGCGTACTGCCAGCTCGAAGCGCTCGCGCCCCTCCCGCCGCACGTGGGTGCCGTCTTCCCGTTCGAGCGTGCGCCCGAAGCGATGCGGCTGCTGCAGGGCGGCGGGACCGTCGGCAAGGTGGTACTCGAAGTCGGAGTCGGAGGGGGATAACCACAGAGGGTCACCCGGACGCCGCCAGCTGCTCCCGGTGATAGAGCCGCGCCGCGAGCAACCAGACGATCGCGACCAGCATGAATCCCGACCCCAGGCTGATCGCCCATTCGGCCAGCCCGATCGGTTCCCGCCGCAGGATGCGCAGGATCAGCTGGTTCTGGCCGAGGAACGGCACCGCCAGCATCCACGCCTGCGTCTTCACCGGCGAGACCATCAGGTACAGCGTCGGCAGCATCGGCAGGAAGATCAGCAACGGCAGGTAACCCTGCGCCTCGCGGTGGCTGCGCGCGAATGCGGCGAGTGCGGTCAGCACGGTGGCACCGAGCAGCACGACCGGCAGGATCACGAGCAGCAGCAGGCCGAGCGCGTCCACCGGCACCGCGAGCGACATGTCCACGCGTTCGGCCGGCACCAGCGCAAAGGCGAGCCGGTACATCACGAGCGTCACCAGCACCGAGAGCAGAGTGAATGCCGCGGTCGCGAGAATCTTTCCGCTGATGATCGCGGCCCGCGTGGCGGGCGTCGCCAGCAGCGGCTCGAGCGACTGCCGCTCGCGCTCGCCCGCCGTCGCGTCGATGGCGAGTTGCATGCCGCCGATGAACGCGAGCAACAGCAGCAGGTAGGGCAGCATCTGCTGCGCGAGGTCGAAGCGCGACTCGGGCGTCGCCACGTCGCGGCTGCCAACCAGCAGCGGCTGCACGACCGCCGGGTGGATGCCTCGCGCGATCAGCCGCAGCGTTCCGACCTGCGAGTCGTAGGCTTCGAGCAGGCCGCGGATCCGGGCGATCGTGGCGCCCGACTGCAGCGGCCGCGAACTGTCGTAGATCAGCTCGAGTCGGGCCGGGCGACCGGCACGCCAGTCGTCGCCAAACGTCGCGTCGATGCGCAGCACGACTTCGAGCTCCTGGCTACGGACCGCGCGATCCGGATCGGCGGGCGGCGCGACGCCGCGCACGTCCTGCGCCTCGAGCCAGGCCATCAGGTTCGGCGCGTGCTCCGCCCCGATCACCGGCAGATCCAGCGTGCGTTCGAGCTTCTCCACCTGCCGCTTCGTGCCGAGCGAGCTCATGCCGGCGAGGATCAGCGGTACGGCCAGCGGCATGACCACCAGCGCGACGATCACCATCCGGCGGTCGCGAAACGCGTCCAGCAGTTCCTTGCGCAGCACGACCCACCAGGCGCTCACGCGAAGAGCCCCTCTTCCGAGCCGATCAACTTGACGAACGCGTCCTCGAGGTTCGATTCGCCGGTGCGGGTGCGCAGCTCGTCCGGCGTGCCCTGCGCCACGACGTGCCCCTGCGCGATCACGACGATGCGGTCACAGAGCGCGGCGACCTCCTGCATGATGTGGCTCGACAGCAGCACGCAGCGCCCCTCGGCCCGGAGCTCCCGCAGGAATTGCCTCAGCCCCCGCGTCGTCATCACGTCGAGACCGTTCGTCGGCTCGTCGAGCAGCACGTTGCGCGGGTCATGCACGAGCGCGCGGGCGATGGCCGTCTTGGTGCGTTGCCCCTGCGAGAAGCCCTCGGTGCGGCGGTCCATGAAATCCTGCATGCCGAGCGCCGCCGCGAGGCGCTCGATGCGCGCTGCCATCACCGCGGCATCGAGCCCGTGCAGCCGGCCGAAATAGACGATATTTTCCCGGGCGGTGAGACGCTTGTAGAGCCCGCGCGCGTCGGGCAGCACGCCGAGCCGGCGGCGAACGTCGCCCGCATCCGCGGCCGGATCGCGCCCGTCGACGAGCACCCGGCCCGCGTCCGGCTGCATCAACGTGTAGAGCATGCGCAACGTCGTCGTCTTGCCGGCGCCATTCGGTCCGAGCAGGCCCGTGATCTCGCCGTCCCGCGCGACGAAGCTCACGCCGTCCACGGCGACGATCGCCCCGCTACGGGACGGGAACGACTTGTGCAACGAGTGCACTTCGATCATGACGCGTCGCTCATGGTTCCCAGCCGAAGCTGCCGGTGAACGGCGGCGTGTAGTCCAGCCGCTCGAGGCAACTCGCGTCGAGACCCTTGGCGTCCGCACTCGCGACGAATCGCGCCATCAGGCGCGGAGCGCAACCCGCCACCATGACGTTATGCCCCTGCCCGCGCGCGATGAGATGGCGGCCGTTCGGCAGGTGGTCCAGCACCTGTTCACCGTAGCGCGGCGGCGTGACGGGGTCGAATTCGCCGGACAGCAGCAAGACCGGACGGTCGCTCCGCACCGGCTCGTTGAAGTCCGCCGGGCGCCGACCGCGCGGCCACGCCTCGCACTGCGCGAGCAGAATCGCGACGAACGCCGTGCCCATGAGCGTGTTCGCATCGGCGGGATCGACGCGCAGGCGGTCGGCGTCCTCGCTGCAACTCACCGACAGCTGCAACCCCTGGTTGATCTGCTCGCCGACGAGGCTCTCGATCATCCGGCCCTGCGCCATCAGCACGTCGGGTCGCCCGGCCGCCGCCTCCGCAAGCGATTGCGGCAGCATCGCCGACAGTTGCGGGACATAGGCGAACAGCCGCACCACGCCCGCCACGGCGTCGCGCGTCAGCGTGCCGTCCTGCCACTCGTGCGTGAGCGGATCACGGTAGCGCACGGATTGCGGTTGCCCGTCGAGCGCCTCGAGCAGTTTCGTCAGCGCCTCGCGTGGCGCACCGAAGCGCTCGGCACACACCGGATCAGCCGCGCAGCGCTCGAACTGCGCATCGAGCGAAACCTCCAGGTTCCGTGCGTGCTCCGACCCGAGCGCGAGCTCCGGCGGCACCACGCCGTCGAGCACCACACTGCGCACCCGCGCGGGATGGCGGCGCAGGTACTCGAGCGCCACCCGCGTGCCGTACGAGATGCCGATCAGGTTCACCTGCTCGGCGCCCACCGCCTCGCGCACGGCCTCGAGGTCGAGCACGGCGTCGCTGGTCGTGTAGAAGCGCGGATCGGCATCGAGCGCCTGCAGGCACTGCACCGCGAACTTGCGCGCGGCAGCAGTGTTCGTGCCAGCGTCACCGACTGCAGTATCATCCGCCGGCCCGTGGCACGCGAGAGGATTGGACCCGCCCGTGCCACGCTGGTCGACGAGCACGACGTTGCGATCGCGCAGCAGCTCGCGGAAGGCACCTGCAGCGGCCGGGAACGACTCACGGGCCGACTGTCCGGGCCCACCGGCCAGCATGAACACCGGATCGGACTGGGGCTGCTTCGCGGTGCTGGGCACGAGGGCAATCGCCAGGTTGATGCTGCGCCCAGCCGGACGTTCGCGATCCTCGGGCACCGCGAGCGTGCCGCACTGGGCAGCGATGCTGGCCGGCAGTCCGGTGGCGGACAACGTGCAGGGTTCGAAGTCCAGCGCTCCGACACTGCGCCCCGACTCGCGGGCCTCGGCACTACTGGCCGCAACGCACAGCAGCGCCAGGGTGACGATTCGCAGGCAGTCCTTCATGAATTTTTCGTAGGCAAGCGCGGGCTGGATGCGCGCAACCCTAGCATGCCGCCCCCGGGATGCTGCAACGCGATTTCGGCTACGATGTGGCGACCATGAATCGCCTCCCGCCCGTCACGCGCGCCTTGCTGATCGCCAACGTGGCGATCTTCATCGTGCAGCAATTCACCGGCAACCTGCTGATCGGCCCGTTCGCGCTCTGGCCGTTCGCCACGCCCGAGTTTCGCGGCGCGCCCGGATTCGCGATCTGGCAGCTGCTGACCTACGGCTTCCTGCACGGCAGCCTGACGCACCTGTTCTTCAACATGTTCGCGCTGTACATGTTCGGCGGCGAGATCGAGCGCCTGTTCGGATCGCGCCGCTTCCTGGTGTATTTCCTCGCCTGCGTCGTGGGCGCGGCCGTCGCGCAGCTGATCGTGCTGAGCGGCATGAACCGTCCGCCGGTGCCGACGGTAGGCGCCTCCGGCGGCGTGTTCGGGCTGCTGCTGGCCTATGGCCTGGCGTTCCCGCGGCGCAAGCTGATGCTGTTGTTCCCGCCGATCCCGATGCCGGCCTGGCTGTTCGTCACGTTGTACGGCCTGCTCGAGCTGTACCTCGGAGTGACCGGTTCCGGCCAGGGTGTTGCGCATTTCGCGCACCTGGGCGGCATGGCCGCCGGTGCGCTGCTGCTGGTGTACTGGAGCCGGACCCGTCGCCTGATGTGAGGTCGAGGCAAGGAGACGCCGATGGCGAGCAAGCGCAGGAAAGTGAGCCAGGCGATGGCCGAAGAGGCCGTGCGCACTCTGCTGGCCTGGGCCGGCGAGAATCCCGGACGCGAGGGCCTGATCGACACGCCGCAGCGCGTCGTGGAGGCCTACCGGGACTGGTTCTCGGGCTATGCGATCGATCCCCGCGAGTACTTGAGTCGCACGTTCGAGGAGATGGCGGGTTACGACGAGCTGGTCGTGCTGCGCGACATCGAGTTCGAGTCTCACTGCGAGCACCATATGGCGCCCATCATCGGGCGCGCCCACGTGGGCTACCTGCCGACGAGCAAGGTCGTCGGCATCAGCAAGCTCGCGCGGGTCGTGGACGTGTTCGCGCGCCGCTTCCAGGTGCAGGAAAAGATGACGGCGGAGATCGCCCGCTGCATCAACGACGTGCTGCAGCCGCGCGGCGTCGGCGTGGTCATCGAGGGCGTGCACGAGTGCATGACCACGCGCGGCGTGCACAAGCGCGGCGTGTCGATGATCACCAGCAAGATGCTCGGCACCTTCCGCAGCGACGCGCGCACGCGCAACGAATTCCTGACGTTCATCGACATCCGCGACCGGAAGTAGCGCTCTCCGCCTACGGCACGGTCGCCGCGCTGCGGTTACCTCGCAGCTGCCACAGCAGGTTGTCCAGCGCAACTTGCCACTTCATCGGCTCACCCGGCAGGTCCTTGCGCCGCTCGGTCGTCAGGACCGCCTGGAGCGTCCGGTCGTCGAGCGTCTTCTCGACGTCGAACACCTGCGCGGCGAACGGCGTATCCCGCGCGAGGATGCCCTCCGCGCCCGCCTTGACCACCCGCCCCTGCGCGTTCACGAGCACACCAGTCAGCTGCAGCACCTCGAGCAGCTTGTCCTCGGCCGTCAGGAAGCGGACCGGCTCCTCGTGCCCGGTGCCGAGCACGACCTGCTTGCCGAATGCACCTTCGCGGCCCTTCGGATACTGGCTGACGCCGAGCGACACGAGGATCGCGTGCGTCGCGCCTTCCCGGGCCAGGAGGCCGGCCATCGCCTGCTGCCACGCCGCGCTCGGCCGGCGCACGTGCATGACCATCGGCGGGAACTGGTCGTGTGGCAGCACCTGGTCCCGCACCTCGGGCGGCGCCAGTTCGCCGTCCGCGCTGCCGAAGTAGACGTGCGGCGCCCCTGCCGGAAGCGCGGCGGCTGGCAGCAGGCGGCAACAGGACTGGCCATCGAGCGCGCCGTTCAGGGCTGCCACGATCGGGGCGAACTCGCCCGCGCGGCGCCCGTACGCCAGCGAGTGCGCGAATTCCGGGTCCAGCACGGCCGGCATCAAGACGACGGGATCGACCGGCCCCTGCAATCCGGGGCCCATCTTTGCGTAGAACTCGCCTTCTTCGAGACGTTCGGTCTGCGCGACCGCCAGCTCGTCGAGCGATGCGCAGCCGGTCGCGACCAGCGCCAAGGCCACCACCGCCACGCGGCGGCTGGAGAGGACTTCGGACTCGGGCATTGGTTTCTCCTGCGCCGCCCTCATGGTCCGGAAAGTTGACCGGCGGCCCGCAGCGCGCAAAGGTAGCGAAAATCGACCGCAAGGAGAATTCCATGGCTCGCAAGCGCCCCTTACGCGAGGCCGGCACCGTCGTCGTGCTGGAGCACCGCTCGACCGTCCTCGCGGGCAACCCGCTCGGCGATCCGCACGTGCGCAAGGTCGCGGTCTGGTTGCCGCGCGAGTACGACCGGCGCGACGGCGGGCCCGGGCAGCGTTTTCCGGTGCTGTACGACCTCGTCGGCTTCACCGGCTCGGGAATGGCGCACCTCAACTGGAAGCCGTTCAGCGAGAATCTTGCGGAGCGCGCGGCGCGGCTGATCCGGGACGGCCGGATGGGACCCGTGATCCTGGTGTTCCCCGATTGCTTCACGAGCCTTGGCGGCAACCAGTACGTGAACTCTTCCGCGATCGGACCCTATGCGGACTACCTGCTCGACGAGATCATCCCGTTCGTGGACCGCGAGTTCCGCACGCTGGCTTCGCGCGAGCACCGCGGTTGCTTCGGCAAGTCGTCCGGCGGCTACGGCGCCATCATTCACGGCATGAAGTACACGAGTCGCTGGGGCGCCATCGCGAACCACTCCGGCGACGCCGCGTTCGATTTCGTCTACCGTTGTGACTGGCCGAACACGCTCAATGAGCTGGCCAAGTACCGCCGTCCGGTGCGCAAGGCGGGGCCGGTCGCGCCGCCGCGCGGCGCTGCGGCCGAGCGCGGGCTGAGCCAGGGACTGGACGACGGGCGCGTGCACCGCTTCCTCGACACGGTGTGGAAGAAGTCGAAGGTGAGCGGCGCCGAGGTGCACGCGATCATGAACCTCTGCATGGCCGCCACCTACGATCCCGACCCGAAAACGCCGCTCGGCTTTCGCCTGCCGTTCCATCTCGAGACCGGCGAGTTGATCGAAGCGCGCTGGCAGCGCTGGCTCGAGCACGATCCGGTGCGACTGGTCGGACGCTACGCGCGCAACCTGCGTCGACTGCGGGGGATCTATATCGACTGCGGCTGGCGCGACCAGTATCACATCCACTACGGCACGCGGCAATTGTCACGCCGCCTCGCGGCGGCGCGCATCCCGCACCACTACGAGGAGTTCGACGACGACCACTCCGACGTCGACTACCGGATGGACGTGAGCCTGCCGTTCCTTTACCGCGCGCTGCAGCCGTGAGCAGGCCGCGCCTCGGTCTCGCACTCGGCTCGGGATCGGCGCGCGGCTGGGCGCACATCGGTATCCTGCGCGCGCTCGATGAGCGCGGCCTCAGGCCGGACGTGATCACCGGTGCCTCGGTCGGCGCATTGGTCGGCGCAGCCGGCGCGGCCGGTCGACTCGCGGATCTCGAGGAGTGGGTCTGCAAGCTCACGCAGCGCGACGTCTGGCGCCTCGTGGATACGACTTTTCGTAGCGGCGGCGTGATGACGGGCAATCGCCTGATGGAGGCCATTGCGGCGCACATCGGCGACGCGCCAATCGAGACACTGCCGATGCGCTTCGGCGCCGTCGCGACCGACCTCTACACCGGCGAGGAAATCTGGCTGCGCGAAGGCCCCTTCATGACGGCGGTGCGCGCGTCGAGCGGGCTGCCGGGCCTGTTCTCGCCGACCTGGCACGAAGGCCGCTGGCTGATCGATGGCGGTGTCGTCAATCCGGTGCCGGTTTCGCTGTGTCGCGCGCTCGGCGCCGATATCGTCATCGCCGTGGACCTGCGCCGCTCGGTGACGCAGGTGGCGATGCGTGCCCTCGAACAGTCGGGCAGGAATCACACGGCGCCGGAGCAGCAGGACACGCCCGGTGGCCCCGCGCCTGAGGCGAGCACCGAGGGCACGGCGATCCTGCAGAAATGGGCGGGCCTCGTCGACGGACTCGTCGAGACGTTCCGCAGCCGGCGCAGCGAGCCTGGCCTGTTCGAAGTCATAACCAGCGCCGTCAACATCATGCAGGACCGGATCACACGCAGCCGACTCGCGATCGACCCGGCCGACCTGGTGCTGCGCCCGGACCTCACCCGTTTCCAGTTGATGGACTTCCACCGCGGCCGCGAGGCGATCGACATCGGCCGCGCGCTGGTCGACCAGGTGGCCTCGCAACTCGAGCCGATCTCGGCACAGCTGAATCCGCCGTGATCCCGCCCGACCTGGTCGAGGTCCACAGCTCGCACTGGCGCAACGAGTGCGAGGAGCGCAGCTTCGTGCTGCATGCCGTGGGCATCGAGTCACAGGTGATCTGGCTGGGTCGGGCCTGGGGCCTGGTCGTGCCGCTCGACGCGCAAGCCGCCGCACAGTTGCAGCTCGAACGTTACGAACGCGAGAACCCTCCGCGCCGCCGCGAACCGCCACCCGAGCCGCTGCACGCGTCGGCCTGGCTCGGTTCGGCGGCTTATGCATTCGTCATGCTGCTGGTGGGCTACCTGGCCGGCCGCACGGCGTTCGGCAACGACTGGCTGCAGGCCGGCGCTCTGCTGACTGGTCCGACTCGCGCGGGCGAATACTGGCGCGCGGTCACCGCGCTCACGTTGCATCTCGACGTCGGGCACCTGCTCGCGAACCTGGGCTTCGGCACGGTGTTCGGCCTGCTGGCCGGCCAGCTGCTCGGGCCGGGCATCGCGTGGGCCAGCGTGCTTGCCGCAGCAGCAGCCGCGAACCTGCTCAACGCCGTCGTCCAACCGGTCACACACTCGTCTGTCGGCGCATCGACCGCGGTCTTCGCGACGCTCGGGCTGCTGTCCGCCTATGCTTGGCGCAAGCGCGCCGGGCAGGGCGATCGATGGGCCTACCGCTGGGCGCCGCTGGTGGCCGGGGTGATCCTGCTCGGGTTCACTGGCGCTGGCGGCGAGCGGACGGACGTGCTCGCGCACCTGACGGGATTCGCGATGGGCGCGCTAGCAGGCATCGCGCATGCGTCGTGGCGCAGCCCGCGCGGCGCCGTCGCTCAGGTTGCTGCCGGCCTGCTGTCGCTCGCGCTGGTTGGTGCTGCCTGGGTGCTCGCGCTTAGCTCGCGTTGATTCGCTGCGTCGTGTCGGGTGCGTGGGATTCGTTCCGCGGGTCGCCGCAAGTACTTCCCTGTAGGCTCCGCGCACCGCCACTGCAGCCCGGCCGGCGCGCGCGCGGTCAGTGGAATGGCGCAGGACAGCAGTGCCGCGACGACTCAAACGCTGACGCGAACCTCACCATCCCGCACGCTGACCTTGTACGTCTTGAGCGCCTTCTCGCCACGCACGATGTTCAGCACCTGGATACCCGGCGGGAAGTTCGCCCAGTCGATCACCTCGCCCGTGCGGATGTCGAAGCGTGCGCGGTGGAACGGGCACTGCACCCTGCAACCGTCGAGGATCTTGCCCTTCGCGAGCGGGGCGAACACGTGCGTGCAGCTCGCCTGCGTGGCGTAGAACCCGTCCTGCAGGTGATAGACGACGACTTTCTCGCCGCCGACGGCAAAGGCCTTCATGTGGCCTTTCTTGATCTCGTCGGTTCGGCAGACGGTATGTTGCTTCATGGCGCGACCCGATCGAAGGAGTTCGCCCGAAGTGTAGCGTTGCCGGCGACCGAAACGCGAGCCCGCAGGACGAGTGCTGCAGACGTCGCTAGCGATCCTCCCGAGTGTGAAAGATGCGTAACACGACCAGGTTCGTGTCCGACACCTCGTAACGGATCTCGTAGCCGCGCACCAACACCCGGCGCACTTCGCGGTCTGCAAAGCCCGGCAACCGCTCGCCGAGCCTTGGTTGCGCGGGTATTCGCCGCACCCTCGCCACCACGAGACGCACGGCCCGGGCCGCGGCCGTCGGGTTCACAGGCTCGAGAAACTCATGGATCCGGCGCAGATCGGCAAACGCGGCGAGCGTCCAGCGCAGGGCCACGGCGGGTTACCCGGTTGCCTTGGTACGCCTTTTCCCCCGCCTCGCTCCACCAAGCCCGGCCAACCATGACTCGACCTCGGCGTGCTCGACCAAGCGCCCCGAATCGACGTCGCGGAGAGCCGCCAGCGTCTCGCGATGACGTTCTTCCGCGAGCCCGACGTACGCCTCCAGGGCTTCCTTCACGACCCAGCCTCGGGGGCGATCCAGGCGGTCGGCGAGGCCATCGAGCCGCTTGGCCAGGTCGGCTGGTACATGGGCCGTCACCACTCGCTTGCTCACGATCAATCCGTTCTAATCAGGTTGATTAACATCGTAAGCCACGGCGGCGCACGAACACAATCGTCGATTCGGCAGGTATGCTCCGCCGACCGCAAGCGACCCGTGACGGACCGATGGCCCTGCTGCACCTCACCGAAGAACAGATTCGCACCTGGACCCGCGAGCAGAAGGACCGCTGGTGGTTCGACAACGTTTTCCGGGGCAACATGCCGCAGCTCACGCTGCGCTCGGCGATCACGGGCTTCCTGCTCGGCGGGCTCCTCAGCGTCACGAACCTGTACGTAGGCGCGAAGACGGGTTGGACGCTCGGCGTCGGGCTCACGTCGGTGATCCTGGCGTTCGCGATCTACCGGGTGCTCTCTCGGCTCGGCGCCCGCGACATGACGATCCTCGAGAACAACTGCGTGCAGTCGATCGCGACCTCCGCGGGCTACATGACCATGCCGCTCACGTCGGGCCTCGCCGCCTACATGTGGGCAACCAACAACGTGCTGCCGTGGTGGCAGATCGTCTGCTTCACGATCGTGCTGTCGATCCTCGGCGTGCTGGTGGCCTTTCCGATGAAGCGCCGCTTCATCAACGACGAGCAGCATCCGTTCCCCGAGGGCCGCGCCTGCGGCGTGGTACTCGACGCGCTCTACGAGAAGGCGGCGGCCGCCGCCGGTATGTTCAAGGCCAAGGCGCTCACCGTCGCTGCTCTGCTCGCGGGCGGCGTGAGTTTCATCTCCGGCGAGAGTTTCATGCGGCTCATCCAGGAACGCTGGCTCGGCCTGCAGTCGTCGTGGCACCTGCCGACCCACCTCGACGCCTGGTACTACTCGCTGGTGGACAAGGGACTCGCGCCGCTGCCGAAGCTAGCCGGCGTGGACATCCGCCAGCTCGCGCTGTCGCCGACACTCGACTTCGCGATGATCGGCGCGGGCGGGCTCATGGGGGTGCGCACCGGCGCCAGCTTGCTGCTCGGCGCCGCGCTCAACTTCGTGATCGTCGTGCCGATCATGATCTCGATCGGCGAGATCCAGCCGCGGGCCGGCTCGATCGCCGAGGGCACGGCGCTCTTCGGCCGCGCGCACATCCTCAATACCTGGGCGCTGTGGTGGGGCATCATCATGATGGTGGTCGCCGCGATGGTGGCGCTGTTTGCGCGGCCCGAGGTGTTCGTCGAGGCTTTCCGCAGCCTGACGCGGCGGGGGCGCCCGGTCGCGACCGGCGACGACGTCCTCAAGGACATCGAGCTGCCGCTGCCGGTGTCGTGGATCGGCGTGCCGATCGTCGGCGCCTTCGGCGTCTGGATGGCGCATGCTTGGTTCGGCGTGCCCTGGCTGCTCGGCGCCGCATCGATCCCGCTGATCCTCGTGCTGGCGCTGATCGCCGCGAGCAGCACGGCGCTGACGGGCATCACGCCCGGCGGCTCGCTGTCGAAGATCCCGCAGTTCACGTTCGGCGCGATCGACCCTCGCACGCCTGCACCCAACCTGATGACCGCGGTGATGTGCGCGGAGGTGGCGAGCAACTCCTCGAACCTGCTGATGGACATCAAGCCGGGCTACATGCTCGGCGCGAAGCCGCGCCAGCAGGCGATCGGCCACGTCATCGGCATCGTCGCGGGGGCGCTCGCCGCGACGCCGCTCTTCTTCCTGCTGTTCGGCCTGATGGATTTCGATGCCGCCAGCGGGCCATCGGTCCAGGAACGGATGGTGAGCGAGAAGTTCGCGTTCCCCGGCGCGCTGCAGTGGAAAGGTGTGTCCGACCTCGTCCAGGCGGTGTTCGGCGAGGGCAGCGCGCGCACGCTGCTTAGCAATTCCATCCTGTGGTCGATCGCGATCGCGGGCTTCGCCGCGTTCATCATGGAAGTGCTGCGCATCCGGACCAAGAACCGCTTCCCGCTCTCGCCGCTCGCGATCGGGCTCGGCGTGGTCGTGCCGCCGGACTCGACGCTGATGATGTTCCTCGGCTCGCTGTTCTTCTGGTATGCGGCGCGCGTCTATGGCGAGCGCAAGGATTCGCGGGGCTACAAGCTCTGGGTCGACGCGCAGGAGCCGATCTGCGCGGGACTGATTGCCGGCGCTGCCTTGATCGGCATTGGCGACATCCTGGTCAAGGTCTTCGTGTTCGGCTGAGCGCCATGCTGAACTCCTTTCCCGCAGGCATGAACGTCCTGATCCAGGGCGCCAGCCGCGGCATCGGCCTGGAGTTCGTGCGGCAACTGCTCGCCGAAGCCTCGATCGGACGTGTCTTTGCAGCTTGCCGTTCACCAGAGGGCGCGGCCGCCCTCACCAGTCTCGCGGCCCGGGACCCGCGGCTGCAGGTCCTGGCGCTCGAGGTCACCGCGGAGCAAAGCATCCGTGCGGCGGCTGCGACGGTTGCGTCGGCGACATCACGGCTGAATCTGGTGATCAACTGCGCGGGCGTTCTGCACGACGCCGCCAGCGGCATCGCGCCGGAGAAACGGCTCGCCGACGTCCGGCCAGAATCGCTGACCGCCAGCTTTGCAGTCAACGCCTTCGCACCGCTGCTGGTCGCGAAACACTTCGAGGGACTGCTTGCGCACAAGGAGCGTGCCGTCTTTGCAGGCATCTCGGCGCGCGTCGGCAGCATCGGCGACAACCGTCTCGGCGGCTGGTATGCGTACCGCGGCGCCAAGGCAGCGCAGAACATGTTCACGAAGACGATGTCGATCGAGTGGGCACGCTCGCGACGCAACTTGATCTGCGTCGCGCTGCATCCGGGCACCACGGACACGGATCTTTCACGCCCGTTCCAGGCCAATGTGGCACCGGAAAAGCTGTTCTCCAGCGAGCGCACCGTGCGGCAGTTGCTGGCCGTCATCGATGCGTTGCAGCCCGAGGATACGGGCCGGTTCCTCGGCTGGGACGGCGCCGAGATCCCCTGGTGAACCCAGGCGCCGGCGCGGCTGAGACGCTGCCGATCCTGTACGCGGACGACGCACTGGTCGTCGTCAACAAGCCCTCGGGCCTGCTGGTTCACCGCTCCCCGATCGACCGGCACGAGACGCGCTTCGCGGTGCAGCTGCTGCGCGACCAGCTCGGCCGGCGCGTGCACCCGGTGCACCGTCTCGACAAGGGCACCTCGGGCGCGCTCGTCTTTGCGCTCGACCGGACGGTCGCCGGGACGCTGGCCGCAGCCTTCGCGACCCAGCAGGTTCGCAAGTCTTATCTCGCGATCGTACGTGGCTGGCCCGCCGAGTCCGGCACGATCGAGCACGCACTGGAAGCGGTGAGGGACGCGTATGCGCCGGCGGACGATGCGGGCGCGAAGCCCGCACGGACCGATTTCCGCACGCTCGCGACCGTGGAACTGCCCCGCCGCGTGGACCGGTACCCAACGGCACGCTACGCGCTGCTCGAACTCCAGCCAGATACCGGGCGGAGACACCAGCTTCGCCGGCACCTGGCCCACGTCTCGCATCCGATCATCGGCGACTCGACATACGGCAAGGGCCGGCATAACCGGCTGTTCGCGGAGTTGTTCGGCGTCAGCCGCCTGCTGCTCGCTTGCGTGAAGCTCCAGTTCGCGCATCCCGTCACGGCAGAGCCGCTGGTGATCGACGCAGACCCGGGCCACGGGTTTGCGACGTTGCTCGAGCAGCTCGACTGGCAGCCGGAGGCACTGGCCGCCGATCGCGGCATCAGCCCAGTTTCGCCTTGACCTTGGCCGCGAGCGCGTCGATCTCGCCGTGACGGCCCTTGTCGGCGGTTTCGCGGCCCGGACGCGCCGGCGCTTTCGCGGCCTTCTGCAGGTACTTGAGGGCCTCGGCGTACTGGCCTTCCGCGTAGAGGAAGTCTGCGTAGAAGTAGTTCGGGTCGATGCCGTTCGGGTTCAGCTCGAGCGCCTTGAGCAGCAGTTTGCGCGCCTTGTCGTCGTCGCCGAATCCCACGGGAAAACCGGGAACCCGGGCATAGAGCGTGCCGAGGCTGGTATAGGCGGAGCCGTCGAGCGCACCCGGATCGATCTCGAGCGCCTTCTCGAGATTGCCGCGAGCCTCCTTGGCCAGGCCCAGCGCGCCGAGCCCGCCCTTGGCTCCGGCGTAGCTGCTCTCGATGATGCCCTCCCAGATCAGCGCTTCGGCGCGAGCCGGGTGCTGCTGCGTAAAGGCTTCGGCGCGCTTCTCGAGCGCATCGAACGCCTGCGCGCGCGCATCGCCGGTGGGCGTCTCGTAGTTGACCTTCGCCCAGGCCTGCTGGATCGACAGCAATTGGGCGTCGAAGGCAGGGTCGCTTGCGGTGCCCGCCTGGCTCGTGCCAAGCGCCAGCAGTGCGGCCGTGGCAAGGAGGATTCTGGGGTGCTTCATCGGTACGTACCTCATCAGGGTTTGGCGGCAGCCGCCGCAGATTCGCCGGCATAGCGCCGGATCACGGGCAACTGCTTGCGCAGCGCGCCGTCCACGACGCGCGGCAGCAGGCCGTTCACGCGCGCAAAGAACTTCTCGGGCCAGCCGAGCACCGCCTCGACGCGGCTGCCCGCCAGCATGTCGCAGACCGCTCTCGCGACTAGCTCGGGCGGATCCATCGCAACGCCGAGCTCGTCGTTCATGCGCTCGACGGCGGACGTGTTGATGCTGGTGCGGGTCGCGCGCGGCGCCACGTAGCGGACGGTGACGTTCGTGTCGGCCAGCTCGCGGCGGAGCGCCTCGGTGAATCCACGCACGGCAAACTTGGTCGCCGAGTAGACGACGTAGCCCGGATAGCCGATCGCGCCGAACACGGAGCCGGTGTTGAGGATGCAAGCCTCGGGCTGCTTTTGCAGGTGGGGCAGCAGCTCCTGGCACAGGTGCATCGGCGCCAGCAGGTTGACCGCGATTGCGAGGTCGAGTTGGGCGGGCGGCTGGTCGGCAAACATGTGGAAGTGATTGACGCCGGCGTTATTGATCAGCACGTTGATGCCGCCGCGCCAGGCCGCGGCCCCAGCTCGGATGCGCTGCCGATCTGCCCCGCTGGTCAGGTCCGCCGCCAGGGTATCGACGCGGTCGCCGTACTTCGACAGCCGCGAGGCTGCACGCTCGAGGGCTGTCGCGTCGCGGTCGACGAGCAGCACGGCCGCGCCTCGCGCGAGGAGCTCGTCAGCGATCGCACCGCCGATGCCGCCGCCGCCGCCGGTCACCAATGCACGGATGGAGCTGGGCTTCATGCGGTTCGCCTCTGCGGCAGCGTCGGCGCGGCCGCCGTGGCCTGGTCGTCGAGGCCGCGGAAGACCTGCCCGTACAGCCAGTAGATACCACGTGCACAACGGATCACGGCCTCGCGATCCTCGGTCTCCGTGAGGCGTACGAGGATCGCGGCAAGGTCATTGACGTGTTCCTTGTCGAGCTCGCCGTGGCTGCGCAGGTAGGTGAACGCACGCGTCGGCAGGTCGAGGGTCTGCTGGATCCGATCAGCCGCCGTCAGTGCGAGCGCGACGCTGGTGCCCTCGAGCACGTGCACCATGCCGAAGAAGCCGAGCGGATTGCGGCGCGTCACGGTGTCGTAGGCGTAGGCGATCATCGCCTCCGTCGCAATGGCGGGTTCAGAGGCGGCCGCCGCTGCACGGTCGCCGCCGGCCTGCGCGATGTCGTTCAGGATCCATTCGTCGTGGCCGGCCTCCTCCTCGAGGTAGTGCAGCACCGCCTGCTGCAGCCAGCGATGTCGATCCGGCAGCCGAGCGCCGACCGCCATCAACAGCGGCACCGTATGGCGCACGTGGTGATAGGCCTGCGTCAGGAAAGCCACGTAAATCTCACGCGTGACGTCGCCGGCCAGGCAGCGCTGGATCACCGGCGCGGCCAACAGGAAATCGCGGTCGACCGCAGTCGCGCGAGCCAGTTGCTCGTGAAATGTCATCGTTCACCTCGTTCAGGAATCGATCCCGGCGCGATACATCGCGTCGAGCAGGTCGCCGTGGCGCTGCACGATCTCGGGGCGGCGCAGCCGGCCGTTCGACGTCAGCAACCCGTTGTCAAAAGAGAAAGGCTCGGGCGCGCGCAGCCAGCGACGCACCTGGGCATACTCGGGCAGCGCGGCATTGGCCGCCGCGATCGCGCGATCGATCGTCGCGTCGTCGGCTGATTCGCGCGGCGCGCTCACGATCGCGACTGCGTACGGGCGCGCCTCGCCATGCACCATCACGTGGCGCACGCCGGGGTGCTGCGCGACTTCCCGCTCGACCCACTCCGGTGCGACGTTGCGGCCAAAGCTGGTGATGAACATGTTGCGGATGCGGCCGCGAACGTACACGTAGCCGTCCGCGTCGATCTCGCCGAGGTCGCCGGTCGCCCACTCCTCGCCGGGACGGCGCGGCGGCTCGCCCAGGTAACCGTGCAGCGTCACGCCGGAGACCATGATCTGGCCGTCGTCGGCCACGCGGACGCGTGCGTGCGGCAAGGGCCGGCCGACACTGCCCCGGCGCCGCGCGTCGGACGTGTTCAGGCAGACCACCGATGCGCACTCGCTCAGGCCGTAGCCCTCGAATACCGGCAAGCCGAGCGACTCGGCGCGCGCCAGCAGGTCGACCGACACCGGGGCGCCGCCGACGGCCACGAAGCGCAGTGAGTCCGGCACTTTCCAGCCGCGCTCCGCGGCTGTCACCAGCAAGCGCAGCAGTTCCGGCACGAGCACGACGCTGTCGGGACGACTGCTCGCGATGCAGGCCAGCAGGCGGCCGACGTCGGGTCCGGCGTAGCTCATGCCGGTGACGTCCGCAGACGGCAGCAGGCAAGTCGCACCCGCCAGCAGCGGCGCATGGATGCCGGCAATGTTCTCCAGCAGCGTCGCGAGCGGCAACAGGCAGAGATGGCGCTCGATGCCGAGCGACTCGGTCGCGCGCGCCAGCGAGCTGGCGATCGCATCGAGTTGCGCCGCGCCGAGGCAGACGCCCTTCGGGGCGCCGGTGCTGCCCGACGTATAGGTCACCTTGGCCGTGCCGGGCGGCAGCGAGGGCCGTGTCGATGCGTCCAGCTGACGGCGAAACAGCGCCAGCCCCGTGCGCCCGGAGACGCCGGCGGTACGCCAGCCGGGCAGCATGCCGCGCATGCGCGACGGATCGTCGGTGAGCAGGCCGTCGATTCCGGCATCGTCCAGCGCGTGACGGATCTGCGCCGGCGTGAAGAACCCCGGCAGCGGCACGCTCGGCAGCTGTTGGCGATGCAGCGCGAGATCCGCGATGGCCCAGCCGAGTCCGTTGTCGGCCAGCAGCGCAAAGCGCTCGCCGCTTGCGGCCAGCCAGTCGGCCTCCTCCGCAACGAGCTCATCGAGCCGCTCGTAATCGACTCTCTGACGACCGTCGTCGAGAGCGAACCGGCTTGGCGCGGCAGGCGTGGCGAATGCCAGCGAGCTAGCGTTCATGCACGACGTGGCTGAAGCCCGGGATGCGCCGGGTCACGGGGAGGAATCCGGCGAGCACGCGCGGGTCCTTTTCGTAGTAGCGTCCCCAGCGGTCCGGGCTGCTTGCGACGCGCGCACCGTCGGCCCGGGCGAGTTCGACCAGCGGCGCGCCGAAGCCCTGCAGGATCCCGCGCACGGTGCTGGTCGCCGTGAAGACGATCCAGCGATAGTCGCGGGCGAGCAGGAACGCCGGCAGCTGCGCGACCATGCGCACGGCCGCGCGGCAATTGGCGCCGGCGAGGTTGCCGACCTCGACGATCTGCTCACGCCGGACCGCGTGGCCGGTCGCCGTAGCGATCGCGGTTTCGATCGGCTCCTCGAGATACTGCTCGAGGTACAGCGGCTTTGGGACGGCCGCACGCAAGCCGACCACGCCGCGCAGTTCGCCGCCGCGATCGCGGAAGGAAAGCAGGGTCGGCATGAAGCTCGTCACCGTCGCGTCGTGGCCGCGCTTGAACGCCGCGCCGACGAATGACTCGAGCTCAGCGCGTTCCGGCGCATCGGTCCCGGCCACCCCGAGGTGCAGCCCGCTGCCCAAAGGGCGGCGACGGGTCGCGGGTTCTGCTGCTGCGGAAGACTCACTCAAGATGCGACTCCTGGGCCGACAGGGACCGTCGAGGGCGTGTGCCCCCGTCATGCCCCGTTAGACGGTGCGCCGCGCGGAAATCAATCGCGGCGCGGCGATCCTTCAATAATCTTCTGTTATTCAACGACTTAACCGCACGAAACAGCGACGACGAGCGGCCGCGATTGATTTGGCGGCCAACCATCGTCTAACTGCGCAGGACACCATGAGTGAAAACGTGAACGACGACCGGTTATTGGTGCAGCGGATGCTCGCGGGCGAGGAGCGCGCGTTCGTCGCGTTCTTCGAGACGTATTTCCCGCGCGTCTACCGGTTCGCTCTGCCGCGCCTCGACCGCAACGCCGACACGGCCAAGGACGTCGTCCAGGCCACGCTGATCAAGGCGATGCGCAAACTCGGCGATTTCCGAGGCGAGGCGGCGCTCTTCACCTGGCTGTGCCAGATCTGCCGCCGCGAGATCGCCGATCACGTGCGGACGCAGCGGCGTCACTCAGAGAAGGTGGTGCTGATCGAAGACAGCGCCGAGGTGCGCGCCGCCCTCGAGTCGATCGAGGCGCCGGCCGGCGACGATCCGCTGCGTCGTTGTGACGACGCGGAGCTCAAGCAGCTCGTGCACGCGGTGCTGGACCGGCTGCCGAGTCGCTACGGCGAGGCGCTGGAGTGGAAATACGTCGAAGGGCGGTCGGTCGAGGAGATCGGCGACCTGCTGGGGATCGGCCACACGGCCGCGCAGTCGCTGCTGGCGCGCGCGCGGGTGGCGTTTCGGGACGGCCTCGAAGCGGTGTTCGGCGCATCCGCGGCCGACGTGCTCGCGAGCCTGGAGGCCTGAGGGGGAAACACGAATGAACGAACAATCACGCACCGACGAACGGAACGACGCCGACCTCGCGGCACTGCTCGCCGCGGTGGGACCGCGCAGCCAGGCTTCGCCGGAGGCGATGGCCGGCGTACGGGCCGCGGTCGCAGCGGAATGGCGCGCGACGGTGGCGGTCCGGCAGCGCCGGCGACGCTTCACGACGTGGGCCGCCGCGGCGGGAGTCGCCGCGGCCGTGCTCGCAGTCTGGGTCGCACAGCCATTGCGCGCGCCGGGCGGCGAGGTCGTGGCCTCGTTGACGCGCGTCGTCGGCGACGTACAGCAGAACGAAGGCGACGGACGCTGGGTCCCGCTCGAATCCGCCGGCTCGCTCAAGTCCGGCGCGCAGTTGCGCACCGAAACCGGCGGGCAGGTTGCATTGCGATTGAACGACGGCGTCGAACTGCGGCTCGACTCGCGCACGCTGGTCGCGTTCGAGGATGCGCAGCAGGCGCGACTGGCACACGGCGCGGTTTACGTCGATTCCCACGCCGAGCCCGGAACGACGCCGTCCGATTTCACGCTCGCGACCCCGGCGGGCACCGTCCGTCACCTCGGTACGCAGTACCAGGCGCGGATCGCCAATGGGGACCTGCGCGTCGCAGTTCGGGAGGGCCGCGTGCAGGTCGGCAGTGCGGTCGGCACCGTGGAGGGCGTTGCGGGCGAGCAATTGACGATCAGCAACGGTCGCGTCGCGCGCTCCGAACTCGCCGCGAATGCGCCGGATTGGGACTGGCTCGCGACGATCACGCCGCCGTTCAGCCTCGAGGGTCGCAGCGTGGACGCGTTCCTGGCCTGGGCTGGACGTGAAACCGGAAGGGCCATCGTGTACGGATCGCCCGACGCCGAGCAGCAGGCGCGCGAGGTGATCCTCAGCGGCACGCTCGAGGGACTGACTCCGGACGAGGCCGTCGCCGCGGTGCTCTCGACGACGTCGCTGCAGGCGGCCCTCGACGGCGACCAGCTCAGGATCGAAGCCGCGACGCGCTGAACCTGCGGACCGGCCGCAATAGGCTGCGGAGCCCCGCTCCGCTACTATCTTGCGGCCCGTGCCGTCCGATCATCTCACTTCCTCCCTGTTCCGCCAGGCGGCACGGCGTGCTACGACCGTCGCCTGCGCATTGCTCTGGGCCGCGGTGGCGCTGGCCCAGGGCACGGGCTACGCGGGGCGGCGCGTCGCCGACGTGCTGCATGAACTCACGCTGCAGGGGCTGCGGCTGATCTACAGCAGCGAGACGGTGCCCGATTCGCTGCTCGTGCTGCGCGACCCAACCGGCGCCACCCCGGCCGCGGTACTCGACGAAATCCTCGCGCAACATGGCCTGCAAGCCAACCGCGTTGGCAAGGACACCTATGCAGTGGTCCGCCGCGCACCTGCAAGCGAGGCGCGTGCGGCACCGGCTGCACCGGCGCCTGACCCGAACGCACGGCTCGAAGAAATCGTCGTCGCGGCCAGCCGATACTCGCTGTCGGCCGACGTTCCCGACGCCCACACGCTGCTGACCCAGGACGAGATCGAGGGCTTGCCGCGTTTCGCAGACGATTCCCTGAAGGCCGTGCACCGGCTGCCAGGCGCTGCGAGCAACGGCCTCGCGGGACTTGCGAACATCCGCGGCGGCGAGGCCAACGAGACGCTGGTCGTGTTCGACGGGCTGCCGCTCTACGAGCCGTTCCACCTGCGGCTGCTGCTGAGTCCCGCCAGCCTGCTCGATCCGCGCGTGCTGAGCGGGCTCGACGTGCATGCTGGCGGCTTCACCGCCGAGTTCGGCGACCGCATGAGCGCAGTCATCGAGGCGACATCGCTACGCCCCGCGGCGGACCAGTACTACGAACTCGGCCTCAGCCTGTTCCACGCGAACGCACTCGCGTCGCAGCGCTTCGACGGGGAACGGGGCCAGTGGCTCGCCGCGGTCCGCCGCAGCAACCTCGACGAAGTCGCCGACCTCGTCGAATCGGAGATCGGCGAGCCGAGCTACATCGACGGCTTCGGCCGCATTGACTACGCGTTCTCGCCGGACACCCGGGGCAGCCTGCACGTCCTCCTGTCGAGCGATCGCGCAGAGGTGCTCAAGTCGGACGAGACCGAGTTTGCGGACGTCGAGTACCGCAATTCGTACGTCTGGGGGACGCTCGAGCACGATTTCTCGGCGGCCCTCGGCGGGCGGGCGATCCTCTCGTACACGGACGTGGCGGCCGACCGGACCGGCGAGGTGAACAACGGCGGAATCCGCGTGGGCTCCGTGGACGACCAGCGCCACTATGATGTGCTCGGCCTGAAGCTCGATGGCCGCTACGCGGCGCCACGCTGGTTGCACCGGTTCGGCGTCGAACTGCGCAGCCTGTCGGCTGACTACGAATACACGAGTACCCTGCGTTACGAACCCGGTGGGCCCTATCCAGGCTTTCCCGGACTCACCGTCGATCGGGACCTGGCGCCCGAGCCGGCGGGGGATCATGTGGCGGCCTACGCCACCAGCCGCGTCCTGGTCACCGACCGGCTGGCCGCCGAGATCGGCCTGCGCTGGGACGAACAGACCTATGCCGACGACGCCCACGACCAGTGGAGCCCACGACTCAACCTGGTCTACGAGGCGGGCGAAGCGACCCGCGTGCGCGCGAGCTGGGGGCGTTACCACCAGTTCCAGGGCATCAACGAGCTGCAGGTGGAGGACGGCATCGACGAGTTCCTGCCGGCACAGAAGTCGGACCACGCGATCGTCGGCATCGAGCAAGGCCTGCCGGCCGGCTGGTCATTGCGCATCGAAGCGTACCGCAAGGACTACCGTGACCTGATGCCGCGCTACGAAAGTCTCTTCGACCCGCTGTCCCTCGTGCCGGAACTGCGCTGGGACCGGGTGCGCATCGCGCCGGACTCGAGCCGTGCCGAGGGTGTCGAGTGGCTGGCCACGCGCAAGAGCGCCGACCCATGGAGCGGCTGGCTCAGCTACACGTGGTCTCGAGTGCGTGACGAAGTGGACGGCGACGACGTGCCGCGCAGCTGGGACCAGACGCACTCGGTCGGTGGCGGCGTCACCTGGTCGGCCGGCGCCTGGCAGGCGACGCTGGCGGGCAGTTATCACACCGGCTGGCCCACGACGCCGGTACGCGTGGTGGACCAGCCGCCGCCGGCGACGATCGAGTTCGGCCCGCGCAATTCCGCGCGCTTCAAGGACTACGCCGCCGTGGACCTGCGGGTGAGCCGCCTCTTCGCGCTGCCGCGCGGCGACCTCTCGGTGTTCGCCGAGGTCACGAACGCGTTCGACCGGCGCAATCCGTGCTGCATCGATTTCTCATTCGAGCCGTCCGGCGGCGGCAGTCTCGAACTCGAGCGCGAATACCGCCACTGGCTGCCGCTGGTACCTTCGATCGGCGTACTCTGGCGCTACTAGCCGACGCCGTTCTTGCGGAACCAGGCGAGACACTGGCCCCAGGCATCCCGGGCGACTTCCGCGCGGAAGCTGGGCCGGTAATCCGCGTGAAAGCCGTGTGGCGCGTCCGGGAACACGACGATCTGCGACGGCTGTTTCGCCGCCGCGAGCGCCGCGCGCATCTTCTCGACGTCCTCGAGCGGAATGCCCTGGTCCTTTTCGCCGTAGAGGCCGAGCACCGGCGCGTGCAGCGAGGCCGCCACCTCGAGCGGATACTTCGGCTGCAGCTCGGTCGCCTCGCCCGCCAGTCGCCCGTACCAGGCGACACCGGCCTTCAGCTTCGGGTTGTGCGCGGCATAGAGCCACGTGATCCGCCCGCCCCAGCAGAAACCGGTGACGCCGACCCGGCTCACGTCGCCCGAGGACGATTGGCCTGCCCAGGCGATCGCGGCATCGAGATCGGACATCACCTGGGCGTCTGGTACCTTCGAGACGACCTGCGCGAAGATCTCGCGGTAATCCGTCAGCTTCGAGACGTCGCCCTGCCGCGCGTACAGTTCCGGCGCGATGGCGAGGTATCCCTCGTGCGCGAAGCGGCGGCAGACATCCTTGATGTGCTCGTGGACGCCGAAGATCTCCTGCACGACCAGCACGACCGGGAACGAGCCTCCCTTCGCAGGCATCGCTCGATACGCGGGGATCTCGCCGTCGGCCACGGGGATCTTCACTTCGCCCGCCGTGAGCCCCTCTGCGGGCGTCGCGATGACGGTGTCGGCGCGCACGGGCAGCGTGGCCGCCGCGAAGCCGACCGCCAGCGACGTCACCAGCATGTCGCGCCGCGTGAGGCTCGCCTTGCCGAGCAGCGAATCGAGTTCCGCGCCTGACCATTTGTCGTGCATCGTGTGCTCCTGTGTCCTGTCGTTGACGGTTCAGCCCGGTTCGACGCCCGGCTGGTACGGCTCGGTCTCGAGCGCGATCGCCGCGGCCACCTCGGGCGCCACGGTATACTTCGCAAACTCCGGGGGCATCCGTTTCGCCTTGCCGGTCTGCAGGTCGATGCAGACGTAGTGGATCAGGGCCCGCACCAGCGTCTGGCCGTCCGACTTGCGACGGATCTGGAAGCGCCGGACGATGCGCAACCGCTCGTCGTTCAGCACGGGCCACGTGGCGACCTCGATGCGGTCGCCCTCGTAGGCCGAACCAAGGTAATTGGCCTGCGTGCGCCACACCGCCATGCCGCGATTCAGGCGCCGGCACAGTTCGGGTGGGATGCCGCGCTCAGTGGAGTGCGCCCAGGCGCAATCGTCCATCCACGCAATGTAGACGACGTTGTTGACGTGGCCGTAGCCGTCGATCTCGGTGTGCACGGCGACGCGCTCGTGGATGAACGGCGACGGCAGGTCCCACGACATGGTCACGCCCTCACTTGAGCAGCCGGTCGAGCAGCTCGTCCTTGTCTGACCAGAGGCCGGCAAGCCAGGCCTTGAAGCGCTCGCGGAATGCCGGGTCGCTCGCGTAGTCACCGGCCGACATCCACGCGTCGATCGCGCGGCGCCGGACGTCGACGATCACGGTGCCGACGCGACCGCAGCAGAGGTCCCAAAGGCTTGGCGTGCCGGTCGAGTACGCGATCGTCACGTCCAGCAGCGAGTGCAGCATGCCGCCCATCGACGAGAGCACGAACGACGTGCCGCCCGCCCGTGTCGGCAGCAGGTTGCGGTAGGGCGACTTGAGCGCCGCATGCTTCGCCGGGGTAAACCGCGTCCCTTCGACGAAGTTCATTACCGAGGTCGGGATCAGCCGGAATTTCTCGCAGGCACGACGCGTCACCTCGAGGTCCTTGCCACGGTGCTCGGGGTGCTTCTCGAGGTATGCGGCCGTATAGCGGCGCATGAACGGGAAATCGAGCGCCCACCAGGCCAGCCCAAGGAACGGCACCCAGATCAGCTGCTGCTTGAGGAAGAACTTGAGGAACGGAATGCGCCGGTTGAAGACGGCCTGCAGCACGAGGATGTCCACCCAGGAGCGGTGGTTCGACAGCACCAGGTACCACTCGCGGAGCGAGAGGCCCTCGAGGCCGCGCGTATCGAGCGGCATCGAACCCATCAGGCGGAAGATCGCGTTGTTGGTGCCGATCCAGGCTTCGGCCAGCACCGTCATGCCGCGGCTCGTCCACCTGCGCCAGGCACCGACTGGAATGATCGCCTTCAGCAACGCCACGGCAAAGAGCAGCGTGCACCAGAAGATGACGTTGCACACCATCAGCGTGATCGTGACCACGCCCTTGATCGTCGAACCGCCGCGCTGCTGCACCGAGTAACATCCGCTATCCGGGGCCCCGATTATGCCCCGTCGATGCGACCGAAACCCAGCCCACGGAGCACGCGATGCCGATCGAACTGACTGCCCACGAAGCACGCGTCATCGGTTGCCTGATCGAAAAGCAGATCGCCACGCCCGACCAGTACCCGCTATCGCTCAACGCGCTGACCAACGCCTGTAACCAGAAGAGCAACCGCCACCCGGTGCTGGCGCTCGAGGAGCGCGAGATCCAGGCGGTCGTGGACGGCTTGATGCGGCGCCAGCTGGTGCTGGAGAAGTCCGGGTTCGGCAGCCGCGTACCGAAGTACCAGCACCTGTTCTGCAACACGCAGTTCGGTTCGCTGAAGTTCTCGCCGCAAGGCACGGCGATCATCTGCGAGCTGCTGCTGCGTGGCCCGCAGACGCCCGGCGAGCTGCGTACTCATGCGGCACGCCTCGCCCCGCTGCACGACGTCAGTGAGGTCGAGACGGAGCTCGAGGAACTCGCCACGCGGCCGGACGGGCCGTTCGTGGCACGGCTGACACGCGAGCCCGGACGGCGCGAATCGCGCTACATGCACCTCTTCAGCGGCAAGGCGCCGCCGTTTGTCGAGGAGGATCCGCGGCCGTCGCGCACCGGATCTGCTTCAGCGGCGGGCGCATCTGCCGACGCGGAACGCATCGCTGCACTCGAAGCCGCAGTCGCCGAACTCCGGCACGAACTCGAACTGCTCAAGGCGCGCTTCGATTCAGGGACTGGCCCCTGAGCCGACCGCACGATCATCGGCGCGAATTCTGAATGGCACGCCCGCGCGGTAGACTTCGTGCCATGGTGATGGATCCATTACAGACGCGCAGGGTGCGCCGCGTGCTGGTCGCGGTTGCCGCCTTGCTGATCGCCGCTGCTCTGGTCGTGACAGTGGCTCTGATGGAGCCTCTGCCACCCCGGACGATCGTCATGGCGACCGGAGCGCAAGGAGGCGCCTACGCAGAGGTCGCCCGCCGCTACCAGGCGGCACTAGCTGTGAAGTCTCAGGACGTTATTCCTGGTTGAAGGGTTGCCCATTCGGGGGTCTCCCGTCGGCCGATCAGTAGCCCTTCGCCACGTCCACCACCGACAGCATCCTCTCCCCCGCCACGTACCGGCGCAGGTTCTCGATGCCGATCGCGAAGCGCAGCTCGTCGCCGAGATCGGAGCCGGCCGAGATGTGCGGCGTCAGGATCACGTTCTGCATCTGCCAGAGCGGGCTGTCGGCCGGCAGCGGCTCCGGATCGGTGACGTCGAGACCCGCCCCGGCCAGCCGGCCGCTGCGCAGCGCCGCGATCAGGTCCGGCTGCACGACGCTCTTGCCGCGACCGACGTTGACGAAGAACGCGCTTGGCTTGGCGGCGGCGAAGAATTTCGCGTCGAAGAGGCCTGTGGTCGCAGGCGTCAACGGCGCCGTATTGACGATGAAGTCGGCCTCGCCGGCCAGCTTGTGCAGCTCGTCCGGCAGGCCGACATAGCTGACGAACGCCGGCCCCTCGCGTCCGCTCGCGCGCGTCGCAATGACGCGCATGCCGAGCGCGTGCGCGCGTTTCGCGACCTCGAGACCGATGCCGCCCAGACCCACGACCAGCACCGTCTTGCCCTCGAGCGTCAGCAACTGCCCGGGCGGGGGCATTTCACGCGTCCAGCGTCCGGCCATACGCTCGGGGATGTAGAAGTGCAGTCCACGCGCGTAGGCGAGCATCATCGCGATCACGTGCTCGGCCATGACCGGGCCGGCGACGCGCTGCATGTTCGTGAGCAGGATGTTCCGCTCGCGCACCGCGGGGATCGCGACGCAGCGCTCGACACCCGCCGAATAAGACTGGATCCAGCGGATGTTCGGGCCGGCTGCCAGTAACTCGGGGCTGCAAAGACCGAGCGCCGCGTCCGCGTCCTTTGCAAGTGCAGCAGCCTTCGCCGCATCGTCCGCCAGCAGCAATTCGACGCCGGGCGCCACGGCCTGCAGCGATGCGGCGAGCTCCGGCGACAGGTTCCACACCAGGATGCGTTGCGGTGTGCGCCAACCGGGTCGCTCTCGAACCGGTGTCTCTGATTCGACGAGGCCGAGTCGCTCGATCAGCGCAGCGGTGGCCGGATCGACGCTCACTGGAGCATCGGCCACCGCGGCCGGAACTCCCACGCATGCCCAGACCAACAGGGCCTGAGCCAAACCGGCGCCGGCACGAAGGATCGGGGCCATCGTCGTCTCCTGCGGATCTTGAACGACTGCAGACCCTAGACCAATGAGGGCGCCCGGGCCAGCCCCGTCGGGGACCTCGGCCTGTACAGATTCACTTGTACAGGCCCGTGTGCGCGTCCTATATAGGAGCCCATGACCCAAGCCACCCTGTTCTCCCCGCTCCCGATCGGCCCGATCACGGTGCCGAATCGCATCGCGGTCGCCCCGATGTGCCAGTACTCCGCCGCAGACGGCTGTGCCGGCGACTGGCACCTGCAGCACCTGCCTTCGCTCGCGATGTCGGGCGCCGGACTCGTGATGGTGGAAGCCACGGGAGTCGAGCGCCGCGGCCGCATCACTCACGGCTGCCTCGGGCTCTACAGCGACGACTGCGAGGCCGCCCTCGCGCGGGCCCTCGCGGCGGCCCGGCGCGTGGCCGGTCCGGCCAAGTTCGGCATCCAGATCGCCCACGCCGGACGCAAGGCATCCTCGCAAGTCCCGTGGGAAGGCGGCCACGCGCTGCGCGGTGACCAGGATCCGTGGCCGACGGTCTCCGCCTCGGCGATTGCATTCGACGCGGGCTGGCACGTGCCGCAGGCGCTCGACGACGACGGCATGGATCGAGTCACCGACGCCTTCGTCCACGCCGCGCGCCGGGCGGTTCGATTGGGGTTCGAGGTCATCGAGCTGCACTCGGCGCACGGCTACCTGCTGCACCAGTTTCTCTCGCCGCTCAGCAACCACCGAGACGACGCCTATGGCGGACCACCGCTGGCCAACCGCCTGCGGTTCCCGCTGCAGGTGCTCGAGGCCGTGCGGGCCGTCGTACCGTCGAATGTCGCGCTCGGCATGCGCATCTCGGCGACCGACTGGGTCGACGGCGGCTGGGACGTCGACGATTCGATCGAGTACGTCGGCGTGGCGCAGTCCGTCGGCATCGATTACGTCTGCGTCTCGTCCGCCGGCCTGACCGCGCAAGCGCGCGTGCCGATCGGCCCTGGTTACCAGGTGCCGGCGGCGGCGCGCATCCGCGCCGCCACGGGCGTGGTGACCCGTGCGGTCGGCCTGATCACCTCCGCACTGCAGGCCAATGCAATCGTCGCCGAGGGCCAGGCCGACCAGATCGCGCTGGCCCGTGCGATCCTCGACGATCCGCGCTGGGGCTGGCACGCGGCCGATGCGCTGGCGGCGGAAGTGCACTGCCCACCGCAGTACGCACGCGCCCGGCCAGGTTCCTGGCGGGCGGTGCGTGACCGCGGCGCCTGAAACGGCCCAGCGAACTTGCGCGCCGTTATCATGCGCGGCATGAAGGGGGACCAAGGGCAGGATCCGCCGCTCGACGCGGACCACGCGGCGTTCATCCAGGGCGGCGTCTCGGTGATCGTGGCCACGCGCAATGCCGAGCAGGTCGCCGACGTGGTGCGCGGCTGCGGCTGCCGCGTGTCGCGTGACCGCCGCCGTGTCACCGTGCTCGTCGAGCCCAGCCGGGCCGGCACGCTGCTCGACGACATCGCCGCGAACGGCATGATCGCGGTCGTGTTCAGTCAGCCGAGCACGCACCGCACGATCCAGCTAAAGGGCCGCGACGCGCGCGTCGTCAAGGTCAATGCGGCCGACCGCGCCATCGCTGCGCGTCACTTGCGGGACTGGAGCGAAGACCTCTGCCGCATCGGCTACACGCCGGAGTTCGCGAATGCGGTGCGCGGGGCGGCGCCGCGCCTCGCAGCGATCGCATTCACGCCGTCCGCGGCGTTCCAGCAGACGCCGGGGCCCGGCGCCGGCCAGCCCATCGTGCCCTGACCATGCCGCTCACGCTGCACGCGATCCGCCCCTGCTTCGAAGGCGCCGTGCCCGCGGTGATCGCGACCTGCGCGCTCGATGGCACGCCCAACGTCTCCTACATTTCCGAGGTGCACTACGTCGACTCGCGGCACGTCGCGCTGTCGTTCCAGTTCTTCAGCAAGACGCGGCAGAACGTGCTCGAAAATCCGCGCGCGACCGTGGTCGTGATCCACCCGGACACCGGCGCCCAGTACAAGCTCGCCGTGCACTACCTGCGCACCGAGGACTCGGGCCCGCTGTTCGAGTGCATGAAAGCGAAGCTCGCCGGCATTGCGTCGCACGCCGGGATGACGGGCGTCTTTCGCCTGCGCGGCGCGGACGTGTACCGGGTCGAGTCGATTACCGAGGTCTACGGCACGTCGATCGCAGCCCTGCCCGCACGCAGCGCGGGTACGGCCGAGCTGCGTTGCTGCATGATACGGCTGTCGTCGGCGCCCGACCTCGCAGGCCTGCTCGACGCGCTGCTCGACGGCCTCGCGGCGCACTTCGGCATCGAGCAGGCGATGGTGCTGATGGGTGACGCCGCTGGCGAGAAACTGTACACGGTTGCGAGCCGGGGCTACCCGCAGTCTGGCGTCGGTGCCGAGATTCGGCCCGGAGAGGGTGTGATCGGCACTGCGGCGCTGGCGCGCACGCCGATCCGCATCTCGCACGCAACGTCCGAATTTGGCTACGGGCGGGCGATGCGCGAGGATGCGCGCAGCCGCGGAATCACCACTGGGCTCGAACAGGAAATTGCCTTCCCGGGGCTGCCGGAATCGCAGAGCCAGATCGCAGTGCCGATCCTGGCGGGCGAACGCCTGCTCGGCGTGCTGTTCGCGGAGAGCGCCGAAACGAGTCGCTTTGGCTACGATGAGGAGGACGCGCTCGTCGTGCTGGCCAGACACGTCGGGGCCGTTGCAGCGTTGCTGGAAGAGCGCGACGAGGCTCACGACGAGGCTCCTGCGGCTGCGCAATCCGCATCTCCGGAGGGCGCGCCGTTGCGGATTCGCCGCTACGCCGAGAACGACAGCATCTTTGCCGGCGAGGATTACCTGATCAAGGGCGTGGCCGGTGCGATCCTGTGGAAACTGCTGCGCAATTTCGTCGACGAGCAGCGCACCGAGCACACGAATCGCGAGCTGCGCCTCGACCCGACGATCCGCCTGCCGGACCTGAGCGAGAACCTCGAGGCGCGCCTGATCCTGCTGCAACGCCGCCTCGAGGAGCGTTGCCCGGCGCTCGGCATCGAGAAGACGGGCCGCGGACGCTTCCGGTTCAACGTCCGGCGGCCCGTACGGCTCGCCGAGATCCCGCGCTGACCGCCGCTCAGCGTGCCGCGGCCTGCTGCTGGTCCACCTGCGGCACGAACACGAAATAGGGCGTGTTGACCTTGCCGCCCGGCGCGACGTACGCGGGCGCAGCGACACCCGCGGGGCCGAGGCTGCGGACGTAGGCATAGACGGCCTTCAGATCCTCGTCCGTCATCTCGCGCAGGTTGAACCACGGCATCGGCGGCAACCGCTCCTGCCGGGCGTGCTCCAGCCATTTTTCTTGCGTCATCGCGTTGAGCACGAGCCGCAGGTTCGAGGCATAGCTGGTGCCCCACGGACCCTGGTAGCCAACCGGCACGCCGGTCAGCCAGTCCTTTTCCGGAACTTTCGGCCCTTGCTGCAGATAGCCGGGCGTGTGGCAGTCGTTACAGCCTGCAACGACGACCAGATAGCGGCCGTGTGCCACGCGCGGATCCTGCCCCGTCGCGTCCGCCGCCTGCGAGGCCACGCCCACAGCCAGCGCGAGCCCGGCGAGAATCCCGGCGGCCGTTCGAATCGTCCTCATGACTGACCCCTCCATCTCGTTGTGGGATCAGTGTGCGCCGGACCGGCGCCGCGGCATTGCTAAATGCTCGCTAGCGAAATCCTAAAGATTTGCTAAGTGGCCTCAGGTGAGTCCCGTGCGGGCCATCTTCCGCCGCAGGAACGCGATCTGCGTCTGCAGCGGCAGGCTCTTCGGGCAGACGTCGTGGCAGCCGAGCAGCGTCATGCAGCCGAACACACCGTCGTCGTTTCCGACCAGCTCGTAGAAGTCTTCATTTGAGCGCGGGTCGCGCGGATCGAGCGCGAAGCGCGCGATCTTGTTCAGGCCCACCGCGCCGACGAAATCCTCGCGCATGCGCGCAGTGCCGCAGGCGGCGACGCAGCAACCGCACTCGATGCAGCGGTCGAGCTCGTAGATCCTGTCGGCGAGATCCGGATCCATCTTCGCCTCGATCCGGCGCAGGTCAGGGTCCTGCTCGAGCGAGTGCACCCAGGTCTCGAGCCGCTCGCTCATGCCGCGCATCCACTTGCCGGTGTTCACCGAGAGATCGGCGATCAGCTCGAACGCCGGCAGCGGCGCCAGCGAGATGTCGTCCGGCAGGTCCTTGGTGAGCGTGCGGCAGGCGAGGCCCGGCCGCCCGTTGACGACCATGCCGCAGCTGCCGCAGATGCCGGCGCGGCAGACGAAATCGAACGCCAGCGAGGAATCGAGCTGCTCGCGGATCTCGTTCAATGCGATGAACAATGTCATGCCGGCCGCTTCCTCGAGCTCGAACAGCTCGACGTGCGGGACGCTCTGCGGATCACGCGGATCGTGGCGCAACACGTGGAAGCGAAGCTTGCGCGGCGCGGTGGCGGTCGTGGCCGGTTCGGTCATGGCAGCTGCTCGTCGATCCGTTCGTTGCGGCCGCGGAAACGCTCGGGCAGCAGGTGCTCGTAGGGCATGACCGCGCGCTGCACCGCGTGGCGGTCTGCGTCCTTCATCTGCTCGCGTACGCCAGCGACTTCCTCGGCACGCCGGGGCGTGTCGGGATGGTCGACGTAGTTCTTCGCGCCGTAGCCGCGCCAGCCGGGCGGCAGCTCCATGGCCATGACGTCGAGCGGCTCGTACGTCAGGCAGGGCAGCGTGTCGCGAGGCTCGCGCCACATCGCGAGCGTGCGACGCAGCCAGGCCGCATCGTTGCGCGCCGGGAAGTCCTCGCGGAAATGCGCGCCGCGGCTTTCGGTGCGCGCGAGCGCTCCGGTCGCCATGCAGAGCGCGATCTTCAGCATCTTCTGCGTGCGGTACGCCGTCACCAGTTCGGGATTCGGGCCATCGACCTTGTGGCGCAGGCCGATCTGGCGGCTGCGAACCACCAGGCCCTGCAGCCGGTGCACGGCCTCCTCGAGGTCGGCGCCCGTGCGGAAGATGCCGACCTTGTCGGTCATCGTCTGCTGCATCTCGATCTTGATGGCGTCCGCGCGCTCGGTGCCGCCGCCGTGCAGCAGCACGTCGAGCCGGGCGCGCTCTGCCTCGACGGCCTCGCGGATCAACGCGGTCGGAATGTCCAGGTCGCCCTCGGCGCTCTCGCAGAAGTCGGCGATGAACTCGCCCACGATCATGCCGGCGACGACGGTCTCGGCGACGGAGTTGCCGCCGAGGCGATTGAACCCGTGCATGTCCCAGCAGGCGGCCTCGCCCGCCGCGAACAGCCCGCGCAGTGTCGGGCTCTGCCCGGTATGGTCGGTGCGGATGCCGCCCATCGTGTAGTGCTGCGCCGGTCGCACCGGGATCCACTGCTCGGCGGGGTCCACGCCGAGGAAGTAGTGGCAGATCTCCTTGACCTCGCGCAGGTTGTGCTCGATGTGCTTGCGCCCGAGCAGCGTGATGTCGAGCCACAGGTGCTGGCCGAAGCGCGAAGTCGCCGCGTGGCCAGCGCGGATGTGCTCTTCCATGCGGCGCGAGACGACGTCGCGCGAGGCGAGTTCCTTCTTCTCCGGTTCGTAGTCCGGCATGAAGCGGTGCCCGTCGGCATCGCGCAGCAGGCCACCGTCGCCTCGGCAGCCCTCCGTGACGAGGATGCCCGCGGGGAAAATGCCCGTCGGGTGGAACTGCACGGCTTCCATGTTGCCGAGCGCCGCCACACCTGTTTCGAGCGCCAGTGCGGCTCCAATGCCCTCGCAGATCACCGCGTTGGTGGTGACCCGGTAGACGCGCCCGGCCCCGCCGGTCGCGATCGCCGTGGCCTTGGCGACGTAGGCCGTGAGCTCGCCGGTGATCAGGTCGCGCACGACGGCGCCATAGCAGCGCGAACCGTCGTGGATCAGCGCGATCGCCTCCTTGCGCTCGTGCACCGGGATGCCCTGCGCGATGGCCTGGTCACCGACCGCGAACAGCATCGCGTGGCCGGTGCCGTCGGAGACATAGCAGGTGCGCCATTTCTTCGTGCCGCCGAAGTCGCGCTGCGCCACCAGGCCGTGCGCTTCGCCGCGCTCGGTGATCGTGACCTTCTGGCCGTTGATGATGACCTCGCGGTCGCCCTGCCGGACCCGGCTCCAGGGCACGCCCCAGGCCGCCAGCTCGCGCACCGCCTTCGGCGCCGTGTTGACGAACATGCGGACGACCTGCTGGTCGGCGCCCCAGTCGCTGCCCTTGACCGTGTCCTCGAAATGCACGTCCTCGTTGTCGCCCTGGCCCTTGACGACGTTGCCCAGGCTCGCCTGCATGCCGCCCTGGGCCGCCGCCGAATGCGAGCGCTTCGGGGGTACCAGTGACAGGATGATCGCGTCGTGGCCGCGCCGCCGCACGCCGATCGCCATGCGCAGGCCCGCGAGCCCGCCGCCGATCACCAGCACGTCGGTGTAGACGACCTTCACGGTGCGGGCTCCGCCGTGACCCAGGAGGGCACGTACGGCTCACCGTAGTTCGGCGCGTGCTCGATGCCGATCTTGACGTAGGCGGCCAGTGTCGCGAGGCCGAGCACCAGGAAGAACACTGTGAGCACCCACTTGAACGCCCGCAGCTTGCGGCGCGTCGCGTCCGGGTCGCTGCCGGCGAACCAGCCCCACTTGAGCGCAAGCCGGTACAGACCGATGCCGCCGTGGAACTCCACCGCGAACAGCATGACGAGATAGAGCGGCCACATCAGGTCGGTCCAGACGCGGTCGCCGGACTCGTACGGCCCGATGCGCTCCGGGTGGGTCATCATGATGTAGAGGTGCACCGAGGCCATGAAGAACAGCGCGAATCCGGTGACCACCTGCCAGTACCAGAGTGAGGTGTCGTCGTGCTTCATCGCGCCCATGTGCTCGCGATACGTGCGGTACTGCCGGTAACTCGCGGGGAACTTGCGCAGCGCGAGGGCCGCGTGACCGATGAACAGCGCGAAGACCGTCGCGACCAGCAGCGACACCAGCCACGGCAGCGGCCGGCCGAAGAAGAAATAGCCCTCGAAAAACCTCGCGACGGTCCACATCGCGTCGCGACCGAGCAGGATGCTCGACACGAAGAACATGTGGACCCACATGAAGAGGCCGAGCGCGAGGCCGCTCAGGCTCTGCAGCAGGTCGAGGCGCGCGGGCCAGCGGCTGCTGCGACCCGGCAGGCCGGAAAACGGCGTAGAGCTGGCTCGGGCGTTCATTGGTCCCGCATTTGGGGTGATCGGGCTGGGTGACAGCCATAGGTGATTTCCGCAGCGCGAAGCGCGGTCGGCGGCAGACTGTCCGCGACAGGATGATGCCGATTACGCGTCACCAATCCGCCCCGGCACCAAGCCCGATCGGGCTGTCCCATGCTGCATTGCCGCGGCCTCGCGCGTAAGTAATTTCCGTGGATCACGAGTACGCATTTTCCTGCCTATAGTCCGGGGGGCGCCGGGGGGCGCCACGGACAACATGAACGCCTACCTCTCCTTCCTGGTGTACCTGCTCGCGATCCTTGGATTCGTGGCCCTCACGCTGTGGCTCAACAAGGTCGTGGGGCCGAAGCCGGCACCCACCGCGCTCAAGCTCGAGCCCTTCGAATGCGGCGCCACGCCGGTGGAGCAGGTCAACGTCAAGGCCGTGCCGGTCAAGTACTACGCGATCGCCATCCTCTTCATCCTCTTCGACCTCGAAACGGTGTTCCTCTTCATCTGGGCGCTGGGCTCGCAGCCCCTCACCGGAGCCCTGCTGGCGGCCTTCGGCGTATTCACGCTGCTGCTGGTCTTCATCATGTTGTACGTCTGGCGCACCGGGTTGCTCGAGGAGGTGACGCGGTGAACACGCAGGCGTCGCGGCCGGCGCCCTCGGGCGCGTTCGAATACCTGACCACGAAGAAGGACGAGTTCGTCGGCTGGGCGCGCAAATTCTCGCTGTTTCCGTACCCGTTCGTCACGGCTTGTTGCGCGATGGAATTCATGTCGGTCAGCTCGACGCTGTACGACACGGATCGTTTCGGTGCCGCCCTGCCCCGCTTCACGCCCCGCCAGTCCGACCTGCTGATGGTCGTCGGCACCGTGACGCACAAGCAGGCGCCGATCCTGAAGAAGGTCTACGAGCAGATGTGCGAACCCAAGTGGGTGATCGCCTTCGGCGTCTGCGCGACCAGCGGCGGCTTCTACCAGAACTACGCCGCGCTGCCCGGCATCGACAAGATCATCCCGGTCGACCTCTACATTCCGGGCTGCCCACCGCGGCCAGAGATGGTGATCGACGGGATCATGAAGCTGCAGGATCGGATCGCCCGCGACCGCCACCCGATCATCAACGAGAAGTTCTGACCGTGAGCGACGCCGTCTTCGAACAGGTTCGCGAGCACCTTGCCGGGGTGGCCCAGGAAGCCACCGTGGCGCACGGGGTGCTGGCCCTGCTGGTCGAGCCTGCGCACCTGCTCGACGTGGTCCGCGCGCTCAAGGACACCTTCGCCTTCGACATGTTCCTCGACGTCACGGCCGTGGACTGGCCGGAGCGCGAACCGCGCTTCGACGTCGTCTGGCACTTCTACTCGACCCGCCATTTCGTCCGCGTGCGGGTCAAGACCCGCGTGCCGCTCGCCGACCCGATCGTGGACACGCTCGTGACGCTGTACGGCTCGGCGCGCTACATGGAGCGCGAGTGCCACGACATGTACGGCATCGTGTTCCGCGGCAACGACGACCTGCGCCCGATCCTGCTGTACGAAGGCTTCGAGGGACATCCGCTGCGCAAGGACTACCCGAAGCAGAAGGAGCAGCCGCTGGTACCCTACCGGGACGTGAAGCCATGAGCGCGCCTCCGGTCACGACATTGCCCAACCCGATCCGGCCTGCCTTCGAAACGGGCAGCGAGGAAGGGTCGGTCATCGTCAACATCGGGCCCTCGCACCCGGCCACGCACGGCACGATTCAGATCGTGGCGGAACTCTCGGGCGAACGGGTCGTGCGCACCGACGTCCACTGCGGCTACCTGCACCGGGGCTTCGAGAAGGAGTGCGAGTCGCACACCTGGCACAACCTGATCCCCTATGTCGACCGGCTCAATTACTGCTCGGCCCTGATCAACGACTTCGCCTACTGCGAGGCCGTCGAGAAGCTGATGGGGATCGAGATCACGCCGCGGGCCCGCTACCTGCGCACGCTGCTCGCCGAGTACTCGCGGATCGCCGACCACCTGACCTGCATCGCCGCCGCGCTGATGGAACTCGGCGCAATGACCGCGTTCCTCTACCTGGTCACGATCCGCGACTACATCTACGAGCACCTCGCTGACCTGACGGGCGCCCGCGTCACCTACAGCTACGGCCGGATCGGCGGCCTCGCGCACGACCTGCCCGCGGGCTGGCTGAAGCGCCTCGAGGAGATCCTCACCGAGATGGACACGTTCACGGGCCGCGTGCACGGCCTCGTGGACCGCAACCGTATCTTCATCGACCGCATGCGCGACGTGGGCGTGATCTCCACCGCCGACGCCGTCAACTGGGGCTTCACGGGCCCGTTGCTGCGCTCCACCGGCGTGCCGCGCGACCTCCGCAAGGACACCCCCTACCTGGCCTACGAGGAGCTCGAATTCGAGGTGCCCGTGGGCATCAAGGGCGACAACTACGACCGTTACTACGTGCGCATGCGCGAGATCGACGAATCGGCGCACATGATCCGCCAGCTGGTGGAGATGCTGCCGGCGGGACCGCTGTGCGTCGACGACCGCCGTTGCACGTTCCCCGAGAAGCAGCTCGTCTATACCGAGATCGAGTCGCTGATCAACCACTTCAAGCTGGTCATGGAAGGGCCGCAGGTGCCGCCGGGCGAGGTGTACTCGGCCCACGAAGGCGCGAACGGCGAGCTCGGCTTCTACATCGTCAGCGTCGGCGGCGGCGTGCCCTGGAAAGTGCACTGCCGCAGCCCGAGCTTCGTGCACATGGGCGGCGTGCACCGGATGCTCGACGGCTACCAGCTCGCCGACATCGTGCCGACGTTCGGCTCGGTCAACATGATCGGCGGGGAGTGCGATCGGTGAAGCACCTGATCCCCGAATTCGAGAAGCTGCGCGAGCGCTTCCCGGCGGGCTTCGAGTCGTCGCTGGTGCTGCCGTGCGTGCGTCGCATCCAGGAAGACCGCGGCTACGTCGCGGACTCCGACATCGAGGAACTCGCCGCCTACCTCGGCGTGCCGCAGATCCAGATCGAGGAAGTGCTTTCGTTCTACACGCAGTTCCGCCGCAAGCCGATCGGACGCTGGCACCTGCAGTTCTGCCGCAACGTGAGCTGCTCGATGAACGGCGCCGAGCGCATCCTCGCGCATGTCGAGCAGCGCCTCGGAATCAAGCCGGGCCAGACGACACCGGACGGACGCTACACGCTCTCGACCGCCGAGTGCCTCGGCTCCTGCGGCACGGCGCCGATGATGATGGTCAACGACGGCTACCACGAGAACCTGACCCGCGAGACGGTCGACGAGCTGCTGGAGGGCCTGAAATAGCCATGCCTGGCCGACAGCTCATCATGACGTTCCCGGTCACGTCGACCTCGCACTCGCTGGCGGAGTACCGAGCGCGCGGCGGCTACCTCGCGCTCGAGAAGACGCTCAAGCAGTTGAAGCCGCAGGACGTCACCAAGGAAGTGACCGCGTCCGGCCTGCAGGGCCGCGGCGGCGCCGCGTTCTCGATGGGCCGCAAGTGGCAGGTCGTCGTACCAGACGACGGGCAGCCGCACTACCTGATCGCGAATGCCGACGAGGGCGAGCCTGGCACGTTCAAGGACCGCTGGATCCTCGAGAACAACCCGCACATGCTGGTCGAGTCGATGCTGATCGCGAGCTACGCGCTCGGCGTCCGCAACTGCTTCGTCTATATCCGCGGCGAGTTCGACCTGCCCTACCGCCGTCTCGCGGGCGCGGTCGAGGAGGCCTACGCGGCGGGTTATTTCGGCGAGCACATCCTCGGCACCGGCTTTTCCTGCGACATCGTCGTCTATCGCGGCGCCGGCGCGTATGTCGCTGGCGAGGCCTCCGGCCTCCTCGCATCCCTCGAAGGCAAGAAGAGCTACCCGCGCAACCGCCCGCCGCGATTGACCGTGAAGGGTCTCTACCAACGCCCCACCGTTGTCAACAACGTCGAGTCGCTGTCGAACATTGCCTGGATCATCGCGCACGGCGCCGCGGCCTTCAAAGAGGTCGGCACGCCGAAGAGCCCGGGCACGCGACTCTTCTCGGTCTCCGGACACGTCAACCGCCCGGGCGTCTACGAGGTCGAGCTCGGCTACCCGTGGATGAAGTTCCTCGAGGAAGACTGCGGCGGCATCCAGGGCGGACGCGCGATCAAGTGCGTGGTGCCGGGCGGCGTGTCCTCGAAAGTACTGACGGGCGCTGACATTGCCGACCTGAAGCTTTCGCACGAGGCGCTGTGGGACGCGGGCTCGACGCTCGGCTCGGGCGGCATGATCGTGATCGCCGAGGGCACCTGCATGGTGACCCTGCTCGCCATCATGCTGCGCTTCTACCACCACGAGTCGTGCGGCCAATGCACGCCCTGCCGGCACGGCACGGGCTGGATGCACCGGATCATCGACCGGATCGTCGCGGGCGGGGGCCGGCCGGAGGATATCGAGCGGCTCTACTACATCTCGAAGTTCAACGACGGCACGACGATCTGCGGCCTCGGTGACGCGGCCGGCTACGCCTGCACCGGCATCCTCGACAAGTTCCGCGACGAGTTCGAGTACTACATCGAGCACAAGCGCTCGCGCCATGACGGGAACCTGGAATGCCTGAGATCTTCATAAACGGGCAGGCCATCGAGGCGCGCGAGGACCAGACGGTCCTGCAGGTCGCGCGCGAGCACGGCATCTTCGTGCCCTATTTCTGCTGGCACCCGCAGCTCTCCGTGGTGGGGAACTGCCGGATGTGCCTGGTCGAGGTCGAGGGCCGCGGGCTCGACATCGCCTGCAACATGCCGGTCAACGCCGGCATGAAGGTGTTCACCGAATCCGACGAGGTCAAGGCGCACCGCAAGGCGATCCTGCAGTTCATTACGCTCAACCACCCGGTCGACTGCGGCATCTGCGACAAAGCCGGCGAGTGCATGCTGCAGGACTACCACTACACGTACAACGGCGCGGCCTCGCTTTCGCTCGACGACAAGGTCCGCTCGACCAAGTACTACAACCTGTCGAACCGCATCCTGCTCGACAACGAACGCTGCATCCTGTGCCTGCGCTGCACGCGCTTCACGCACGAGGTCTCGAAATCGATGGCGCTCGGCGTCGAGCGCCGCGGCGACGTCTCGAACATCCGCCCGGTCGAGGACCGCCCGCTTGGCGAGGATCCGTACTCCGACAACATCGTCGACATCTGTCCGGTCGGCGCGCTGCAGTCGCGGCAGTTCCTGCACAAGGCGAGGGTCTGGTACCTGACGCCCACGCCGTCGGTGTGCCCCGGCTGCGAGCGCGGCTGCACGATCCAGATCTGGCATCGCAAGCCGGAGTGGTTCCTGAAGTCGCTCGACCCGCGGCAGAACACCAGCATCGCGCGCATCACGCCGCTGGAGAACCCGGCGGTGAACGGGCCGTGGATCTGCAACAAGGGCCGCGACCTCGCGCGCATCTTCGAGCGCACCCGTGCGGACCAGGCGATGCTCAAGGGCCGGCCTGTGCCGGTCGCCGAGGCCCTCGACGCGGCGCGGCGACTGATCGGCGCCGCGCGCCATCCGGTCGCGCTGGTGTCGAACTGGGGTTCGAATGAGGAACTCGAGGCGTTCAAGCGGTACCTCGGCGAGGTGTTCCACACGCACGTCAAGCGTGACTGGCATCCGGAGGAAGGCGAGCGCATCGAGGACGACCTGCTGATCCGCCCGGACAAGAACCCCAACACGGCGAAGGCCCGGGAGCTGTTCGGCGAGGATGAGCCCGCCTACCACGACGGCACCGACCTCGTGCTGGTCTGGGGCGAGGGCTACGACTTCACGCGCATCCCGCATCACGCGAAGATCATTTTCCTGAACTCGTACCTCGCGCCCGAAAACGGCCACGCGGACGTATTCCTCGCCGTCAGCATCCAGACCGAGCGCGCCGGCCACTACACGAACTTCCAGGGCGTGGTGAGCGCGTTCGAGCCGTGTTTCCCCAAGGGCGAATCGGTCCTCGATGCCGAGGTGCTGTTCAAGGCGCTGGCCGCGCCGGCCCGGGGGCACCCATGAGCCCGGACCTGGCCATCACGCTCGTCTACGTCGGCTATGCGCTCGCCGTGCTGCTCACGTTCGGCGCCGTGCTGACCTGGGTCGAGCGCAAGCAGGCCGCGCTGATGTCGGATCGCATCGGCGCCAACCGCGCCTACCTGCGCATCCCGTTCACGCAGGTGAAGCTGATCTGGCTCGGCCTGTTCCACGGCATGGCGGACGGCCTGAAGCTGCTGCTCAAGGAAGACTTCAAGCCGATCACCTACGACAAGCTCGGCTACGCGCTCGGGCCCTGGCTCGCGTTCACGCCGGTGGTACTGGTGTTTGCCGTGATCCCGTTCGGCGGCACGCTGGACCCGGGCCGGCTGTTCCCGGGCCTCGCCGACTGGTTCGGCGGCCGCACCTACCCGATGCAGATCGCGCCGCTCGACGCCGGCCTGCTGGTGGTGTTCGCGTTCGGCGGCATCTCGATCATCGGCGCGATGCTCGCCGGCTGGTCCTCGTCGAACAAGTTCTCGATGCTCGGCGCACTGCGCGCGGGCTCGCAGATGATCTCCTACGAGCTGGTCATGGGTCTGACCGTGCTCGGCCTGATCCTGATCTACGGCACGGTTGACCTGACCGCCATCGTGCAGCACCAGTCCGGCACGGTGCTGGGGTTCCTGCCGGCCTGGGGCATCGTCTACCAGCCGTTCGCGGCGATTCTGTTCATTACGGCCGGGATCGCCGAGAACAAGCGCATCCCGTTCGACCTGCCCGAGGCGGAGTCCGAGCTGATCTCCGGCTACTTCACCGAATACAGCGCGATGAAGCAGGGCATGTTCATGCTCTCCGAGTTCATCGAGATCGCGATCATCGCCGCGCTGTTCACCACGCTGTTCCTCGGCGGCTACAACCTGCCCTGGCTGACCGACGCGGGCTTCGTGTTCCCGGGCGGCACGGCGATCGCGCTGGGCCACGGCTGGGTGGTCGTGATCCAGCTGCTGACGTTCCTCGGCAAGGTGTTCCTGCTCTGCAGCTTCCAGATCCTGATCCGCTGGACGCTGCCGCGCTTCCGCTGGGACCAGTTGCTCAGCTTTGCGTGGCGCTTCCTGCTGCCGCTTTCGATCGCCAACCTCGTCGTGACCGCGGTCGCGGTCTGGGCGCTGGGCTGAGGTGCCTCGATGAGCAGCCGCAAGCCCTACGTCCGCAAGCGCTACTGGAACGAGCCCGAGATGGGCTGGTACGAGCGCGCCTATTTCTTCGAGGTCTGGCGCGGCCTCCGCATCACCGGTGGCGTGTTCCTCGCCAACCTGTGGAAGTGGATGACGGGCCGCAAGGGCGCCCTCACCGCCTACTATCCCGAGGAAATCCGCGCCGACTACGCCGCGCACAACCGCGGCAAGCACATCCTGACGCAGCGCCCCGACGGCCGCCCGCAGTGCGTCGCCTGCAACATGTGCGCCACGGTGTGCCCGGCGCAGTGCATCGAGATCGACGCCGCATTCGACCCCGACGATCCCGCGCACCCGAAGTACCCGTCGCGCTTCGAGATCGACTACTCGCGCTGCGTCTTCTGCGGGATGTGCGTCGAGGCTTGCCCGGAGGACGCGATCCGCATGCTCAAGGAGACCCCGGAGCTGCCCGGCTTCGACCGCGGACGCATGTGGATCACCCAGGACGAGCTGCTGAACTGGCAGCCGAGGCAGGACGTCGCGAAGCCCTACCCCGTGACGCCAGCGCGCCGGCCCGAGGGCACGCCATGAGCCTCGAAAGCCTGCTGCTGTACTTCTTCGCCGGCGGCGCGCTGCTCGGCGGCGTGCTGATGCTGGTCGCACGCCACCCGATGCGCGTGGCGCTCGCGCTGATCGGCTCGATGCTCTCGCTGGCCGGCCTCTACGCGGTGCTCGGCGTGCACGTGATCGCGGTCTTCCAGGTGCTGATCTACGTCGGCGCCGTCATGGTGTTCATGGTCTACGTGATCATGCTGCTCGACGTGCGGGACCCGTCATTCCTCGAGCGCTACTCCGGGGCGCTGCTGCCGTCGGTGGCGCTTGCGGCTGCGATCGCCGTGGCGCTCGGCGCGGCGTTGAGTCGGGGCACCGTGGCGGACGGCCCGGATCCCGCTGCGCTGGCCGCGGCCGCACGTGGCACGCTGTTCAACGTCCAGCCGTTCTCCGTGGAGTTCCTCGAGCGCTACTGGCTGCACTTCGAGCTCACCTCCGTGCTGCTGCTCGCGGCCGTCGTCGCCGCGATCGCGATCGTCAAGGCCGGGCGGAGGCACGATGGATAGGACGCAGCTGCTGCTCACGGTGTCGATCGCCCTGTTCGCGCTGGGCCTCACCGGCGTCATGATCCGGCGCAACGCGCTCGTGATGCTGATGTGCATGGAGCTGATGCTGAACGGCGTGATCCTGAGCCTCGTCACGTTCGCGGCCGCGACTGCGACGCTGTCGGGCGCCGTGCTCGTGTTCCTGGTCTTCGTTGTCGCTGCCGCCGAGATCGCCATCGCGATTCCGATCGTGCTGCTGCTCTCGCGGCAGCGCAAGTCGCTCGACGTCGGCGCCTACTCCGAGCTGAAGGGGTGACGATGAACCTGCTCACGCTGATCGTCGTGCTGCCGCTCGCAGGTTTTCTGCTGAACGGGTTGCTCGGCCCGCGCCTGGGCAAGCCGTTCGTCACGGTGGTCGGCTGCGGCCTGCCGATCCTCGCGTTCCTCGCCACGGTGCGGGCGTTCCTGCAGCTGAACGGCACCGAGGGCGCTGCACTGGTCGAAACCGCCTACACCTGGGCCGTGGTCGGCGACTTCACGTTCGACATCGCGTTCTATTTCGACCGCTTGAGCGCCGTGATGACGCTGATCATCACCGGCGTGGGCTCGCTGATCCACGTCTACTCCACCGGCTACATGAAGGACGACGCGAGCTACGCGCGCTACTTCTCGTACCTGAACCTGTTCCTGTTCTTCATGCTGCTGCTGGTGCTCGGCCGGTCGCTGCTGGTCTGCTTCGTCGGCTGGGAGGGCGTGGGCCTCGCATCCTACCTGCTGATCGGCTTCTGGTTCGAGGACATGGCCAAGGCCCAGGCCGGCAAGAAGGCGTTCATCACCAATCGCGTCGGCGACGCCGGCTTCCTGCTCGGCATGTTCCTGCTCTACCACGCGGTCGGCACGCTCGATTTCGACGGCGTCAACGCAGCTTTCTCGGGGCCGGTCGCACCCGCGGTGTCCGCGAGCCTGGTCGGCGTGCTGCTGTTCATCGGCGCGACCGGCAAATCGGCGCAGATTCCGCTGCACGTGTGGTTGCCCGACGCGATGGCGGGCCCGACCCCGGTCTCGGCGCTGATCCACGCGGCCACGATGGTGACCGCCGGCGTCTACCTGGTCGCGCGGCTGAACGGTCTCTACCTGCAGGCCCCGGAAGCGTCGCAGGTGATCGCCGTGATCGGCGTGCTGACGGCTTTCTTCGCCGCGACGATCGCCGTCGTGCAGACCGACATCAAGAAGGTGCTCGCGTACTCGACGATCTCGCAGCTCGGATTCATGTTCGTGGCGCTCGGCGTCGGGGCCTATGGCGTGGCGGTCTTCCACGTCTACACGCACGCGTTCTTCAAGGCCTGCCTGTTCCTCGGCGCGGGCAGCGTGATCCACGCGCTCTCGGGAGAGCAGGACATCCGCAAGATGGGCGGGCTCGCCAGGCGGATCCCGATCACATTCGTGACCTTCGCCGTAGCCACGGCCGCGATCGCCGGCCTGCCGCCGCTCGCGGGCTTCTTCTCGAAGGACGAGATCCTGTGGTTCGCGTTCGCCAGCGAGCGCGGCGGCTCGACGCTGCTGTGGGCGGTGGCCTCGCTCACCGCGCTACTGACTGCGTTCTACATGTTCCGGCTGCTGTGGCTCACGTTCCTGACGCCGTCGCGGATGGACGAGAAGACCGCGCACCACGTCCACGAGTCCCCGTTCTCGATGACCGGCGTGCTGATCGTGCTGGCGGTGCTCTCGGCGGTCGGCGGATTCGTGCACCTGCCGCATTTCCTCGAGCCGCTGATGCCGCTGCCGGCGACCGACCACGCGCTCGAGCACCTCGAGATGCCGTTGATCGTGCTGGCCGTCGTGACCGGGCTGCTCGGTCTCGGCGCGGCGATCTACGTCTACCGTGGCGGCCTCGCCCGCGCCGAACGACTGCAGCGGCGCTTCGCCGGCGCGCACCGCCTGCTGTCCGGCAAGTACTTCGTGGACGAGTTCTACGAGGCCGTGCTCGGCCGGCCGCTGCACTGGATCTCGGAACGGGTCTTCCTGCGGCTCGGCGATCGGATTCTGATCGACGGATCGCTGCACGGGCTGACCGGCCTCGCGCAGCGCGCCGCCGGCCGCCTGAGCCGGGTGGAGACCGGCAACCTGCAGTTCTACGTGCTGCTCGCGGCCCTCGGCCTGGTCGCCTCGCTCGCCTGGATGTGGCGCCATGGCTGATTCCACGATCCTGAACCTCGTGCTCTGGCTGCCGGTGCTCGGCATGGTCGCGCTGCTGCTGTCGCCGCGCGGCAACGACTCGGCGGTGCGCGGCATGACGCTCGGCGTGATGCTGCTGCAGCTCGCGCTCACCGCGTGGCTCTATCGCCGCTTCGACGGATCGGTGCCGGGGCTGCAGTTCGAGACGCGGGTGCCGTGGATCGGCGACTGGGGCGTCTACTACCACATCGGCCTCGACGGGCTGAACGTGCTGCTCGTGGCGCTGACGGCGTTCCTCGGGCCGCTCGTGGTCGCGGGCGCATTCAGCGCGATCCAGAAGAGCGTCAAGCTGTTCTACGCGATGGTGTTTTTCATCCAGTTCGCGATGCTCGGCACGTTCCTCGCGCAGGACCTGTTCCTGTTCTACGTGTTCTGGGAAGCGATGCTCATCCCGATGTTCCTGATCATCGGCATCTGGGGCGGCGAGCGGCGCATCTATGCGACGCTCAAGTTCGTGCTGTACACGGCGTTCGGCAGCATCCTGATGCTGGCCGCCGTGATCTACCTCGTCTACGCGCTGTCGCAGTCCACCGGCGTGCCCTCGTTCGCGTTCGCCGACCTCTACCAGCACGAGCTGCCGGTCGGCGTACAGGGCTGGCTGCTCGCGGCCTTCGCGCTCTCGTTCGCGATCAAGGTGCCGATGGTGCCGCTGCACACCTGGTTGCCGGACGCGCACGTCGAAGCGCCGACGGCGGGCTCGGTGATCCTGGCCGGCGTGCTGCTGAAGATGGGCACCTACGGATTCATGAAACTCGGCTTCCCGCTGTTCCCCGACGCGACCCGGCTGTTCACGCCGGCGCTGATGATCCTGTCGGTCGTCAGCATCATCTACGGCGCCTGCCTCGCGCTGGTGCAGACCGACATCAAGAAGATCATCGCGTACTCGTCGATCAGCCACCTGGGCTACGTGATGCTGGGCCTCGTGAGCCTCGACCTGCTCGGCATCCAGGGCGCGATCATCCAGATGGTGAGCCACGGCCTGGTCGCGGGCGGGCTCTTCATGATGGTCGGTATGATCTACGAGCGCTGCCACACGCGGGAACTCGCGGCCTTTGGCGGGCTCGCCAAGCTGCTGCCGGTCTACTCGGTGTTCTTCATGATCCTGACGCTGGCCTCGATCGGGCTGCCGACCACCAGCGGCTTCACCGGCGAGTTCATGGTGCTGATGGGCGCGTTCAACGCCGCGTGGCCGCAGTTCCAGGCCGGCGACTCGCTGCCGCTCGTGCTCGCCGTGAGTGCCGTGGCTGGCGTCGTGCTCGGCGCGCTGTACATGCTGTGGCTCGCCCAGCGGCTGCTGTTCGGCGCGGTCAAGGCCCCACACCAGCCGTTCACCGACCTCGTGGCGCGCGAGAAGGCCATCCTGCTCGCGTTCGTCGTCGCGATCTTCGCGCTGGGGCTCTTCCCGCAGGGCCCGCTCGCCAAGACCGAACTCGCGGCACGTGACTACCAGCAGCGCGTCCTCGCGAGCCGCGTGGAGGGCCCAACACCATGAAGACGCCATGAACTGGTCGGTCATCCTCACCTCGATGCTGCCCGAGCACCTGCTGCTCGTCGGCATGCTCGCGATCCTCGGGCTCGAGATCAGGAGCGGGCATTCCCGCGACGGGTTTGCGCTCGCGCTGCTGTCGGTCGGGGCCGCCGCGGCTGCGGCGCTGTGGCTGTTCGTGACGGGCTACCTGGCCGAGCCGTTCCCGCAGCACTTCCTGGTCGACCCCGCATCCTCGTTGTCGAAGGCGGTGCTGATCGCGCTCGCGCTGCCCGTGCTGCTGATCTCGCGCGACGATTTCGCCGAGACACCTTACTACACGCTGGTGCTCGCTTCGCTGTACGGCGCCTGCCTGGTCGTGTCGTCAACCAGCTTCCCGACGCTGTTCCTCGGCATCGAGATCATGTCGTTGCCGGTGTACGCGCTGGTGCTACTCGGGCTGCTGCGCGCGCAGAGCACCGAGGCCGCACTCAAGTACCTGGTGCTCGGCGGCGCCGCGACGGCGACCCTGCTGATGGGCATCTCGCTGCTCTACGGCTGGAGCGGCTCGCTGCAGATCGAGGCGTTCGGCGCCGCGCTCCAATACAGCGACCCGCTGGCGATGGCCGGTGCCGCGTTGATCGTGGCGGCGCTGTTCCTCAAGGCCGCCGTCGTGCCGTTCCACGCGTGGGCGCCGGATGCCTACGAGGGTGCGAGCGCTCCGGTCACGGCCTTCATGGCGACGGTCATCAAGGCGGGCGTACTGCTCGCGGCACTGCGCATCTTCGGCACGACGCCGGTGCTGCAGCCCATGCTCGGGCTCGTCGCCGTGCTGCCGCTGCTCTCGATGGCGTGGGGCAACCTGGCCGCGATCCGGCAGGTCAGCTTCCGCCGGATGATCGCGTATTCGTCGATCGGCCATGCTGGCTACCTGTTCTACGCGCTCCTGGGCGACGGAGACGGCCGCTGGCAGGCGATCGTCTTCTACCTGATCGCCTATGGCTTGATGAACCTGCTCGCGTTCGCGGCGCTGCCGCGCGGCGCCGACGACGAACGACAGGACCGGCTGGATGCGCTCAAAGGGCTCTACCGAAGGCGGCCGTTCTCGGCCGTCATGATCGCGATCGCGATGCTGTCGCTGGCGGGTCTGCCGCCGCTGCCCGGGTTCGTCGCCAAGTTCCTGGTCTTCAAGAACGTGCTGGCGGCGGGCCACACGATGTATGCGGTGGCCGGCCTCGTGGCGAGCTACCTCGGCATCTACTTCTACCTGCGCGTGATCCAGTACATGTTCATGGCCGAGCAGGACCCTGCGGCAGCGCACGGCAGCCCACGGCGCTACGCGCTGGCCGCCAGCCTGCTGTGCCTCGTGCCCGCCGTGCTGCTGATGTTCTTCCCCGGCTGGCTGATCGATCGGCTTTGAGAGGTGCCGGTGGTCGGATCCGTCGGATTTGGCAGTGCCAAATC